>Ga0187864_10003376_pt1 | contig 13113 bp, 12 predicted proteins | sample June2016WEW_11_4_FD_132985 | JGI IMG/M metagenome (GOLD analysis project Ga0187864, IMG submission 132985) | Peatland microbial communities from SPRUCE experiment site at the Marcell Experimental Forest, Minnesota, USA - June2016WEW_11_40 | ecosystem: Environmental > Terrestrial > Soil >... | reverse complement strand
TTGCATGAATCCATGCCCGCCCCAGCCGAGCCCGCCCCCCCCGAACCTGACCGCAACTAGCCCCCGCTTTCCGCCGACCGCCGGCTTACGTCTGAACTGCAGGGCCGTCTCGCCACGGCCTTGACTCCAAGGGATCGTTCGTTTAGAATGTTTTGCTCTTACTGAGGACTGCCACGAGTCGGGTGATGGAGTTCACCCAGCGACGAACCACCCCTGTGAACGGGGGTTGATGACTCCTACCGTGGGGCCACGAGCCTCGTGGTGGGGGTTTTTTGTTGCGCCAGATGCCGCTCTTAAGATGCTAGATGCAGGCGGGCCGCCATGACGGCGGCGGTCCCGTGGCCGAACAGACCGGACGCACCAGCGATGCTCCGCATCATGGTATGGTTAAAATATGTAAAGTGATGTTAGAAAATAGCCGACGTTCGTCCATCTCGGCGTTTTTTCTCATCTAAAATAATTCCCAATAACTTATTACGATAGGGATCATGCTGAACATCGGAACGCAAAGGGTTCAGCAGCAAAATGTTACGATTTCCCAAAAATTGAGCCCCAGATGTGCGGAACGGGCGCCAAAGCGTGTGAGATGAAGCGGTATTCTCCAGGATAGTCGCGGCTGAAGGGCGGGGGCGCGGAGCCAAAGGCCCCTGGTCCCCCTCCAGTTCTCCCCCTCGTTCGGCGCTGTTCCGCTTCCGTAACACATCGCTTTCTCGTTGAAAACCTTGTCCCGCGTCTGAATCCCAATCGCCCGTACCCTGGAAGGACCTAGGACAGGAGGGCTACGACCATGGAGACCGAAGGCCGCTTCGCCACCAGGCTACACAGTGTGGAGGAGTCGCCGCCGCCGTTCCGAGCCGCCTTGATGGATCGGCTCGACCCGCAAGACTCCGTTCGGTTCCTCGCGTTCAACCCTTCGCACGCTAGCCAAGGCTTCAGGTTGCCCGCCACGCTCCTGACCCTGACCGACCGCCGCTGGCTGCTTATTTCCGACGACGATTCCGGAAGAGCCGCAGTGGCCGAACGCGCTTTCGAAGACACGTTGCTGGTCGAAATGGAGGAGTTTCTGTTCGACGGTCGACTGAAGATCGACTATGCGGCCGGATGCACGGCTCGATCATGCACCATCGAGTTCAATACCGTTTCGTACAAACCTTACAACGAAGCGGTCCGCCTCATCCTGCGGGGAGTGGAAGGTGGTCCAGCGGCCGCGTCGTCTGACAGGCCGGCGACGGTTCCCGAGATCGAAATGAGGCCGATCATATTCCATAACGCCGTTCCGGCGATCCTTGCCGAAGGCCACCGTCCGGTTGCCGGCGTTCAATGGCCAACGGTTCACGGTTCGTACGGGCGCGAGCTGGCGCCCGCAGCTGCTCTCCTGAGTACCGACCGCGAACTCGTACTCATCTCGGAGAAGAGGGTGAGGATGCACCGGCCCCAGCAAATACGAGTCGGATACAGCGCGACTTTCATCCCCCTGGTACGGCTGGCAAGGTTCGGCTTCTGCCGACACGAACGGTATAGCATCTTGGACCTGGGTATGCGCGCACGTAACGGCGGGGGTGCTTTCCAGGTCGTCTTTCCCCCGCAGCAGGAGAAGGCGGTAGAACAGGTCCTGGAGTGCGCCCTGCGGCAATCAGCAGAATTCTTCTCAGCGCTCGGCTCGTCCTGAAATTCGGATATCCAGGCTTGTATCGGATGTGATAGCTCATGGACTCCTCAGAAGTGTTCGCCGAGCGGGCCGAGTTGAATATCCCGGATATCGTCCCTTCGGGTTCTGCAAACCAGCCGGACTGGAGCGATCTTCGGACGTATACCAGAGCCAAGCAGGCAGTTGCCGCTGTGGTGCGACGCTTGGACGTGCATTTCCGCCATGCTGGCGATGAACCGCGAGCCGAAGCTTGCCGCGAGCTGATGGTGAAACTGGCGGAGGACCGATTTACCCTGGCCGTGTTGGGACAGTTCAATCGCGGCAAGAGTTCCTTGATGAACACCATCATTGGACGGCAGGTCCTGCCGACCGGGGTGCTGCCACTCACCTCGGCCATCACGGTCTTGCGGTTTGGTTCTCGCGAACAGCTTGTCGTGGAGCGGAAAGGGTGGTCCTTCGCGGAAACGGCCCCTCTTTCGGCGCTTGCTGGCTACGTGACCCAACAGGGAAACCCAGGCAATGAGAAGCGGGTGGAACGGGTCTATGTCGAGTTGCCGCTGGCGTTCTTGCGCCGGGGCCTGGAGTTCGTGGATACGCCGGGGGTTGGCTCTGCTTTCGATGCCAATACGGCCACGACGATGGATTTCCTCCCCCGATGCGATGCGGCCTTGTTCGTCACCAGCGTCGATACGCCGCTAACCGCCGTCGAAACCGATCTGCTCTCCAGGCTGCGTCAATACGTCCGCAAGATCATCTTCATCATCAACAAAACCGACTTGCTCGACGACCAGGAGTGCCAGGAAGTTGTCGCATACATCGTGGGGGCGCTCCACCAGCAGATGGGCACCTCTTCCGTGCGCGTCTACGCCACTTCATCGAAGCGGGGGCTGGCGGCGAAGGTAACCGGCAACCATGAGGCGTACAGGCAAAGCGGACTGGGCATACTTGAGGAGGCGATCTCATCGTTTCTTGCAGTCGAAAAATCGTCCACGTTCCTGGTGGCCATTCTCGACAGGACTGCGGCCATTGCGTCGCGAGAGGCGCAGGAACTCGATGTGGCCGGCCATGCGCAAGGCCTCTCTCCCGAAGTCCTGCGCGAGAGGCTCGCGCAACTTCAGGACAGATTCCACCAACTAAAGCAAGAGCGCGACCGGCGACTACTGCATATCCGCGAGCAGGCTCAGCAGCGCACAACAGAGACGATTGATGCAGAGCTTCGTTCCTTCCTCGCGCAACAGATACCCGTGGTTCTGGAGCAACTGGATCGAGAGGTAAACGATTCACACGGCTGGTGGCCATCTGGCAGCGCCGAGCTCGCGGCCGGTCAAGTGTTGAGTGGCTTTTGGGCAAAACTGACCGAGTGGGTCAGTGGTCTGAAACCTCGCCTGGAGGAGGAAATCAACCAGGCGACTGGATCGGCGAGGACTTCCTTGGAAAGTGAACTGGCTACGATCCCCTCGGCGGCCGTCTCCGTGATGGGAGGCGTTCCCGGCGACCCGGTTCAGCAGCCAGATGACGCGGAACCACTGCAATCAGACAGCCTGCCACCGCTGGCCCTGCAAAAACCCCAGTGGACTCTCAAGATCACGGGATTGCTCAAGCATGTCCTGGTGCCGCTCGGACGGCGTCGCCTGCGGGAGTGCCTGCGTAATCAGCTTGACGAGGCCATTGCCGCGTGCCGCAGTGAAGTGTCAAGAGCCGTTGATCGCGGCGTGAACCAAGCAGTGGATCAGTTGGCATCTGCGGTCCATGTTCTCGCAAGCCGGACAGAATCCCGCCTGATGAAGGCATTGAACGCCCAGGCCAACGGGGCTCCTCCGCCCGCCGAGAATGGCCTGGCAACTGCCGACCCGGCCGATGGCCGACAGGAGGTTGCCGAGATTCAGCAGTCGCTCCGTTCGCTGCGAGACGCCATCCTCCGTCACGATTCGGACGGATTGAAGGTTCTGGATCAGGGACCTGCCATAGTCCGGGGTTCGGCACCACCCCGGAGCGAAGCCAAACCGCGGCCAACGGCCAGCGAGAAGCCTGATTTGCCAAACGAGCTTCAAGAGTGGGTCTGCCCGGTATGCAACTACTTGATGAACTCTGCATTCGAGTTCTATTCGAGGTGGCAATACGATTTCGCTACCGACGAGCCGACCCAACGGGCCTTTGCCGACCAATTGGGTTTCTGTCCGCTGCACACTTGGCAGCTTGCCGCTCTCGCATCGCCGCAGGCACGCAGCCTTGGCTACCCGAAGCTGCTGGAGCGCGTGTCCGCTGCTCTGTCGGGCGTCTTGGACGGGGCCTCGGAAACGGCCGACTCTGTGGCGGCGCTCGTTCGGAGTCCCCAAGCGTGCCAGGTCTGCCGCCTGTTGCAGTCCGCGGAGCAGGAATACATCGCGCGCTTGTCCCAGTTTCTTGCTGAGCCTGCTGGACTAGATGCCTACGCCCGCAGTTACGGTGTCTGCCTTCGGCACCTGGCTGCTCTGCTAGCCGCGTCGCAGTCAGCCGATCTCGCCAGGTTCCTGCTTGGCGAGGCAGTGCAGCAGTTCGACCAGCTTGCCGAAGACATGCGCAAGTATGCGATTAAGCGCGATGCCATCCGATCGGGCCTACTGAGCGGTGACGAGAAACAGGCGCATCTCCGTGCCCTGGCTCACCTTGCCGGCCACAAAGGGCTCTGCGCTCCTTGGTCGGCTGACAAGTCTATATGACACGAATGGGGTTCGACAGAAGAAGGATGTAAAACTGGGACATGGAGTACCGCCCAGATTGCTGTAGTATCGAGGAGGTGAAGACCCTCATCGAACCGATACGCGAGCACCGATTCGTTGTCCGGTTCCAAGGCGCGTGGCTCGGCGAGGAAGTCTGTGACACCGATTTCTCACCGCTGGAGTTCAGACCAATATTGGCCGCGGCCCGGCCGAAGTGGGAGCAGATACCCTCGGATTGTATGTCACAGTCTAGCACACGGGCCACCCGAGTCAAAAAACACCCCGCGAAGATCGGTACCTCAGTCAGCGGGGACCTCACCAGCGTCTGCGAGCCGCTTCGGGCTGAGGACCTCAGTCAATCCGTCGATCACGTGCTGCGGAAGGGGCCCCGATCGGAGATCTCTCAGCGTGCGGTCTACATCGTAAGGGTCGCGCTTCAACAACATCTCCGAGCCATCGTAGACGGCGTAGTAGGCCTGCCCCCCTCCGTCTCTGGCCAGTCCCACGCTGCCGGGATTGACGACCGTGAGCTTCCCGAATGATCGAATGCCTTGTATGTGGGTGTGTCCCAGCAAGAGGAAGTCCTCCTCCAGCCCCTTGACTCGCTCCTCCCACTGGTTCATCGCCAGGTACTCGAACATCTCGCCCTGGGGCGTCGCGTGTGCCATCCCGAAGTGTCTTCCCTGCCACTCGAAAGAATCCAACGTAGGCAGGCTGCACAGGAACTTGCGATCCGACGTATTGATCAATCCCTGGTGCCAGGAGCGGGTGATGTTCGAGTAGGTGCGGAACGTTCCCATGCACTGACAATCGTCGAAGAAGCCGACTGCGTTATCATGGTTGCCCCGGACGCGGTGTTCAGCGTGTTCGGCAACCCAGCGCAGGCATTGACTCGGATGAGGTCCGTAATCGACCACATCGCCACAGAAGGCAACCTCATCCCAGGAGCTCTCGGCCTGAATCACGGCGTCCAGCGCGGGCCAGTTGCCGTGGATATCGGAGAGGATAAGTAGTTTCATCTCGTTGCTATGGCACAGGACGCCCCATTTGCCGGGACTCATGGAGTGTTTACGCAGCTCGCGCTCGATGCGCAGGAACTGGTTGTTCTTGCACACCCGATCGGTACTAATCTGACCATCATCTCCTCCTCGATCCGCAGACGTATCCCGTGAGATCATCGACCGGTGTTGAGCGAGGTTCCCTAATCACTCGGACTCCCCCCGTCCCTCATCGAACACGGGTAGCGACGTTCGAGATCCTCCGAGAAGCGGTTGAGGAAAAGCATGCTGCGGCGGTGCACGTTTGGGTATTTCTCTTTAGCCCAATCCTCGATCGCTCGAAAACTGCGGGGCCGGAGAGCGAGCCCGCCGGAAAGCAGGGTTATCATGTCGGACGGCCCAGGGCGAGGAGACGCCATTCCTCTGACGATCCCGGTCGCCATCGCCGTATGGCCGACTTCCTCGGGCGACTGCTCGACCATCCTTGGTTCCTCCACGGCTTGAGCTGGTTCGCCACCAGCCATGGGACGGTTCGACGCTCCGGCAATAGGAAGGAATCGCGGGTCGTGTTGGTTTACAAAGGCCTCCTTCAATTGGCCGACTCGCGTACCAATCACGTGAGAACTCTGATGCTTCTGGCCTCTTGTCTGCGGTTGAGACTGATCGGTCTCGGCCAAATCCGGCCATACCTCCGGGGCGTTGCCTGTCCCAGTCAAGTCCGAGAAGTTGCCTGTTGGGGAAATCCCCGACCGATACACACGCCCCAACCAGAATTTGAGGTGGGCCGGGGTGTGCGCGAGCCGATGCTCCCAGAGCCAACCCGCATACTCGCTGAATGGCTCGTGGAGATGCCCAGCCCCGAACACGGGGAGATGTCCGAACCGAGGCGAGAATGCTTGACCGAAGGCCCCCTCTGGAGGTCTGCCCCGGATGGCCATCAGATAGAGGCCGCTGGCAAGGCCGGTGCGATCGGCGCCCGACAGGCAATGGATCAGCAGTGGGTAACGACAGTTTTCGAAGAGGGTAATCAGTGCAAACAATTCTTCGCGCAGAGGCCGGCGTCCGAAAGGAATCGGAAACCGGAAGTAGTCGATGTTCTGGCCGCCGATCACGTGAAGTTCGGCGATGCACCAGGGACTAGCCCCGAAGCCACTCTGGAGGTCCAGGATGGATGCGAGCCTATAGGTCTTCATCAGTCGAGAGAGGTTGTGCCCAGGCCTGGCCGAACGATAAACGCGCCCCGGCTCCACGACTCCGAAATTGAGGAGGAAGGAGCGTCGGCAGAGGCCCTTCAGGCTCTCGATCGCTGCCGACGCCGAGAGGGATCGAATCATGGTGATGGAATCTCATTTCTCGCCGCTGATGGGGCATCCATTCTGATGATTCATCGGGCAGCCATCCTGGGAAAGGCCGATTTGCCGGGATAGATCGAGTGCTCGCCCAGCGCGCGCTCGATCCGCAAGAGCTGATTGTATTTGCACACCCGATCGGTCCGGCACAGTGAACCGGTCTTGATCTGCCCGGCATTGGTCGCCACGGCGAAGTCGGCAATCGTAGTGTCCTCCGTTTCGCCCGAGCGATGGCTGATGACGGTGCCGTACCCGGCACGCCGGGCCATCGCCATCGTTTCCAGCGCCTCGGTCACCGTACCGATCTGGTTCAGCTTGATGAGGATCGCATTGGCGATCCCCTGGGCGATCCCCTCCGCGAAGATCGAGGGATTGGTCACGAAGTTGTCGTCACCGACCAGTTGGACGCGGCGGCCAAGAGTCTCGGTGAGCAGTCGCCAGCCGGCGGTGTCATCTTCGGCCACGCCGTCCTCCAGCATCACGATGGGATACTTGCTCACCCAATCCTGGTAAAACCGCACCATCTCCTCGGACGATTTGCGCGAGCCGTCCGACTTGTGCAGGACGTATTTTCCGTCCTCGTAAAACTCGCTCGCCGCGGGGTCGAGCGCCAGCGCAACCTGCTCCCCCGGGGTATAGCCGGCCTGCTCGATGGCCATCAGGATGACCTCGACCGCCTCCGTGTTCGACTTCAAGCTGGGCGCGAAGCCCCCCTCGTCGCCGACAGCCGTGTTGTAACCCTTGCTGGCGAGCACCTTCTTGAGCGCCTGGAAGGTCTCTGCGCCCATTCGCAGGGCTTCACGGAAATTGGGCGCACCCAGGGGCACGATCATGAACTCCTGAAAGTCCACGTTGTTGTCGGCGTGCCTGCCGCCGTTGAGCACGTTCATCATCGGCACTGGAATCGTCGAGGCATCGACCCCGCCCAGGTACTGGAAGAGCGGTAGCGACGCGGATGTGGCGGCAGCCTTGGCCACTGCGATGGAGACCCCGAGAATGGCGTTAGCCCCCAGGTTCTCCTTGAATGGGGTTCCATCCTTGGCGATCATTATTCGGTCAATGTCTCTCTGCCGGCGGGCATCCTCCCCGCGTAGGAGAGGTGCCAATACGTGCTCAACGTTGCGGGCGGCATGCAGGACACCCTTACCCCCAAAGCGGGCCTTGTCCCCGTCACGCAATTCACGGGCCTCGCGGCTACCCGTCGAGGCCTCGGAGGGGACTGCGGCCCGACCTGCGCTGCCATCGTCCAGCAGAACCTCCACCTCAATCGTCGGGTTGCCACGAGAATCGAGAATCTCTTGGGCAAAGATGTCGGAAATCCGTGCCATTGTGAAGACCTTTCAAGGGTAGTATGGGAAGAAGCGAGTTAGAACACGAAAGTGTACACGTATTTCTAAGAAGCGAGGTCTAAATTCATACACTCGGTTACAGCAGTCCCTCCTGAGACCCCCCGACGACAAGTCAAGAAGCATCTACCGAAGATTCTGCGTGAACAAATGCGCAGCACTGTGGCCGGCAAAGGCCACCAGAGCCACAGGGATAAAAGGATAGTCCGGCAACCTGGCATAGGAGAGAACGGCGAGGCCGAGGTACACCGCGACGCTGATTGCCAGTACCATCCGAGCTCGATCCAGTTTCTGTCCTTCGGATAACCCCGAACTGGGCTTGGTTCCAGTACCATTTGCTTCGCGCTTCATGGGACGACTCCACGGTTATATCAAGCCACGGCCTAGAGATCGTGGCTTTCACCTGTGCGGAGATCCAGTTCCGTTACAACGTCCGTCGCACTCCTTGCAATGGGATCAGTCCGCATGACCCGCGCATCCTGAGACAAGGATCGGGTCTGTCTGGACACCGCCATCTCATTTGCATCCTTCCGGTGAAGAGGATGCGATCCGGGACGATCCGTATCGCGACCACGAAGCCACGCGTCGGCCTCGGCGAACAGGCGTCGGGTCTTCGCGTGACAGAGCAGGTGCGAGACCTGGTCGAACGTGCCCCAACGATACCAGCGTCCGGAAGCGTCCACGATGTGCTCGACGGATAGGGTCATGGCCGACTGATCAAAGACCTCGGCGATGAAATAGGTCACGGTCTTGAAATGCTTGCGGCCGTTGAGGAAGTACGTGTAGGAGACGTCACGATCGAATCCCTCGCGAAACGCCCAGGATGTGATCCCGGTCTCCTCCTGGAACTCCCGCGCTGCGGCCTGAGTCGGTGTTTCGCCCGGCTCGATCCGGCCCTTTGGGAACTCCCAACGCGCCAGCGGGTTGCGCACCCGCGCAGAGTGGATGACCAGGTACGACAGGCATCGCCCCAACCCGAATCGAAAGGGGATCACCCCAGCCGACCGCTCGTAGTGAAGTGACATTCTCCCCGACCCCGCTGCGACACATCGCTTGTTCTGGATATTGACTTACGTCTCAGATCCAGCCCAGGTTGGCCCATGGGGGAGATGCGCAAAAAAAACTCCCACATGGGGATCGCCCCAGGTAGGAGTTATTAGCCCCGAAGTCGGGGTGGTTCTAAAATGGGCGAACTCCATCGCCCGCCATTGATTCACCGGCAGTGTCTAACGAAATTGATCCTAAGAGGGTTGTCATGGGTTGTCAAGGCTGTATCAGGAAACAAGTGCAACCGTGCAACCACATGCGAAGCGGATTCATGTCCCCCTCGATATGTGTTGCGCCCATCACCTCGAATAACCGGTAGCCGGAGGGAGCGATCTTATGGCCCGGATCCTGATCGTCGAGAACGAGCATAAACTGCGGCATACCCTACGACGCGGACTGGAAGAGGGCGGGTATGATGTCGTCGCGGTCGAGGGTGGTGGCGTTCCCGGTTCACACCGGCCCATGCGTCCTGGCTCGACCAGGCCGAGATCCTCAACAACGCCTTCGGCTACCACTACCTGAGGCGAGGGTCGTGGAGGAATCGGGGCATGGTTCAAACGCAGGTCACAGCTCAGGGGTGGCTGGGGTCGACGCCCGAAGGGCGACGCCCCCAGATCCGAGGCTGGCGCGCTGGGGCCTCGCTGGCTGTCGCCAGCTCGACCCCAGCCACCCCGCTCTTGTCACCCGCGAAGATCCGGGCGTTGAACCACGCCGGAATCGGGAAGAGTTCATCGCCCATATTGCCGCCTCATGGCCGGAGTACAACGAACGCTACGCCCATCGTGTTGAATGGACGTGGACGAATCAAAAGATGCGACGATGGTTTGCAGAACATGCTCGATGAATTTCGGACATTACTTATGGCCGGAGACACTGGAGGGCTGAGACTTTGGGCCTACGACCGATAGAGAAGGAATAAATTAACGCACGGCGCAACCGACTCCCTCAAGAGGGGCTGGATTGACAGCGGAGCGGCGCGAGGTAAACTTGGGTTCGTGGGGATGGAGTCCCCCGCAACTGCCGACCACCGCCGATCATGTGTGCATGGTTCCTCAGGCGGCGGAGCACGGCTGATGACTCCTGCTTGGCGACAATGGCCGAGTGGGAGCCACTTGCTTTGCTGGCTGGTGCAACTCCCACAGCCTGATATCCCGGTGGGAGTCCATCATGCACCAGAGTTCGACCGCGATTGTCTGCGACTCGTCCGAAGCATCCTCCCTGCCTGACTTGTTGAAGGAAGCCGGCAAGCGACTCGGAGCACTGGGCGCGGAGGTGGAGGCCGATCGTGCCCGGCTCGACCAATTGCGGCAGCGGTTGCAAGAGCAGCGCTGCTACCTGGCCGTACTTGGTCAGTTCAAACGCGGCAAGAGCACGTTGGTCAATGCGCTGCTGGGCGAGGCAGTGTTGCCCACTGCCGTCGTGCCGCTGACTTCGATCCCAACGTTCTTGCACGGCGGCGAGCAACTGGCAGCGCGGGTGCTCTTCGACAACGGCAAGCCCGAGGAGCGGTTTTCCGGGCCAGACGCCGGCGCACTGGCCAAGTTCTTGGCCCGCTTTGTGACGGAGAGCGCCAATCCCCACAACCGACTGGGCGTTCGCCAGGTAGAAGCCACGTATCCTGCGCCAGTGCTGGCGAAAGGGGTGGCATTGATCGACACACCGGGTATCGGTTCAACGTTCCGCCACAATACTGAGGCGACGATCAATTTCCTGCCGCAATGCGATGCGGCGCTCTTCGTGGTCTCGGCGGACCCGCCGATCACCGAGGTCGAGGTGGAGTTCCTCAAGCTGGCGCATCGCAAGCTGGCCCGGTTGTTCTTCATCTTCAACAAGGTGGACTACCTCGATGCGGCCGAGCGCCGGGACGCCGTCGCATTTCTCCAGCAGGTATTGTGCGAGCAAGTTGGTTTCGCCTCGCCCCCGCCGGTCTTGTGCGTTTCCGCGCGCCAGGGCTTGGCCGCTCGCAGGAACGCAGATTCCGCCGCTTGGCAACACAGCGGCATGGCGGAGATCGAACACCAGATCGTTGACTTCTTGCTCACAGAGAAAACAGAGGTGCTTAATAGAGCGCTGTCCCGGCAAGCGGACGACATGCTTGCCGATGTGCAGCGCCGCCTCAAACTCACGGTGCATTCCCTGCAAATGCCGCTGGCCGACCTCGACGATCGCATCCGGTTGTTCGAGGAGAGCCTGACCAAGATCGAAGAACAACGCATTGTACTCATGGATCGGCTCAGCGCGGAGGAAGAACGGTTGGCCGGCTCGGTGAAAAAACGCGCCAACCCATTACTGCCCAAGAGCCGCAAGTTTTTGGAGGGGGTCGTCCGAGCGTGCGAGGATCAACACGGTGCAGAGTGGTCCGAAGATTCGACCCGTGAAGCGATCGCGGCTGCCATCCCTGATTTCTTTGAACGCGAGTTACGCGAGGCACACGAGCTTTGTGAACAGGAATTGCGCCTCGCTTTGTTGCCACACCGCCGCCGGGCCAATGAACTGATCGCCGCGGTTCATCACCTCGTCGAGAAGTTGTTCGATGTGCCCTTTGCGCCTCAGCAGCAGGAAATAACGCTGGCGAAAGCCGACCTGCCGTACTGGCGCACCCACCAATGGAGATTCACTTCGATCGGCGACATCCCCGACAGTTGGATCGACCAATTGTTCCCGCAGCGTTGGCGTCACGCCCGCATCCGCCGACGGATCATGGAGCAGGTGGAGTACCTTGTAACTCGCAACATCGGAGACCTTCGATGGAGCACCCTGGAGAATTTGAAGCGAAGCGTTGAGAGCTTCCGCAACACGTTGAACGATAACATCCAGCAAACCATCCAGACGACCCGCCGCGCCCTTGACTTCGCCCTTCGTCGGCGAACCGAGGGCTCAACGGCGGTGGCCCCGGAGGTGGCCCGGCTTGAATCGGCAGTAGCCGATCTGCAATCACTCCGGGATCGTCTGGCACCCCGCTAGTTACCGAGCTGCATAACCACTTACCGATTCTCCCTGGCGCGCGCCATGGGGCCATGCTCAGGACAACTTCAAGTACCAGCTTTCCCCGAGATCGCCGCAAAAGGCTGCCGCCGGGCGCACTCGACGACATGCGCAACCGCCTGTCCCTGTTCTGGGGGAAAGATGACCTCAAACTTTTTCCCGCCGTGGCTCGCGTGCATTTCGAGATCCAAGATGCTGAACCGCTCCTGGTGGCGGAAGCCGAAGTCTACCAGCCTTGCCAGCGGGAAGAACGTCGCGATGTATCCGAAGCTTGCGAGCCGGAGCCAGTGTATCCTCACTTTTTTTTCCAAGAAGAGAACGAGTTCGCGGTCAGTGGTCAGGAGCGCCGCGGCGGGCACCAACTCTCCCCCGTACGAGCCGTAAACCGTTGACCATTGGACTCCGGCAATCGGATGACCGCCTTCGGCAAGGATCTCCGGAACGGTGTTACGAAATATGATCGGCCGCGTGCCGATCTCGGGAACGGCCGCCGGCCCGCCAATCGCCGAGGCTGCCGACCTACCTCCCACTCCTCGCAGGAGGAGTCGGACCGCTTCACGGTAGACACTGTCCGACATGGCAGCGAACTCGATAGCACATGATTGAGCCGTAACTCCGGCCACATAGTCGATCTTCAGTTGACAGTGGAGCAGGTTCTCCGTCAGCTCAACCAGCAGCGTATCGTCGAAGGCACACCCGGCGACGGCAGCTCTTCCGTCCGCGTCGTCGGTTACGACCAGCCAACGGCGGTCGGTCAGGGCCAGTAACGTTGCCGGGGACCTGACGCCGATTCTGATGTCCGCCGGGCTGAATGCCAGGTATTCGATCGACTCCCGTGCCGAGAGGTGTTCCAGTACAGCGCTGCGGAAAGGCTCCGGCGTCTCTTCCGGGCTGTTTGCCCGCGTGGCGTATCGGTCACCGATGTCCATGATCCTTGCCTCTCGCCAGGTCGTCCGCTAGACCATCAGCGTCTGAATCCGGCCTCAGCCCTGCCCGCGGCTGCTCCGATCGGGCTCGATGCCCGGGAAAGACTCGGTGATC
>Ga0187864_10003374_pt1 | contig 13117 bp, 9 predicted proteins | sample June2016WEW_11_4_FD_132985 | JGI IMG/M metagenome (GOLD analysis project Ga0187864, IMG submission 132985) | Peatland microbial communities from SPRUCE experiment site at the Marcell Experimental Forest, Minnesota, USA - June2016WEW_11_40 | ecosystem: Environmental > Terrestrial > Soil >... | reverse complement strand
TGACGAAGTCACCATCGAAGGTTTCCGCGCCAAAGACGGCACGAACACCTGCAACTCGCGCACGGTGGTATTGCCGAACGGCCAGAAGGTATTCTCCGGTACCGCTGAAGACGGCGCTCCCGGTGGCAAGAAGCAATAGCTCGCTGTCTACAGAAAACCAAAGACTCTCTCCCGCCGCGAATGTAGACTGCGGCGGGAGAGAGAGCCGTTAGGTGTGCCCGTCGAGGGCTCCCTCAGTGAAAGCGCCCCCCAAGGTCGAAATACTTTCATAATCGTAATTTTTTGTAAACCATTCATTAAGCAGGACTCGAGGAGAATTTAAGAAGTGAAAAAGTATTTTGCAGGTTTTGCCCTGATAGCCGGTGCGCTCGGGATTCTGTCATTGGCATCTTTACCCGCTGTTGCGCAGGATCAAAAAGCGGCGGCATCCAAGTCGAAACCCGCGCCTCGCCTCGCCGATGGCCATCCCGATCTCGGCAACGGCAAAGGTGTCTGGTTGCCGGTCATTATTGACGATATCTCGGGCCAGGGCGGGGGCGAGAAAGACGAAAAGACCCGCGCGCGGCAAATGAAAATGGTCGATGCGAAGGTCGAGGTTCCGTTCCTCCCCTGGGCAAAAAAACTCTACGATGAGCGCTATCTCACGCTCTCCAAGGATGATCCCGAGTCTTTATGTCTGCCCCCGGGAATCCCGCGCATGATGAACACGCCGTTTACGTTCCAGATTCACCAGTTGCCCGATCGCATCCTTTTCATATTCGAGGGCGGCGCTCACGTTTGGCGTACTGTCTACATGAACAGGAAAGAGCATCCGAAGGATTTTGCGCAGTTAACTTACCTGGGCGACGGTATCGGTCACTGGGAAGGCGATACGCTGGTCGTCGATGTCACTGGCTTCAACGACCGAACCTGGCTCGACGCGGCAGGGCACCCTCACACCGAACAACTGCATGTCATCGAACGCTACACGCGTACAGATGAAGACACTCTCCACTATCAGGCTACAATCGACGATCCTGGCGCTTACTCCAAGCCTTGGACCGTGGGTTGGAACATCAAGTGGCACGCAGGTTGGGAGCCTTACGAGTATATCTGCCAGGAGAATAACAAAGACGTACTCGCCGGCCACATTTATGGCGCGGCCCCGGGCGAGAAGCATCCTTAACAGTTTAGAGGTCCGCGTATGAAATCTCTTATCATCGGTACCACCTTGTTGTGTGGTTCTCTTTGCCTGGTCACAATGCCTGTGGCCGCGCAACAGAACCTTCAGACCCAGGAAATAGCGAAGAAGCCGGGCAAACCGGCTCCACGCCTGGCCGACGGCCACATCGATCTCGGTAACGGCAAGGGAGTATGGTCGCCCACGCGTGTCGAGGATATGTCCGGACATGGAGGTGGCGAGCGGCCTGGGAAGGAGACCGAGGCGCGGCAATTGAAGATGTTGGATCGCCAGGTTGACGTCGTAATGCTGCCATGGGCGCAGAAGGTTTACGACGAACGTGAAGCCAGCATTTCCAAGGACGATCCGGAGTCCTGGTGCCTGCCGCCGGGCGTTCCCCGCATGATGAACACGCCCTTCCCGATGCAAATCTATCAATTGTCGGACCGCATCATGCAGGTTTTCGAAGGTGGGGCTCACATGTGGCGAGTCATCTATATGGATGGCCGCAAGCACACTCCCGCCGATCAGTGGAATCCCACGTATCTCGGCGAGAGCATCGGCCATTGGGAAGGTGACACGCTGGTGGTTGATGTGACCGGATTCAACGATAAGAGCTGGCTTGACGCCGCAGGTCATCCGCACACCGAGCAACTACACGTCATCGAACGGTATACGCGCACCAAAGAAGACAACATGCACTTCGAGGCAACCATCGACGATCCCGGTGCATACGCCAAACCCTGGACCGTGGGCTGGAACGTCAAATGGGTGCCGAACTGGGAGCTTTTCGAGTACGTCTGCCAGGAGAACAACAAGGACGTCATGATCGAGCACCACATGGTGGGTGCATTACCTGGCGAACGGAAAGCGCAGAAGTAGGAACGCCGGCGGTCGGGTTTCCGCCGCCGGTTCTTTTGATTTCGATCGGAAAGGCGGATGCCATCCAGGCTGTCCGCCTTTTTTATTTAGGTGTATACTGGCCAAGGTTGTTTCAAGTTCGTGAGGAAATAAAATGAGATCTCTCATCATAAGTACCGTCGCATTGTGCGGGTCGCTTTGCCTGACCACCGTGCCTGTCGTCGCGGAACAGACCCAGGCGGAAGCGAAGAAGCCGGGCAAACCCGCTCCCCGTCTGGCCGATGGCCATATCGATCTTGGTAACGGTAAAGGCGTGTGGGATACAAAGAAAGTTGGCGATATGACCGGGCACGGCGGGGGTGAGACCCCCGGTCCCGCGCTCGCGGCAAGGCAGTTGAAGGTGCTCGACCGCCAGGTCGACATCGTCATGCTGCCGTGGGCGCAGAAGCTTTACGACGAACGTGAAGCCAACGTCGAAGTAGGCGATCCGGAGTCCTACTGCCTGCCGCCGGGCATTCCCCGCATGATGAACACGCCGTTCCCGATGCAGATCTACCAGTTGTCCGACCGGATCCTGCAGGTCTACGAAGGCGGCGCCCACATGTGGCGGGTCATCTATATGGATGGGCGCAAGCATACTCCCGCCGATCAGTGGAACCCGACATATCTCGGCGAGGGCATCGGCCATTGGGAAGGCGACACGGTTGTCGTGGATGTGACCGGATTCAACGATAAGACCTGGCTCGACTCCGCCGGGCATCCGCACACCGAGCAGCTCCACGTCGTCGAGCGCTATACGCGCACCAAGGAAGACAACCTGCACTACGAGGCAACTATCGACGATCCTGGCGCCTATGCCAAACCCTGGACCGTGGGCTGGAACGTCAAATGGATACCGGGCTGGGAGCCTTACGAGTACATTTGCCAGGAGAACAACAAGGACGTTGTGATCGAAAACCACATGGTCGGCGCAACACCCAAACCGAAGAAATGAGGGTGGCACAGACTTTAGTCTGTGCCCTCAGGCTGCACTCTTATGAAATTCATTTCTCTTGGGGTCTTACTCCTGGGACTCGCGGTGTCATTGCCCGCCCAAACGCTTGCCGGCGCGATCGACATGCATGCGCACTCGGATCCCGACGGAACTCCGCGTTCGATTGACGCCATCGATCTTGCAAAGTTGGCGAAAAGCCGCGGCATGCGGGCTATCGTCCTCAAAAACCACTACGAACCTACCGCCTCGCTCGCGTATATCGTTCGGAAGGAAGTTCGCGGCATTGAAGTCTTCGGTGGCATTTCGCTCGATCTCACCGTGGGCGGTGTGAATCCGGCCGCCGTCGAATGGATGACAAAGGTGAAGGGCGGTTATGGCCGCGTGGTCTGGATGCCCACTTTCGATTCCGAGCATCAGGTCACGTCATCCGGCCAGAAGCGTCCGTTTGCCCGTGTTGTAAAAGATGGTCAGGTCGTCCCGGAAGTTGCGAAGGTGATCGAGATCGTCGCCCGCAACAACCTGGTGCTCGAGACCGGACACTCCTCCCCGGCCGAAGCGCTGCTGATCATTCGCGAAGCCCGCCGCCAGAACGTTCAGAACATTCTCGTGACCCACGCCCTGAGTCCGCTGGTAAACATGTCGATTCCCGAGATGAAGGAAGCGGCCAAAATGGGGGCGTATCTTGAATTGACCTGGGTGAAGCCCGGCTCCGACGCCGCGAAAGCCTATGTCAAAGCCATCCGTGAAGTAGGTCCGGAATTCTTTGTTCTTTCAAGCGACCTCGGTCAGCCTGCTAACCCGTTGCACCCCGATGGACTGCTGGAGATGTATCAATACCTGCACAGCCAGGGCTTCTCAGTAAACGAGATCGATCGCATGTCGAAAATCAACCCCGCCAAACTCCTCGGCTTGAAGCCCTGATCTCACCCTCGGTGTGGTGGGATCGGGGGGCGCGCGCGGAGGACAAGTGATCCCAGCTTCCGGAGGCATGAGGGCTTTTTGGGGGCGATATCGGGTTCTGATATGAAGCAACTGAACACTGTCTGGCTGTACCGCCTCGGCAAGCATCTGCACTACCTGCGGGCCGTTTTAGGCTATGCCGCATTACAGGGGCAGGGACAGCCAATACTACTAAAGGGAAATGCCCAACTGATTTCAGAACTCGTCTGGGCGCGGGCCGAACTACTTCGATTCTCCAAGAGTCACGATATTAACCTCCGTCGGTGTCACGATCTGGCTCGAAAGCTCATACAGTTTGTTGACAGATTCGTGCCCTCGCTCCCTGAAGATCCAATTGACGGCCAACAGGTAACGATTACACTGCCGGAATACATGGATAGCACTGACGCGACGCTCTTTAGTGAGGACATTCAAAATTTTGAAGCTGTCCTAATGGCCGAATTGGCGGACGCCAATATTTTTCTGCTTGAAGAAAAGGGCGTGTATTCCAGTAGGGCTCTCATTGAAGACGCGGAGAGAGCGTTTCCGGACGTGATTCGAAAGCGAATGCCGGGGATAGCGATTTACGACGTGCAGCAGGGAGGCAGATGCTTGGCGTGCGATTGCCCCACAGCATCCGGTTTTCACATGCTCCGGGCCGTTGAAAGCATCATGAAGGAGTACATCGAGAAAGCTGGTGGAAACGTTCTGGCTGATCGAAACTGGTTCGACTATATCACTTCGATCGCCAAGCAAGGAGGCTCACAGAAGGTTACTGATCAACTGAAAGCGATTAAGAACAACTTTCGCAATCCCCTTATGCATCCTGAAGATGTTCTGGAGCCAGATCAGGCCCTCGGGCTCTTTGGAGTGTGCGTTGCCGTAATCACTGTCCTGATAGAAGAGCTGACCACACGGGGGATGTGAGAGTAGCGAGACGAAGGCATTATAGGGTGCAGGAGTCGAAGCCGCCAAAGTACGCACGCCTAACTCTTCACGCATGACACTTTCGCCTTACTGCTGTACCGTAATCGACACGCCAGTCTGTGTCTGAACTCCGTCAATAGTAGCCACCACTGCGGCATCCCCGTTTGCCAGTCCGGATGGAATCGTAACATTGAACTGGTAGACTCCCGCCTCCACCAATCCCGCGTAGCTAACACTCGCATTGACACCCCCAATGGTGATTTCGACGGAATTCGCTGGTAGCATAGCGGACATGGTTACCAGTTGGCCGGTGGGCGATACGGGGTTAGTGGGGCCGAATCCCGTCCCATAGAGCATAACGGTCTCGCCCGGCTGGGCCGGTTGCGTCACCACTCCAGGGATAAGACCGGTTGGTCCTATAAGGGTGTAATCCGCATGTTCCGCGGCAACATACTTACTACTGCCTATTGTAAAAAACGCTGGGGCAAACTCCTGCTCCTGCCCATTGATCGTATTGCTCGCCTGGCCTGCCGTAGTTACCTGAACTGCCACCTGCACTGGCACTTGTGACGATCCCGCTCCCAACGACGCGTCATCCGGAGCCAACACGTTAATCTGCGTAGGGCTGATGTACTGGACATACGCGGGAATGCCATTGATCGTGACTGAAACCCCGTGCAACGAAGTCGGCAACTGGCCGTTTACGAAATCGGCGGCTTGCCACCCGTACGTCGTCTGAGATAAGTTCGTGCCAAAGATTGCTACCCATGCAGCTGGCGCAAAACCAGGCTGATAACTTGCAGCGTTGGTAATACCGGCGATAGTGCCCGCGGGTTGATTACCTTGCACTACGAGCATTACCGCAACCAAAGCCGGACTGCCGGTCGCGCCCGGCGAACTGATCTGTACGCTGCCCGCGTAGGTCCCGGCCGCAAGATTTGCCGGGTTCACTGAAACCGACAGACTGGCCGGAGCCGTACCGGACGCCGCGGAAAAGCTCAGCCAGCAGTCGCTGGCGGAAGCCGTCCAGGAAAGCGTTCCGCCGCCCGCGTTTGCGATCGAGATTGTTTGCGCGTCCGGAACAGCGCCGCCAGCCGTGTATTGGAAAGAGAGCGTCTGAGGCGTGACCGTCAGCGTAGGCGAAGGCGCAGCCACGGTTAACGTGACTGGTATTGCTAACGGGGTGTTCGAAGCACCCGTCGCTGTTATCTGAATGCTACCTGTGTATGTGCCGGCACCCAGCCCTGCCGTCGAAACAGACACGGAAATCGTGGATGGGGCTGTTCCGGAGGCAGGAGCCACGCTGAGCCATGACCCACCGGATGCCGCGCTCGCAGTAGCGGTCCACGTAAGAGTTCCGCTGCTGCTGTTCGCGATCTGGATCGACTGAGAAGAAGAAGCAGTCCCACCCACGCTGGTCGTGAATTGCAGACTCGTGGGCGTCACCGCAATTGTGGATGGTGAGGCGACCATGATCGTGATGGAATCGTTTCCGGTTTCGGACAGCACGGAAATTGTGATCAGGCCGGAGAGGCTCGACGGCAATTGCGCTGTAATCGACGTCCCGGTCCAGGAGGAGACCGAGAGGGTATCGCCTGTCGTTGCACCCGCGGGCGTTGCCACCACCTTGCAGCCATTGCACAGGAATCCGAAATCGTTGCCGGTAATCGTGATCGCCGAGCCCGGATTGATAACCCGCCCCGGCACATTTGCCAGAGGGCCAACGGAGATGATCGCCGTATCGATCTTGCAGCGCGCCGCCGCATAATAGGCAATCGCTTCCATGATTGTGCCGCAGTCGATCGTGCCAAGCGACTGACTCGTAACCCGGAAGTCGCCCGTTCCGGCAACAAAGTCGTTGTAGAAGATAGTGCCCTGGTCGCCACCTACCTGGAGCAACAGGGTTCCCCATCCGACCTGAGTAACATCGGTGACGTAGCTTCCTGTACCATTGACCGTCGCAAAGAATGTGCCGCCGTCGAGGGATAGTAAGGGGTCCGTCGCGGGCGTCGATCCGATGGATTGCCAGTCCGAGGTGCCGCTAAGGAAGGACCGGACAATCTGGCTGGTGGGATGAGATTCACCGGTAATGTTCGCAATCCCCGGGGCGCTGCAATTAAAGGTTCCAAGCGCGGTGTTGGTGAACGATCCCGGGTCAACGTGGCAATAAGGTACGATCCGGATCACACTAGTCTTCTGAGATACAAACCCGAGTGAGGCGCTTGTCGTCGATACGACCCCATCGCTGCCATTGTTAAGCGAGATACCCGTCCCGTTGTTGACCCAGCTTCCGGCGTTTCCTATGATGGCGATCGCATTCAGGCCGCGCAGATCGTCCACCCGTTGGTTCCACGTCGCCAGATTCCACAGGAACGAACTGCCCGAGATCAGCTCCGCACTTTGCGTCCCCGCGGTAAACGAGCTTGCATAGTTGGTGGCGAGAAACGATCCGAAATTTGGCGTAGCGATCAACACCAGGTCCCGCACCAGCGTGTTGACTGGTGGTGTGAGCGACCCGCCCGTCTGCAGCCCCGCAAGGTAGGCTCTCGCAATCAGCCCGCCCGTGCTGAAACCTACCAGATCGATCTGCGGCACCTGCTGGCCGTTGTCATAGGTAATCGTGTTCAGGAATGTACCCAGATCGTTGGCCAGGGTCTCGATCGGCTGGTTGGGATCTTCCGCGCAGTTATCGAAAAAGTACACTACGGGAACGCCGTCCGACATCAGATACTGAGCGAGATTCCCGAAGGTCTCAGTCGAATTGCTCGATACCGGACAGGAACCAGTAAAACCGGTCTCCCATCCGTTCAGGAGCACGACGGGAGGCCGCGTTGCGCTCGAGGGCACGGTTTGCCGGGGCTTCACAACGACGGTCAACGTGGCTTGCTGCTGCTCGCCCGTTGCGCTTGTGGCTGACAGCGTGGCCGTATACTCGCCGGGCTTCGTTCGCAGCGGCGCCGCCAGCAGGATCTGATCGCGCGTCTTATCAGGCGAGGCCACCAGGCCGGTTGCTTCGCCACTTGCAACGGCAACGCTCCGGCTCGTGGCATTTAACAGAAAATTCAGGGCGTCGGTCGACGCGGCAAGCGAAATTGGTTCCCCCGCAGCGACTTCGTAACGGGTTTCATCCAGCGCCATCGGCCGGGCCGAACTTTGCGCCGATGCGGAGACCGCAAAGCAGAACAGCAGCAAAGCAACGCTGGATCGAAGGGTCAATTAATACTGACGAACCGTACGGCCAACTCGTTGTGCTGTTTTTCGTTGTGATTACCAGAGCAGCTTCAATCCGAATTGAATTTGCCGCGATGAAGTCGACGTGCTCGTAATGAGGCCAGCCGTCGGTGACACGCCCGATGGCGTGAAGACGACGGCGTTGGGCGAATTGAAGTTGGCCCGATTCAGAATATTGAAGAATTCCGCGCGGAACTGCAGCCTGGCCTTTTCGCGAATCGGCGTGTCCTTAAACAGAGAGAAATCCCACGTTGCCAGACCCGGTCCCGGCAGCGTATCTCTACCCACGTTCCCGTAGAAGCCGCTGCTGGCGGGCGGGGCCAGAAATGCGGCCGGATTGAACCACTCGTTCGGGCTCCCCAATATCACCGGGCCCGTGAAAGCCGGATTGACGAACGGTCGTACCGGATTCCGCGTGTCGCCGTTATTGGATGGGTTGTAGCTGAGCTGCGGCGTGAATGGAAACCCACCTTGCATCGTCACGATGGAGTTCACCGTCCATCCTTTCACCATCACGTTGCCATGGTTGAACGGCAGCGCATAAGTTGCGTTGATCGCCACCACATTTCTGACATCGAAGTTAGCCAGGCCTCGATCGGCGCGGAGATTGAAAGGATTCGAAGCAAGCGCAGGTTCATTTCCGGAGGTTGTGGCGTTCACGGAGTCTCCGTCGTCAATCGTTTTGGACCATGTGTAAACTCCGCGCACCGCGAAACCGCTGCTGAAGCGGTGATTCAGGTCGACCTGTAGCCCATTGTAAGAGCTGTCGGCTTCCGAGAAATAAGTCCAGGTGTTATTGATTCCAGGATTGGGCCTGGTGGAAGTGGGTACGTAATACGTTCCCGGAGCCACCGGAGTGCCTGCGATGCCCGCGGGAAAAGTGCTCGGATACGTCGCCGGGCACGGTGCTGCCGGGCAAATCACGGGAAAGGGCTCATTCGCATCGATACCCAGAATCTCGTGATACCCGTGCGATCCCACGTATCCGACGGTGAGCGCGGTATTGGTGGTCAAAGCCTGTTGAACCCTCAGCGACCAGGAGATCAGCGTCGGTGTCTGCAGGTCCGGCTGCACTCCACCGGGCACCAGATGCGCAGTGGAAGGTATCGGAGCCGAAGTTTGCAGCGGCAACTGGGACACGGGCACGTTCGGTAAGCTCCAGGTCGGATTGAACGGGGCGTTCTGGTCGGTCCTGTAGCCGAGCGCATCCTGCAGATCGTTATACATGCCGAATCCGGCGCGGATCACGGTCTTGTTGGTGTTATGGAAAGGGCTCCATGTGAGGCCGACTCGCGGTTGCGGCAGAAACTTCGCATTGTTCACGGTGAAGGTTGAATTGCCGACAGCCGGCTGGCTGGAAATGATCCCATTCGGGTAAGTATACGTGGATGCCCGGCCATCGACCTCATTCCAACCCGTACTGAATTCATCGCGGAATCCAAGAGACAGAGTAAGTCGGGGACTCAGTCGAATGGCGTCCTGTACGTACCACGCGCCATACCACGAACGCCAGCCGAGCTCAGTGGGTGTCGGGTCGTAAAGCAGAGTTGCGACGGTCCCCTGCAGAAAGGTCTGAATGCTGGTAAACGTCGCTTGTCCGTATTGACTCAGTGCCAGAAGTTCATTCGATTGCAGCCGCTGGACCCAGACTCCCGCGGTAAGTTGATGGCGGCCGTGCGTATAAGACACGCGGTCTTCATAAGTGTAGAGATTCCGGGCGAGATGCAGGTTACTTCCATTGTTGCTGCCCGCGAGGCTGCTTGTCGTGGCCGGGTTCGAAGCCGCGCTCCCTCCCACGACCAGAGCGCCGATCGGGTCGCCTGAAAGGAAGCCGGGAAGCGACGCCGCCGGTGAACCCGGAGTAGGTTCCCCGGTGAAGAAATAGCCCGCCCGCGAATAGCCGATCCGTGCCGTGTTGAGCAGCGTAGGGGAGAAAATATGCGTTTCCTCGATGCTCGCCACCTGCTCTCTGAGGCTCTCGACATCCGTGCTGTAAGCGTTGGTGCTGGTAGGAGTAAAGTCGGCGCTGTCATCTACGGTGTAGACAGTCCCGAGAGAGTTCTTTTCGGAAAAGATGTGGTCGAGCCGCACCGTCCCGAAGCCGTCCCGAATGGTCTGGAGCGGACTGTTCAGAGCTTCTGCAATTCCACCGAAATCCGGCGCGCCGGGAGTGGGCGACGGCCACGCCGAAATCAGCGGCGAAACACCGACGAACGCCAGCCCCGACGCCGGGCACGGACTGGGCGCCGGACTAACGAGCTTGCAGGGCAGATAGCCGTTCTGCGCGTTGGTGTCCGGGACCAGATCGACACCGGTCTGATGCAGATGTTGGAGAAATTGCTCGTAGTTGCCGAAGATGAAGGTCTTATTCTTCCTGATCGGGCCGCCCAGCGCTCCTCCGAACTGGTTACGCTCGAAGCCCGGCACGGAAGCGCCATCGAAGAAGTTGCGCGCGTCGAAGGCATTGTTCCGGAGGTATTCGTAGAGCGATCCATGTAACTGGTTTGTCCCGGACTGAGTGACGATCAGGACCTGTGCTCCCGGCCGCTTGCCATATTCCGCATCGTAGGAATCGCGCAGCAGGTTGAATTCGCGTATCGCGTCCATGCCAAGTAACTGCTGGCTGACGCCGCCCGGCTGCATGTTATTCTCGGCGGCGCCGGTAAATTCGATGCCATTCAGCAGGAAAAGATTTTGCTGCGGCCTGTTTCCCTCGACCACGAAATCATTGCCGGAGGTGGAATTCGACACGCCGACTCCGCCTATTTTTTCCCATGTGAAGTTCACCACACCCGGATTGAGCGTGAGAAGTTCGTCATAACTCCGCCCGTTAAGCGGCAGATCGGCGATCTGCCGCTGACCGACCAGGCCGGATATATCCGCCGCGGATACATTCACCACAGGCGCATCTGCATTCACCGTGACCGCCTGGCTTGATTGTCCGATCTGGAGATTGAAATCGACGGTTGCATCCTGCCCCACCACGAGATTCACGCCCGAGCGGACCTCTTCCGTGAACCCCGTTTTTTGCGCTCGAACCTCATAGCGCCCGGGAGACAGCGCGGGAACACGGTACCGGCCCGCATTGTCGGTTTCGGTACGCCGGATTGCGCCGGTGTCTATGCCGGTAACGATAATGCTCGATCCGGTTACCACCGCGCCGGACGGATCCGTCGCGATTCCCGAGAGACTGGCCGACACCTGCGCGGCAAGGGGCGAAGCGCAGAGAAGGAAAACAAGGAGAGAGCGCGCGTTTGACATGTAAACATGTCATTGTAATCCATAAATACCCTAGCGGCGCAACAATGGTTCCAGGTATTTCATCACCGTCCCGGCCACAATCTGAGCGCCTTCCGCAGTGGGATGAATTCCATCCGGCTGGGTGAGTTCCGGATTGCCGCCTACGCCATCCAGCAGAAAAGGAATTCGCGGCAGCTTGTATTGCTTCGCGAGTCCCACATAGACCTGTTCGAAAGAGTGAATGTATTCGGGCCCGTAGTTCCGCGGCAGAGTCATCCCGGCGAGAAGAACCCGCGCGTTGGCTTTCTGGAGCGCTTCGATCATTTCGGCGAGGTTCATCCTGGTTGAGGTGACGGGCAATCCGCGCAGGCCGTCGTTCCCGCCGAATTCGAGGATCACGATTGCGGGATGCACGGCGAGAACGGAGGGCAGGCGCTCCACACCGTCGGTTGTCGTATCGCCGCTGACTCCCAGATTTACAACGTGATAACGGAATCCGGCGGCATCGATCAGGCGCTGCAGATCGTCGGGGTAGCTTTTGCCGGGTTCGACGCCAAATCCGGCGGAAAGACTGTCGCCGAACGCCGCGATCACCGGGCGCGTATCTTTATTTGAATCCGGCTTTGAAGCCGGTACTGCAGGCCGATCTTCGGTCGGCGCAACTTTGGCGGGGACGGCCTGGTTCTGAGGGATTTCGCGGCTCCCGCACGCGGAAAATGCAACGGCGAGGGCCGCCAATAGCATCAATTTCAGTGACACTGCCATAATGATGACAGACGCAAGAGTGGAGCTTCCGATCATTGAAGTTATTGGGCTGACGCGGACCATTCAGACGCCCACCCATCGGGTCGAGATTCTGCGTGGCATCGATCTGGCGATCCCGCGCGGCCAGTTCGTCGCCATCATGGGGCCTTCGGGGAGCGGAAAGAGTACCCTGCTCGGTCTGCTTGCCGGCCTCGACAATGCGACCAGCGGCCAACTGCTTCTCGACGGAGAAGATATCACCGGACTTTCCGAAGACCGCATGGCCGAAGTCCGGGGCCGCAAGATTGGGTTCGTTTTTCAATCTTTCCAACTGATTCCGACTCTGACTGCGGAAGAGAATGTCCTGCTGCCAGCCGAACTGGCGGGAGCGGGTCCGGAAGTAACCTCGCGAGCGCGGGAACTGCTCACCCGGGTGGGCCTCGCAGATCGGCTGGACCATTACCCGGTGCAGCTTTCCGGAGGCGAACAGCAGCGTGTTGCGCTCGCGCGTGCCTTCATCACGAAGCCCCCGATTCTTCTCGCCGATGAGCCGACCGGCAATCTGGATGGCAAGACCGGGGCGCAAGTGCTCGAACTGCTTCTGGAACTCAACCGGCAGGAAGGCGCAACGCTGGTGATGGTGACGCACGACCCCGCGCTCGCCGCACATGCCGACCGCATCATCACGCTGCGCGACGGCCTTGTGGTGAGCGATCAAACGATCGAGATCGAGCAGCATGCGTAAATACCGCACGGCCGCGAAGATCGCCTGGCGCGAAACGCGCGCGTCTTCGGGCCGGTTTATTTTCGTGATTCTGGCGGTCGCGGCCGGTGTTGGGTCGCTGACCGGAGTGCGCAGTTTTTCGCGCACATTCGACACCATGCTCCAGCGAGACGCGCGGACGTTCATGGCGGCCGATTTAACGGTGCGCACGTTCCAACTTCCTACCGACGAGCAGACGGCGGCAATGAACGCGCTGGAGAAGCGCGGCATCGAGCGCACGCAAGTCACCGAGACCTTG
>Ga0187864_10003371_pt1 | contig 13125 bp, 11 predicted proteins | sample June2016WEW_11_4_FD_132985 | JGI IMG/M metagenome (GOLD analysis project Ga0187864, IMG submission 132985) | Peatland microbial communities from SPRUCE experiment site at the Marcell Experimental Forest, Minnesota, USA - June2016WEW_11_40 | ecosystem: Environmental > Terrestrial > Soil >... | reverse complement strand
GTTCGTCGAAGGAGAAAAAGACCGCGTTCGCCGCCACATTGGGAGAGATAGCGAATCCAGGTATTCAAACTGGGCAGCTTTTCACTTCGCCAATTCCTTCGACGAACGGTATTGGGGCTAAGCAAGTCTACTTGCGCACAGCCAAGGAGCCTATCTCGACCGTGGCAAGCAGCAATGCTTGAACTTCTTGCCACTTCCGCAGGGGCAGCGGTCATTGCGACCGATCTTGCCGTCATGGTGGCGTCGTACCCGCTGCTGAGGTTTTCCCGCAGGCTTGGTAGGAGGAGCAGCTTGTGCAACATCCCCAATACGGTGAACAGGCCCTTCACCGGAGACGCCTAGGTCGGCCTGGATTTCAGCAGCCATTGACTCCACAGCGGGGGTCCATTGCTCACCTTCCACAAGGAGGGCATCAAAGGTGCGAAACCGCTCATCACCAGCATCCGACGCAATACCGACCACACGCCGATAAGCTCGATGCCTGCTGAGAACGAGGAAGCAGTACTCCTGGAGATATTCCTGGCGTACCTCGCGGTACTCGGTAGCGGACGCGAAGGAATTCGGCACGAACACGAATACATAGAGGGTATCGGTGAGTGTGGGAGATTCGACGATCCGATACGTGACGCGATTCTCTTCAAATTGCGACCACCGTTCGATCATCTTGGCAGTCAAAAAGACGCGGGCAATTCTTGGTTCTCTCGCCATACTCCGAAAGATTTCCTCGTTGGCGGAGACAGTTTGCGAACTGTCCTGAATCAGCGTTCCGCCAAAAGCGTGGGACGCGATCAGCGTTCCGCCAAAAGCGTGGGACGCGAACTCCTGGATGATGCGATCCCAGATGTAGCTGTGCTGGAACCATTCGCGTGTTTCCTTATACCAGCTGGTTGCTACGAAGAGTTCCCAGCCCCCGCTCGTGATGTTTATCACGGCACCGTCTTTCGCCTGGTCCAAAAGCCTGCGCCAACTGCCGGTACGGTGGAAATCGCTCAGGAACGTTGCCAGGAGGTTTTCTTCGCCCGCAATTGTGCCGATCTTGTTTGACCGAAAGAGTTCCTCCTTGAATTCGAGGTACGACAACAAATCCGCAATTGTATCGAGTTCCTTGAGGACCAATGGCAGGGTGTATTCGTCAAAAACATGGAGACGCCCAGGATCGACGTCAACTGAGCCGACCACGAAAGGTTGAACATCGAAGTTTGCCAGATCAAAGTGGGCGTTTCCCACGACCGCGGGTTCCAGGATGAGACTCCCGCTTCCGGCACGGTGGCGCTGGCAACGGTCCTTTGCACCCGACGCAATGACAATGCGATGAAAGGCGCATTTCGCGGCGTGATCTAACGCAATTGGAAGAGGTTGCGTGCAATTCTTGTCGAGATAGACCCGATCCGGATGCTGTTTGAGCCAGCGTTCCGCCCCAAGCACCTGTCTGGCCGAGTCACTGACGGATTTGCGGAACCACCGTGACCAGTCGAGTTTCAAGTTGCCCGTGTCGGGAAAGGCGCAGCTCTTGTCTGAGAAAAGAATGATGTGGTTCCCGCAAACCACCAGAAGATCGCAAAGCTCCTTGGGGCCTCCTTGGTCTCGAAAGGTGTTCGCGTAGCTCCAGAAGCCCAAGAACGTCTGCTCGCACAGCTTGGCGAGCAGTTGCTCGCTGGGCGTGGTTCCCAGGGACTTTGGTACTGCCATTGTTGGTCTGTCCATATCGCGATGCACGACTGCCTGTATGCCATTCTTCACCGAACGATTCGCCGAAAGCGGGCAGGTCCCGCTTTCTTTGATATTTTACGCGGTGCGCACGGCGCGGCCTTGCGTTTCTGTTCGACACCCCGACCGAATCCTAGGTTCACGAGCAATAGCGGCCTATCGGTGAGTTAGTGGGGCCACCAGACGGAGGACAAAAGCGGATGGGGCCACCCACTTTCTGGAGGGGACGGGTTCAGCCACCTTCTCGGTAGCGGACGGGGCTGCCGGCTTTCTGGTACCTGGGAAAAGTGGATGGCCCCCAATCTGCTCCCCGACGCCGTCGCATTCTCCGGCCAAGTAGCATCAGCACCCGTGCTCGCCATTCGGTCAGAACCGATCGACCCACAACAAGGTCGTTGAATCGATCGATGGACCCATGTAAGGTGTAGGTTGATCCATCACTGGTGCAAGAGAGGACTGCCATGACGCGGACGAAGCAGTCGCGGACAGAGAAGTCCAACGGCCAGCAATCATTCCCCATCAAGCCCGAGCGAACGAAGAAGCTCGACGTCTCCGCGCTGGAGAACTGGCTCTGGGAGGCGGCTTGCACGATCCGGGGGCCGCTCGATGCGCCCAAGTTCAAGGACTACATCCTGCCGCTGATCTTCCTCAAACGGCTGTCGGACGTCTTCGACGACGAGGTTGCCCACCTGGCCCATGACTTCGGGGACGTGAAGACGGCGGCCAAGCTGGTCGAGCAGGATCACAAGCTTGTCCGGTTCTACATCCCGCAGAAGGCCCGGTGGTCGTTCATCGTGGAGAAGTCAACCGGCCTGGGCGAGCTCCTGACTGACGCGGTCCGGGCAATCGCCAGGGAGAACCCACGGCTCTCGGGCGTGATCGACGTGACCGACTTCAACGCAACGGCGGCCGGTCAGCGGATGGTCGATGATGGGCGACTCGGCGCGCTGGTGCAGGTCTTGAACAACCCCGACTATCGACTTGGCCTCGACGACGTGGAGCCCGACATGATCGGCCGGGCCTACGAGTACCTGCTGCGGAAGTTCGCCGAGGGCCAGGGCCAGAGCGCGGGCGAGTTCTACACGCCCCGCGAGGTGGCCGTGCTCATGGCGATCCTCCTCGACCCCCAGCCCGGCATGACCGTCTATGACCCTTGCTGCGGTTCGGCGGGACTGTTGATCAAGTGCCACCTGAGGCTACTGGAGACGAAGGGAAAGAGGACGAACGGGCGGCTGACTTTGCCGACAAGCGCTGCCAGGCTCCGGCTGTTCGGCCAGGAGATCAACTCGTCCACGTTCGCCATGGCCCGGATGAACGCATTCCTGCACGACATGGAGGCCGAGATCGCCCTGGGCGACACGATGAACCGGCCCGCGTTCACCGAGGGGGACGGCCGGCTCCGGCAGTTCGACCTGGTGACGGCCAATCCGATGTGGAACCAGAAGTTCACCGCCGCGACGTACGAGGACGACCCCCACGAGCGGTTCAAGCGGGGAGTACCTCCCTCGTCCTCCGCTGATTGGGGCTGGATCCAGCACATGGCCGGCTCGCTCAAGGATGGGGGCCAGATGGCCGTCGTGCTCGACACCGGGGCCGTCAGCCGGGGCAGTGGCAACCAGGGCTCGAACAAGGAGCGCAACATTCGCAAGGCGTTCGTCGAGGCCGACCTTGTCGAGGCCGTCCTCCTCCTGCCCGAGAACCTGTTCTACAACACGACCGCCCCCGGCATCATCCTCGTCCTGAACACCCGCAAGCGGCACAAGGGCGAGATCCTGCTCATCAACGCCTCGAAGCTCTGCTCCAAGGGGCGGCCCAAGAACTACTTGGAAGAGCAATACATTAAGCAGATTGGCCAGGTCTTCCATGAGTGGCGAGCCGAACCCGGGCTGTCGGCGGTTGTCTCCACAGTGGAGGCGACGAAGAACGACTTCAACCTCTCGCCAAGCCGGTACGTGGCAACAGGTGAGGCCGAGGAAGTCTTGCCTCTGGAGGAGGCCGTCGTTCTCTTACAAGAGGCCGAGGAGGAGCGGGCCGAGGCAGACCGGGAACTCGACACTGTCCTGACGAAGCTCGGATTCGAGGGGTGGCGGAATGGCTGAGCTGACGGTGGATTCAATCAAACAGAGCGAGGTCGGCCTGATCGCATCCGACTGGGAAGTCCTGCCCGTCAGCCAATTCGGGAAAATCCTGACCGGCACTACTCCAAGCACCAAGGAGAGCAAGTTCTACGGTGGTGCCTATCCCTTCATTTCGCCGGGAGATATTTCAGAGGACTTATACGTGAAGGAGGCTGCTAAGACAATCACCAAAGAGGGACTCTCTGTCTGCCGCCCCTTGCCGAAGAATGCCGTTCTCGTCGTCTGCATCGGAGCCACGATCGGGAAGACTGCCCTGACCTGGAGTGAGGAGTCAGCAACGAATCAGCAAATTAATGCGATTATTACTTATAAATAATTCAATCCGCTCTTTGCCTATTATGCTCTGAAACACCGCGCGGTTGACCTCCCAGCTCTAGCCGGACGGGCCGCGGTGCCTATCGTGAACAAGAGCGTATTCTCAGAATTCCCTTTGCCTGCGCCCCCACTTCAGGAACAGCGGGCCATCGCCTATGTCCTCCGGACCGTGCAGGAGGCGAAGGAGGCGACGGAGAAGGTCATAGCCGCTACTCGTCAACTCAAGGCCAGCCTAATGCGGCACTTGTTCACCCACGGCCCCGTGCCGGTCGACCAAGCGGATCGGGTGCGACTTAAGGAGACGGAAGTTGGTCTTGTCCCCGAGCACTGGGGAATCAGTCCCCTGGGCGAACTTGCAGAGATCGTCTATGGTGCCCAGGCCGCTGTTGCCCATAACACCGATCCAAGCATTGGCACTCCGATATTGACGAATATCAATATAACGAACGAGGGCATGATCGACCTCTCTACGCTTCGATACTACCGGATTCCGGAGGGGAAAAGGGAAAGGCTCACGCTGCAAAACGGCGACCTGCTTTTCAACTGGCGCAGTGGCAGCCAGGAGCACGTTGGCAAAACCGCAATTTTCGATTTGTCAGGGGAGTTCACCTTCTCATCATTCATTCTTCGGTTCCGCGCAAACGAGGGAATCGATGGCAGATTCCTTTATCATTATCTGGGATGGCTCAAACGTCGGGCTTTCTTCTCTAATCTCCGGGATCAGTCCTCTGTCAACTCGGTCTTCAACGCGAGTGCTGCCTCCCGCATACCTGTTGCGGTGCCATCGCCCCGGGAGCAGGGGAAGATCGTCGAGCTGATCGGTGGTGTTGACCGCAAACTTTCCAGCGAGATTCAAAAACACAAAGCTCTCGAGGCCCTCTTTCGCACTCTGCTTGACGAACTTATGACCGGCAAGCTCCGCGTCGGGGATCTCGACCCTACCGACGACTCCCACGATGGAACCGCCGCGGGATGAACGGCGTGATGGTGCTCGATCATTGCGCCAGTCCGAGGGGAAGATGAATGCCGTCTCGGGTCTATGCCGACACGTCCGTCATCGGAGGCGTCTTCGATCCCAACTTTGCGAGCGATTCGACGTGGATCTTCGAGGAGGTCGCGCAGGGCTCGCTCATCCTGCTGGTCAGCAATGTCCTGGAAGCCGAGGTGTCCGAAGCGCCCGAATCTGTCCGTCAAGTGCTCGGGGATTCACCTGCGTCCGCCGTGGAGTCCGTCTTTCTCGATGCACCGGCGAAAGGGCTGAGGGACGCCTACCTTGCGGCCAAGGTCGTCGGCCCCAAGAGAGCGCTCGACGCCACGCACGTGGCGATCGCGACGATCGCCCGCGCCGACGCACTCCTCTCCTGGGACCGTCGTCATATCGTGGGATTGGCGAGGGTACAAGGGTACAATAAAGTGAACCGAAGTTGTGGGTATCAGGAGGTGACCATTGCCACGCCGACGAGCTACCGGGCCGCCCAAAAACGAACGCCCTGAACAAGCCCCGATCGACGCCCTGGCTCTCAAGCGGGAAGTTCAGGCGAAGCTGCTCAAAGCCACGAAAGGCATGACGCGGGAGGAAGAGCAGGCATTTTACCGCGAGGCCACACGGACGGGACCACTTGCGGAATGGTGGGCTCGAGTGGAAGCTCAATCGAGAGCCCGAGCCGGAGCCGAGCCGTCGGATGACGCGCCCGGCGTTGTCCCCGCCTCCCTCGGCGGCGAGAAAGGGTCCGTTCAGAAACCCTTCATCCGCTACGCGATCGACGCCGGCTGGACCTACCTCGCGCCCGAGGAGGCCATGAACTTGCGGCGCGGGGTGACGAGTCCGGTCCTCGATGCCGTTCTCGTCGATCAGCTCCAGCGGCTCAACCCCGGAGTCGTGGATCACCTGCGAGCCGAGGACATCCTCAAGCGGCTGATCCGCGTCAAGCCGAACATCGAGGGCAACCTTGACGCCTGGGAATACCTCAAGGGGCTCAAGACCGTGTTCGTCGCGGCCGAGAAGCGCGAGCGGAACATCCGGCTGCTCGACCCGGCACACGTCGAGGCCAACACATTCCACGTCACCGACGAGTTCACGTTCAGCAACGGCACTCCCCCCGACATCCGCACCGACATCATGTTCTTCGTCAACGGCGTGCCTGTCATCGTGGCCGAGACCAAGGCGGCCACCCACATGGACGGCCTGGGCGAGGCCCTGGAGGACATCCGCTACTATCACAAGAAGGGACCGGAACTGCTGGCTGTCATGCAGATCCACGCCCTGACTCACCTCGTCCAGTTCTACTACGGGGCGACCTGGAACCTATCCCGCAAGGGGCTCTTCAACTGGCGGGATGAGCTGGCCCAGGCGGGCGACTTCGAGACGCTTGCCAAGACGTTCATCTCTCCCCGACGAGTGCTCCGGGTCATCACCGAATTCATCCTCTTCACCCGCAAGGACGAGGAGCTTTCCAAGGCCATTCTCCGGCCTCACCAGATGCGAGCCGTCGAGCGGACCGTCCAGCGGGCCAAGGACGCCAGCAAGCGGCGTGGGCTCATCTGGCACACCCAGGGATCGGGCAAGACCTACACCATGATCACGGTCGCCAAACGGCTGATCGAAGACCCGGCCTTCGAGAACCCGACCGTCCTCATGATCGTGGACCGCAACGAGCTGGAAGCCCAGCTCTTCGGCAACCTGGAGGCAGTCGGATTCGGCAAGGTGGCCGTGGCCGAGAGCAAGAAAGACCTCCAGAAACTGCTCAAGGCCGACCGGCGGGGCCTGATCGTCTCGATGATCCACAAATTCGAGGGCATTCCCGAGAAGATCAACCAGCGGAGCAACGTCTTCGTCCTGATCGACGAGGCGCACCGGACGACCGGAGGCGACCTCGGCAACTACCTGATGGGCGCCCTGCCGAACGCCACCTACATCGGCTTTACCGGCACGCCCATCGACCGGACCGCCTACGGTAAGGGCACGTTCAAGACCTTTGGCACCGATGACCCCAAGGGCTATCTCGACAAGTATTCGATCAAGGAATCGGTCCTGGACGGCACCACGGTCCCCCTCCACTACTCGCTGGCCCCGAATAACCTTCGGGTGGACCGGGAAACCCTTGAGAAAGAGTTCCTGGATCTGGCCGAGTTGGAGGGCGTGAGCGATGTCGCAGAGTTGAACGAGGTTCTCGACCGTGCCGTCACACTGAAGAACATGCTCAAGAACCGGGACCGGGTAGACAAGGTAGCCAAGTTCGCGGCCGAGCACTTCCGCACTAATGTCGAGCCCATGGGATACAAGGCGTTCATGGTTGCCGTGGACCGCGAGGCATGCGTGTTCTACAAGCAGGCCCTCGACAAGTATCTGCCTCCCGAGGATTCGGTGGTCGTCATCAGCCCCGGCGGCAAGAAAGACCAGGAGCACCTCCGCAAGGCATGGCTGGCCGAGGAGGAGGAGAAACGCATTCGCAAGGCGTTCCGCAACCCGGACGAGAAACCCAAGATCCTGATCGTCACCGAGAAGCTGCTCACCGGGTTCGACGCCCCGATCCTCTATTGCATGTACCTGGACAAGCCAATGCGGGACCACGTTTTGTTGCAGGCGATCGCCCGCGTCAACCGTCCCTACGAGGACAACGAAGGCCGGCGCAAGCCCTCGGGATTCGTGCTCGACTTCGTGGGCATCTTCGAGAAGCTGGAGAAGGCCCTGGCCTTCGACTCCCAGGACGTGGAGGGAGTCGTCGAGGGGCTCGACGTGCTCAAGGAGCGGTTCGAGGAACTCATGGCCGAGGGCCGGACGAAGTACCTGCCCATCCCCCAGGGCAAGAGCGGCGACAAGGCGGTCGAGGCAATTCTGGAGCACTTCCGCGACAAGGAAGTCCGCCAGGAGTTCTACACCTACTTCAACGAGCTGGAGGAGCTTTACGAGATCCTGTCGCCCGACGCGTTCCTCCGCCCCTACATCGACGATTACAGCCGGCTGACGGAGATGTTCCGCCTGGTCCGGGCCAACTACGAGCGCGGGGTGGTTGTCGACCGTGCTTTCCTCCGCAAGACCGCTCGACTCGTCCAGGAGCACACCGAGGCCGGAAAGATTCAGGCCCCGGACAAGATCCACAAGCTCGACGCCAACACCCTGGAGAAGATCGCCGAGGCCGACACCCCCGACACGGTCAAGGTCTTCAACCTGCTCAAGGCGCTGCACGCCATGGTCCAGGAGAAGGGCCGAGAACAGCCCTACTTGATCAGCATCGGCGACAAGGCCGAGGAGATCGCCCGGGCCTTCGAGGATCGCCAGCAGACCACCCAGGACACCCTCCGCGAGCTGGAGAGGATGGTCCAGGAGCTGAAGGAGGCCGAAGCCCAGCGGGACGAGACCAAGCTGAACCCCGAAGCCTTCGCCGTCTACTGGTACCTGAACAAGGCCGAGGTCCCCAAGGCCCTGGATGTCGCCAGGACCGCCTCCTCGGCCTTCGAGCAATACCCCCACTGGCAGACCAGCACCCACCAGGAGCAAGACGTTCGCCGCGCCCTCTACAAAGCCCTGATCGACGCCGGGGTTGAGAAGGTGGTGGACATCGCCCAAGGCATCATGCGGATGCTCCGGAGGTCGTCGTCGTGATCGCCAAGGAGACCGAACTCGCCGGCTGGCAGCCGCTGGAGGAGATGATCCCCAAGGAGATCCTCCGCTCCGAGGTTGAAGCCTGGGCCAGACGGATCAAAGTCGAGCCCAAGCAGATCCACATCCGCCCCATGTCCCGCAAGTGGGGAAGCTGCTCCACGGCGGGGAGGCTGACCCTCGATGCGGGCCTGCTCTCCCAGCCGGCCGACTTCCGCAAGCAGGTCATCGTCCATGAGCTGTTGCACCTGCGGGTGCCGAATCATGGGAAGCTGTTCAAGGCGCTGCTAAGGGCCTATCTGGCCCGTGAGTAGCATTGGAACAGGAAACTGGAATAGGCAGCGTTATGCGAGCTATATCGGGCTTCCCACGTCGCCACAAGAAGAAAAAATCATGGCCTCGATCGCTGGCGGCCGTGACTGCGAATCCGGGCGCAGTGGACGGCTGCATTATGACTGCCCGGCACGTGCGAGGGCGGCTCGCTGCATCTTTTCGAAGATCGATGCTTGAGCTCGTGCGTCGTCGAGCGCGTTATGCGTCTGCGGCACGTCCGGACAGAATTCGGGAGGAAGCTGGCTCGATGTCGAAGACGACCAAGCACTGCCCGTGAGGCCCATAAAGTAAGATTTGATATCGACCCCGCCGAACCCGAAAGGATTTCCACCAGTGAAGGTTTCGAGATACCAGTTCACGAACTGCCAATCGTAACATGCGTTGAAACCGATGAAGACAGGTTTCGCGGATCCGGCGGATGCCTCGATCCACTTCCGAAACGCCGCCATTGCTTCGTCAGGCGATCGGCCTTCGCGCGCGAGGATCGAGAGATCAAAGCCGGCTACTTTGAGAGCCTCGGGCACGAAATCCGGCGAGATGGGCTTTAGTTCTGCATAGAACGACTCGTCGGGAGAGCCGACCACGCAAGCACCAATGGCCAGGAGGCTGTACTTTCCGGGGATAGGTCCCGACGATTCAACGTCGACTGAGAAGTATCGCTCGGGCTTCATTTCGCCTCCTTGGGGTTAACGATTGCAGGCATATCGATGTTGCGCTCCCAATGCTGTCGGAGACGCTTGAGCCTTTCGCTGGGCGACTCGGCTTCGCCCCAGAGGAACGTTTCCAGGGAGGACGAGTCGAACGGAAGCTTCGTGTCGTCCCGCGCCGTCAGGATAACCCTCTGCTTGTTCCCGAGAGCGTAGCCGAACTCCATGAAGCAGTTCGGGCGAAGGGTCGTCAGATCGACCAAGACGACCGAGCTATGGTGCAGGGAGTCGAAGATGGCTTGGTTCATCCATGCGAACTCGTTCTTTCCGACGCCCATCTGGCAAGGATCGTATCCGAGTTCGCGAACGAGCGGATCGACGGTATCGCGAAAGAAGCTCTCAACCGAAGGGTACTCCGGCAATTTGTCGTTAAGGAGCCTCACGTAGAAAACCGGCGGGGCGGCAAGGCCGTGAAGGAGCTTCAGCACGGCGGCCACTACCTTACCGGTCGGCGTCTCGCCATTACGCGTCCGCGTCCGGTCCAGGAGATCGGCCGCCGAGCCGCCGTCAGAGACACGAAGGAACTCCTTCGGCTGCGCCAATGCACGCTCGAACAGACGGGAAGCGCCTCCCGATCCGTCGCGCTGTGATGCACCGAGTTGGAGATCGAGCGGAATCACCGGCTTTCCCCTCGACGAATATTCAATCGCCAGATGCTCGACCCCCTCCCCTCCGCTGATGCCAATGAGGACGTCGCCAAGCTGGGCGAGTCGCTGTCGACGCGAAGCACCAGCATTCCAGCCGGGCTCGAGGAACTCGAGATGGACAGCGTCGCCGCCGCGAAGCTCGTCGTAGATGGGCCTGCGGGTGGGCGGAATCTGCGAGTCGGTCTTTGAGGTGGCGAGCGTTGCAACGAGGCGCCCGTTGGGTCCAGAGGCCGCGGAGATGCCGCCTTTCAACGCCTTGTGAACAGCCTCTGCAACGGTCCAGTCAAAGATGACCGACGGCCCTTCGTCGCGGTCCTTCAGGAACGGCTCCTTCCCGAATGGGACGACGAAGGTTGCGCCTTCTGTCACGAGGGCGTGGACCAGCTCGGACACGAGTGAATGGGCGTAGAGCAGCTTCGTCTCGTCCGCCTCCGGATCGGCGCTGCCCACGATATGAATTCGTCGACCTCGAAGTTCCATCGTTCCCCTCAGCATGAGTGAATCGAGGGTGTCGGAGCGACCCTCGCGACCGCAGTGACTAGATCTTCGCGGGTAATTTTCCTCATCGGATACGCTTGCGCCAGAGCCTCGGGAAGGAGCCTCGTCCGGATATCAGAGAACGTGTAACCGAGGCCGTGAGAGCTTTCGGGACCTGTTAGCTTCACGATCTCGTCGAAGATCGAGGGTGCGAAATCGAGTCCAGCGCAATCGATCTCGAGAATCTCGCGACGTTCGGCGTCGTCCGGACGGCGGAATTCCTCGTGGTACGCGGCCCGGCGGAGGATTGCCGGGTCGAGTGCTTCGTATCGATTAGTGCAGAGGATGACGAGTACTCGACCGGAGAAACGCCTCACGTCGTCGATCTTCTGAATAAGTGTATTCACCGCAACCTTGTCTTCGTGGTGACTCTGGTGCGTCGACCGGCTGGCGGCGAGCGAGTCAGCTTCATCGATGATCAAGAACGACAGCTTCGATTTCCCTGCCTCCTTCGTAACAACATCAAAGGCGCGGTTGATGAGGGTACTCATCTCGCCGACATTTCCGCTCCCGCGAACACGCGTGCTTAGCTTGAAGAGCATCGCATCTTTGCCGAGGTCCTTAGCAAGCGCGTTTGCCGCGGCCTCGGCGGTCGCCGTCTTCCCCGTTCCCACATCCCCATAGAACACGACCAACGGATACCGGTCAAGCAAAGAGTCGAGGAGGGCGATGCGCGTCCGGTACTGCTTCGCGCTCCAGCTCTCAAGGCCCTCGCGGTCGATCAAAAGTCGGAGGTCTTGATGCATCCGTTCGTAGCGTCGAGCGAAGCCCACAAGGCGCCTGGCCTGAGACGCCAGGTGGCGGTCCGGGAGCGGAATCTCAGCTTCGAAGAGAGCGGAATCTCCTTCACGCATGACAATGGTTTTCCTTAACCGTGGTTGGTTCGTTGCCAGCCATACCCGTTGCTGGCGTACCGCTGGCCTTCGGTGGCCTGGAGCCCCGCAAAAGAGGTGTCCTCCGTCGTCGGGTCCCAACTGCTGTGCAGTCCGTGGTTCGTCCGGAAGGCCTCCTTCTGGGCGTCGGTCCTGTTCCACCAAGCAGAGCTCAGGGTGGCGATGACTTTCAACGACCCTCCCGGCGTCCGTGGCCAAAGATTGCCACCCGGGCGACCGGAAATCCAGCCCGCAACGGACTCCGAGACGGTATAAACGGCCGCACGGAGTTGATTGCCCTTGGCGTCCTTAAGGATCAGCTTGACATCGATGAGGAGCCCATCCTCGGCGAAGGTCTTGAGATCAGACACCGTCTCCGCGACGCTGTCCCGAGAGCGAAGCCCTGTTGCCTGGGCCATCATCGAGAAATCGGCCGCGAAATTGTCCACAACCCTTCTAACATCGGCGACCGTATAGGTCGTCGTCTGAGTACCGGTTGACGCCATCCTACTCCCTCTCCACGGTGAAGGAGCGGCCCATGACCTCTTTCCAGAGGTCCAGTGTGTCACCCTTGGTCCCCTTCCAACTGGCCGCCTCGATGGTTGACCAGGCCGTCTCAGCGGCCGTCGCGATCTCCGCCCCCTCGGCATCCGTCAGCCGCATCGCTACGTTATTTTCCTTGTTGACTGGGTCAAGGATGACGACTGGATCGGAGGGAAACTTCGTGACCTTCCCCAGTTCAGGGAACGAGATCGGGTGCTTCAACCCCGACTGCGCGACGTAGAGATAAAACCGCTGGAGACCCGATTCGAGCGACTCAGCAGGCCCATCTCGGTCGTAGAGGTGAGCCACGATCAACTCAATCGTGAACGAACGAAGCTTCTCGAGCTCCTGCTCATTCCGCCACTTCTTGAGGAGTCTCACGAGCGTTCGGAAACGCGGGTCGGCATCCTTTCGCGTCTTGATGAATGCGAGCTGCCCTTCGATGTTTGTCTTGACCGGGTCGCCCTCAAGCGACGAGGGCTGCCACCCGAAGCCAGGCTCGTCGGGAATCGGGATGACGGGGACTAGGTCGACATCGAGCCCAGAGTCGTGGAAATGGATGCCCAGCGTGCGAGGTTGGATCTGGAAGTCCTCTGGCTTCTTGGGAGACTCCTCACTGATCTCCACCAGTGTACGGATGGTCCATTCGCAGCGAACTTCCAATGAAAAGCGGCCGGGACGAGGCCGCAGAGGATCAATCCCAGGGAGTTTGCCACGACCGGACCG
>Ga0187864_10003369_pt1 | contig 13128 bp, 7 predicted proteins | sample June2016WEW_11_4_FD_132985 | JGI IMG/M metagenome (GOLD analysis project Ga0187864, IMG submission 132985) | Peatland microbial communities from SPRUCE experiment site at the Marcell Experimental Forest, Minnesota, USA - June2016WEW_11_40 | ecosystem: Environmental > Terrestrial > Soil >... | reverse complement strand
CAGTGCACATCGGCCTGTACAATGCCGGCTTCTACGCACAGGACGAATGGAATATCGGGACGAACGTGAAGCTCACCTACGGGCTTCGCCTGGAGAGAACCGGCAATCCCTCCTGCGTCGACAACTGCTTCTCCAATCTGAACGCGCCGTTCGACTCCGCCGGTTACCAGGGCGGCGTCGACATCCCGTATAACTCCTCCATCACAACCGGACTTTCCAACGCCTTTCCCTCGGTGGAAGCAGTCAACGTTCTTCCGCGCGCCGGCGTCGTGTGGAGTCCGCGGGGCGCGAACAGCATGGTGATCCGGGCCGGAGTTGGCTTGTTCTCGGATCTTCCTCCCGGTGGACTGGTGCAGGACGTCTTCACCAACTTCCCCTACATATTCACCGCGCAGATCTTTGGTTCCGCGGTGGGTTCACCGTCCTCGGGGACGGCGCTCAGCGAGTACAACGCGTTTAAGACCGGTTTCGCCAATGGGGCCACCTACACGCAGTTGAGCAGCGCAATTCCGGGCTTCGGAGCACCCGAGTTCTTCTCCACGCCGAATCAGATCAACTCGCCGAAGTATCTGGAATGGAGTTTTGAAATCCAGCAGCCGTTCGGGCAGAAGACTGTGCTGGTGGCGACATACTCGGGAAACCACGGATATGACGAACTGCTGGTCAACCCGTTTGCCAACGCTTCCGTGAACCTGGCGAATTTCCCGAACGGGTTTGGCGGATTGCCTACGGTTGCGCCGGACCCGCGCTTTAACGGCGTGATCCAGCTTCTCAACAACGGCATCTCCAACTACGATGGCCTCAGCGTCCAGTTCCGGCGCGCCTTCGGTTACGGTTTCCAGGGCCAGCTCAGCTATACGTGGAGCCACGCTCTCGACGACATCAGCAGTCTGCCGGGCGAGCCGTTCAACTTCGCCAATTCCCTGGTGACCCTGGAGAATCCGAACATCCGCGGAAACTACAGCAACTCCGACACGGACATCCGCAACAACTTCCTCGCCGACTTCACGTGGGACACCCCCTGGAGACCGTCCAACAAGGCGCTGGGATACCTGCTCGGAGGCTGGACGCTGACCGGCAAGTTCTATGTTCGGTCCGGCTCGCCCTTCAGCGTGCTGGATGGCTCGCTGGCCGGCCTCGTGACCACGGCAATCGGGTTCAACTCCAACATCGCTCCGGCGAATATCCTGGCGACGCCGCTGCCTGGAATCAGCACCCACTGCGGAACCAGCGCAGTGAATACACCATGCTTCACCGCCGCGAACTTCGTACCCTCCGGGCAGGAGAGCGGATGGGGCGCCGCGCGGAACAGCTTCTATGGGCCGGGCTACGCGGATGTCGATACCGCGCTGTATAAGAACTTCGCTATCGGCGAAAAAGTGCACTTCGCCGTCGGAGCCCAGGCCTACAACCTGTTCAATCACCCGAACTTCGCCAATCCGGGCGGAAACATCGCCGGCGGCGGGCTGGGGAGCATAACCAGCACGGTCTCGGCACCCACCAGCCCTTACGGTTCCTTCCAGGGGTCAGCGGTTTCGGGGCGTGTAATGGTCCTCTCCGGCCGATTCTCCTTCTGACAACCTGCCGTTTGTCGATCTGAAAAAGGGGCCGATCTCCCATGTGGGAGATTGGCCCTTCTCCACAGGCCCCATCCTCTACGAGATTTCGGATCGGTGAATCCCAAAAACTGGATGTTATGACCCTGCCACGTTATCTAACGCCCACGTAATGTTGGTGTTAGAGATTGGTAACCCACCTGCACCGGACCGACCTAACTCAAGGTGCGACCTTTTCGACCTAACACAACAAGCACCGAATCCAGGAGAAATATGCCATTCGGACGATTTGCTTCAATTTCAGGGCTTTGGCGGACGCTTGCGATCTGCCTGCTGATGCTGGCAACCGCCGCCGTCGGCCCGACGCTGTTTGGACAAACCTTAACGTCCGGTGATATCACCGGTACGATCACCGATCCTTCCGGCGCAGTCTTGTCAGGCGCCTCGGCGACGCTGAAGAACGCCGCGAACGGGACTACCCGTACGACAACCGCGACCGCCGCGGGCGAGTACCGGTTTTCCCTCGTGCCGCTCGGCGATTACACCATGACGATCAGCGCCCCCGGGTTCCAGACCACCACAAAACTGGTAACAATCGCCATTGGGCAGACCCTGACCGTCAACGTCCAGCTCGGACTGGCGACCTCGGCCACTTCGGTGGAAGTCTCGGAAGCTATCGCCACCGTTGAGACGGAAAATGCCGATTTGACCACGACATTCACGTCCGCGCAGGTGGCGGACCTGCCCAACCCGGGCAATGACATGACGGCCATTGCGTACACCACGCCGGGCATCCAAATGAGCACGCAGGCCGGGTACGGCAACTTCTCCGCGTTCGGGCTGGGCGGGACAGCGAACCTGTTCACCATCAATGGGATGAACGATAACGACCCGTACCTGAACCTCAACAACAGCGGCGCCACGAACCTGTTGCTGGGATCCAATGAGGTGGCTGAAGAGGCCGTCGTCCTCAACGGCTATTCCGCCCAATACGGGCAATTGGCGGGCGCCAACGTGAACATCGTGACCAAATCGGGTACGAACGACTTTCATGGCAACGCCATCTGGTATTGGAACGGCAGCGCGCTGAACGCCAACGACTTTCTCAACAATGCATCGGGAACTCCCAGACCGTTCGACAATGCCAATCAGTGGGCGGGCTCCATCGGCGGTCCGGTGTGGAAGAACCATACGTTTTTCTTCTTCGATACGGAAGGACTGCGCGTTCTTCTCCCCGACGCGAGCGACGTGTATATTCCCAGTCCTGCTTTCCAGAGCGCGATCCTGACCAACCTGCAGGCTACCAACCCGGATGCCGTCCCGTTTTACCAGAACATGTTCAAGTTGTTTAACGGTGCGAAGGGCGCATCGGGTGCTGTACCGACGGCTGGCACCTGCGGGGATCTGACCGGAACTGCTGTTGACGCTGCGGTTGGGGATGCCTGCTCGGCAACATGGCGGTCCACGGCAGGCAACCTGACCCATGAGGCGCTATACGCTGGCCGCGTGGATCAGATTTTCGGACAGAACGACCGCGCTTACGTCCGTTTGCAGCGGGATTCGGGCGTTCAGGCCACCTACACCGATTTCATCAATCCGACTTTCAACGCACACAGCTATCAGCCCGAGATGCAGGGGCAGATCAGCGAAACCCACATCTTCGGTCCGAATGCGGTGAACCAGTTCGTGCTGGGCGGTCAATACTACAAGGCCGTCTTCGCTGGCGACACGAGCGCACAGCGCTCTCTGATCCCGACAACAATCTGGTTCTTCGACGGCTCCTCGATCTCGCCGATCGGCGGTGACGATTTTAACTGGCCTCAGGGACGCAACGTGACCGAATACCAGGTGATTGACGACTTTTCGCTCACCAAGGGAAGTCACACGATCAAAGCGGGCATGAACTACCACCGGAACGACGTCACGGACCTTTCGTTTGGTGTATTCAACAATCCGCTCGTGTTTGAGCTCAGCACCACTGATTTCTACAACGGCGGCGGCCCGGGCACGTTGCTCTACGATCAGTCCTTCCCGACTCAGGCAGAACAGCCGATTGCGCTCTATATGCTGGGGTTGTACGTGGAAGACGACTGGAAAGTGACGAGGAATCTGAAGATTAACCTCGCTCTGCGTGCGGATCACAATTCCAATCCCGTTTGTCAGGCTAACTGCTTTGCGGAACTGAGCTCACCGTTTAGCTCTCTGAACCACGATCCGACCATTCCCTACAATCAGATGATCGACAACGGCCTTCATCAGGCCTATCCGGCCACCACCAATATCGTCTGGGAGCCGAGGCTGGGCTTTGCGTGGTCGCCGTTCAAGAACGACAAGACCGTCCTCCGCGGTGGGGCAGGCGTGTTTATCAACTCTTTCCCCGCGCAGGTGGTTGATCTGTTTGCGCAGAATGCTCCGCAGGAGAATGGGTTCTCGATCTTCGGTGGCGGTCTGGTCCCCGGTCTCCCCGGCAGCTTGTACGGAACCGCGGCCGCTGCGAATCAGTCGCTACTCAGCGCGTTCGCCTCAGGCGGCACCCTCGCCTCCATCGAGGCTTCCAACCCCTATTTCGCGCCGCCGAACTATGCCAGCGCCGACGCCTCGGTTATCCAGCCCCGCGTCTATGAGTGGAACCTGCAAGTTGAGCAGTCGCTTCCGTGGAACATGCTGCTCAGTGTGAACTACGCGGGCAACCATGGCATCTATTTGCCAATACAAAACGACGGCGTCAACGGCTACTGTCCGCCCAGCACCTGCCCGAACGGTTTCAACGGGCTTCCCTCGGCACCGATCGACCAACGCGTCAATCAGGTCAATAACATTCAGAACAGCGGCGTGTCTTCGTATAATGGCCTGACTGCGAGCCTGCTGCGGCGCTTCAGCAATGGCTTCCAGTTCCAGTTCGGGTACACATGGAGTCACGCGCTGGATGACGTCTCCAACGGCGGGTTCGATCCGTGGAGCTACGATACCAACGAGAGCTTCCTGTACCCGGAGGATCCGTATAACATCCGCAAGTACAGCTACGGCAACGCCGATTATGACGTGCGTAGCGACTTCACGGCGAATTATGTGTGGGAGGACAGCCTTCGCCATCTCTTCCACGGCGGACCCAATGTCCTGTTTAGTGGCTGGACCATCGGCGGCACGGTTGACTACCGCAGCGGCCTTCCCTTCACGGTGATCGATGGTGGCACGGCTGGCACCTTGGCTGGCAGCGGCGATAATAATCCGGTCTACGCGTGGATTACCGGTTCGGGTCCGACCTCGTGCGGAAAATCCGCGACGGTGGCGGCTGGGTGCTTCGCCGCAAATCAGTTCGCGCCGTCGGAATCTGCGCTATCGTTCTCCGGCTTCTCGAATCAGGGCCGCAATGAGTTCACCGGGCCCGGTTACTTTGACACCGATTTGAGCGTGACGAAGTTCTTCACCATCCGCGAGAATGCAAAGCTCGGGCTTGGGATGCAGTTCTTCAACCTGTTCAATCATCCCAACTTCGATCAGCCGGTGAATAACATTGCCGATGCGAACTTCGGGCAGATCATCAAATCGGTGGGCCCGGCCACCAGCATTATGGGTGCGTTCCTGGGAGCCGATGGCGCGCCGCGCATCATTCAGTTGAAGCTGCAGTTCCAGTTCTAGCTTGTCCACAAACCGCGAGGGGCCGGTTTAGCCGGTCCCTCGCATCTTCTGTTCCCCCAATCAACCCTCTGCTACGCTTGACTTTATGGCCTCCGGTGTTTTAGCGTGGACATTCCGGCCCACCTGGCCCACACACTGGTAACCGACCCTATGGCAGAAACGTATCGCGGCGAGGTCCCTGTTGTGGACACGCTGCTGGAATCGAACCTGGAGAGCGTGGATGAGGCGGAGGCGTCGGCATTGAAGGTGGCCGAAGAGGCCGGGTTCGACGAGGACGACCTGCACAAGATCGGCATGGCGGTGCGGGAATGCATGGTGAACGCCGTGGTGCACGGCAACCGCTATAGCGCCCGCAAGAAGGTGCATTTCGCGGTTTCGAAGGCGGCCGATCATCTGACCATCGCGGTTCGGGACGAAGGCGCGGGTTTTGAGTATTCAAACCTGCCCAACCCGTTGTCTGAAGAGAATCTGCTGCGGCAATCCGGCCGTGGGTTGCTGCTGATCCAGGCTTTTGTGGACAAGCTGGAAGTGACGCGGACGCAGGCGGGCGGAACCGAAGTGAAGATGGTGAAATATCTGGGCAAGAGCAATTAAAGAGGGATTTCGAGGAGGGTTCAGTGAGCGTTAAGTTATCGACACGACAGGTTGGGGATGTAACCGTTATCGATTCGGCGGGGCGGATCACGCTCGGCGAAGGCGCCAGCGTGTTCCGCGATACCGTTCGCGATCTGGCAGCCAAGGGCGACAAGAAGATATTGCTCAATCTGAGCGACGTCACCTACATCGACAGCTCGGGGATCGGCGAGCTTGTCTCCGGTTTTACCACCGTTACAAACCATGGCGGCGTGTTGAAACTGCTGGGGTTGAGCAAGCGCGTCAAAGACCTGTTGCAGATTACCAAGCTGTACACGGTATTCGAGGTCTTCGACGACGAAGCGACCGCGGTAAGAAGCTTCTAGGGGGTTTTGCGGGCTTGCGGCCTGCGCCACAAGGAATCCCGTAGAAACAATCCTCCGCCGAAGGACTCTTTCATGAGGGGCCTTGGCCTCGGGAAAGCAGGAACCTGTTGGCGGAAGAAACGGCCGGAAAATCCACGCACGCCACCGTCGCCCTGGCGGACGACTTCATTCTTCTTCGCGAGGGCCTCGCAGCAATCTGCGAGTTGTCCGGCATTTACCATGTGACATCCCAGTGCGCCGATGGGGCGTCGGCGCTCCTGGCGCTCACCGACAGCGATCCGGATATCGCTGTGGTGGATTTCAAGCTGCCAGGCCTTTCGGCTTTGGAGCTTCTGGCCGAAGCGCAGCGCCTGGAACTGAAGACGAAGGTCCTGGTGATGGCCGATCAGCGGGATCGCAAGATCGCCGTTGAGGTGCTGCGAGCGGGTGGCCGGGGAGTCCTGCTGGAATCGGATACGTCACGCGAAGTGCTGCTGGCCTTCGAGCAGGTTGCCGGCGGCGGAGTATATCTCTCGCCCTCATTCTCGCTTAGCGATATTTTCGCGTGGCAGGAAGCCCCGCCCGAAGAGGCCGACCCGCTGGATAAGCTCAGCAGCCGCGAGTATCAGGTGTTCTCGCTTCTGGTGGAGGGCGTGCGCGCGAAAGAGATCGCGCAGCGGCTGCATCTCAGCCCGAAGACCGTCGATACTTATCGCGCGAGCCTGATGAAGAAACTCGACATCAAGCACGTCGCCGGGCTGGTGCGATTCGCGATGGACCGGGAGGTCAGGTCTCTGAGCGGCCGATCGCCGTCGCCTGCGGGGGATATTGCCCGTCTGTCCGATGCCGTAGGCGGAACGTCGCCTTACCGCAGCGCGCGCACCGATACACCCGAAAAAAAGTGGACTCGAGAATCTGCTCCAAGAGCCCTCTCGGCCGCGAGCGCTGGACATATATCGAACCGCACCCAAGACAAGTCGACTGCGTTCCGTTATTCACGGTGATTGAGTTCACGCGCGGCGGGGAAACTCTCGTGAGATTGCGGAAGGCCGATTGAATCAGCCGCAGGATACAATCCCGCCCTGGGCCGGCATACTACTCATCATTGAACAGATCTGAGCGGTCGATTCGCTCGCCCTGGAATATGACTTGCTGAATGTTCTCGGTCTGGCGAATGTCCTTTAGCGGATCGCCATCCACGATGAGCAGCGTGGCGTCACGGCCTTTCGCGATCAGCCCGATTCGATCGGTAGCGTGCAGCAGCGTTGCGGCGTTGTACGTTGCAGCCTGAAGCGCCACGGCCGGCGGGATGCCCACGTCCACCCACAACTGAAGCTCGCGATGAAGGGCGGGGCCATGGATGAGGCCCGGGTTGCCGGAATCCGTGCCGGTGACCAGGGTGACGCCATCATGCCAGGCGCGGAGCAGGTTTTCGCGCGCTTTCACGGCGTCGAAGGGTTTGTGCTGCGTGCCGGCCTGCGATTGAAGCTGCGATTGAATCAGGCGCCGCGTGGCGTCGATCAGATTCGCAGGGCCAACCTGAAGGACGAGCGGCCTATCCAGGGTTTCAGTGCTCCCGGTGATGAAGGCGTTCAGAGCTTCCACCACGGCGAGTGTTGGGTCGTAGGTGGTCTGTTGCGCCTTCATGCGCGCGAACAAGGCGTCGGGGATCGACTCGCGGAAAGAACCGTGCTCGATGCCGTCAGCGCCCGCGGAGACCGCATCGGTGACATCGCGCACATCGCCGGTGTGAACAACGATGGGGAGATTATCGGCGTGAGCTTCGGCGGCCACCGCGTCGAAGATCCCGGTATCCATGCGATTGAACAAGTGTCCCGCGGAGCCGGTCTCGAGTATGGCCTTGATGCCGTCCACGCCATCCTGTTTGAGCGCGTCCACCATGTGCCGGGCTTCGTCAGGGGACTTCGGAAGGCGGGTCATCTGCGTAAGCACTTTGTCGCGGAAGGCCGCGGGCACGTATTGTGCGTACTCGGTGCCGTGGCCGCCGGGCGCAGTGAACATGGGCCCGCAAATGAAAAGCTCTGCGCCGAGGCGCTCGCCGGAGGAGATGAGCGCGCGCTCTTTCAGGCTCATATCGAGCATGTCGCCAACGCTCTTGACGGCGGTGACGCCGCTGTAGAGATACGCGGCGAGCTCGCGCGGAATGGCCTTGTCCGGATTGAGACCTTTCGGGTACGCGCCTCCCGTTGCGCCCAGGTGCACGTGGACGTCGATGAGGCCGGGCAGCACTGTCTTCCCCGCCGCCTCAATTTCTTCGGCCTTCAGCGTCTTTGCGTCGGGAGCGGAGGAACCGCGATAAATCTCTGCTATTTTGCCATCGCGTACCAGTACGCTGCCCACGGGAATCACTTCGCCGTCGCCGATGAAGATCTGCGCATTGTGTATCAGCACCGTGCGGCTGCGGCTCACCTGGCGCGCGAGGATTTTCGATTTGGTGATGCTCTCTCGCGTGTGCATCTGCCACCCACCCAACAGCAGGAACGGACCGAGCACCGCGACAAGCCAAAGCTTGCCGCTGGCGCTGATCTTGTCGTCCTTGTCCCAGCGGAACAGCTTCACCCCGAGAAAGCCGGCAACAATCACCGCGGCAATCAGGGCCAGGGCGCCGGACCAGTTCTGAGCCAGCGTCTCATTGGAACCGAGAATGGCCTGCGTGCCGTTGTAAATGTACGTTGCCGGAATGAACTGGGAGACTAACTGAACCCAGAACGGGAGCGCGCTCACCGGTATGGTGGCCCCGCTGAGAAACAGCATGGGGAAATACAGGAGCTGGGTGAGGATCTGGCTTTCCTGCATGGAATTCACCACGGCCGCGATCATCATGCCGATGGCGCGGAACGCCAGCACACCGAGCGACACATAGATGAGCAGCGAGAACGGCCGTGCAGGCCAGGGCATGCCCCACACGAAATGCGCGAGACAGACGAGGAGAGTGGCCGACGGCAGATAGTTGATCAGGCCGGTGACCATGGAGGAAGCGATGATGGGCCCGGCGGAGATGGGCGCCACTTTGAAGCGGCGCAGGATGTTCGCCTCGCGCTCTACCACGGCGCGGATTCCGGCCCCAAAAAGGCCATTGCCGAGAATGCCGATGACCAGCGACATGGTGACCACCTGCGTGGCCGCGCCGCCCTGCTCGGCATGAAATAACGCGGCGAAGATGAAGAAGAAGATCAGCGGGAACGCATAGTTGAAAAAGAGCACCATGCGGTCGCGCGAAGTGAGCTTGAGGTTGATGACGATTTCGGCGATGTACGGTCTCATTCGCGCAGCCTCTTTCCGGTGAGCTCAATGAAAACGTCTTCCAGAGTGGGGCGCCGGAGATGGATGTCGGCCAGTTCGACGCGATTCTGATCCACCCATTTCACAAGGTCGACGATGGTGCGGGCAGGCTCGCTCGATTGCACGGAGAGATGCTTGCGATCCTCCGCGATGGTGTGTTTCATGGTGGCGAGGAAAGGCGGCGTTTCGGCGGGCAAAGGCTGCTCGGTCTCGATCTCGATTTGCGAATGGCCCAGCGTGCGCGCCTGGATTTCACGCGGGGTGCCGATGGCGATGATGCGGCCCTGATCGACGATGGCCACGCGGTCGCACAGGCGTTCGGCTTCCTCGATGTAATGGGTGGTGAGCACGATGGTGCGTTTGGAAGCTTTCAACTCTTCGACGAGCTTGTGGATCTCAAGACGAACCTGGGGATCGAGGCCGGTAGTGGGTTCGTCGAGGAAGAGCAACTGCGGGTCGTTCACGAGGGCCAGCGCAAGCGCCACGCGTTGCTTCTGGCCGCCGCTGAGCTTGCTGTAGTATGAATCGCTCTTGTCCTCGAGCTGGAGACGTTTGAGGAGTTGGGCGGAATCGACGCGGCGCGAGTAGAAGGCGGCAAACAGATCCAGCGCCTCATGCACTTTGATTTTCTGCGGAAGATTGGTGGCCTGCAGGCAGACCCCGATGCGGTCCTTGAGCGAGCGGACCTCGATGCCCGGGTCATAGCCGAGCACCTTCACGTTGCCGGCGGTGCGTGGGCGCAGGCCCTCCAGAATCTCGACTGTAGTGGTTTTCCCGGCCCCGTTGGGGCCCAGCAGGCCAAAGACCTCACCGGTGTGGACCTCGAAATCGATACCGCGCACCGCTTCGAGAGAACCATAGCTTTTGCGCAGGCCCTCAACCACGATGGCCGAACCATTTTGCGGCTGCATACGAGAACCCATGGTATCGGGAAATGCACAAGGAACGCGCGGTCGCGTCGGCGAATGGCGGAGAGGCGTCGGTGGATGGCGAAGGAGGGGGCGGGAGATTACTTGCGCGAAGATCCCTTACGGGAAGAAAGGTCGGTCGGCCCTTCCACCGATCCGGCCGGACAAAGGAGTCCGAAAACTAGGTGCGACTGGTATCCGAGGGTGTCCATCGCCTCCCGATTAAGGCGTCGAGCGTTGCGGTTGATGATTTCGGCATCGCGCTCGTCGCGCGCCAGCCTCTCCAGATGCTGCCGGGCTTTGACCTTGAGGATCGACATGAACTCCGCAGCACTGATCAGGGCTTCGTATTCGGCGCGTTCGTCCTCACTCAGCGTTGCCTTGTTCGCAGCCTCGGCCAGCCTATCGATTCGCGCCTGAACAGCAGGGGCGGCCCGCAAACCGGCGACCCGGCGCACGGATTCCGCGTCGAGGCAGCGGCTCAGTGATTCGATGAGGCTATCGAGGCAGGCGGCGGCTCCATGAGCTCAACGGTAACACGCAGGCGGGGCTGAGAGCCCCGCGCAGGCTACGAGCCTGCCCCACATTGATTTACCACTCGATCCATTGGCGCAACAAGGGGAAGTAGAGGCCGACGCGGATGGGGCGAGATTCGGTGAGGGCCAGCAGGCGGGCATAGCGGTCGAGCTGCTCGCGGTACCGCAGCTTCTCGTTTTCAAGGAATGCGGCAAGGCCAGCGCCTTCGTGCGCGCTGGTTTTGTAATCGATGATCCAACGAACACCGTCAGGGTCAACGAACGTGCGGTCGATCTTGCCCGTAACGAAACGGCCGTCGAGCCAGCCCGTGATCGCGTATTCGCAGGAGTGCTCGGCATGCGGCGTGAGAATCCAGCGGGCGCGCGGGTCTTCCACGCAATTAATCAGCGCCGTGGTGACGCGGGAGACGGCGTCCTCACAATCGTGGGGCGTAACGCCGGCGTTGGCGAGCACGTTTCGCAGACGCGCGCGGGATGCTCGGATGTGATCCGATGTCCAGTGGTCGAGTCCTTCGCGGGCGATCTGTTGCACACAACCGTGCAGAACCGTTCCGGTGTGGCGGAGCGTGTCGCCCACCCACTCAAACGTGATTTCGTCGACAGTACCAGGCGGCTGCGCGGTGCGAGTCCATTGGACCTCGGCCGGGGGCGTGGGGGCGTGCCAATCGAGCGGTAACCGCTGGATGAAATGCGGTGGCCGCAGAGGCGGGGAATCGCGATTATCGGCTGGCGCTGGCGCCGCAGCGAAGGCCGCCTGAACGTCTCCGAGAGACCAGAGCAGCTTCAAAAACGAATCGGCCAACGGCTTCACGTTGACCTGTTTCAGCGATCCGAGCAGGTGCAGCTCGCGGCGCGCGCGTGTGGCCGCGACATAAAGCAGGCGACCGTTCTCATTCCTCACCTTCTCTCGTTCGAGATGCTCCAGATAGTGATAGATCGGATCCTGGTCTTTACCGGTCTGCTTGATCGGCGCGAGCAGTATCTCGCCATCTGCGCGGTCCTGCCAGAGCAGCAGAGGCGGGTCGTCCTGTCGCGGCGAGTTGTGCAGGCCGGGGACGATGACCGTGTCGAACTCAAGGCCCTTGGCTTTGTGGATGGTCATCACCTGCACGGCGTTTTCGGCGCGTGTATCGGGCCGGGCGAAAAGATCGTCGACGCGCTGGCGCAGTCCGGCAAACGAGCTGAGGTCGCCGCCCTCGTCAAGCTCTTCGAGCAGGCCGAAATATGTTTCGGCATCTTCCCAATCGCTGTCGAATCGAATACAGGCGGGTCCGGAAAGGGCGACCCATGCGCCCTCCACAAGATCGCGCAACGGGCGTCGGCCGCGTTCTTCGGAGGCTTGCTGAAGAATCGGTTGAATTCGGCTGAGACGTGCCGCGCCATCGGCACTGATTTGCGGCGTGTCGAGAGCGAGCAAATCGGCCAGAGTTAGGCCACACCACGTTGCACGAAGCACGGCGAGGTAAGACACGCGGTCGGCGGGATGCAGAAGGGCAAAGGTGAGCGCCATCAAGTCCTGTATCAAGGGGCGCTCGCCAAGCTGATCGATTTCGATTGCCTGAAAGGCAATGCCGGCGCGCTTGAGAGCGGCGACGATGCCGACTAGGTGGCTGCGCGCACGGACGAGAATCGCAACCGATCCCGTGGCGTTGTGGATGAGATCGAGGGCTCGCTCGGCTTCAGCATCGGCGGTCGACTCGCCGAAGAATGCGTGAACCGTCGGCACGGGTGCGTCGCCGTATACCGAGACTCCGGCGGTCGATGCACTGTAGGGAACGGCTCCCGTATCCGGATCTTCATCGGCGGGCAGGATGCCGGCGAAAGCGCGGTTGATCCAATCGACGATGGCCGGCGTCGAACGGTAATTGACTGAGAGGGTGAGCGGAGCCAGTGGAATATCGCCGAACCCCTCGCAGCGTGCCTTCAGGAACAGGCCAACTTCAGCCTCGCGAAATCGATAGATGGATTGCATTGGATCGCCCACCAGGAACAATGTGCGGCCATCGCCTTGCGACCACCCGGCGATCAGATTGCGTAACAGATCCCACTGTGAGCGCGATGTGTCCTGAAACTCGTCGACTAGGATATGACGGATTCGATAGCCGAGTGCAAGGCCGAGATCGGTTGGCTGGCCCTCTGATTTGAGCGCGCGGTTGGCGGAGATGGTGAGCTCTACGAAATCGACGTGCTCGCGTTCGCCGAATACCTCGCGCAGCTCGGCCGCCGACCGCGGCAGCAGGGGGATGAT
>Ga0187864_10003368_pt1 | contig 13130 bp, 5 predicted proteins | sample June2016WEW_11_4_FD_132985 | JGI IMG/M metagenome (GOLD analysis project Ga0187864, IMG submission 132985) | Peatland microbial communities from SPRUCE experiment site at the Marcell Experimental Forest, Minnesota, USA - June2016WEW_11_40 | ecosystem: Environmental > Terrestrial > Soil >... | reverse complement strand
CTCGCTCATGGTCTCCGGTAGTTTGAAGTTCACGCGCAGGGATGCATCGAGCGCCTTCTCAAGCGTCTTGTAATCCTTGAGTAGGTTCTTCGCCGGCCGCGCGATGTCGGCAAGCACTGACTCGGTGCCGTCATGCAGCAGCCCTTCCATCGGATCGCCCAGCCCCATGTCTTCCATGATGCGGGAGACGAGGATGCTGTGCTCGGCGACGGAGTAGAACTTGCGGCAGTGGCCGGTGAACCGGCAGATCATCGACAGCGCGTGGGCGATCGCTCCGATGTCCCATGTCGGATTGGCGTAATAGAAGCGGCCGCCGGTGACGAGCTCAATCCAGGGCTCCATCTTGTCGTCATCGATAAACTGCTTCTTCTTGGGCGGAGGCATCTCAATAGTAGGCGCCTGCTCGGTGAACGAGACTTTAACGGGTTTCATAGAATCTCCAGTGGTTGAATCAATCCGGGATGAATATCCCGCGGGCGATCTCGCCCTTTTCCTTGTGGTAGGTCATCGACGTAGCCTGGCGCTTAGAGAGCCAGCCACCGCGCGCCGCATATGCGTCGGCCGCTGCGAGTGTGGGATGCTGGATCACCTTCACGCCAGGATGTTCCTTCTCCTCGACGTGATGCTTGTGTCCAGTATGAACATAAACGAACGGACAAGTTCCCCACCACTCGCGGAATTTTGCCGCGAAGATCTGCGGCAGGCCGGTCAGCTTGGCGAGATGGCCGTGGTAGAAGCCGAGCAGGACTTTGCCCCAGCGCATCGCGACATAGGGGTTTGGTGACATGCCGACCGTGACGCGCGGATTGTCCTTGTAGAGCTGAGCGAACATCACGCGCAGCCACACGGAGCCCGCCGGATCGTGATTTCCTTCCATCATAAAGACCTCCACGCGCGAGTGCTTCATGAGGGCGTGCTCGATAACCCTGCGCAAGATCCGCACCGCGACCTCGACCATCTTCTGATAGCGCGAATCGGCGTCCAGGATGTGGTGGTTCGTGGGGGTCATCGGCGAGAGGGAGTCGAAGTGCAGGAAGTCGCCGAGCTGGTTGATGACGCCAACCGCGGAAGCCGGCGCAGCATCGATCATCCGGATGAACGTAGTACAGAGGCAGTCTTCCGCGATCTTCAGGTCCCAGTCTTCACCCGACTCTTTATCCCATGCGAGCATACCGACATGACAATCCGTTAATGTATAGAGGGTGAGTAGGTCTTCCTCCTGTGTGACGGGACCTGCAATCACGGGGAGGGGCGGTAACTGCGAACAGAGGACCTCGAACGCCGCTTTCTGCGCCTGTTCGCGCAAGAGCTGGTCTGCATCGGTCTTGATCCACTGGAGTTTGATCTCGCCGTCTTTCCCGACGAGTGTAGAAGTGCCCTTGAGTTTGTAGCCTTCGCCGGCCGATGCCGGCTCGGCGCCATGTAAAGCCTGAGTCTGCGGTATGAAACCGCGACGCATCGCTGCATCGTGGCGCGATTGCAGGGTGGTGCGGGCGATCCCCAAGAAGCGGGCGGCTGCGGCCGTTGATCCATGCGTATTGACCGCATCGATCGCTTGCTGGAGGATATCGTCAGGAGTCGGTGTAGATGCCATAGATCCTCAAACGCTTTTGTTGAAGGGGTAATGCGAGGTCTGCAGAATTCGGATATTTTTCACTAGCGACACCCCCGCAAGTTGAACAGAAATAATTTCGACGCCATATTTCCAGCCCTTATTACGACAGACCTTCGTTACTTTGTCTAGCGTTGCCGGAAGGCTGAGTTCCGCCCAGGTCGAGAGTGTGAGCTCCTGGCCAATCATGCCGAGGCAGGCGTCTTTGATCGCATCCTCTACATCCCAAACTTTGAGGAGCGCAGTTTGGATGTCATGGATTTTATGCGTGACGACCACTTCGAAACCGACCTGCTTCCCATCGGAGGTCGTGGTCGCAAGCGCGCCCAGGTTCGTCGTACGGATGGCCACGCACTCCCACTGAAAGTGATCGATGTTAAGCGGCAGTCTAAAGTACAGGCCAGGACCCACAACCCGAAGAACCCTGCCCAGGCGTATGTGTACAGCTGCTTCATTCGGTCCGAATACCGCCCAGAATTTGAATAGGTCGGCGAACTGAACGACGAAATCAATCAGTTTGTCGAGCATTTACTTGGTCCGCTTGGCGACGTAGTTCCCTATGCGGACGGCCTTCCCCTCATCCCCCGACTCCTTCAAGACCGCGTTCGCCGTCTTGGCTGCCGTCTTGGCTGCTTTCGGGGAGAGACTCTTGTTGTGCTTTCGCGCAAATTCTTCGGGTTTCCGCGGCATCACGATCTCCTACTGTACGTTGTACCGAGCCCCCTCGGCTGTAACTTCGGGCATCTGCTTTGCTCGCACCTTGGCGCCATAAGTCTGCAGCTCGCGCTGCTGCTCGGCTCGCAGGACCTGCGCGCGGCGCAAGTCGGAATATGACAGGGAGAAGCCAGGATGAGCGAGATTGAACTGATGCACTTCTTCCTGGACACCGGCCCGCTCAGTTGGTTCCGTGCTCGCCCACTTTTGTATCAAAGATTTTCGCTGGTCCGTCAGGGCGCCCTGCAAATTGCGCTCCGCCGTGTTGCGGGACTGTACTTCAGCCACCTCCTCGGGATGGAAGCCGAGGGACTGGGCGAATATCTGCGGACCTGACAGTTTGTCCGCGGGGATCAGCGTCGAGCCGGCGTTGTTGACGACGCCTCGCTGGCTCATCGCGCCCGCTTTCACGAGATCGCGGATGATGTGCGGCGACATATTTTGGATACCGCCGATCGGATCACCGCCGACAAATTTCTTGCCGGCGTCGAAGAAGTTCTCCCCGACGTTCAGCCACGGCCCCCCAAATGTTTCAAGAAGGCTGCCAAGGGTCGAGGTGTCGGAATCGGTTCTGAGATGGAATTGATAAGTGGACCCGAGAGCCATTCGCTGAGACAGATCAACACCGAGAGCAGTAGGAAGGCCCTTCGAAGCCAGCTCGCCCAGTTCGGTCCCAAAGAGTTCATTCATTACTCCGCGTAGCATGTGATCGTACGTGTCACCCGACAGCGCCGATGCGACGGTGTAAGGCTGGTCCGTGAGGCCCATCGCGGAGGCTCCGGCCATCAATGCACCCATTGCCCACTTGATGGGTTGTATGGTTGCACCAACGGCACCGGCCGCCAGAAGGTGCGTGGCGAGGACGCCCGTGAGCGTCTTAAGTCCGATCGCCCTCTCCGCCGGCGATTTGCCTTTTAGGGCGGCCAAGCCGGAGGAAATCATCGCGGCGTACACCTGCTGCGGGTACTTCATGAACTGGAACATCAGCGGCCGCGCACCGCCGAGTACGCCCTTCGATTGGGCCATAAATAGGCGCGGCGTATTGCCATAGGAGTAGTCGTTGTGCGTGACGTTGATCGCATCCGAGGCGTGGTTGACTGCCTGTTCCTCGGTCATACCCTGCTTGAGGCCGAGCTCGCGAGCAGCAATTGCGGTCATCGCGCGGTTGTTCACTTCGATCAGGTGGAGCATGACGCGGCTCGCATCCAACACGCGTGAGGAGAGGGCCGTCGACCGACCTTTGCTGATGTCGGAAAGTTCCGTCGCCATCGACAAGTCGATGAGGTTGTTATCCCGCAGGTGCTGGAGCATGGCCTGGATAGGCTTTGCGTCCGCGCCTGCAGTCGCGCCAACGTGGTTGATCACCTGGTCGATCACGGTGAAGGACTTCTCCGCCGCGGCGCGACTAAATAGCGCCTTGAGGCCGAGGCCAGACTCCGCCGTTTCACGCATGAGCGGGGAGGCGATCATCTTCTGTGCGCGACCGAGGGCTGCGACGGAGTCCGAGAACCCATGCCGGGCGCCGAGCCACGGGGCTGACAGCACATACGGTTGCGCCGCGCGCACAAACCAATGCGACGGCGAGGTGAGCATCATGAATTGAGTGAGGCTCGTACCGCGTCGGACAAGGTCCGACACCTGGTAAGGATTTCGGGAGATCTCATCTCTGAGTGCCAGTTCGCGAGCAAATTCGCCCATGCGGACCGCGCTAACTTGGGACTCGTCTCGATGTCCCTGCACAGCTTTTTGAACTTCGCCTTGGGCATTCGCAAGATGTCGCCCATATTTGAGTTGTGAGAGGTAGTAGCTCTGCGACCGACCATACTGAGTGAACGATCGGTGCTGGTTGCCGATGTCGACGCCACGGACGTTCGAGCGCGCGAGTTCTCGCTTTCGGAAAGATGCTTCACCGAGCGAGCGAAGATAGAAATCTTTGATTGCAGCTTGCGCTGCAGGGTTGGAGTCAAGTTCGCGGAGGATACGGTCAAGCGCACTACCTGTGGCAATGCCGCTCGACTCTTTATAGAGATCAGCCTTGAGCTGAACAGGGGACGTATTTTCTTCGCCATATTGCGCTGCCATCTCGCGTTGGTGCTGGTTCGCTTCACTTTTGCTCTCCGCCATTCGGACTTCCTTTTCGACAGTCGTTACGCGATAAGTTCCATCTTCCGTCTTGCGGACGGAAACGGCGAGCGTCGGGTCATCTCCGCGCTGCTGGCGGACGGAGGCCTGGGCTGCCTCGGACGTATCGAACTCCTTGGAGCCGACCGTGCGTTTAGAGGTCACGACATAATCCCCGTTGCGCATCAGCGGGAAGTAGGGGCCCTTGCGACTGGTGATCTTGCCGATCTTGGCGATCACGTCCTGAGAGGCGCCCGACAGCTTGTCTCCAAACTCTCGTTGCAAACCCTCCTGAGTGTCGAGGTGCTTCGCCTGGATCGAGCTCGGGTCGTACTTGGCGTCGAACTCGCGCGCAGTCATGGCCGCGTCCTCGCCCTTCGTCAGCATGGCATGCAGGCCGTTGAGGACGATCTGGTCAGTAGACGCGCGCTGCTCGTCGGCGTAGTACTTCTTCATCGTCGAATAGTGCTCTCTCATCTCCACAGGCAGCGTTGCGAAATCATCACGCGCAGCGTTCGCACGGCTAAGATTCTCACCCGCCAGGTGGCTGTTGGACTCATGCCCAGCCGGTAGATCAGCGTGGAATCCATAAAGCGTGGAGTCGTGCATGAGTCGGGAAAGTTTGAACGCGTTATCGATGCCATGAGCGTCCTCCAGGTTGGACCATGCGTTGGACAGCTTCCCAACCTTTTCCATAGACTTCGCGTTGTCCGCTGCGCGCTTAAAGTAAGTGTCCCAATACCGCTTGTAGGGGTTTCCATTGGGGCCCTCGAAATACTTGGAGAACTGCGCGCTCTGCTGGCGTGGAGTCATCGCCGAGAGACCGAACTGGCCGGCACCGCGGGTCGCATCCTCAGCAAGATTGCTCATTGTCTGCTTGTCGATACCGAGCGACTTTATCGAACGGTCGAGTCCGTTGGCGACGTGACCGCCGTCCTTATCATCTATCTCCAGATGCTGCACCTCGCGGGAGCCGGGCGTCAGGTGATATTGCTTGCCTCGGAAGATCGTGCCGTGCTCACGCATGATTGCGTCGAGCGCCGTATAGTGTGAGTCATCGCCGTGGAACCCAAGGATGTCAGCGACGATCCGCTTGAACTGCGTCCACACCGTGCGGCCCGTGTTGGGCATGCGGATACTGTCGAGGAATTTCTGGAACCCCTCATTGCCGTAGGCCTCGGCTACCATCTCGTGGACGGCCTTGGGGCCCGTCTGCTTGGAGCCATACCATTTATCGGCGCCCGGCTGCTCGCGAACGTGCGCGAGGATCGCCTCGAGTCGGCCCTCAACGTCCGGATTGGCGTCGATCGCACGGCGGGTGGCGATGTGTGAGAACTCGTGAGCGAGGGTCCGCATGAGTTCATACTCGGGGGCGGCGCCGCGGGCACGGGAGTCCTCGAGGAGAGCGCGGTTCAGGTGAATGTTGGGGCCGTCGGGCGTCCAGCGAGTCTGCCCGAGGGTCTTGGCCGGCATGTTATCAGTCCAGCCAATCATGGAATTCTTGTCAGTCACGCGCTCGATGGCAGAGAACAGCTTGTGCATCGGGGTACCGGGCTCGAAGCTGTTGAGCACCTGCTTGATCACAATGTGCGCGTTGACGGGACCATCCTCGAGATGTGCGGCGATAGCGCCAGCGGCGCCTTTGAACGCGGAGGGTTTCTGCGGATAGCCTAGGGCACTGCGATGCTCCTCGAGCTCGAGATTCTGTTCGTGCGGTTCCTCTTTGGGGGGATTCAACGCCTCACCAGTGTAGCCGCCGGGGAGTTCCTCGTTGTGCGCCAGGCGGACCGGGTTGGCGCCGCTCGCGCGCAGGTTCTGCCGCTTGAGTTCAGTGGCGAATGCGTCGGCCAGATATTGCGCGCGATCCGCGGGAGACTTGTCGGTCAGTAGCTTCATGTGGGCGATGAACTGCTTCGCAGCGGCCATCGCTTCGGCGCCCCTCATACCGCCATCGCGGAGCGAGCGGCCATACTGGAGGATCTGCCGCATGTAGCTGCGAGCCATCAGGGGATTGCCCTCGATGTCCTCTTTCCCCACCTTCCCCATCTCGGCGATCGCCTTCTCGCCTCTTTTGACAGAGACGATCAGGTCTTTCTGTAACTGAGTCCGCACGACATTGCGCGCCTTGCGGTCCTGGGTATTCATCTCCATCTCGCGCTGGGACTCGACGTTGGCCATCAGGTTCTCAGGGTCGAAGGTCTTGTATCCGACGAGCTTCTTCTGGAACTTGGAGCGCGCGGCGTTGCGCTGTACTTCGCGTTCGGTCAGCGCGCGACGCGGCGAGACTGCGATCTTGTCGGACTTCGCATTGGAGTACCCGCGGGCCTCATAAGAGAGGCGCTCACGGTTATACCGGTTGATCAGTTTCTCCTGCTCGGAGCGGGTCTTGCCATACTCGGCGGTGAGCTCCGCGGCGGTGCGCCCGACTTCCGCCTTGCCGGCGAAGTGCTGAACGGCCTGGTCGAAGTGCGGTTTGATCTCATCCTTCGTCATCGTGCGCAGCTCGGCGCGCGTGACCGGTTTCTCAGGTTCGAAGGCGGTCGGTTCTACCCGCTCGAGGGGTCGGACATATTGTCGTCCGGTTGCCCGTTTGTTCTCGGCGAACTCTCGGACGCCTTCGGGGGAGACACGTACGGCCGCCCGAGCAACTTGTTCAGCTCGGGTCTCGTGGGGATTGTTCTTGAGGAACGTCGCGATGCGCCGCTCAGTGATGTCCAAGCCTGCTTTAGCCTTCTCGATATCTTCCGGAGTGTGCGCGGTATTACGCATGACTCGCATGCCAGCAAGTTCGTGATCGAGGTCTTGATACTGGCGCTGAGCGTCTTCAGAACGAAAGTCAATATCTCGCGGATCAGGAGCCCCAATACCACGCCATGCCCTACCTGCAGTTTCATTGTGAACCCTCTGTGCTTCAGCAGTTATCCGGCGCGCAGCTTCCTCGCGAGAAATCGCAGGCGACTCATTGCCAGTAGCCAGGTCACGTGCAGCAGCAGCACGCGCACGTAGAGCTGTAGCCCGATCCGGGATCGCTTCAGTCGCTCTGGATACTTCACGTGCGGTCCCCTGCTCAGCCTGTGCACGCTGTTGTACCTCATTCTCGCGCCCAGTCAAGGCCGCGCGCCGAAGAACCTCTTGAGGGCCTGGTGCACCTTGTTCCTCACCGGTAGCATGAGCAATAATTTCCTCAGGCGTCCCCACCTTGTTGTCGCGGAGTTGGGTGAGCTCGGCGGCGGCAACGTGATCCTTAGCAATGAGGGTTCCGCCTTTTCCATCAAAATTGACCAGAGGAACCGCCGCTTCTCCCGCCTGGTCACGAACGCGGTCCAGCAAATTTGATTGTCGGAGCGACGCCACAGTATCCCCCGAGAGGAACACGCCAGTACGCGCGCTTTGTGGGCTCTGTAGGTCATGCAGTTGGCCCTCGATGTCGGTGAAGGGCCGAGCGCCTGGCGCCTCGGGATTGCCCTGGATAGTGGGGCGATTTCCAACTGTCGTCAATGTGCCAGGTTTGGGCTGGTCACGGAACAAGTCCGGCTGGTTCCAATCCTGCGGTGGCGCGGCGGCGGCGCGCGCACGGAGCTGGTCGGCGACGGTCCGCGGCGGCTCGGCCACCGGCGGCATCTGGGGTCCCCCGCGCGCTTGCGTCCGCAAAGGGAGGTTAAGCTGTGCGGGCGCGGGGACCGGCGGTGTGGGACCGGGGCGCGGGGGATTCATCTCACCACCACGCAGGTCTAGGTTACCCTGCGGACCGTTCGGCTCGTGCAGGCCGTTGACGGGCGGTGGCTGTTGCTCGGGCGCCGGCGCACCTTCATAGTGTGCGCGGATCGCTGCTGCCAAGTCCGGCCGGCCGAACATGTCATTCTGTTGCGGCGGCTGCTGGAGGGGAAGCTCACGCTGTTGCGGCTCGTTCTGGAAGCCGAAGTCCATCTGCCCGCCGGGTCCCGGCGGAGGTCCGCGCGGCGGCGCGGGTCCCTGCTCGAGGGGCCCAAGTTCGCCTTGCTGGGGCGGCTGGCGCGTGTCGAAGTCAAACTGGGTCTGTTGCGGAGCCGTGACGTGGTTCTCGGTCGCGGCGCCCGTCGCCTTATTTTCTGGCGTGTTCGCCGTCGTCATCGTCGAGTGGACATCCGGACGGTTGGTCTGGTCAGCGGAAGGTATCGGCTGGCTGCGACCGTGGAACGCGGCGAGCCCCGCACCCACCGCGCCTTGCGACACACCAGCCTCGACGGCGGCCTTTGCCGCACCGACGAGATCCGGCGCGCGGCCGCTGTCGTACACGTGCGCGGCGGTCTCGCTCGCGACATAATTAGTGGCACCGATACCAGCGCCCTGACCGAACTGGTCAGCGAAGCCAAGCCCTGCGCGCTTCATAAAGCCGGCCCCGGCCGCGCCCGTCAGGACAGGTGTTAGGAATCGGCCTGCCAGGGTGGCGATCGCACCGGCCATTATGCCGCCGAGAAGCGGCGCATATTGCTGGCCCTTGGCGATTAGGGCCGCACGCGCGGCCTGGGGATCCATCCCCTGGTCAAGGAATTTAGCGAAATCAGGCGATTGCTGGCGCAACGTGTTGTCGTCGCGCGCACCGATCTCCTGCTCAATATTGTTCGCAATCGCACCGATCTGGAGCCCCGTCGTAGTGGCCCCGACGTACGCAAGTGCGCGGTTGACCATACCGGCCTTCGCCATCGCACCCATCGGCAGCAGTGTCGTCAAGGTGGAGGGTGCCGCCTGCGCCATCTGCAGTACGAGAGCGTGCGTGAAGTCGTGGGGGCTGCCCTGCCAGATCGTCTGATGTGGGTCGAGCGACGTCCACTGACGCGACATGAGGTCGCGATCCTGGGGCGTCATCGATGCTTCCCAGTCTGCAGCTGCACCGCCGACGGTACGGTTGATATTGCTGAGACCCTGGGAAATAGCAGACTCGGGTGCGATCCGGTTGCCCACCCACGCGCCGAGTCCAGTGACCTGATGCGCCATCTCGCCCGCGCCGCCGACAAGCGCTTGCCCCGCGCCGTGGAATATGCCCTCCTTGGGTTGGGCCTGCTGCGGCAGGTTGGCGGTCATATCCTTGAGCCAGGCATCCGTCGCGGGATTGGTCGGGGGTGCGCCCGGGGCTCCCGCTTTCGGGAGTGCCTGCGCGTCGCGGAGCATCTGCGCCGCTTGTGCGCGGATATCTCCTATGCCAGGAGCAGTGCCGGTCGGGACGTCCGAGATCGGGGTCTCGGGGAGCTGTAGCGTAGGATTCAACGCCATAGGTTACTGCCCGTAGATTGCCATGCCTGTCCGATACGGATCATCGTAGCGGCCGGGCACGGGGTTGTTCTGCGCTGTCTGTCCTGGCATCGTCAAGCCGTATTTCTGCATGAATGCGGCTCGCTCCTCGGGAGGGGTAGTGGGGTCGAACAAGTGCCGCACGATCCCAAGGAATTGGGTTCGATGCGCTTCATCGACGGTACCCTGCTGCGCTGCCTTCGCTTCCAGTTGTCCAGCGACATCCTCCGCATCACCCGCGTTGGGGAGATCCTTGAGGTTGCTCGTGTAGAACGCCTGGATGTTGGGGTGTAGATGACCGAACGCCTGCGCCTGTGCGCGCGTCTCTGCGACGGCAAGCTGAGTTGCATTGCGGCCGCCGAGATACTCGCTCTGAGCACGGGCGCGTTCTGCCTGTGCACGCTCGAGCGTGATCTGGCCCTGGGTGATGTGTGCCGTCTCGTTGGCGGAAGTCTGCATGCGGATCCCTTCACTGACGAAGTTCTCCGGGTTGGCGAAATGGGTCATGATGCCATGCACGTTCTGCTGGTCGAGGCGGATCGCACCGTTCTGCACCGGCTGTCCGGTCTGCTCATTCACGCCGAAACCGACGATCGTGCCGTCTTGGCCAAGACCGAAATGCATGTCGTGGCCGGTCGGGAAGTAATTGTACGCGGTCTTGTAGGCCGCCATTGCGCCCTGCTTATTGCCGGCGGCGTCAAGCGCCGCGCCCTGGCGCATGTAATCCATGAAATTGTCGTGCTGCAGGCCCGTGATATCGGCATTGGCCTGGCGCACGCCGTCGGCGTGGCCATGGGCGGCGTAATTCAGCGCGGTGGCGCGCTCGAGGTCCTGCCAGTCCTGGGTCGTCGTGGTGGGGATCTGGGTGTGGTCGATGTTCACCTTCGAGAAGTCGATCTTGTCGGGCGCCGGCGGACCCTGCATCTCCGGCTGTGCGGCCGCATTCGCGCCGGCATGTACCGGATTACCACTGATCAGTTTGTCAGCATTCACAGCATCCACGAGATTCTGGCCACGCTGCTCGGCTCCGGGAACTGGAGTAGCTCCGGCGGTGACATCTTCCTGGTATCCGCCAGCGCGTAATTTGGCATTCGCAGCGGCGCGATCGGCTTCATATGGCAGGGCGCCAGGGGGAGAGGCTGGGGTGCGCGGCGGTAATACGCCCTGTGCGCCGGCACCAGCTGGCGTATTGCTGGTAGTGCCTTGGGCAGCACTTGCCATGCTGGTCTGCGGCGGACTCGCGCCCTGACCCGGGGAGACAGGCGGCTTCATGCCTGCATATTCGGGCTGCGTGGCATTGAACTTATAGAGGTCGGCCGAGAGACCGGGGTCCTCATGCGGCGGGATCTTCAGCCCTGCGGGCGTCGGAACCGCCGTGTCGCCGCCATCGGCAAACCGTTTGATTGTCTTCCCCAGACGATTGCGCTGGCCGTCATTGCTGACTTCCTGCTCGAGCGCCTTGGGTGCCGGCTTAGGTTCCGGGGCGGCGCCCGGCTGGAGTTTTGGGAGTGAAGGCATGCCTCCATCCTTCCACTTGCTCATCGTGTCGGCGAGCCGAGCGCGCTGGGCAGTCTTGCCCCCGCCCTTCTCCGCCGCCTTGATCTTGGACTTAGGGATCTTCTCGCCCTCGGGCACGCCGAGATCGCGATGGAGCGCGCCGGGCTTCTTGATCGCCCCAGCGACCCAATTCTTCTTGACCTTACCGCCATCGGCGTCGGCCTGGATCGCGTTGTATTCCGCTTTCGGCTGGTTGCCGGTTACTGCAGTTCCGGGATCCGCAATTCCACCATCCGCCAGTTGGGGGTCCTGATTGCTGATGCCAGCGCCGGGCTCGGTGTTGCGCGGCGGACCTTCATCCGCGCCGCCCGTCGCCGGGGGCTGCGGCATGTTGGTCTGCGCGACCTGCTTTTCGCCCTGTGTCGGCTTGGCGAGGTTGCCCGGTTTCGCTTTGCGGGCCTTCAGGCCCTTACGACCCGGAATGGCGCCGCCTTCTGCAAACGTGTTACGAGTCTGTGGCATCTGCGGCATCGGGCCGGTCGCACCGATCTGGCCGCCGGACCCATTCGAGGAGGTCGGACCCGGCGGGCTGGCCGCTACGTTCGAGCCCTGGGGAGTAGTGGCCTGTGCCGCGGGGCCGACGGCATGCGGCGTCTGCGCACCACCGAATACCTTCTGGTAGGCCTGATGCGCGCTCGCGAGCATGCCACTGATACGCTCGCGTACGGGATCAAACACACTGCCGGTCTGCGCCTGGAAGGGCTGCCCCTGCGGGCCGTTGGGATTCTGCCTGTTGTAGAAATCCTGGGTGGCGTTGTATTGGCCTTGGTTGCCCTGATTCGTGAGCTGCCGAGCCGCATTTTCCTGCGCCGTACCCTGATTTGCGAGGTACTGCTTCTGTAAGTTCTGGTCGAATTCCAAGCCCGAGAAGACGCCCTGCCCGAGCGCGCCGACGTTGCCAGGATTGATCTTACCGCTGAAATTGCCCATTTCGGCCTCCCATCATCTGTTGCCGTTGCTGCTGCGCAGGTACGTGATACCGCTGGAGCAGCTTATCAAAGAATTCCTTGCCCTTCGCGTGGACGACGTCCGCCGGGATAATGTATTCACCGACCGACACCTTCGCATGGACCTGGTCGTCAATGCCCGAGCCGTCGCTCATGCCGTGCTGGATCATGCCGGGGCCCGGCGAAGAACCGCCGTTGGCAGCCACCCAGGGGCCCGGCATATTCATGGTCGGAGGTACGCGCGGCTGACCACCGTCCGCGGCGACCGACATCGGCTGCGGGATACCAATCTGCGGCGGGACTCCCTGCGAGCGATGAACTGCCGGATTGCCAAAGTCCGGTCGCTTGCGCTGCGGGATCGCCCCGCCATCACGCGCTGCGAGCAGGAGCGGAGCCGCATCTGCGGCAACCGCTGCAATTTCGGGGGCTGCGGCCGCCATTGCGGATCCTGCGGCGGCACCACCTGCGGCACCGGCTGCACCGGCTGCGGCACCACCTGCGGCACCGGCTGCGGCACCACCGGCTGCACCGGTTGCGGCGGCACCGCCGACATCAGCGGCTGCACCGGTTGCGGCGGCACCGCCGACAGCATCTGCGGCACCGGCTGCGGGGGCAACGGTATCGCCTGCGCCAAAAGCCGCATCGGTGGCACCGTTCATGCTGCCCGTATCTGACATAAGACTCTGGATCTCGGGATCTTGGTTGACCATCTGATTGGTCCCCGACAGCATCGAGTTGTCCTGGGAATTCGCGATGTTCGAGCCTATATTCGAGCCTTGCCTATAGCCCTGCATGGCCGAGGACATCGGGTTCGAACCACCCTGCTGCTGTCCACCAGTGCCGCCGGCGGCGGGCGCCTGATAGCTAGGCATGATTTGCGTACCGCCAGTGGGGAGCGGGACTGAAGGCTG
>Ga0187864_10003358_pt1 | contig 13153 bp, 11 predicted proteins | sample June2016WEW_11_4_FD_132985 | JGI IMG/M metagenome (GOLD analysis project Ga0187864, IMG submission 132985) | Peatland microbial communities from SPRUCE experiment site at the Marcell Experimental Forest, Minnesota, USA - June2016WEW_11_40 | ecosystem: Environmental > Terrestrial > Soil >... | reverse complement strand
TGGAAGTTGTGCATCGCTCGTCACTCGCCACTCGTCACATGAAATAGTAAATGATTTATCCTATGGAAAAAAGAGTATAGTTGAGGTTCGGCAGCAAAGTCTTCCGGCAGTTTCGGGATTTTCGGATAATGCGTAAACATATAAACTAGTTGGAGTCCAGGTTTACGGGGGAGGCACATATTTTTATGAACTTCCGCTTCTGTCCCCATTGCGGCGCTTCGCTTATAAGGAAAGCAGAAAAAAAAAGTATAATGTCTTTTTGTCCTGATTGCGGCAAGGTTTTTTATCGTAACCCTACGGCAGGTGTCGCAGTTTTGCTGGTTGAGGAGGGAAAAATCCTTCTGGTCAGGCGCGGGGGATCATACCGCGGACAATGGTGCATTCCGTGCGGCCACCTCGAGTGGGACGAGGAGGTGCGGGAAGCCGCCGGACGTGAATTCTTCGAGGAAACCGGGATAACGGTGCGGGTTGGGCGGGTTTTTTCCGTTCATTCCAATTTCCACGATCCTGAGTCACAAACGGTTGGGATCTGGTTTTGGGGAACGCGGATCGGAGGACAACTGCGCCCGGGATCGGATGCCAGTGAAGCCGCTTTTTTCAGCCTGGACGATTTGCCTGACCTGGCCTTTCCAACGGACAGAATTGTATGCAGGGAGTTGAAGGAGTACTTTGAGGCCCGCTTGTTTGAAGAAAAGTGAAGACTGCAGGACGATCCGGCGCCAAAACTATGATTTCGCCAAAAATAGCTTTTAAGCTATGTATCACCACCAAACTCGAATACCCTGACAAGTTGGAATTGGCTTGACATATATTCTATGAGAGTTATATTCCCTCTACGGCATGGGAGGTCGAATACACAGACGAGTTCGGGCAGTGGTGGGATACCCTCAGTGAGGGCGAACAGATTGATATCGATGCAGCAGTCTGGCTACTTGAACAGAGAGGCCCGCATCTGCCATTCCCTTACAGCTCTGGGGTTGGCAGGTCCAAACATGGCCATATGCGTGAACTCCGCATTCAGCACGCAGGAAGGCCTTACAGGGTTCTATACGCATTTGATCCGCGCCGGGTGGCGATACTGTTACTCGGGGCGGACAAGACAGGTGACAGTGATTGGTATGACCGCTTCGTACCTATCGCAGATACCCTATATGATACGCATTTGGCGGAAATATCGAACGAATCAGGTTCGAAGGAATAAAGGAGACCGTTATGGCCAAGCCATTTCATATGCTTCGAGATGAAATGTCGCAGGAGGCAAAAGATCGAGCAAAAGCCAAGGCTCAACTCATGATGAAAGAGATGCCTTTGGCTGAACTTCGCCAGGCGAGGAAACTCTCGCAGGAACAGATTGCATCATCATTACACGTAAAACAGGCTGCAATATCCAAGCTTGAGCGCCGGACCGATATGTACATCTCAACTCTTCGTAAGTTCGTAAAGGCCATGGGGGGAGACCTGGAAATTACGGCGCGTTTCCCGGATGGGTCCGTCAAGATAACTCACTTTGAGGAAATTGATCGAGACATCGAATCTCAAAGATTCAAGGGTCAGGGGACCCTATGACACTTACGTGAGAATTTCGGGCGCTTAAGCGAGCCAAAGCATTGCCGCTTGGTGCGGGAATTTTGTTAAGGCCAATAAAGGTCAAAATAGGGATGAAGGGGAAGGAACGCAGGATTTATGGTTCTGATATGAGTCTTTTCCCTACCACTGTTTTGCTCGCTCCACCGGGCTCGGCACAGGCTAACCTGTTAAAACCACCCGACAATATGTTGCGCCACCGGTGATCATATCCCCAGGTAGGCTTTGCGCACCAGGTCGATTTGAGACAGTTCACTGCCGGCACGCCCGATGACGGTGCTGCCGGTCCGTAGGACATACCTTACATGTCGAAAGTTGGTTGACAGCACACACCAGCAATTGGCCTCATAATTACTTGCTTATGTGGCGGCAAATATTCATAGGGCTGGCCACCCGGCGCTCAACAACCGCCACTTTGCAGCAAAAGTGCATCTTCGGCTAAAGGCCGATCGCTCAACTTTGAAGGAGGATGTCATGCCCGGCAGCTTTTATGATGTTCCCGCTGTTTCTCTAAAAACGCGCATCGGATGGATCGGGACGGGGGTGATGGGGCTTTCCATGTGCGGGCACATTGTGGAAAGAGGCTACAGCACCACCGTTTTCAACCGTACGAAGGAAAAAGCGCTCCCACTCATCGAGAAGGGCGCCGCCTGGGTTGATTCCCCTCGGGAAGCCACAGAAAAATCTGACGTCATCTTTACCATGCTGGGGTTTCCTGAAGACGTCCGGGGGGTTTATTTCGGAAAAGGAGGCATTCTCGAGGCGGCCCGCCAGGGTGTTATTCTCGTTGACATGACGACCACCGAACCATCGCTGGCGGCGGAAATCTATCAAGCCGCCCAAGAACGGGGGGCCTTCGCCGTGGATGCTCCAGTCTCGGGTGGCGACGTGGGGGCGCGCAATGCCGCTCTTTCCATAATGACGGGAGGAGATCGGGAAGTGGTGGAGGCCATTCAGCCTATCCTGGAAACAATGGGAAAAAACCTCGTCTACCAGGGACCTGCGGGTTCGGGTCAGCATACTAAAATGTGTAACCAGATCGTCATAGCGGGAACGATGATCGGCGTGTGCGAAAGCCTCTTATACGGTTTCAGGGCGGGCCTCGATCTGCCGACAATGCTGAGTTCCATCCAGGGCGGCGCAGCGAAGTGCTGGAGCCTGGACACTCTGGCCCCACGTATACTGCGGAGAGATTTCGCTCCCGGTTTTTTTGTCGAACATTTTATCAAGGATATGGGCATTGCGCTCAAGGAGTCGGCGCGTATGGGCCTTTTTCTTCCCGGTTTGGCGCTGGCCCACCAGTTGTACCTTGCGGTAAAGGCGCAAGGACACGGTAAATTGGGCACCCAGGCGCTCATGCTTGCCCTTGAACAGATGTCCCGGACCGTGGCGGGTTAAAGACTCCGACAGGTCGAAATCAATCCACAGAATTATCGGTTATCGGCGGGAGGCCATCTCGCTGATATCGATCGGATGAATCTCGAGGTAAGGAAGTATCTTTCCCTTCATCCAGGTGAACTCAAAGAACGAGCCGCTTGAGTTTGATCTGCCAGTAAGTCATTGAAAATACATGAAATATAAACTAAAGCTCTGGCTGATCCTGTCGCGTGCGGTCCGTTGTCCGGGATTGCCCCCGGTAGCCATAGCGCTTGCATTCTCATCTGCGACATTACCCGGCCGGTGCCCAATTCCGTGATCCTGCCGCCGCTCATTAAGGAACTGATACAAGCCGGATGATAATTTCAGACACCCCGCTCATCGATCTTCAACCACTTATCTAAATCCAGCGTCTTCGCGTATTCTTTGTATGTGAACAGATCGTCCATTATCTCTTTGATGGAGCCGGTCTCCTTAAGGCACACCACGGCCCTTTCCACCGCTTTCATTGCGGCGAAGAGCGGAAGGTACCAGTAGAGGACCATCTTCACACCGGTTTTTTTCCATTGGTCCAGGGTAAAATCAGGTTGGATGGAGAAGCGTTGAGGGTCGGCGGCACAGACGACCAATGGGGCTTTTACTTCCCGGACCAGCCGCAAATATTGGTCAAAAGTGTATAGGTCGCCGACCATGGCCATGTCTGCCCCGTTTTCAATATACATATTCAGCCTTCTTATGGCTTCATCAATTCCTCCCGCCACTTTGGCGTCGGTCCTGGCTATTACTGTAAAGTCTTCATTTTTCCTCGCATCGACTGCGGTCCTGATTCTTTTTGCGAATTGTTCCGCGTCAATGAGCCGTTTCCCCCGAATGGCTCCGCATCTTTTGGGAAAGGTCTGGTCCTCGATGTGGATACCGCTCACGCCGGCAGCCTCAAACATCCGGACGGTCCGGCAGATGTTGAGTCCTCCCCCAAAACCCGTATCGGCGTCACAGACAACCGGGACGTTTACCACTCCGGCTATATTCCCGGCTTTCCGGACGATTTCCGCAACAGTGGTCAGACCCAGGTCGGGATACCCGAGGTCACTCGCCTCGTTGCCCAGCCCGGACAGATACGCGAGCGGGAACCCCGCTTTCTCAATGATCTGGGCGGACACCACATCATAGGCGGCCGGGGCGATAATGACCTCTTCTTTATCCAGCAGTTCTCTGAATCTCATTTATGTTCTCCTGATGGTAGCAGCTTCAACAGCCTCTGAACCTGGCCGGCCTTTTCTCAAGGAAAGCGGCCACTGTATATCCGTATAACACGTTATTCTGAGCTACTCACACGGTCCTGTCATCATTTTTTTCGTTAGATTCATGAAAGCATTCAAAGCCGGCGAAATCCATCGGTCCCTATACCAGACCATCAGCAGGGCAACTTCTGTCCCCCCTCTGACCAGGGCAGGATTAAGACTTCCTTCCGAGCGGCTTCCGTGGTAGTAAAGGCTGCCCTCAAAGCCTCCCGCGCACGCCCCGTCTCTGGTGATGGACAGGTCAAGGAGAGGGTCGAGAATAGCGGCGGTCGGCCTTCGCGCTACGCGGCCTATATCGCACAGGGTTGTTTATAAGTCTGTCATACGAGGATTGTGATATATGAAGCAGACTCCGGGATTACCCGCCGCCATAGAGTTGATGAATGCGTTTGCCGCTCTGACCGGACTTGCGCCGGCGAGTGAGGCGCAAAGACGATACCTGTGGACCGATGCTTTTGCGGTTTGCAATTTCCTGGGGCTGTATCGGCAAACGAATGATGAAAAGCACAAAAAACTTGCACTCCTGCTTGTCGATCGGGTCCATAACATTCTTGGACGGCACCGTGACGACGACCGGCGAAAGGGCTGGATCAGCGGCCTCGATGAGCAGGAAGGGGAACTGCACCCCACTGTGGGGGGACTGAGGATTGGCAAGAAAATGAACGACCGGGGCCCCGATGATCCCTTTGATGAGCAGCTTGAATGGGATCGTGACGGGCAGTATTATCACTACCTCACCAAATGGATGCACGCGCTAAACTGCGTCAGCTCGATCACGGGGGACCCGGCCTTCGGACGGTGGGCCGTTGAGCTTGCAAAAACTGCTTACGCCAAATTCACCGCCGGCCCTTCTTCCGGAGATCAGAGACGAATGCACTGGAAGATGAGCATCGACCTGTCGTATCCTCTCGTCGCATCCATGGGGCATCACGACCCTCTCGATGGACTCATCACCTATTGTGAGCTTCAGGCAGGCTTGGCCGGAGGTTCGGAAGAACCTCCGGATCTGACCGGGGAAATCGAAGGTCTGGCTGCCATGTGCAAGGGAAAAGATTGGACCACCGATGATCCTCTCGGTATTGGCGGCCTTTTATCGGATGCCTATAGAGTGGCCCAAATGATGGCGAGGGGAACTTTTCCGCAGGCCGATCTTTTAGCGGCTCTATTGGACGCATGCCGGCTCGGATTGCGTGCCTATGTAAGTACGGATTCGCTGGAATCCCCGGCTCGGTACCGGCTCGCATTCAGGGAACTGGGGCTTTCAATCGGGCTGCATGCTCTTGAAAGATTGCAGAGGCTTATTGAAGAAAGGCCGGGCATTTTCGACAAGGTGCAATCACCGGCCAGGCAAGTTGAAATCCTGATGCGGTATGAAGCTCTGACAGAAATCATCGAAGGCTTCTGGCTCGATCCAGCCAACAGAGAAGCACCCAGTTTTACCGACCATCGCGACATCAACACAGTCATGCTCGCAACCAGTCTGGCTCCCGATGGATACCTGAATCTCACTTGTAATATGTGCGAAAATACTCCAGCACCATCCTGTGGGTATTGAACTGAGGGGTTATGTCGGAGATGGACCGCCTCATTATGGAGAGCCATTTCCTGGGGTTGGCGTAGTAGGTTGTAACCATGTCTTCAAGGTCCCGGTAGAGGTCGGCTGTGGCCGCTTCATCAGCCTGATCCTCGTCGTCGCCGATGGCCCACCCATTCACCCGGTCTTTGCAGGCTTCCCGCCACCATCCGTCCAGAACGCTCATATTCACTCCGCCGTTAAAGCAAACCTTCATGCCGCTCGTGCCGCTCGCCTCTCTTGGACGGCGAGGTGTATTGAGCCAGACGTCCGCCCCCGATGTCATCAGGCCCGCCACCCAGATGTTGTAATTTGGAACAAAGACCAGCCGAAGCTGTTTTTCGTATTGCTTCCCGATATTTACTACTTCCCGGATCAGTTCTTTTCCCGCCTGGTCCTGCGGATGAGCTTTCCCTGCGAATACCAACTGCACCCGGTCATAGGACAGATTGAAAAGAAATTCCAGATCGCTGAAAATGAGGGTTGCGCGCTTATAGGCTGCCGCGCGCCGCGCAAAGCAGATCGTCAGCGCTTCGTCGGTAAACCCTGCGGCGGACAGGGAATTTATGTACCTTATGAGCCGCTTTTTGGCCTTCCTTTTGGCCTCGACGATGTCGCTGTCCGGAACTGCCGAAATGTCACCGAGTTGTTGAGGGTCCTGCCGCCAGGCCGGGATATACTTGTCGTATAGTTCCTTGAATTCAGGGCCGGTCCAGCTCAGGTGGTGCACGCCGTTTGTGATGTGGCCGATGTTGAACCCTGGAAACATCTGCCTGGATATTTCCCCGTGCAGTTGGCTCACCCCGTTTGCAGCGCGCGACAGATTGAGGGCCAGAACGGTGGTGTTTAGAATATCGTCGCCTGCAAGCTTCCCGATATTTGAAGGCAGGTATTCACCGATTACCTTCGATGCGAGGCTGTAGCTGAATTTATCGTGACCGGCGGCAACCGGCGTATGCGTTGTGAAGATGCATCTCGATCTTACCTGCTCCTCGTCTCCTCCAAGGTCCTTCAGCATGGCCAGAGTGAGGAAAACGGCGTGTCCCTCGTTCATGTGATAGGTGGTGATATTCGGCTCCAGGCGTTTGAACGCCAGATATCCGCCGATTCCCAGAATCGCTTCCTGCGATATCCGGGTATGCTGGTCTCCACCGTAGAGATACTGGGTTATGAGCCGGTCTTCAGGCGCGTTTCCCGGAAGATCGGTGTCGAGAAAATAGACCGGGACGCGCGCCGATCCGGTCCCGTTATGCATCCCAACCACGTTGTGCTTCCAGACGCCCACCTGCACGTCTCGGCCTGCGATCCTTACGGTTACCTTGAGTGGCAGAGGTTCCATGAACGCGCGCGGGTCGAAGTAAGGGTAGATCTCTTCCTGCTGCCCAAAAGGATTTATGTTCTGGATGAAGTATCCTCGCTTGTAGAGAAGCGTGACGGCGACAAGCGGGATGTTCAGGTCGGCAGCCGATTTGATGTGGTCCCCGGCCAGAATGCCAAGCCCTCCGCTGTAGGTCGGAATGCTTTCATTGAGTCCTATCTCCATGCTGAAGTATGCGACTTTCATCAGGCGGGTTTCGCTCCTGTGGTCTGGTTTGTTTGCAGATTTTAACCTGGACTTATATCACACCGCCGGTGGTTTTCAAAAAAAACATGCCGCCATAACGGATGGGTTTTTGCCTCCCTCCGTCTTCCGCCCTCCGTCTTCCGCCCTCCGTCTTCCGGGTATTTATCTTTGCTCCTAAAATTTGCGGTAAAATGTTACCATGAGAACCTGAAAAAGAACCGGGGGGAAAAAACATGCGCGCGCTGCTGATTTCAGCCAATACGGAACAACTCCAGATGCCAGTCCTGCCGATGGGCCTGGCCTGCGTCGCTGCGACGGCCGAGCATGCCGGCCATGAAGTCAGGCTTTTGAATCTCATGACCAAAGACGAGTTTCAGGAACTAAAACTTGAAAATGCCGTTTCAGGTTTTAATCCTGAACTTATCGGCATTTCGGTCAGAAACATCGACGATCAGTTCATGAAGACCCCCAGGTTTCTTCTGGATGCCGTAAAAAATGTCGTGACTTCCTGCCGCAAACTTACGTCAGTCCCTATCGTTCTGGGAGGAGCGGGATACAGCATTTATCCTCGAAGCTCACTGGCCTATCTTGGAGCTGACATGGGGATAAAAGGCGAGGGAGAAGCCGCTTTTGTGAAGCTGTTGAACGCACTTTCCCGAAAAGAGGGCCTGGCCGGCGTTCCGAACCTGGTTTTGGCTGAATCGGGCAGCGAAAATAAGACTGAGGTCCTCAAAAGGCTCGACGACTCCGTGTTGCCTGATCCCAACGGCCTGTTTTCGTTTCCCACGGAATTCAAAAATCAGAAAATCTGGCTTCCCTTCCAGACCCGGAGAGGCTGCCCGATGCAATGCAGTTTCTGTTCGACCGCAACCATAGAGGGGCGGATTTTGCGGAAAAGGTCCCCTGAAATTGTTGCCGATTCAATTTCACGGTTCGCTGAAGCAGGGTTTAAGAATTTTTTCTTTGTAGACAATACTTTTAATTTTCCTCCCTCGTATGCCCGTGAGCTTTGCGACGCGCTGACGGGGAGAAATCTCGAAATCCAGTGGCGCAGCATACTCTACCCATGGAAAGTCGATGAGGGTCTTATCGAAAGGATGGCCAGGGCAGGATGCGTCGAAGTGGCCTTCGGATTTGAGAGCGGGTCGAGCAAAATATTGCGTTCGTTCAACAAGAGGTTTCAGCCTGAAGAAGTCCGCAGGATTTCAGAAATGCTGGACAAATACGGAATCGGGCGAATGGGGTTTCTTCTGCTCGGAGGACCGGGAGAAACCAGGGAAACAGTTGAGGAGAGCCTGGAGTTTGCCGATTCTCTCGAATTGGAAGCAATGAAGATCACCACCGGAATCCGGATTTATCCATATACGGCCCTGGCCGCAACCGCAGTAGCCGAGGGGGTTGTTTCACCAAGGGACGATCTCCTGCGTCCGGCATTTTATCTGGCCGGAGGGCTTGAAGGCTGGATAGAGGAAACGGTTTCCGATTGGCTGAAAAGAAGACCGAACTGGCATAGTTGAACAGGACTGAGGGAAGAACAGACTGAAGGTAGATAGACTGAAGGGGTTTTAAGACCTAACAGCCTTCAGCCTGATAGCCTATTTGAGGTCTGAGTGTTGGGCCGTAGGGGCGAGGGCTGAGCCATGTAGGGTGGGCAGAGCTTTACCATGCCCACCAATTGTTCTGTCGCAGGTTGTCGGCAGGCGCTATTTTGTGGTCTTGTTATTTTTCTTCGTGGCTCTTCGTGCTCTACGTGGTGAAAAAAGCGGTAGAGTAATCTGTTCATTCCGCTTGGCGGCTTTTAGCCGGAAGCAAGCAGGCCTATATGGATAGAGAAAGGGAGACGCAAATATGGCGAAAGTCATGATCCACCCCGCAAGCTATGAAACTATCCGTGAAGCGGTTGACCGGGCGTTCGATCTGTTCCCGCTTGAGATCAGAGGCCGGAAAGTTTTGATAAAACCCAATGTGCTCAGGATCTCTGAGGCAAAGGAAGGTATTGTCACCCATCCATCGATGCTCCGCGCGGTCGTTGATAAAGTCGAAACACTAGCCCCGGCTTCCATGGTCGTGGGCGACAATCCGGGGCTTTTCAATTACGGCGCGAACGAGGAGAGCTTTACAAAAACAGGCCTGATGGAAGCGGCGAAAGGTTACTATCGGAACATAGGGACCGATTCTCTCAAGGTCGATTTCAATCCCGATTTTCTGCCGGTGGTGAGTGTCTCCCGTATCGTTTTGGAAGCCGACGTCATCATCAGTCTTCCGAAGTTCAAGACCCATGGCCTGACCGTCATCACGGGGGCAATCAAAAACAGCTACGGAATTTTGCCCGGCGCCCAGAAAGCGGTGCTCCACAAGGCGGCCGGCAATCCCGAGCGGTTTCGTGAAATGCTTGTCGATGTCTTCCGGCTTCGGGTCCCGGACCTTTTCCTCGTTGATGCCGTAGTCGGCATGGAGGGAAATGGGCCGGCCTCTCCGGAGCTGAGAGATATAGGCCTGGTTCTGGCTTCCGATAACGCCGTAGCGCTGGACGCAGTGATCGCAACGATGGTGGGTTGTGACCCGGCCCGGTTGCGGTTCCTGCAGAGAGCCAGGGAACTCGGCCTCGGGGACTGCGATATCAAAGGGATCGAAGTCATAGGGGAGCTCAAACCAATACCTGATTTCAAGCTTCCGCCCCTTGGAGGCGAAGCGATTATTCGTAACGATGCTGTGCAGGCGTTGATTCACAGCCGAACGGTCCTGCGCCCCCAAGTGGACCCGGACCTGTGTACGGGCTGCGGCACCTGTGTCGGTCAGTGTCCGGTTTCGGCTCTTTCCATGGGTGAGAGCGTCCCGGATGTGAATCCCGATATTTGCATCACATGTTTTTGTTGTCAGGAGATCTGCCCGGAGAAAGCTATCATGCTTAAATAACAAAGAATCTTAACCAGGAGGATGAAAGTTGAAAGGTATTCTGATAAGGTGGCTGCTTCTGACTATTTCAATTATTCTTACCTCATACCTGGTCGACGGCATATACGTGGCGAGCTTCTCTGCGGCTCTTTTCGCCGCGTTGGTCCTCGGTATACTGAATGCCCTGTTCCGTCCGGTACTGATCGTCATCACCCTTCCGATCAATATCCTCACTTTGGGCCTTTTTACATTCGTTATAAACGCCCTGCTTTTGAAGATGGTCTCAGGAGTAGTTCCCGGCTTTTACGTCCATGGGTTCTGGTCGGCGGTTTTCGGCTCTCTCATAATAAGCCTCGTTAGTTGGCTCCTCAGTTCTTTTGTAAGTGACAGGGGCAGGATCAGCTATATCGAGCTGAAGAAAAAAGACGGGGATTTCTGGGAATAACGGGCGGTGGGACCGCCAGCCAGGGCCTGCCCCGGGCTTCAGTTTTTGAAGTGTTTGTGCAACCACGCATGGAAACCGTATTCATGAGAGCCAAGGTAACAAAACGCGGTGTGATTATCCCCAAAGAGATGCTGGCAGGCGCCGAAGAGGTGGAAATCCGAAGCGAGGATCATCGGATTGTGATTTCGCCCCTTGTCAAAAGTGATCCCATATTGAATCTTGGTAAGCAACCGATAGAATGTGGCGTGCCGGATGCCTCGGAGCATCATGACGGATATATTTACGGCTCCGGGTCATGAAGAAGCCATTTCGCGACACGGGGTACCTTATAGCACTGGAGACCTCAGACAACCAATATCACAAAGTGGCGTTGGCCCACTGGTCGGGAAAAATATCGGGGGCCGCCCTATGTCATTCGGCGCGATAATGATTATTAAAAAAGGGTTAGCGTTTAGTTGGGAGGTGTTAGATTATGAAACCGGATACGTTGATTTGGGCAAAAGATAAGGTGGGGCGAAGGCATCTTTGTCCCATGAATGAACTGGCTGACCCCAACATCGTCAGTACCAGAGAAATAAAGAAGTGTGTCGATGACGACCGTCGACTCAAGAGCCGGGATTATGTGCCGTCAAATGATCCCAGAGGGAAACTGAAGTTTCCGAAGTCCTTGAGTCTTAATTAATCTTACATTCACCAGCCTATGGGCTTTTGGCCGGACCGCATTCGGTCCGGCTTATTTTTCTTACTATGAGTCAACCAAAACCGAAGCCGTTCAAACTGAGCATTCCCGATAACGTGCTCCAGGACCTCCAGGAGAGGCTGTCGCGCGCGCGCCTGCCCGATGAGCCGCCGCTCGAGCCGTGGGCCACCGGCGCCAGTGTTGCCTACATGCAGCGGCTGATCGCCTACTGGCGCGATGGTTTCGATTGGCGTGCGCAAGAGGCGATGCTCAATCGCTTCCGCCAGTTCAGCGTGCCGCTGGCAGGCATCGAAGTGCACTTTATCCACGAGCATGGCAAAGGACCTGACCCGATGCCGCTGCTGCTGTCCCACGGCTGGCCGGGTTCGGTGGTGGAGTTCCACAAACTCATTCCCATGCTCACCGACCCTGTGCGCTATGGGGGCGGCCCGGCCGACGCCTTCACGGTGGTGGCGCCCTCGCTGCCGGGCTACACACTCTCTTTCCGATCCGGGCAGAAGCGCTTCAGCGTTGAGGAGATCGCGGAGGTCTTTGCCTCGCTGATGACCGATGTGCTGGGCTACCAGCGCTTCGGCGCGCAGGGAGGCGACTGGGGGGCGTTCGTAGCATCGCGCCTGGGTTACCGGTTTGCGCAGCGCATGACCGGAATTCACCTCAATATGCTGGCGGTGCGACGCAGTCGGAAGATGTTCGAGGCCCCGACCGATGAGGAGAAGGTATTTCTCGCGCAACTGGACGAATGGGCCAGGGAGGAGACCGGGTATCAGTGGATCCAGGGCACGCGCCCAACTACGCTTGCTTTTGGGCTGACCGATTCCCCGGCCGGCCTGGCGGCGTGGATTGTGGAAAAATTCCGCGCCTGGACTGATAACAGTGGTGAGCCGGATAGCGCCGTGAGCCTGGACGAGATGCTGACCAACATCACTCTCTATTGGGTCACCGGCGCCATTGGGTCTTCCTTCTGGCCCTACTACGCACTCAGGCATGGCGCGTGGCCGATCCCGGAGGGCGCCAAAATCACCGTGCCGACGGGCTATGTCGAATTCCCGCGCGAGATCATGCGCACGCCCCGCTCGGTGGCTCAGCGCGTTTACACCAATATCAAACGGTGGACCGTCATGCCTGAAGGCGGTCACTTCGCCGCACTTGAGCAGCCCGAGGCCCTGGCGCAGGAGATCCGGGAGTTCTTCAAACCACTGCGGCGCAAAGACTGAGGACGGAGGACGGAAGACGGAGGACGGAAGACGGAGGACGGAAGACGGAGGACGGAAGACGGAAGACGGAAGACGGAGGACGGAGGACTGAGGACTGAGGACGGAAGACGGAGGACGGAAGACGGAGGACGGAGGACGGAGCAGAGAGCACGAAGCTGCCATGCTACGAGGGTGAAAAGCCTGCATTCACCGGCTTCGGGAGTCTTGATTCCCGCTTCTTGCCTCTCGCGGGAGCGGGGAGCGGCGCCAGAACGGGTAGGAAGGTTGGAGGTGAATTACCTCTTTTCAACGCCCGCCCCCTCTTTTTTCACGATCCGTGCAAAACCTCCGAAGCAGATTTAACAGTCGGATTTCGCCACCATAATTTGCAATTTAGTGAGCCTCTTGCAAAACTCCATCATCGGCGCGAATTCGCCTAAAGAATGAGCTTCATCAGCGGTCTTGTGGTAATGTGTTGCTGCTCAACAAAACAAATCACAGGAGGCGCTAATGAAGCTCGT
>Ga0187864_10003351_pt1 | contig 13184 bp, 13 predicted proteins | sample June2016WEW_11_4_FD_132985 | JGI IMG/M metagenome (GOLD analysis project Ga0187864, IMG submission 132985) | Peatland microbial communities from SPRUCE experiment site at the Marcell Experimental Forest, Minnesota, USA - June2016WEW_11_40 | ecosystem: Environmental > Terrestrial > Soil >... | reverse complement strand
TCCCCAAGAGGTTCCCCTCTCCGTCAAGCAGGGCCCCGCCCGAGTTGCCTGGGTTGATGGCCGCATCCGTCTGGATGAGGGTAGTGTAGACCCTGTCGTTGATCCTCACGCTCCTCCGAAGCGCGCTCACCACGCCCGTGGTGACTGAAGTGGGGAGGTCGTAGGGATTGCCGATGACAACCGCCCGCTCCCCCACGCGCGCTGTCTCCCTCGTCATTTTCAGGAAGGGGAACTCCTTTTTACCGTCTTCGCCCTCGATCTTCAGCAGGGCTATATCGAGCTCAGGGTCCGCGGCGATTACATGGGCTTCGTATTCATGGCGGTTGGTAAATTTGACGCGGATGGTGACCGCCTTGGAGATGAGGTGTTCGTTGGTGACGATGATGCCGTTCGGGTCGAGCACCACACCCGACCCTATATTCTCCACGCTTTCCGTCTCATCGTCCGCGTCGGAGGCGAAAAACCGCCTGAAGAGACTCGTGCTCTTTTGCTCGTTCCGCCCTTTCGCTGCCTCTTCCGTCTTTATGTTGACGATCGCCTTGCTCGCGATCTCGACCACCCCGACCAGCTTGTCCTCTTTCGCAAAAAGGAGGGCCGGGCAAAAAAACAGGAAAATAACTGCGGAGATAAGAACGCTTTTCATCGGGAGCGGTCCGAAAACAATAAAGGTCAGTACCAGTCCTCTTCGGTCTTTTTCTTCTTTTTGGCCACCTTGAGCGCCTCGTCCAGTATAATCTGGCTGATCTCGTCCTTTGAGAGCCTGGGCACGTGCACTGCCCCGCCGGCCGCATCGATGATCGTCACCTCATTGTCGTCCGCTCCGAAGCCTATGCCGCTTTTCGACACGTCGTTCGCCACGATGAGATCGAGATGTTTCCGCTGCAGCTTAGCGCGGGCATTCTCGATAACATTTTCCGTCTCCGCGGCAAAACCGACAAGCACGCGGTCGCCGATGACCCGCCCGAGCTCTTCGAGGATATCCGGATTTTTCGTCAGAGCCAGGGTAATGTCGTCCCGGTCGTTCTTCTTCTTGATCTTCTCACAGCTTTCCTCCTTGCACCGGTAATCGGCCACGGCCGCCGCCTTGATGATCACCGCCGCCCGCCGCTGCTCTTCCATCACGACCGCCCTCATCTGCTCGGCGGTCATCACGTTGATGACCCGGATATCGCTTCTCGGCGGCGGCAGAGACGTAATCCCCGTAATAAGGACTACCTCCGCCCCCCTTCTCCTTGCCATCTTGGCGATGGCATATCCCATTTTCCCCGAAGAGCGGTTGGTGATGCACCGCACCGGGTCGATGGACTCGATGGTGGGGCCCGCCGTGACCAGGACCCTTTGATCGAGGTAATCCTTCTCCGTAAAGATGTCCTCCATCTGTTCCACAATATCGTCAATAGGGGGCAGCCTGCCTTTTCCGTGCCACCCGCACGCCAGGTCGCCCGTAGCCGGCTCCATGAACTGGTACCCGTTCTCCCTGAGCTTCTCTATGTTCCCCTGGACGATGCTGCTCTCCCACATCTTCGTATTCATCGAAGGGACAAAGAGCACCGGGACCCTGGTCGCCATAACCATGGTCGTGAGAAAATCATCCGCGATGCCGTTTGCGACCTTCCCGATCACATTGGCCGTCGCCGGGGCTATCACCATCTGGTCCGCGATGTCCGAAAGCGCTATATGGCCTATCTTGCCGCCCGTGACAAGCTCGAACATGTTATGCGTGACGGGGTTGCCTGAAATGGTCTGAAAAGTCAGGGGGGTGATAAATTCCATGGCATTTTTCGTCATGACCACGTGCACGCTTGCCCCCAGCTTGGTCAATGCGCGCACCAGCTCGGTGATCTTATAGGCGGCGATGCCCCCTGTGACACCGACGATAATCTCCCTTTTCTGGAGCATGGTAAACATAGGGACAGCTACCCTCTTTCCTATATATTCAGACCTGTCTTTCGCACGATCCTCGTGAATATGTTCGCTTTCGGCACGTACACGGGCGACACGATGTCGACCTTCCCGACTACCTCGTTGTCGAGCTGGAAGAGCATCTCTCCGAGCTTCTGCCCCTGCTTCACCTCGCCCGCAACGGCAGGAGGCAGGGAGATCACGCGCTTTATCTCTTTTTTCTTTGCCCGCAGGCACGGAATATTCACATCGGCTGCGGCCACGCCTTTTATCTTCCGGTACCTGCCGTCCGGCAGCGAGATCTCTTTCTCGACCTCCTCGCCCTTCTTCGCAACGCTCGCCACGGTATAGTCCGCGAAACACTTCTTCAGCTTCTCCACCGCAAGGCCGTCCCGCGCCTTTGCCGTGGGGCTCCCCATTACCACGGCGATGAACCTCATGTCTCCCTTCTTTGCCGTGGCCGCCACGTTGTAGCCCGTGCTCCGGTAGTAGCCGGTCTTCAGCCCGTCCACTTCAGGCATCCTGGAAAGAAGCTTGTTGTGGTTATTGAGTATGAAGGCCCCGTTCCTGAATTCGCCCGTTTTTGTCGACGTCCACTCGATCATCTTCGGGTATTTCAGAACCTCCCGGCTAAGAAGCGCCATATCATAAGGGGACGTAAGGTCTTCCTTCTGGTCTTTCCCGGGCGGCAGGCCATGGACCGAATTGAATTCCGTATCGTTCATCCCGAGGGATTTCGCCTTCTCGTTCATCAGCTCCACAAAGTCCCTGTTCGTCCCCGCGATAAACTCGGCGACCGCGTGGGCCGCGTCGTTGGCGGACGCGATCAGGGTGGCCCGCATCATGTCTTCGAGGGTGAAGACCTCCCCCTCCTTGAGGTATACCTGGCTGCCCCCGATTGCGGCGGCCTCCCTCGATACCGGCACCTTGTCGGTCAGGTGCACCTCCCCCTTCGCGATCCTGTCGAGGACGATGCAGGCCGTCATCAGCTTCGCCATGCTCGCGGGGGGTCGTTTCTCATGCATATTCTGCTCTTCCAGCACCTTGCCCGTCCACGCCTCCATCACCACGTATGCCTTAGCCGGCGCCTCGGCGACTTTTTCCGCACGTGCCCCGGCGGCGGGCGCGGACCGACCATGATGCCTTTTCTTTACCGGAGCGGCTTTTGCAAAAGCACCGCCGGCAGCTCCAAAGAAACAAAAAATCACAAAGAGAACGACAAGCTGCGTTACATGATGTCTTCTCATATCCTTACCTTTTTTACATCATTGCAATTATCGGGGCTAGCGTCGCCCCCTCCACTGGCAAAGCCGGCGGAGCCTCCCCTTCATAAAAAGGAAGAGGCGTAAATACCTGTTTTATGTTCATCTCTCGCCTTTTCATGACACTTTTTACATCATTTCTCTTTCATTTTGTCCGTAAATACCTTCAGGAGATCGATGGGGAGCGGGAAGATGATGGTCGAATTCTTTTCGGTCGCGATTTCCACGAGTGTCGCCAGATAGCGGAGCTGGAGCGCCATGGGGTTCCTGGAGAGTATCTCGGAGGCATCCGACAGCCTCGTCGACGCCTGGAACTCACCCTCGGCGCTGATGACCTTTGCCCGTCTCTCACGTTCCGCCTCAGCCTGGCGCGCGATGGCGCGCTGCATCTCCTGAGGCAGGTCGACATTTTTCACCTCGACGTTCGATACCTTGATGCCCCACGGCTCGGTGTGCATGTCGAGTATCTCCTGAAGCCGCTCGTTGATCTTCTCGCGGTGGGAGAGCAGCTCGTCGAGCTCTGCCTGGCCGAGCACGCTCCGCAGCGTGGTCTGGGAGAGTTGGCTCGTCGCGTAGAGGAAGTTCTCCACGTCTATGATCGCCTTCATCGGCTCGATCACGCGGAAGTAGACGACCGCGTTCACCTTGATGGAGACGTTGTCCTTCGTAATCACGTCCTGGGGAGGCACATCGTGGACGACGGTCCGGAGGCTTACCTTGACCATCCTGTCGATGACCGGGATCAGGATGATGAGGCCCGGCCCCTTCGGCTTATCCAGCACGCGGCCGAGGCGAAAAATTACGCCCCGCTCGTACTCGTTCAATATCTTGATCGCCATCGCGAGAAAAATCACCACCACTACCAGGACAAAAAAATAGATCGGCATCATGACCCCCCTTCTCAATTATTGGACTTCAGCAGCCCCTCGACGGGCAAAGCCCGTCGAGCCTCCCCGCTCATCTCGCTTCGCTCGCTTTATTGGACTTCAGCAGCCCCTCGACGGGCAAAGCCACGACCCGCTTCGCGGGTGCCCCGGCCTCCCCGCTCATCTCGCTTCGCTCGCTTTATTGGACTTCAGCAGCCCCTCGACGGGCAAAGCCACGACCCGCTTCGCACAGGCGGGGCACCCAGCTCCATATTGCTTTGCTGGGTCGCACCCGGCCTCCCCGCTCATCTCGCTTCGCTCGCTTTTTTAACTTTCATCACCATTCCGTCCAGGGCGATAACCCTCACCCGCTCACCTGCCAGGACAGGCGTGTCGCTGAGTGCGTCCCACAGCTCCCCGTGGACAAACGCCTTGCCCGCAGGAGAGATATCGGTCCTTGCCGATCCGATCTCTCCAATCAGCCCCTCCCGGCCCGTCTTTACCTTTGAAAACTGGGCTTTGACCGCATATGATAACACGCCGACGAAAAATATTATAGAGAACGCCACCACGGCCGCTATCGACTGCCAGGACAGGGAAAGCCAGCTTGAAGGCAGGTCAATCAGCATGATAGAGCCTATCATAATCGACACGGCGCCTGCAATGCTGAGCAGTCCGTAGCTCGCCACCTTCAACTCCATGACGAAAAAGATGATGCCCAGGATGATCAGGGAAAGGCCCGCATAGCTTATGGGGACGGTCTGGAAGGCGTAAAAGGCGAGGATCAGGCAGATCGCCCCCATCACACCGGGAAAGACCGCGCCGGGTGAGTATATCTCGAAAAGTATGCCGTAGAAGCCTATCATCATGAGCAGGTAGGCGACATTCGGGTCGGTGATATAGGAGAGCAGCGTGTATTTGAACGGGGTCTCGACCGCAACGATCTTTGCCCCCTTCGTCGCGAGCGTGACCCGCCCCGCGCCCACCTCGACCACCCGCCCGTTCACCAGCGAGAGCAGCTCATCGACGCTGCCCGCCACCACGTCTATCACGCGCCCTTTCAGGGCCTCGTCCGCGGTGATGGAGGCGCTGGTCCGCACCGCTTTTGCCGCCCATTCCGCGTTCCGCCCCCGCTTCGCGGCCAGGCTCCTCGCGTAAGCCTGCGCATCCTGAACGACCTTCGCCATCATTTCCTTGTCCATCTTCTCATTGCCGATGCCGCCGATACTGACCGGATGGGCCGCGCCCACGTTGGTGCCGGGCGTCATGGCGGCCACCTGTGCGGCGATAAGGATGATCGTGCCCGCCGACGCGGCCCTGGCCCCCGACGGGTGTACATAAACGATCACGGGCAGGGGGGCCTCCATAATGGCCTTCACGATCTCCCTCATGGACGTATCGAGGCCGCCCGGCGTATCGAGCAGGATAAGGAGGGCTGCCGCGCCAGCGCTACCAGCGTTCTTTATGGACTCTGAGATAAACTGTGCAGCAGGAGGGCCGATGACCCCGTGCACTTTGATCTCGTAGACTTCCGGTCGCGCGCCATACCCCGGCGCTGCCGAGAGCACCATGAGAGCCAGCCACAAGAAGAAAGGAAGAAGTCTTTTCATGAATGGCCGAGTTTCTTCTTCAAAGCTTCCTCGACGACATCCGGCACGCACTGCGCGATCGAGCCGCCGAAGCTCGCGACCTCTTTTATGGTCCTAGAGCTGACGAAGAAATAGTCCTTGCTCGTCATCATGAAGACCGTATCCACCTCGGCGTTCAGGGTTCTGTTCATGGAGGCCATCTGGAACTCGTACTCGAAATCAGTGACGGCCCTTAAGCCCCGGATGACGAACCTGGCGCCCATTTTTGTCACATAGTCCACGAGCAGTCCCTCGAAGCTGTCGATGATGACGTTGCCGTTGCCTTCCACCGACTGCCGGATAAGCTCTTTCCGCTCTTCCACCGAGAAAAGGCCCTGTTTTTGAATGTTGTAGGCGATGGCGACGATCACGGTATCGAAAAGCGCGAGACCCCTTTCAAGAATATCAAGATGACCGTAGGTAATCGGATCAAAGGAACCGGGGTAGATTCCAATTTTCTCTTTCATCGCAGCTCCTTATTGCAAGAGCATACCGGGAAAACGATTACTGTTCACGGTATGCGCTGCCCGCACGTGAGCATCGTCAGCGCCGTGTCGCCGTACCTGTGAGCGTGCACCGTAAGCCTTTCTTCCGGCGAGAACCCCAGCGCCTCCCGTTTTGAATGCTCGACCACGAGGACCGTACGGGCGCGGCAGAGCGGGTGCGCTTCGAGCAGCTCCAGGCTGGCCGCAACATAGCCCATCTCATAAGGAGGGTCGGCAAAAATCAGGTCGAACGTTTTCCCCTGTCTACCGAGCATGGGCACGGCATATCTTACATCCATATTTACGACAAGGCAATCTTTATCTAAGGCGAGGTTCTTAAGATTCGCGCGGAGCAGCGAGGCGGTGCGCGGCGCCTTCTCGACCGCCGTCACGGAGGCTGCGCCCCGGCTCAGAGCTTCAAGGGTGAAAGAGCCGGCGCCGGCGAAGAGGTCAAGTACGTCAAGACCGGCGACCTCACCCACGAGGTTGAAGACGGCCTGCCTCACCTTTGCCGAGGTGTACCTGGTCCTGGCGTCCCGGCTGACGGCTATCAGCCTGCCCTTGTGCGTTCCGCCGGTGATCCTGATCCCCGCCATTTTATAAGTTTGTTCTATTCGGAGGTCCTTGTCAAAGCTGATCGCCTGCTCCGCGTGTTCTTCTCTTCTCTTCTTCTGTCGGCCGACCGCGCCCCGCCTGCCTCCACACGCCAGTGTGAAGAGGAAAACGGGTCCCCGTGAAAAAAAACTGCTATTTTCGTATTTTTCAGCCTCTGAACAGCACGATAATTGTTGACTTAATCGGCTCGATGAGATAAGGTCATCAAGCAAGATACTGCATAATTCTAAAAATGGAGGAGCAATCGAACATGGCGCAAGGAACTGTCAAGTGGTTTAACGATTCGAAAGGCTTTGGATTCATCACCCAAGACGACGGTGGGGACATTTTTGTCCATCATTCCGCTATTCAAAGCGACGGCTTCAGATCTTTGTCCGAAGGCCAAAAAGTTGAATTCGAGGTCGTGAAGGGGCCGAAGGGTCCGAGCGCGTCAAATGTCAGGAAGATAAAATAGGCAGCAAGGAATACCGGCGGACTCGACCGGCGTAAAGGGCTAAAAGGACCGGCATATTCACGGGCCCGCCGGCCCTCTCTTGAAGTCGGCGGACGCGCAAGATCTCACCTACGTGCTTTCGCGCTCGGTACGCACTTCACCTGTGACCTGCAGGTATCTGCTCCCCGGGACCCGTGAGTCTTGACGGTTCCAAATGTGCTCTACACCCGATGAAGACCGGCCGGTTACGGACGCGGGGCGGCAAACCGGGTGCAGGTTCTTATACCTTTTTTCCTAAGAAAGCCTCAAAACGGGGGCGCAAAACCCCCGCCTTGAGGAAAGAAAGCGAGTGTACGATGGAGAAGCGGCTTCAAAAGCTGACAACAGAAGAGGTCGAGCGAATAAAGAAATTCTACGAGTACGGACCCATGGTGAAAAGGCCGATCGATGAAGAATTGGTCCGGAAGGGGTGGCTTCAGCCGAACGACGTGGTCGAGGGCGAAGTCCGGGCCTACGAAGTATCGGACGCGGCGTACTACAGGGGAAGACCGGTACTTTTCACCGAGGCCGGAGCCGTGAAGGAGCAGTGGCTGCTCCATAAAGAATAGGTCCTATAAGTCTTATAGGACCTATTCTTTATCTAACATTCAACATTGCTCTCCTGAAAAGGCTTCTTGTTCGTAAAATCGGGCTGGTAGGAGTGCGCGCTCTCCAACTCCTGGATGAAGACGTTCTCGAAGCCTTCCTCCCTCATGAGCGCGACCAGCGGGTCGTATTCATCACTCCTGATCCTTCGGTTAATCAGCCGGTAGGCGTCCGCCCGGTACGCGGGGTAATACTGGGACATGAGGCTGAGTGCGGTTTTGGGGCCGAGGGCCTTTTTGATCCATGCGATGAGCCTTCTCGTGCCCGCAAGGCCGCTTGGGAGCACCAGGTGCCTGATCAGCAGGCCCCGCTTTGCGACGCCCCGCTCCACGACGAGGTCTCCCACCTGCGACTTCATCTCCGTGACCGCCTCCATGGCCCGCTCCGGGTAGCCGGGCGCGGCTGAAAGCATAGAAGCGACGGCGCCGCCCGCGTACTTGAGATCGGGCAGGTAAATATCGATAAGCCCGTCGAGCATGCGTATGGTCTCCCTGTTCTCGTAGGCATTCGTATTATAGAGGAAAGGGATGCCGACGCCCCGCTCCCTCGCGAGCCCGATCGCAGAGGCTATCTGCGGCGCGTAGGGGGTCGGGCTGACGAGGTTGATGTTATGGCAGCCCCTTCTTTCGAGGTCGATGAAGATATCGGCCAACTGCGCTATCGAGACCTTCTCGCCCGAGGTGCGCTGGCTGATCTGGTAATTCTGACAAAAGAGACACCGTAGGTTGCACGGCGAGAAGAAGACCGTGCCCGAGCCGCGCGTCCCCGATATGGGCGGCTCCTCCCCGAAGTGGGGGCCGTAATGTGCGATGACGCAGTCAGCCCCGCACGTGCAAAAGCCCCGCTCCCCGGTGAGGCGGTTTACCCCGCATTCTTTCGGGCAGAGCTCGCAGTGCTCAAGGACCGATAAGTACTTTTCTTCCATGCCTATAGTATAACCCGCCCGCGGCCGTATTTGGAAGACGGGGCCGATGGCCGGCTAGGCGCCGTCGTGACCAAACAAGCGCAAAACGGTCCTTTTTGCCATTTTTTACTGCGAGTGAAGAATGTTGTCCCGGTCTGCACGTCCCCCTACACTGCCTTGAGGAGGAAAAGTTATAATGCAATGAAGGCGGCCCGCTTAAACATGCAGAGCGCATGACGGATTCACGGCTGGGAAGCTATAGGTTTCGCAGCAAACGTCTCCATGTTGCTTTGCCGGGTCGCACCCTCTGGGTGGTGCCTTCGAATGCAACCCGGTATGAGCCATACGATATGCAGCAATCCCACGGCCGCCGGACTGAGCCATATTTCTCACTAACGGCACAAAAAATTTGCTTGCTTTGAATCCGGGTCGTGAGTTAGACTGGTATAATAAATGACATGGTCAATAAATTCCACTGAAGGAGGAATGATGAACTTGCGCTCACCGCAGTGATAGACAGATAAGGAGGAAAGGATATGCCGCTTTTTCAGGAAAGTCAGGAGCACAGCGATTTCAGAAAGGTGTTCAGGAAGTTTGTCGCCAAGGAGATTACCCCTCACCGCGAGGAGTGGGACAAAGCCGGGATCGTCCCACGGGACCTCTGGCTGAAGATGGGCAAGCAGGGCTTTTTGTGCCCCTGGCTGCCTGAGGAGTACGGCGGGCTTGACGTGGATGTCCGGTACTCGCTGCTCATCGTGAACGAGGAGCTCGCCTGGGGCGACGGATTCAACGTGGGCGTACCCCTCCACAGCGACGTGGCGACGCCTTACCTCTATTCGTACGGGACAGAAGACCTAAAGAGAAGGCTCCTCCCGAAGACGACGACAGGCGAGGGCATCTGCGCCGTCGGCCTCACCGAGCCCGATGCCGGCTCCGACCTGGCCTCCATCCGCACGAGCGCGGTCAAAGACGGCGACCACTACATCATCAACGGGCAGAAGACCTTCATCACGAACGGCATGTCCGCCGACATCATCATGACCGCCTGCAAGGTCGTGTCTACCACCGGGCAGAAGGGGATCAGTATGATCGTCGTCGAGGGCGACACGCCCGGCCTGACGCGGCGCAAGCTGCACAAGATGGGGCAGGACGGGCAGGATACGGCCGAACTCGCTTTCGAGGACTGCCGCGTGCCGGCGAGCAACCTCCTCGGCGAGGAAGGGCAGGGCTTTAAGTATATGATGGAGAAGCTGGCCCGGGAGAGGCTCGAGGTGTGCGTGAAATGCCAGGCCATGGCGGAAGAAGCCTTCAGGGAGGCCCTGGAGTACGGGAAGGTGCGGGAAGCGTTCGGCCGGCCTATCGGCGACTTCCAGCACAACGCGTTCAAGCTCGCGGATATGGCCACAGAGGTGGAGCTAGGCCGGAACTTCCTGGAAACCCTCGTCGCCGAGTACATAAACGGCGACAACATCAACACGCGGGTCTCCATGGCGAAGGCGTGGCTCGGCGAGCTGGTCAACCGGGTGGCCTATCAGGCGGTGCAGCTCCACGGCGGCTACGGCTATATGGAGGAGTACCGCATCAGCCGGCTCTACAGGGACGTGCGCGCCCTCTCCATCCTCGCGGGCACGACCGAGATTATGAAGCTGATCATCGCCCGCAGTCTCGGCCTCAAACCGTGAAAGGAAGTGGCGACTCATAAGTGACGAGTGACGGGTTACGAGTGAAAACTTCGCTGATATCCCTTCGGATCGCCGCTCTCATGTCATTACCTTTGTTCTATGGCTTCGCGGATCGCCCACCTCGGAAACGGGCGGCTGACTGGGCCGGCCGAAGAGGCGACGACCGGGCCTCTTACCAGCTAAACGAGATGCCCCCGTTCACGGTCGGTTGTGTACCGTCGTAGCCGAAACCGGTTTTCACGCGTATACGGTCGCTGACCTGGGCCGTCAAACCTACCGCAACAGCCTTTTCACCCATATAGGTGCCTCCCCCTATGCCCAGGGAGACCCTCTTTCCGGGACCAGGATCGGGAATGCCGGCGAGGGCGGCGGCGGACGCGACACCGCTATAGGCCTTCACCAGCTGCCGGTAGTTCACCGCATCGTAAGGGTTCGTACCGTCGGCGACCCCCGTGACGCGCGCTGGACCCTGGGTCGCATCGTTGCGAAAGGTGGCTCCGTTGTCGTCGAGGATCAATGAGGTAGACCTCGTACCGCCGCTCAGGGTTGTACTCTGGGTGTTCACCGTGAGCCCATGGGCTTCCTGGGTAGCGGGGTTGAGCACGGTAAGGGAAAGATTATCGGGCTGGACGCTCAATTGACTGCGGTCTCCAGCGGCCGACCCACTTCCGTTGGCGACGATGCTCACCGAGTTGGTGAGACCATTCACGGTGACCCCGCTATTATTCACCACGATTCCAGTTGACGAAGTGGCGTTGGTGCCGGTCAGATAGCCATTCACCGCGAGGTCCCCGTCCACATACATCCGGCCGGTGACGATAACGCCGTAAGGGACGGTCGTCGTCACGCCGTCTTTGTTCGTATAGTATTGATCAGGACCCACGGTGATGCTGTTCTTCACCGGGTGATCCGCATAAGTGACACCGCTGTAGCCCTGGCTGGCCAAGGTAATAGTGCTCCCATTCATAGCGAGCGTGGCACCGCTGTTGACGTTCAAGGTATTGTTGATCGTAGTGGGACCGTTCAGGGTTGTTGCGCCTGCGACTTGAAAGCTGTTGCTGATGTTGGTCGGGCCCGTCACCGCGAAGGCGCCTCCGCTCACGGTGACGCCGCCGTTCAGGCTGGTCGCCCCCGTCACAGCGAGCGTGCCGCCCACCGTGGCGTTGTTGGTAATATTTGCGGAGTTGAGAGTGGCAATGCCCGAGGTGCTCAGGGTCGAGAGGCTCGTGTTGCCCGTCACGGCGAGCGTACCCCCTACCGTGGCGTTGTTGGTGATGCTTGCGGAGTTGAGGGTGGCACTGCCCGAGGTACTCAGGATTGAGAGGCTCGTGTTGCCCGTCACGGCGAGTGTGCCGCCCACCGTGGCGTTGTTGGTGATGCTCGCGGAATTCAACGTCGCAAGACCAGAGGTGCTCAGGGTCGAGAGGCTGGTATTGCCTGTCACGGCGAGCGTGCCCCCCACCGTGGCGTTGTTGGTGATAGTTGCGGAGTTGAGGGTGGCAAGGCCCGAGGTGCTCAGGGTCGAGAGGCTGGTATTGCCCGTCACAGCAAGCGTGCCCCCTACCGTTTCGTTATTGGTAATACTTGCGGAGTTGAGGGTGGCAAGGCCCGAGGTGCTCAGGGTCGAGAGGCTGGTATTGCCCGTCACAGCAAGCGTGCCGCCTACCGTTTCGTTATTGGTAATACTTGCGGAGTTGAGGGTGGCGGCCCCGCTCGTGCTGAGCGTATCTGTACTGATGTTGCCCGCATTGGTGATGCCGTTCGTTGTCGCAGCGCCGCTCACGGTGACCGTCGAGAGACTCGTGTTGCCCGTGACGGCAAGGGTGCCCCCTACCGTGGCGTTATTGGTGATGCTCGCGGAATTCAACGTCGCAAGACCAGAGGTACTCAGGGTCGAGAGGCTGGTATTGCCCGTGACACTGAGGGTACCGCTGGTGGAGGTGTTGCCGGTGGCGTTGTCCACGGTGAATACGTTGGAGGTTCCGTTGCTGACCGCAAGGCCCCCACCTTGTATGGTAGCGCCGCCATTCAGATTGGCGGCACCTGTCACACCAAGGGTGCCGCCCAGGGTTGTCGCCCCTGTCACACCCAGTGTGCCCCCTACCGTGGCGTTATTGATGATGCTCGCGGAGTTGAGCGTGGCAAGGCCCGAGGTGCTCAGGGTCGAGAGACTCGTGTTGCCTGTCACACCCAGTGTGCCCCCTACCGTGGCGTTATTGATGATGCTCGCGGAGTTGAGCGTGGCAAGACCCGAGGTGCTCAGGGTCGAGAGGCTGGTATTGCCCGTGACACTGAGGGTACCGCCGGTGGAGGTGTTGCCGGTGGTGTTGTCCACGGTGAATACGTTGGAGGTTCCGTTGCTGACTGCAAGGCCCCCACCTTGTATGGTAGCGCCGCCGTTCAGATTGGCAGCACCCGTCACACCTAGCGTCCCGCCCACCGTGGCGTTATTGGTGATGCTCGCGGAGTTGAGGTTGGCAGCGCCGCTCGTGCTGAGCGTACCAGTGCTGATATTGCCGGTGTTGGTGATGCCGTTCGTTGTCGCAGCGCCGCTCACGGTGACCGTCGAGAGGTTCGTGTTGCCCGTGACGGCAAGGGTGCCGCCCAGGGTTGTTGCCCCTGTCACCCCAAGGGTGCCGCCTACCGTGGCGTTATTGGTGATAGTTGCGGAGTTGAGGGTGGCAAGACCCGAGGTGCTCAGGGTCGAGAGGTTCGTGTTGCCCGTCACACCTAGCGTGCCCCCTACCGTTTCGTTATTTGTG
>Ga0187864_10003348_pt1 | contig 13190 bp, 7 predicted proteins | sample June2016WEW_11_4_FD_132985 | JGI IMG/M metagenome (GOLD analysis project Ga0187864, IMG submission 132985) | Peatland microbial communities from SPRUCE experiment site at the Marcell Experimental Forest, Minnesota, USA - June2016WEW_11_40 | ecosystem: Environmental > Terrestrial > Soil >... | reverse complement strand
CTGTGACCGCCGGCAGTCGCAAACCCGGCGTCAATTTGAAAAGGATCGGCTGAATAAGTTATATGGGACGTGGTGGCATTTGATTCGATAATCGGTGGTGGCATTTGAAGTGATATCTGACATACCTACGATTACACGGGCAGCCCCGTCACGCTCGACTCCGTTACGATCGACAATACCGGCATCGGCAGTGATTCCCTGTCCATGTCAGCCAATGACCTCTCGGCTGTTAATGAAACAGTCGGTAACTCCGGCAGGGGAACCTTCAACCAGACCGGCGGGACCAACTATGTCAGCAACGGCCTTAACATCGGCAACAACGTTGGCAGCAATGGAACCTATGAACTCAGCGCCGGTTTGCTCTCCACCGGGGTTGAGTCTGTCAACGGCAGCTTCGTCCAATCTGGAGGTCAGAACACCGTTAACGGGTATCTCATTGTCGGCGATGGCTTAGATCACAGTGGTTTCGGGACTGGCGTGTACACGCTCGATAACAATCAGGCCACTCTTACGGTAGTAGACGCCTTGGAAATAAATGTTGGCAGCGCTGGAACGTTCATACAAAGCGCGGGCTCGGTCACCGCGGGACAAGTAATTGTGGGGTTAACGGGGTTTCCGGGGGGCGGGACCGGCCAATATATTTTATCGGGAGGAACCCTCGCCACGAGTTCCATTGGCTTCGGGCTCGACGTCACGCCTGGCACACTCACTCAAACCGGAGGATCGGTTACGGTTGGTACCCAGTCTTCACCCGGATATATCAATATTGGAACACAAGGCGGTGGTGGCAGTCCTAGCTCCTATTCATTGAGCGACTCCAGCGGTCTCAGCACCCTTGTCCTCTGGGGCAATATGCACGTTGGCTATCAGTATGCGGCCGACAACTTTAGCCAAACCGGCGGGTCGGCGACGATCAACGGAGATTTGACCGTTGAATCCATCAACGCCGTCGCCGGCGTCACATTCGGCGGTTCGGCCCAATGTACTGTCAATGGCAGCGTTTACGTCGGCGGCTCATCCTCCGCAGCGACCGGAGAGGGAAGTTTTCAGCAGTCCAATGGTTCGATGACCATCGGCGACGTACTGAAGATTTGGAATTCCACCGCAACCGGAGCCACCCTTTCCGGCGGAACGCTTACTGTTGGCTCGCTCAACACCAGCGGCACTCCCGCCAATTTCAACTGGTCCGGCGGAACTCTCCATCTGACCGGCCAACCCCTCAATTTCACCAGTGGTTCCGATGTCGATGCCAGCTTCGGCAGCTCCCTCACCCTCGGCTCTGGCCAGACGCGCATCGTGGACAATTGGGAATGGCTCTACGGCGCCGGCGCCTACATCTCCCAAAGCACCGGCGGCAGCAATAGCTGCGAAGGTCTTTACATCGGGAACACCTCCGGCGGCAGCGAAACCTATGCCGTCTATTATCTTGATGGCGGCTCGCTCACCAGCACCGGCACGCCCGAATATGTCGGCTACGCTTTCAGCGGTGGACCCGGCGGCAAGGGATACTTCTATCAATACGGCGGCACCAACAGCACGCCGGAACTGGACGTCGGCTACAGCAGCACCGGAGTTACCGGAGAGTACGACCTCTACACCGGGGCATCATTGAATGTTTCCGGCAACGAATACATTGGCTATTACAGCCCGGGAACGTTCAACCAGAACGGCGGGACGCATACGATCGGCTCGAATTTATTCATCGGCAGCGCCACCAGCGGCGCATCCGGGAACTTCAACCTCGACGGCGGCACGCTCAGCGCCGCCAACGTCTATGTTGGAGGCTCCGCCAGCCCAGGTGTTCTTGCCCTGGGCAACGCCGCGCTGACGGTCAGCGGAACCCTCAATGTCGCCAGCACCACGGGCAGCTATGTTTTCCAAGCCGGTGGAACCCTCACCGCGGGCAGCACCGTGAATGCCGCTACCTTCTACGAAGCCGCCGGTGTGGCCAATCTCGGCCCTCTCAGCGGCGCCGGCTCATTGACCATCGCCCCCAGCAGCCCAAATGGCACGACGGCCAGCATGACGGTCTCGGCGCTGAATCAGTCCTCCGTGACGATCAATTCGACGGGAACCTTGAAGGTCACCGGTGGCTCGGCCAATGCCGTCAATACATTGACGATCAATGGCGGCCAGCTCGATCTCACCAACACCCACATATTCATCAACTATGGCGGCGGACCTGACCCCATCTCCGCCATCGCCGGCTATCTCGCCAGCGGCTACAACGGCGGAACATGGAACGGACCCGGGATCATGTCCACCGCGGCCCAGAGCAATCCTAGTTATGGCATCGGTTACGCCGATTCGGCCGACCCCGGCAACCCCGCCGGCCTCGCCGCCGACCAGATCGAAATCAAATACACGCTGCTGGGTGACGCGACTCTCACCGGCACGGTCACCGGCGCCGACTTCACCATCCTGGCCACCCACTTAGGCAAGTCAGGGATATTCGCCTGGGACCAGGGCAACTTCTTGTACAGCCCGACAGGCACGATCACCGGCGCCGACTTTACCGCCTTGGTCACCAACCTCGGCAAGACGGCCAGCGGGGCTGACGTGGTATTGCCCGCCAGCGTTTACGCTGCGGTCGATGCCTTCGCGGCCGCCAACGGTTTGATGGCCGATGTGCCCGAGCCCACATCCTTCGGGTTGCTCGGTTTGGCTGCCGCGGTTGTTCTTGCTCGCCGTCGCCGCTCTGCGTGAAGAAATTGGTAGCTCGGTGCTGGCGGCAGGTACTTGTGATGCTCGACAGGATTGCTGCGGTTTGCGCGCCCCGGTCGGCAAAACCAGCCTGGGCGAGGCCGAAACCCGAGAAAACAAGCGAAAACTGAACGCTCTATGGCCATCCAGACATGCGGCCCATAGCTTGCAGAGGTTATTCAGAGGTTCCTGTGGTCAATTCCCGATTCAGAAGCGTCGGTTTAGCGCATTGAATATCAACCGCCGCGCGGTCACTGGATGAAATCCATTGGAATTTCCGCTTAGGAATGAATCCATCAGCCCCGGCAGCGCCAGCAATACAACCTCGCCCTGGCCGCAGCGGATAGTGGCCGCGGCGACGCCAATATTCGGATCGTGATCCCTCCCGTAGCCGATGACCGCTTCGACGCCAGAACCGGACAGCATCAAGCCATTGCCTTGGCCGATCTGGTACGGCCAGTCCAGCACGCAATCGGAGGGCAGCCCGTCAAGCAGCCAGTGCTTGCGTCCAAAGTACCAGAATCCCATCCATGACCACCCCGATGGCCCGACCGGACCGGCATAGTCCAGAAGTCCCTGGCCGGCGAGGTAGGCGGCAACTTTGTCCGCGTTGCTGCCGCCGCTGGTGAGCAGAACCACCCGCGTGCCATCGCGCCGCGCCCGCTGGATCGCCGCCTCAAGGTCCGCCTTCCAGTAGTCAACGCTTTCCTGCGAAATTGGCATCCACACGTTACCGGCCGGATCCGTATACGGCCTGGCCCGAAACACCGCCCGCATGACCTTGCCCGCCGAATCGCGCAGTTCCACCGCCGCCAGCGTGGCGTTGTCGGCTTCCACGCGGGGCACCGAAAGCCGCACCTTCCCTTCCGGCGCATCCACGACGAACGTCTCCACCAGCGCCCGATTCCTTCCCCCCGCCTTGGCAATAATATCCAGATCCTTCGCGACCGTCTTGCCGTTGATCGCAATGTCGAAAAGTCTCTGCCTGGCCGCGTTCTGGTACGAGTCGGCTAAATACAGCTTCACGGTGATCTCCCCCGGCGCAAGGTTGCGCCAGGTTCGGATCGATCCGGCCTGTCCCCACATCTGCTCTTTGTAGAGGTCCGGATCGCTGGTGTTGGCAATTGGGGCGTCGCCATTGCCGGGATTCCAGTTTTCCGGTCCACCACTCCCCGTCGCAACCAGAATCGTACCCACCTTTCCAAGCCCGGGAGACAGCGCAACCGCATCGGCATTCAATCGCTGCTTCAGCGCTGCTATTAACTCATCGGAATCGCCGCCGCAGGCGATCGTCCCCTTTAGTTCCGCTGGCTGCGGGTCAATCACCAGCAATGGCTCGTCCTGCTGGAGGACCGGCGCGCCGCCTGCCGAGAGGCAGAGGGCGGCGTGAATGGTCACAAGTCCCGGCTCGTTTATCGGAAACCGAATGTTTTCTTTGAGCAGTTGCCCGAACGTTTCGCCGCCGATCAATTCAACCGGATATTCCTCCTGAAACAGGGGTTGGTGTCCCGCCATTGAGGCCGTAACAGCCAGCCGCCGGCGGCCGGTCAGATTCTGCTCGTTGATCTGATGAACATCGATCACTGCCGTATCGCCTTTGGCAATCACGTAGTGCCGCGGACGCACCACTAGAACTTCTGGCTCAGAGGCCTGGTGAATCAACGTGGGATCTGACTTGAGCTGGCGCAGGGAATCGACCATGCCGCTGTGGTCGTCGATGGTGGTGGATTCCCAGCCGGAGAGGACGATGTAATCGACGTTGTTGCAGATGCGTGCGTTTTCTAGCAGATGTGCGGCGGAGAAGTAATGCTTGGCCCCGGCCTGCTGGAATAGCAGTTGGGCGGTCGGAAACGCCGCGCGGAATCCGTACTCGTCCAGGAATTTTTCGTATGCCGCCAGGATCGCCTCGTGTGCCGCCAGATCATAGCCCGTCCGCCGATTTGTCTTGTACCAGTTCGCGATTGCCGCGTGATCGTCCGGTGAAGCACCCGTCGCCATCTCCCCCCACACGACAACCTCCTTTTTGTTGTCCGTGTGGTATTTGAAATCGACAGGCGATTTGTACATGGAATCCATCCAGACGCCCGGCGAATCGGTTGCGGTGTGTTGGTCCCACCAGCCGCTGTAACCCATTCTATCATCGTGCATCCAGTGATCGCTGTATGGCAACGTCCATACCTGGTTTTCAACGTTGGCGCCGGATTTTAGAAGGATGATTCTCGAAGGGTCCGCCTGGCGCATTTTGTTCATGGCGTAAAAAATGCGTGGGTTGTTCAGGTCCGGGCTGCTCTCATTTTGCACCGTCCAGACGGTAACGCACGGGTGCGATCTAAACGCCCGAATCATCGCCAGCTCCTTGTCAAGCTGGTAGCGGTTTAGGAAATCGAGCTGTGCTGCCCTGCCGGTGGTGTCGGCCGGAACGGTCGACCGCCGCGCATTTTTCATCCCGTCCTGAAAAGTAAGAAGGCCGCCCCCGGCCTCGCAGTAGCGGAGAAATCCAGCGCGGTCAAAGGCATCCAGAACCACCGCCTTGGGCATATGCCGGTGATTTTGAATCGAATCCAGACCCAGCGCCTTCATCGCCGCAATCTCGCGCCCAGCCGCGGCGGTATCCGGAAACAGGCCGTTGGGCGCCCAGTATCCCCACGAAATTGATGATCGCGGCACAATCCGGCGGCCATTGAGATACAACTTCGCATCGGTCCCGAGTCCTTTGGCCTCCAGCCAGCGGAAACCAAATGTCGTGCTGCGATCTGAATGCGCGATGGACGGTAAACTTGTCGTGGCCACATAGAGATTTGGCTGATCAATATCCCAAAGTTCCGCGTCGGCCACCGTTGCGTCGATTGACGCCGTGACTGTTCCGCTGGCCTGAATATGAATGTCATTGCTTCCCTTGTAGTCAACCTTCCCATCCCGCGCAATCGAAAACTCGACCGGCCCATCGTACGCCTCTCCGCTGGATATGATTTCCGCTTGCAAGTGAACTGATTTGGGATCGGGTTTATTGAAGACGGCCAAATCAGCTACGCTCACGGGGCCGCGCACCTGCATCTCCACGCCGCCGGCAAGGCCACCGAAACCATGGGTCGCGGGCAAAGTATATTTGCCCCATCGAATCACCTGAAAATCCATCCAATCCAGCCTGCCCCCTGGATTGGTGATGCGCACGGCCAGCAGATTGGGTCCGGCGGGGTTCATGGCATCTGTGGCGTCGGCGGTAAACGGGGCCTCAGAGATGATGCTGTACCCCACCAGCTTCCCGTTGACGTACACCTCGCTGCGCAGCCGGCCGGCCGGGAAATAGAAAATCAGTCTCTCTCCCGGTCCCACGGCCGGCGGTGTAAACGGCCGATACCACCACGATACCCCGCGGTAAATCCCCGCCGCTCTGACGATATCGGCGGGACGGGTCGAAGCCGCTGTGCGCGCGGGCGACTTGCCGAAGTAGTATTCCTCGACCGTTGCGGGGAGTGACACGCCGATCCCCGCGCGGTCATTCAGCGCGGACCATCCCCCGGTCGGTGGATGCACCGGCAGGGTCGCGATGTTCACATCTTCCGGCAGATAGACCGTGTCATCCTGCCACGCCGCCGTTGGGTCGAGCCACAATCGCCATCCATCATCGAGATTGATAGCGCCGGAGACATCCGCACGCGCGGCTGACGCGAAGAGGATGAACAACAGGAAAATGCACGCCAGGGAAAAGTTTTTCGGCAGGTTCATGCAAACTCCAGTTCCGCCTTGGTTCACTTTCCTCCACCGATCGGCGGACGTGACGGCGAACAGCGACGGTTCTGAGAATAATCCATGAGAGGGGAGACGGCCGTAGCAAGGGATAACAGCACATTTAACGCAGGTTCGCAGTATTCTCCTCACTCGACCTGAATGGACCCCCGCCCGGTTTCACGCGATTTTCATTGCCATAAATGCTGCTACTGCGGAATGATCTCGATCGCGTTGATCTCGGGGTTCTCGACGTTGGGGGTAAAGGTGATGTTCAGCTTTCCGTCGGTCACTTCAACGTCAAAGGTTTCGACATCAGCCGTGTTGGAGCCGACTTTGGCGACAATGTCGAAATCCTTCACCTCGTGACCCTGGACGTTGAAGCTGAAGACCCGCTGGCCAGGGCCGGTGATCCCTTCGTAAGTGTCGGCAAAGTAGAGCTTCACTTTGTACTTGCCATTGGGCAGGTTGTAGGAAAAGGAGGTCATGCCATAGCGTTCGGAGCGGAACATCGCCGGGTCCGTGGTGTTGGCGATGGCTAGGGTGTCGTCCCGCGTTGCCACGTCGCCGTCGGCGAAGAGGCCGGTATCGGGCATCCAGATGTTGCCTTGGTTATCTTTAAAGGGGGCGTCGACGCCGGCCTTGATGCGAATTGGCGAAGCGGAAAACGCCGCCGGCGCCGTGGCAACCGCACCTTGCGGCGAGTTGGCTCCACTACCATGACAGCCGGCCAGAACAACTGCCGCAAATGTCGAAATCAGAAGACCCAATGAGCCCCTGACCGCACGTTCCATCTCGAACATATCGCCTCACTTTCGCTGAAATTGAAATGTCCTGCACGGTTGGACGCCCAATATAGTAATTGCCTGCGGCGGCCACAACCGGCTTCGGCCGCCCTGGTCACTGGGTTACCAACCGCCGGCGCCGGTGACGATGTGGACCGGAATGAAGGGCTGCGGGGTACCGGCGGCGGTTGAGGGTTTCTACCCCCCGGAATACACCGTGGCAAGAAAGCCATTGTCTTCTGAGGAGGAAAAACTGTTAAAACTCTCATAGCACGTGATACAAATCCTTGGGGGCAGGTCACCGGCGGACTGACCGTAGCGGCGAATTTGGCAGCGCAAGCGCATTGTGGGTGACAGCGGCGGAGAATTTTGCTTTGCATCGCGGCTCAGAACCCCTGTTGAAGAATTGCGGAAAAAGTGGCGGGTTGTGAGCGTGAAGGCCATAATCCTTGCTCGCATTCGGGCGTCTTCATCGAATAAGGGCATAGAACGGCGGGACATCATGCAAAATGTGACGCGCCGATTGTTTGGGCTTCTGCTGGCCGGTTTGGCATTGGTGGGGGCGGGGTGCCAGGGATGGTTTCAGCCTAAGCCCGATCCAAAACAGCTTGAAGCGGTCAACGAAATGGTTGGCGAGCGCACGCAATCGTTGCTGGATATAGGGAAGTTATTGCAAGCCGAGCCGAGCGAGGCGGTTGCGGGGCCGACGGGGACGCTTACTTGCAATGAGGCCGTGCAACGGGCGCTGGAGCATAATCTTACGCTGATGGCTTCGGTGGAGACGTTGCCGATCGCTCAGGCCAATCTGGTTCAGGCGGGACTTTTTCCGAATCCGAATTTTGGGCAGACTGGGGCGTCTTATTTTCCGCTCAGTGGGCAGGGAGGTGTTGTCGCGACGGACTTTTTATTTACCGAGACCCTCAATGGATTTTTCGCGGCGCCGTTCAAAACTCAAATCGCTAGGGCGCAGAAGTACCAGGCAGGAATCGATATCGCCAACCAGGCGTTCGGACTGGCCCAGCAGACGCGATTGCAATTCGATCGGCTTGCGTCGTTGGTTCGCGAGCGGCGGATCGAAGAGCGGATCGCGGAGGTATATAGGCGGGCGGCCGATGATGCCAAGGCGACCGTGGGCACCGCGGCGGTGACGGCCGTGGACGTGGATCGGGCGATGGTTCAATACAAAGATGCGCAACGGCGGGCGCGGCGAGAACAGATCGAATATGCGGGTGCGGCCACGCAGATGAATTGGCTGATGGGGGTGCAATCCGCCGTGCAGTGGGAATTGCCGGAGAGCGTCAAGGATCCGCCTCCGGTGGTGCGGTTACTTCCCACGTCGCAGGCGCTGGAGGAAATGGCGCTGAAATATCGGATGGACCTTATTCGAGCGTCATTCGATCATCAGATCGCCAAGGGAACGGTCATGCTGGCAAGGCTGGGGACGTATCCACAGACAACCATCGGTTTTGACGCCAAGCGCGATAGCGTCAAGAACTGGACGGGCGGGCCGACGTTCGCGAGCGGACTGCAATTCTTTGATCCGGGCATCGTCGGCTATTGGATCGCGGAGTATGGGTTGATCCAAACGGAGCGGACATATGAGGCATTGAAGGGTCAGGTGCGGCAGGACGTGCGGAATGCGCTGAGCACGCTGCAAGCCGCGGAGGAGGATATGCGGTTTTATCAGAGCATGGTGCCGGAGGAAAAGGAAATCGTTCGCCGGCAGGAGCTTTCGTTCCGCCAGGGGAATGCGCGATTCGAGGATCTTTTGAACACGCTGCAGGAATATTCGGAGATGCTCCGGTCATATGAATGCGCGATCCAAGCGTATCAGGAGGCCGAAGTAGGGCTGGAGACAGCGGTTGGATTGTCGTGGGAGAGGATTGAGGAAAAAATGCGAGGGTGAGTTCGGGGTGGGGTTCGGATTTGAAATTTGGCACAGCGCCGCATCGACCTTCGCGGCCTGCTCCGAGGTAATTCACCGCCGCATCTTCACCAGCTCAACCAGCGCCGCCGATTCATGCCGTCGGGAGATTCGCTAGTTTAAGGCTTAGAATGCTGCGGCTGTTCAAGCGAAAAGATATGATCGGTGCCTAAGGAAGGGCTTTGTTGCCAGCCCAAACGCTTCAACCCGCGATGCAATCGCCTCGTCGGCTGCTGCGCGGTCGTGCCCGTCGCCGGGCGCTGCGGCTGACCACGCTTGCCTGGGTTTTCGGCTCCGTCTGGGCGACGGTCATTGCCGGCGCGCCGCTCACTGAATTCGCCCGTGGTCTTGGCCTGAGCAATTTTGGTTTCGGCGTGCTCGCGGCGATTCCGTTTCTGGCCACGCTTCTGTCTATACCGGCCGTCCTACTCACCGAGCGCACGGGCGCGCGCAAGCTCATCTTCCTCCTTTCCCTTTATACCCAGCGCCTGATGTGGATTCCGATCGCTCTGGTGCCGATCTGGATGATTCACCATGGACGGGCGATGTCGAGCGCGGTTTCCGGCGCCTTTCTCGTGCTCATGTTCTTCATGTATGCGGTTGGAAACATTGGCGGCCCTGCCTGGACCAGTTGGATGGCCGATATCGTTCCCGACCGCTCTCGCGGAAGATATTTTTCGATGCGCCGTCAGGTCGGAATTCTCTCCGGTATTCCCGCGGCGCTGCTCTCCGGTTGGCTGATGGATCGAAATCTCCGCAACGGCCTCGGGCAAGCGCAGTTATTGAATCTCTGCGCCATGATCTTCCTCTGGTCGACGGTTTTCGGCGTGGCCGACATCCATTTGTTTCATTACGTCGCCGACGTTCCCAAGGCGCCGCGACGGGTGAAATTGCTCGGCGCGTTCAGCGGGCCATTTAAAGACCGCCAATTTTTGTGGTTCGCCGGGTTCGTCGCCACTCTCGTTTTTGCCGTCAGCTTCATGGGGCAATTCGTCACCTTGTTTTTGGAAGAGCAGGTGCACGCCAGCAACATCGGAACGCAGATGATCACTCTCGTCGCGCCCATGCTGGCGCAATTGGCAGTGTTTTCAGCCTGGGGCGTGGCGGCCGATCGCATGGGAAAAAAGCCCGTGCTGGCTTTGGCGGCGCTTGGGCTGGTGCCGGTGGGTCTGGGGTGGATGGCTATGACCGAGCATCGTGTTTGGCTCGGTTATTTACTATCGGCATTGGGCGGCATGCTTTGGGCGGGGGTTGAAATCGCCAATCTCAATCTCGTGCTGGAACTTTCTTCCGGCGATGACGGTCAGGAGCCCGACAGCAGCTTCATTGCCGTCAACAGCGTCATCATCAACATCGCGGGATGTCTCGGTGGGATGGCGTCGGGATGGATCGCCCAGGGTTTAGCGCACATGCACTGGCAACCCATCGCCGGCATCAAGGCGTTTAACTTTTACGATGTGCTCTTTGCGCTAAGCGGTATTCTGCGGCTGCTCGCGGTGCTGGTTTTCCTGCCGCAGCTTAGAGAACCCAAGGCGCATCCCGCGCGCGAGGTGCTGCGGTTTATGTCCGCCAACATTTACAACAATCTTTTCAATGCGATTTTGCAGCCGTTACGCATGGCGAGAATTGCGGCAGATGGGAAAGCCCAGAACGAAAAAACCCCGGGCTAGAGCGGAATGCACATCAGTGTACAACATATCGACCAATGGCGCCGACTTCACCGCTTCGGTCGCCAACCTCGGCAAGACGGCCAGCGGGGGATCCGTGGTGTTGCCCGCGAGCGTTTACGCTGCGGTCGACGCCTTCGCGGCCGCCAACGGTTTGATGGCCGATGTGCCCGAGCCGACATCGTTCGGGTTGCTCGGTCTGGCTGCCGCCGGTGTTCTCGCCCGCCGACGCCGCTCTGCGTGAAAGCATTTGGGAATTCCGTACCTACGGCAGGTGCTTGTGATGCTCGACAAGATTGCTGCGGTTTGGCCACCGCGCTCGTTGCCGACGCATGACTCGGGGTCGATGTGGCTGGCTGGGCCTCGTCGCGCGACTCTTTCATTCACTACTCCCTGCCGGTTTTCCCGGCGCACTGTCCGATAACTAAGTCAAGACATAATTCCGCTTCCGGTTTTTGTCCTGTGTGAAAACGTGGATTATATTGCAGAATGCCGCAGCGTCGGACTGTTAAAATCTCTTACGCTATTGATTCGGTTCTCTACGGGAACCGGCGAAGCGTCCTGTCGTACCTCGACTTCTCCTCTGTGAACCCCCGGGTTGGAGCGCCGGCATTACCTGATGGCCTACTCAATGAAGTTGAAGCCGCGGCTAGGGCGGCTTGCTCGACCCGCACCATTCGCCGACTCATCAAAGCGGGGCGGCTGGAAGCCACAGACTACGGCACGGGGAAGCATCACAATTATCGAATCGCACCGACCGCCTTGGCCCGGCTCAACGATCCCCAGCCAAAACCCCGTCGCCAACGTCGATCTAGACAGCCATCCGCATCTGCTGCGGCTTCGCATGATTCGCTGCTGCCTGACTTTTAGTGAGCGGTGTGCCAACTGCGTTCCAGAGCGATGACCGCCGCTACGAATACGGCCAGCGACAGCGTGACAAGCCCGGTGAATAATCCGAATAGGAGCCTCCTCATCGGCGTTCACTTTACCGACTGACCAAAATCGCGTCAGCTTTCCGGTCGTTCCAATAGCGCCGGGGCTGGGGGCACTATTGGGGTTGCCTGTGGGCTGAAACTTGTCCGTTCTGTAGACCAGATATGCACTCCCGTCGAATTGAATCATGCGTCGGCACAAATTTCCCAAGTTCACAGTATGAATTGCGAGAGGGACGTCGTTTTTTGCAACGGAAAAACTAACGGTCCGATTAAAAAGGCCGAAAGCGTTCGCGTTCGCGCGCACGCGGCCATTTGGTCACGTTCAATTCAAGCATGACGACCCCAAGTGTTCTTCGGCATAATCGGCATAAACATCGATTTTTCCCTGATTTTCCGGGCAAAAATGGACAGTTGCATATTGAAGTTGAACAGTAGTCCTCCATAGTAGGGAAATGCAGCAGGCAGAGCGTTTCTTGGTAAGAAACAACGAGGGGATTTGTACCTGTTTCTGCTTTGCCACCATGCACAGACCATCGGAGGCTTTAATGTGTGGCATTAAATTGAGGGTTCGCTCGCGTCGTTCGTCGTCGGGGTTAATGAGCGCTATTTGGGTGCTGCTCGCAGGAGCGGTTGCTTTGAATGTCGCTGCCCCGCGCGCGCGAGCAAGCGTGATTACCGGGGGCATTTCGTTCTTTGGGAACGTGACGCCTTATCTGACCACCACGGGAACAGGCACGCCGGCTACCGATTTCACGTTGGCCAAAAGCCTTGTGTTCGGTCCGAGCACCGTGGCTTCAGGCGCGAATGGTTCATTTTCCGGGATCGCGGCGGGGACGCCGGTCACGATGTACAGCCCTCTGGAGATCAATTCACCCTCTTTACCAGTCCCTGCCACCACGCCGTTGTGGCAGGTGGTCAGCGGCGGCGTGACGTACAGCCTTACGCTCTCGACGCTGACCGAGCCGCTGGACACGTCGACGGCCCTGGAGCTTACAGGCGCGGGAGTGCTTACGGATGGGAATCCCGCGGATGCGAGCACGGGCACCTGGGTGGCGACATTTACCACGTCGGGTTCAACCTATAGTTGGAATGCAAGTTCGGCCGCGACTGTTCCTGAGCCGGCCGCGCTTGCGCTCGTGGCGTTCGGAGGCCTGGCGCTTCTGAGGCGTCGGTAGCATTTCGATTTGTGAGATTCAACGCGCTTATCAGCTTTCCGGTCGTTCCAGGGGGATGGGTGCTGGCGGCAGGTGCTGGTCAAGCTGCTGAGGATCGCCGCAGTCTGGCCACCTCGCTCACCTCCAGGTAGGCACCCAATCGATTGTGTCCATTGCATGAAACGCACTACTCGCACGGCGCCGGGGTCGTCCGGTTCACATTCTGGACACCATCTAATCCTGCCTTATCGGGGTTTGGTTACCATGACCACGGTGATGCGAATTTCGCCCTTGGG
>Ga0187864_10003342_pt1 | contig 13205 bp, 18 predicted proteins | sample June2016WEW_11_4_FD_132985 | JGI IMG/M metagenome (GOLD analysis project Ga0187864, IMG submission 132985) | Peatland microbial communities from SPRUCE experiment site at the Marcell Experimental Forest, Minnesota, USA - June2016WEW_11_40 | ecosystem: Environmental > Terrestrial > Soil >... | reverse complement strand
GGGCCTGATCAATAAAATCAAGACCCTCAAAAGGCAGGCTTACGGATTTCGGGATTCTGAGTACTTTAAACTACGGCTCTACCATCTTCATACACAGAGGTACTCGTTAGCCGGATGAACCTTTTTTTGTGCAGGCGGAGGAATCGAGTCCTCGCGGCGAGCAAAAGGCTCACGCCGCGTGCCGGATTGCGACCGGCACCGCCAGGACGAAAGGGTACCCTGTCCAGATTTCGGTATCGTGGCTTTAACAGAGCTAGAGATATGCCGAAGGAAGAGAGTTGCTCGCGAGACTTTCGTAAATAGCTGATGCTTCAAAATAATTTCAAATCAGAAAAAATATGTATCCCTCCCGGAAAGATTTGGATATGTAAACTATTCCGACACATATAGAAAGAAGTAGGCTAAAAAAACATAAATACTTAATAAATTAAATATGTTATCTAATTTCTCAAATCTGTAAACTTTACCGACACAAAAGCAGGAAAAAGTAAAGCGGGATTTTTGTGGGGTAGGAATTGAGTAGTGAAGATGCCCATTCCTCTGATTTCCTGTGTGATAACGATTAGTACCTTTATGCGATAAGTGCTTTCGAGCTATGAATCTGCATATTTTGACTTTGCGGGAGACTTTCATAGAATTTGAGGTGGGAATCACCTGGATGCCGTTCATTATTAACCTTGCGCAAAAGAGGAACCATGGAGGGCTTAGGAGTGGAGAAGGTAGAAGCCGGAATAAGTGGCTGTTGGGCTTAGACCCCGCCTCGCGGAGCGTCGAGATTGAAGCGTTCCACGTGCATAGCGCCGAGTCGATCTCTTGCGGGCCTTAGCCTGACAGACGCTTGTTCCGGAGTGGCTGCCTTCAGAGGAAGAAGAGATCACCCATCAAAATGCTTCGGTCAAAAATAAAAAGCCTCAAATCATGCACGCTGGAAACAGCTTTTCGCGATATGTTTCCTGGCGGCAAGCCCGTAGGGCGCCACCCAGGCTAATTATTTGCAGGAATCGAGATAACGGGTTAGAATCAGTTGAGCTTATCGGTTCTAAAGAGCGGAATGCATTTGGTTGTATTCTTTAAGCGGCGTTATATAATAAAATGTGAGAATTTCAAGCCGGCACTTATGCAAGATTCTATTCTTGACTGTTTTGCATGGAGGAAAATTGTGACACTCCGCGAAATACTTGCTGATATCCATGCTCTGGAAGAAGACTTGTTGGATTTTGAGCGCAAATACGGCGTGAGGTCAGAGACCTTTTATGCAGCGTACATGAGCGGCGAAGAACCGGAAGATGAGACTTGGGTGCTTGATTTTGGCGAGTGGGCAGGTATTTATCGTACATGGCTTGCCAGACAGGCCGAGTACCGGGATGAAATCCAGCGAGTGCAGCGCAATGGTCCGAGCCTTGCCGGATTGGTCAATGTGCCCGCATGATCAACCCGTTGCGAACCGCCGAAGATTATGAGCTCTTCTTATACACACTTTTAGATGCATTTCCGTTAATTCGACATTCAACTCTGACTTTCAGTCGTCGTGGTGCGACACTTGCCCGCGTCGCTGGAGAGTTACACTTCGATCAGGGCATCTGTCTGATTGTCCGTGAGAGGCTTGTATTCGATCGGTTGCCGGGTACTATAGAGTCTTACGGCTATGAGGTGTGGCGCGGTATGGAAAGACTTTACTGGTACGATTCTCAGCCTCATCCAGACGATCCTGCTCTTCAATCCACTCATCCTCACCACAAGCATTTGCACCCTGATATAAAGCGTCACCGTATCCCCGCACCGGGCATAAGCTTCAGTGGCCCCAATTTGCCCTTCCTAATAGGTGAAATAGAAGATCTCATTATTGGTGCTTGAAAATACATCAGCCAGGGCGAACTTCTTCGCGGATACTCCATCAGGGGTGGAACACATACGGAACACGCCAAAAGAAAAACCCCTCATGAAAGGGGCTGAATCCTTAAACCTTTTGATCGGGACGACTGGATTCGAACCAGCGGTCGTCCTTTACCAGCAACTGTCCGGACACTCAGTGGAACACAAGTGGAATACATGATGGGAAAAGGGAGGTATCGGACCTTTTCTGGTACCCCTTTTTCATCTTAGGTGGTCAGCAGTTTGTCCAGTATTTGGGTTATTAACGCTTAAATGTTATCTGTTCAGTCGTAATAGAGCAACGCCCCAAGCCCATTCTGCATTTCTCGGCGCTTTGATATGAGGTTCAAGTAAGGTACAGTTCAGTTTCTGAGCCCAGTACTCAAATCGCTTTTTAAGCATGTCGGTACGGTCGGTACGCCGTTTGCCTTCAGCCTCGTTGTATGCCAGCAGATAACCCGCAACCTTGCCGAAGTCGTTTGTTTTAAGATACTCATCGATCTTTTTTCGATCACCGCTAAGGTTCGTGATGTTCCAAGCCTTTTTGATTTCGAGAACCGCCACTATTCCGTTATTCGCTTGGTTCCATACCACGAGATCGAAGCGTTGACGTGAGTTCTTAGGTGGTCGACCTCGGGGTTTTGGATCACTCTGTTCCTCCCAAATTGTCTTCGGCGAGCACTCGGGGACGGCGTAGAACCCCTCCTTATAAATTTTTCTCGCAATGGCATAAGTGAGAAACGATTCTGGCCCGTATGAAAGCCAGTATCCTCCGGTGAAGCACTCATAGTCTGCGTGAGCAGCCCGAGCACCATCAATTATGGCTTGCTCCAACTTGTTCATGATGCAGATTCCTCCACTTTGTGGATGGATTGGTGGGCTGACATTTCGCTATCCAATTTGACAGCATTTCGGTCCAATCTTTGTTGCTTTTAACGATATTTTAAGGTTTCTTCGATTCTTGTTCTTCCTTTTGCATCTGAATTAACAAGTCTTGCCCTTCCTTTTGCCTCTGAATTACAAGTTCTTTTAGTAGCTCTTTTCGTTTTTGCTCATTCTCTTCAATGTTCTTGTCCAACAGAGCTTGAGCTTGAGCAACAGTTCTGTTTACTAATTTAAGATAAGCATTAAGTACATCATTATTAACTTCAGTTGCTTTGCCCAACTCATTAACTTTAACGATAGACGCAGGAAGAAGTTGACCGATTTCAGCTATTACTTTGTTATATTCGTTAGTTCCATTTTCCAACTTCTTTAATCTTTCTTGAGCGTCAATAATCTTAACTCCGTTTTGTAACATAGCATAGGTATTCTCAGAAAACTTCTTAATTTCCATTCAGATGCATCATTAGTTATTTCCGTAGAGATGTTTTTAGGAACGTTGTCCTTGGATTTTTCGGATTTAATTGTTGTCCGGTTTGAGGAAATTAATAAATATGCCGTGCACAAAAAAAGAATCACACACAGGCTTCCAACCGTGAACAAAACAATTCTAATTTTGGAAGAAATCACTTTGGACTCCTTGGCAAAGGATATCTGTTAATCTCAACTTAGAATTGCGTTTGCCAAACAAGAGAGAAGCTTTAGATGATACGTGCGATGATTCCATTTGTCCAGTCAGTTTAGCGAGCGAAATCCCACATAAAAGCGGAACCCTGGAGGGCTTGTAGCGGAGAAGGTAGAAACCGGAATGAGTGGCTGCCAGGCTTAGAACTCGCCGACGAGGGAGAAGCGGAGCCGCCATGTGCATAGCGCCGAGTCGATGTGGGGTCTTAGCCTGACAGACGCTTGTTCCGGAGTGTCTGCCTTCGGAGGAAGAAAAGGCCACCCATCAAAATATTTCGGTCAAGAATGGAAATCCTCGAATGCTCCACGCTGGAGACAGCTTTTCGCGATATGCTTCCTGACCGCAGGCCCGTTGGGCGCCCCCCAAGCTAATCATTTGCAGGAATCGGGATAACGGGTTAGAATCAATTAAGCTTCTTGGGGCATTGACACATTCTCCGGAGGAGGGAAAAATCATGATAGACGTTGAATACATAGACGACGGAAAGAGGGTTATTATCCCGGCCGAAGTATGGGAGGCGCTTAAGGAGCTTGCCGAACACGTGCAGATTTACGAACTCGTTCAGCAACGCAAGGGTCTTCCTGGCGTTCACTCTCTGGACGACATCCTCACTGACGAAGGCATGAGCCGTGCCGACCTGGAAAGTTAAGCTCACCAGTGAGGCAAAGGGCGATTTCAGGCAATTGGACGGGAGACAAAAGCTTTCCGTTGCCAAACAACTTGCCAAGCTTGAAAAAGACCCTCGGATCGGGAAACACCTGGGTAATAATATCGGCATGGATCTCACGGGCTATTACAAGTTGTATGCTGATGGAAATCGAATTCGGGTCGTTTATACGATTGAAGCCGATCAGATCGTTGTCATATTGCTATTGTGTGTAGGTTCTCTCTTCGCGGCCTTCACGGATTATCGCCACGACTTCATCAGTCGAAATATTCAGGCTTACGCCCTCGATATCCAGGGGGGAATCCTTTCCGGGTTCGGGCCTGACCACAAAAACCTGCCCGTCTTTGCGTTTTATCCTGACCTCACCTTCTCTTGCCGCCTGATCCAGCACGGCTGCAAGGTTCTGCCGCGCCTTTGAATAGTTATAAACCGCCGCCATCAGCATACCTCCATGACCCGTATGCCCATGCTCTTTGCACAGTCGACCAGGTATCGATCGAGCGAGACCAGGGGGGACAGGTACTTTTGAGCGCATCTTAAAATATAGGCATCATATGCATAGATGCCCAGCTCGCCCGCAATCCTCAACGACACCTCCAGTTCGACATCAAGAAACATGATCGGTATTTTACCGTAAGCCTCCAAAGCCTTTACTGCCTGGTCAAGGGTGATCCTCTTTCGCCTCAGCATCGTCGAAAAGGCATTTCCGATTTCCCAATGAACGGAATGAGGAGCAATCAGGTCCGCACCTTTTGTGAGTTGGATGAGGGCTGTCTTTTCAGGCTCATTAGCAATAACCGCTACAATGATCGAGGTGTCCACAACGGTTTTCATCGCGTCCTTTCAACCGTGAGTCCGAATTTTCGTACAATTGTACAATTATAGTAACAGAGCTGGATCTATTATGCAAGGATACGGGATGCCACCACGCGGGGCGACGAGATCGTTGATGCAGCCGGGGTGGAAAAGCGCCCTTTGCGGATGGAAACTAGCTGATAGCGTTTAGTTCCCGAGTCCCTTTGAGCGGATAAATTCTGGAACGTATAAATCTTCACGGAAAATTGAAGGATTGATCGGGACGACTGGATTCGAACCAGCGACCTCTGCGTCCCGAACGCATTTACTTGATTCTAACTTACCGCTTTCTTTGGTTTATCCTTCTTAGAATATTCCAGAGTAGAATAATCTGGAACACAACGGATTTTGGCGGCAGCATCGTGGTGCTGGTTCTTGGTCACATAAATGGCAGCATCGAAGTAATTGTACATTCCGAGGGCGCTTTGCTACTTCTGAAACCGCTTTTAGGTCTGATCATTCTTCGAGGGCAGTGGCCATTCAATGAGGCATCGGTAAACGATGAATTCCCGCATGCGTGGACGCCCTCCCGTCAGTACAGCCCTTCCAGAGTCTGCCTATCACCACTCAAGACCTCGGCCAGAGTCGAGCCGCACCACGGACACCGCTGGAACCCCCATGCTTGTTGCGGATGATCGGCGTCTACACCTCGCTACCAAATACGGTAGATGGTAACTGCGGGGAAGGGATGCAGCGCAACCCATTACTCACTCAGGCTGCGGCATCCCAATCCCTGCGTGCTCATATTTCGACCGCTCAGTAGCCGGGCGAACCCATCGGCTCCGGAGTGGTCGGACCGTACTGATCTGCGCCCTGGCAAGTTGCATTCGGTTTGTCATAATCTCTTTGCGGCGCTCGGTCCATATCGCTTTGCTGGGCTGGACAAAATCCCGCCCAACACGAGCGACCTATGTCATCGGCCTTCGCCCCAATAAATGAGCCGCCGACCAGCACGGACGCTAACGCTAACCCGAGAATCAGTTTTTTGCTCATTTTACTCTCCAGAAAAGCTATGCATCTCTTCTCTGATGTATGCAAGGCATTGTAATTTCGGCAGAATCCCTGTTCTATTAAAGTAAAACCGTCCTTGTTTCGTGTCAATTGCCACGAACCTTGATAGGGGAAACGTCCGACATGAAACGAATCGGGATACATCTCAATATCCCTCCGAATTCTTGACTGAAATTCGTATCATGGCGGCAGCTCAAGTTCGGGATGGCCCTCCAGTCCGGACCAAACCGGGCACTGGGAGGAGAGACTCAGCTTTTGAGATCGAACTGCGCTTTACATTACTATCGAGTTGCGTTATTATCTACCAGCGGGGTGGGTTGCTGGTAATCAAATCATTCAAAGATAAAGAAGCTGAGAAGATTTTCAGCGGACAATTTTCATCGAAGTTGCCTCAGAACATCCAGAGAATCGCTCTTCGAAAGCCTACTCAGATCACTGATTACCACTGATGGAGGACAAAATATGAAAAGGGATATGCGCCCAATTCATCCGTGAGAGATCCTGCTCGAGGACTTCTTGAAACCGCTCCAGATAACGCAATACAGGCTCGCAAAGTCTATTGGGGTCCCCCAGAGGCGAATTGGTGAGATTGTTGCCGGAAAAAGAGCCGTTACGGCCGATACAGCTCTGAGGCTCGCCAGATTTTTTGGGACCGATGCTCATAGCTGGGTCAATCTCCAAGCCCATTATGATCTGGAGATCGCCAAAGAGCGATTGGAAAGCAGGTTGGAGAAAGAAGTCACTCCTGCATTTGCATTTGGGGTCGGACCACGCCAAACCGGGACTACTCATCGAAGGAATGGACCTGATTGGCTATTTTAGAATCTTAGAATGTAGTTTTAGAGCCCCGACAGCCTCCGTCATATCCAGACCCCTTCCTTTCCAGCATTGAGAATAAGTGGGGTCTTCCTGGAATGGAACCCATCAAAATCCATCAGAACGATCGACAAAACGGTATCGTATTTGAGTGAAAGCTCACAAATTGCCGGGAAGATGGGCTCGCTTTCGGTAAGTGGATCGGTAAGTTGGCTCAGCAACACCAATAAGTCGATATCCGACTCTTCTGTAAAATCCCCGCGGGCATAGGAGCCGAAAAGAACGATCCCCTTCAGGCGATGGGCGTATTGGGCGCTCAGCAATGCTTTTGCTTCAGCAAGCACCTTATCGATTTTTCCGGGCCGTTTCCTCGCCATCGGTGTGCTTCACCTTCAGAAAAACTTCGCCAACTCGGCGAACTAAGAATAATATAACAGGCAATTCCGCAGAAAATCCATCTGAAACGAAGCAGGGGTCCAACCGGCAGTCTAGTGACAGAATTACCCAAGGCAGGTTATTGCACAGAGGATAAAAGAAAGCAATTTTTCTGATCGGGACGACTGGATTCGAACCAGCGAACAACTAGATAGGGTAAAGCTTTCCGGGGGTCAGGAGCTGCAAAGGGTACACCGAGGTTCAGACGGCAGGAGTTGACTCAATTTGAGTTCATAGCGATGCAGGATTCTGAGGTCTCGAAACCAAGTTGGAAATTTCAAGTGTCGAGGATCATTTTCCGATTATGCTGGCACGCACATAAGGTTCTTTCTGAGCATCTTAACTTTATACGGGGCCCGTATGAAGCGGAATTCGCACATCTTTATCTTGATTGGTATCGGATGTTGTCTGGTTGGTTGTCTCCGGAAAGCCCTCCCGCCTGATGTACCGCCTGAACCCCGTCTGGCTAAATTGGAGATGAGCGTCTTTGCTGAAATTAACCAACAGAGGCGCAATAATGGCCTGCGCGATCTAATCTGGCGTGAAGATATTGCTCGAGTTGCTCGACTTCACAGTAGCAACATGGGTGGTCGCGAATTCTTCAGCCATGAAGATCCTGTTGAAGGAGACCTCAAACAAAGGTTAACAAAATTCGGCGTAAACGACTGGGCCTCCGCTGGAGAGAACATCTTTAAGGAAAGCGGGGTTTACAATCCTGCCCGGCAAGCCGTTGAAGGCTGGATGAATAGTCCAGGTCACCGCAAAAACATTCTGAATCCCGCATTTACTCACACTGGGATTGGCGCTGCCTTCGGGCATGACCATTTCCTATATTTTACGCAGGATTTCATCCTCCCTAAATAATTTGGTTTACATATTTGGTGTGCGGATCTTATCCGTGGAAATTCATGCCGTCTGGATCCATTTGATGCGTTTCGCCGAGACTATGACGAGATGGTCCTCAAATACTTCCGCAGGGTGAGATTGGAGGAGGGGAATAAGAATCCTCTTTTCATCGACAGCCTTCCGGAGAATCTCAGCGTCATCTGCCCGCGACTGGCCGGCTTCCGAGGCGCGCATCACATCGAACCCCGCAGTCCGCAACGCCCTGGCTGCCTGGACTCAAAACACAGGTTTCAATGTATTGCAGTAACAAGCACTTTTCAAGTGGCTTTTGCAATCAGCCGGAACGAATTGCTCCGGGGATACTCCATCCGGGGTGGAACACATGTGGAACACGCCAAAAGAAAAGCCCCTCAAACAGGGGCTGATTTCACTTAACTTTTGATCGGGACGACTGGATTCGAACCAGCGACCTCTGCGTCCCGAACGCAGCGCTCTACCAGGCTGAGCCACGTCCCGATCTAATTGTGCCGCTTATTTAACAAAATTCCCCTGCCCTGTCCACATCCTTTTGGATTGAGAAAAACCCGGAGATCGATCTCATCGGACCAATTCAGCATGGAAGTCGTGCTTGAGGCGCAACGGGCCATTATCTTCAATAACAGGAGCCAGAAGCAAAAGCAAGAAGCGGAAAAACCGGGAGCTATGAGCGGGAAGGGAGGATGGTACTCGTTCACCACAGAGACACAGAGGACACAGAGAAAAGCAAGGGCCGACAAGGGCGCTGGGGAGACGCTGGGATGCGGGAAAAAGACTGACACGGAGACACGGAGACAAAACCGTCTCCCCCTCCTCCCATCTCCCCCTCTTCGCGTCGGTCTTTACCTCTGTGTCTCTGTGGTGAATGTTTTCGACTTGAGCGCCTCTGCGGTGAATGCTTACCATGGAAGGAGATGAATATGTCCATCGCTATCACGCTAGCCGGCGCTTTTCTGATAGTAGCCATACTTTGGGAGGCGTTCGAAACCATTATTTTTCCGCGCCGGGTCACCCGGCGGCTGCGGCTGACCCGCATTTTTTTCCGGGTGACATGGAGCGCCTGTAAAGCGCTCGTACACCTGATATCGGCCAGGCGCCTGAGAGAGAGTTTATTGAGCATTTACGGGTCGCTTTCTTTAATAGTGCTCCTGGGTTTATGGGCCTTTTTGCTGATCCTGGGTTTTGGGCTCCTGCATTGGGGGTCCGCAGCCATATCGGAGGACCGGCAAAGCTTCGCCACAAACCTTTATTACAGCGGAACCACTTTCTTCACACTGGGACTGGGCGATGTGCGGCCGCTCTCGGCTTTCGCACGACTGCTGACCGTAGCAGAGGCGGGAACGGGACTTGGTTTTCTGGCGATTGTAATCGGCTACCTGCCGGGTCTTAATCAGTCCTTTTCAAGACGCGAGGTAAACATATCGCTTTTAGATGCCCGAGCAGGTTCGCCGCCTACGGTGGCCGAAATGCTTTACAGGCACAACGACGAGTATGGCATGGAATCGATCCGGCAGCTTTTGCATGAGTGGGAGAGATGGTCTGCAGAATTGCTCGAAAGCCACCTGTCATATCCGGTGCTCGCCTATTACAGGTCCCAACACGATAATCAGTCATGGCTTGCCGCGCTCGCCGCCATTCTGGATACCAGCGCATTCGTAATGGTTGGCCTGGAAGGGGCCTGCGTGCGTCAGGCGCAACTGACTTTCGCCATGGCGAGACATGCTGTTGTGGATCTTAGCCTGATTTTCGGGGTTACGCCCCGATGGCCGGAGCCTGACCGCCTTCCACCCGCTCAACTGACGAACTTGAGATCCAGGTTAATGGCGGCCGGTTTGCGACCCCGGGCGGGAGATGAAGCGGACCTGAAGTTAATGGAATTGCGCGGCATGTATGAGCCTTTTCTTTTTGCCCTCTCAACGCATTTTCGCCTGACTCTGCCTCCGTGGGTCCCCGAATCCGACATTGCCGACAACTGGCAGACGAGCGTATCGGCCCCGAAACGAGGCCTGTTAAGGGTTATCTCGCCACGCAGAAGGGGTGAGGGGCACTTTTAGTCCTCCGCTGCACCAGTCAGCATTCCGACAAAAAGTGACGCCACGAATAACAGTCGAGTCACCTTCCCAATCCGCGCTCTTATCGTAAGTCCTCCTTCCTCCCCGCTCCACGCTGAAAACAGTTACTTACAGTTTGCCGGGTAGGCCGTGCAAGCCTGACCGACCAGGTAAGCGACGTTGGCGGAGGTGAAAGGGCTGGCGCCCTGTTCCTTGATTGCATCGGTATCCCAACTGGTGACACCAACTAGCTGATTGAACGTCGAATCTGTCCCAAAAGTTGTACCACCACTCAGGGTGGCCGCGACTCCAAAATTCACAACCACCGGACCACCGCTCGATCCGCCCGTCTGCCTCGATCCCCATATCGTGTTGTTGGACATGCTGCTGCTCACGAACCCCTGGGAGTCGGTTCGTTGCATCAACTGGCCGTTGTCATGGGATATCGGATAGCCCAACTGGGTAATCTGAGTGATGTTCGTGGAAGTAAATCCCCAGCCGTTAACTCCGTATCCGAACCAGCCCGTGGCCGTACCCGGTAATTTACCACTCTGAGGAGTTATGGCCAATACCGCGACGTCGTCCTGGCAGACGACACCTGCCTCTTCGCATGGGTCCGTTCCGTTATAATACGATGTCAAAACCCAGGCTTTACTCACTTTCCATTGCCCGAAAGGAAAGGTATAGGTGGGCCCCGATTGGGACGCTCCCGGCCAGAACACCCAGCCGCTGTAGAATTGCGATTTGCCGAAATTAGCCACACAATGCCCAGCCGTTACAATTACGCCACGTTTGACCAGTGAAGCCGAACAATATTCCGCAGTAGTCGAGTTTAACACGCGATACAGCACGCCGGCAGCGCTGTAAGGGTAGGACTTCGATTCGTTATGCGCCGTAGTAAGATCCACCCGCGAGGTGGTATAAGGAATGTTTGCCGTGCCGAACTCCTCCGGGGTCTTTTCCTCACTATCCGCAGATGTCTGTTCCTCTGCGCCAGTCTGAGTCGCGGTGGCGCCTGAAATCGTCTCGCCGGCGCCAGTCGCGCCTGGAGTTGTCTTGCCGGTGCCGATCGCGCCGGGCTCCATCCGAGGCGTTCCAAGACTCTCCGTAGAAATCCCCCCCTCGAACGGCCCGACCGCAGGGACAGCCGCTCTCGGCATGGGCGCTGGCTTGGCATTCGCGAAATCAATTGGCTGCGATGCTTCCGATTCCGACTGGGTAAAGCATGTAGCATTACCCTCCTGGGTTACCTGGCCGGCGGCGGCGAATCCCGCACCGGTGACCATCCCAACAAGAAACGACGTTACGAACAACAGGCGAGTCATCTTCGCCTGGATCATTTTCTTCATGTCTTGCTCCTTTCACTTGCATAGGGTGTCACCTTACCCTAAAAAATATCCGGCTCTTTTACCGGCGACTCAAGATGTCTTTGCGCTGATTTTCCAAAGATACCTGGGTCGGCGCCTTGCCCTGCGTAACGATACCGTTAATTCGATCCTCCAGTTTCCGGCGTTGCATAGAGCGTCTATCCAATACACTTTCACTAAGCATCTCCAAACCCGTCAGCAAGGAGGATCGTTAATGCTGTTTTGCCTGGAACCTGGACGGGTTATCGAGCGGTGCTGCAAGGACGCTAAAGGGGAATTGGGACTTGATCATGAGGAATTAAAGATTTTATACTTAAGTCGTTGAAATCGGGATAATCAAAATTCCAGTAACTTGGAAACAGATATAAAAATGATTGAACCTGAAGTCGAAAACCAAAAAAGACCCGCCGGGCCTGATATCGAGGATAAGTCCAAAACCGCGCCGTCCGGACCCGCCGCCCTTGCGGGCCGGATATCCGCATTTCCGCACCTGCCCGGCATATACATGTTCAAGGACAAAGGCGGGACTATCCTTTACATCGGAAAGGCCCGGGACCTGAGGAAACGGATCGGCAATTATTTCCGGGGTGGCGACACGGTAGATATCAAGACCAGGATCATGCTCGCCAAAGCCGCCGATGTCGAATACGCCGTTACATCATCCGAGAAGGAGGCGCTGCTCCTCGAGGCCAGCCTCATAAAGAAACACCGCCCGCGCTACAATGTCGTGCTTCGCGACGACAAAAATTACCTCTCGATACGGATCGACCCTCGTGACCCCTACCCTAGGCTGGACATAGTGCGGCGGTTTCAAAAAGACGGAGCGATATACTTCGGCCCCTATCCATCGGCTCGAGCGGCCCGCGACACGCTCAAATACCTGCACCAGCTTTTCCCGCTAAGGCTTTGCAGGGGTAGAAAGCTCATCCCGCGGGAACGTCCATGCCTCAACTTTTCGATGGGTCAATGTCTCGCCGCCTGTGCAGGCAAAGTTTCCAGGGAAGAGTACATGAAGATGGTCGAGGAAGTGGTGCTGTTCCTGGAAGGAAAAACCGACATCCTTCAGAGACAGCTTCAAAAAAGGATGCAGGAGGCCGCCGAATCTATGCAGTTCGAACTGGCCGCCTTCTACCGCGACCGGTTGCGAAACGTCGCAGCCACAATCGAAAAGCAACATGTCGTATCCGACCGTTTCCTGGACCAGGACGTGCTGGGCATCTACCAGGAGGAAGACCGGAGCGAACTGGTGGTTCTTTTTATCCGGCAGGGAGTGCATTCCGGCCAGAGGGCTTTCGACCTCAAGGAGGCCCAGGGGGATGAGCATGAGCTAATGTCGGCCTTCATTCAGCAATACTACTATGAAGACGCCTTCATTCCCGATGAGGTGCTGGTTCCCATTTCGCTCGATTCCGAAACGGTTCTCTCAGAATGGCTATCGGAGAAGAAAGAAAAACACGTGAGGGTATGGGCGGTAAAAAGAGGCGCCAGAAAGCATCTGCTCGATATGGCGCAAACCAACGCCCGCGAGGGATTCATCAGCCGCCGCCGCTGGCAGAGGCGAGATACGGCGCTCATAGACGGTCTTCAGCGCCTCCTCAAGCTGCCGAGAACGCCCGCCCGAATCGCTTGCGTGGACATCTCCAACATCCAGGGACAGCACGCTGTCGGGGCGATTGTTGTTT
>Ga0187864_10003340_pt1 | contig 13208 bp, 10 predicted proteins | sample June2016WEW_11_4_FD_132985 | JGI IMG/M metagenome (GOLD analysis project Ga0187864, IMG submission 132985) | Peatland microbial communities from SPRUCE experiment site at the Marcell Experimental Forest, Minnesota, USA - June2016WEW_11_40 | ecosystem: Environmental > Terrestrial > Soil >... | reverse complement strand
GCCCGGGAAAAACAATCCCGCTGGCGCATTGATAAACACGGTGCTGTGGACCCCTGCGGCGAAGAGCGCCGGATTGAAGTTTTCGTTCTCGCCCCGGTCGTTGTAATACGAAAGGTATGGTTCCCATCTTACGCCGTAATTTAACGTCAAGCGCGAGTTCACTTTCCAGTTGTCCTGAAGATAAAGCGCGTCATAGAATTGACGTGTATAGAAGCCGTAGGCGGTACCTTGGGTAAGTGTTACGGGCATTCCCAGCATAAAGTCCGCCAGCGGCAAACCCGTCACCGATCCGTCGAACGTTGCCTTGCCGACGGCACTGCCGCCGGACCAGTAGTCCAGCCGTTGCTGGTAGATGCTCCCGCCGAACCCGATCTGATGCGCTCCCTTGACCCAGGTCATATCCTCGGTAAGAGAGGGCATGGGTCCATTATGCTGTGCCCCCTGGGATGAGTTGAGCCCAAGGGTGAAGGCGCCGTTTACTGTGTTGCTTAGTGTGTTTCCACCGGCGGGAGTGAAGTTCGATCCAAACGTGGCCCAGGAGCCGTAATCATCCGGTATTTTCACAACGTTCGTCCGATTCGCTCCAATTCGGAAGGAGCTTATGAGACTGGGACTGATAATGTAGGTATCCCCTATGTTGAGCCCGTAATTGAAATCATCCACACCCGCGGTGTTAAGCGAAAGCGGGTTTTTCCCGTCGTAAGTCGACCCCACAAGCAGATGCCCGGCCATGAAGCGTCCAAAAATAGACTGCTTGCTGCTGATCTGATAGTCGACCTTCGCAACGTACAGATTCTCGTCCTGGTTGGAAACCAGCCCATACAGTGTTCTGCCGCAGGGATCGTCCGTTACGGGCATTGTCTTCATGATGTTCACCGCTACAATGTTCAGGAGAGAAGGTGCGATCGTGTTATTCACGAACCCGAGGTTCGGGCTTAGCGTTTTTTGCGCGCCACTGTTGCACGCTGGCGAGGAAAGCGCGGTGAAGTTGCCCGTGAGCGACGCGGGTGTCGGAATAAAAGCGGTGTTCTGGACACCGTCGGAGCGCAACGAGGTTCTCTGATAACCTCCGAAAAAGAAAAGCTTGTTCCTGAAACGAGGCAGGACAGGACCGCCGACAACACCGCCGAACTGATTTCGTTTTAAAGTATCGCGCGTGGCTGCGAAGAAATCGCGGGCGTTCAGATCGCCGTTCCGCAGGAACTCGAACAGATCGCCGTGGTACTCGTTGGTGCCCGATTTGGTGACGGCATTGATTGTCGCGGTCGCGTGGAACCCGTACTGAGCCTGCATCGCGCTGGTCTCTACCTTGAATTCCTGGAGGGCGTCAGGGAACGGCAGCGGAAGGCTTGCGCTGTTATACGGATCCTGCCAGATCGTGCCATCCAACAAGTAGCCCACTCCATCCGGGTTTCCACCAGCTACGGAGACAACCACCGCAGGGTAGTTCCGCACGGTGTTCTGAGCGCCGGCGCCAGGATAGTTTGCCATACCTTCCAAGAAGATCAATTCGTGAGGGTCGCGTCCGTTCAAAGGCATCTCCGCGACCTGCTGATTGGTCACGACACTTCCGATGGAGGTGCTGCGCGTTTCCACCTCGGCCGCGTTTGCCTCGACCGACACCTCGGAACTCACTGCGCCGACCTGCAGGGTGACAGCGACGGCGGGATTGGTTTCGACCTGCAGTACGATGCCGGTTTGCAGGTACTTGCTGAAACCTTCTTTCGTTACTTCCAGCTGATACGGACCGATGGGAAGATTGGGAAGCACATACGTCCCGTCGGCTCCGGTGGTGGAGTTGCGCACGACGTGGGTGTCAGTCTGAGTGGCCTGAACGTTCGCATCGGGAATGGCCGCGCCGCTGGAATCTTTAACCGTACCGTTGATCTGAGCAGTCTGCGCCCACGCGACAGTTGACGCAAAAGCGAAACCTAAAACAATACCTTCAAAGGTACGCATTTAATCCCCCCTGTTTTCTTCCAGCTGTCAATAGGGCACTCGCGGATCAAAATCACCTGCGCCCTACCCGCTGCCAAACCCGTATTTTCCGGAGAAAACCCGCGAGAATGAACGGCGGATCGCCGCCGCGGAGATAGCGGCATCCCATTAGCCAAAGTTTCCTGAAACCCGGTTGCACAAAATCGATACCGCGTACTTTGACAGCAACTTAATCGGGTGTCAATGGGCTCTAAAGGGCTATGCCATTCTCTGAAGGTGACGCTCCGGAAAGCCGCCTGACATGAGCGCGTGCTGCCGCAGGACAACACCAACCTCGCGAGACTGGTCAAGGAGGACATCAAGAGCGCCATTGAGCGCGTTGCGCAGTTCGCCGACGAACGTATTTTCAGGAGAGTGAAGGTCGGCTGATAGAGAAAAGCGGGAGAAAGAGTAGCGATATTAGCCGGGCTTAGACGAAAGCGATTGCACGCCCCGCAAGGGCAACGCCGTACCAGAACACCAGCGACAGCACGGCCACGATTTTCATTTGCGCCGAGCTCTCCAGTGCGCCTGATCGGGTCATTCTGCGTTGAAACAGCGGATAAAGCAGGATCCCCGCCAGCAGCAGCCACATCTTCCACGGGAACGCCTGATTGTCGTAACACTTGAGTGCTTCGGAAAGAAAAAGCAGAATGCCGCTGACGATGGTCACGACTGCGGCCCAGACCGTCAGCGGCCCCAGATTGCTCACAACCGTCGGGATGGATTGGCGCCTCATGCCAATCCCCAGAATTCGCAGATCGATAATCGTCAAGGTACCCAGCAGGATCGTCAGTCCGAAAAGGTGGAGAACTTCAATAACCGGGAAAATGGTCGTTGACTGGCGGATAACCTCGCCGATCCATGTGGCATCGCACCACTTGAAAAAAGGAAGAAGATTCATTTTGTGCTCCTTTTTACTGTAGATTGTAGGCTGTCCAGCGCCCGCAAAAGATCACCACCGCCCAGAAGACAAGGCCGAACCATCCTGCCATCCGGGCGCGCATCGGGACCACGGAAGACGTGTTCCACTGATCGACGCTCTTGTAAATCGTCTTGTGGAACAACAGGGCATTCAGGCCCAGCAGCGGGATGCACGCCATTTTCATACGAAAAGACCAGCTCGGGTAAACCCGGAAGGCTTCGGACCAGAACAGAAGAGCGCCACTGAGGAACGCCAGTCCGAATCCCGTAAATGTCCATGGCTGGGTTTGCTCGATGACGTCGGTGACCGGTTGATCCTTCATGATGAAGCCGATCAGCCGCAGATCCACCAGCGCGATCGTTCCCACCGAAAGCGCCAGGCTCAAAACATGCGTCGCTTCGATGCACGGCCACAAGACAGGCGACTCGCGAAGACCCATGCCAATACGCGATTCCTGGATCGCCTGACAAATACTTTCAAGTGACATTCCGAAAAGGCCCCTTGATCTTTACTGCCGAAGACGCGGCCTGGCCTCCTTGTCTTAATCGAAGCTATCGGTGCAAGCTGACTACTCAGGCCGGAAGTCAAGAGCCACCAGCGCCCAGCCCATTCTTCTGGAGGAACTCGCGTATAACCAAATAGATTCTGGTTCGCTCCTCTGCACTGAAGCCGCCGTGTTTACCTCCCGGAATCGTCACCAGTTGGTTGGGGACACCAGCCTTCGAAAGAGCCTCAGTCAAACGGATGGACTGCTGGTAAGGGACTGTCGGATCGGCGTCCCCCTGAATCGCAAGTATAGGAGGAAGTCCGGGTCTGACGTAGGTGAGCGGCGAGACTCGGCGTGCGATCTCGTCCCGGTTGGGCAGGCTGGCCAGCCACTGAACAGCGTAGTTCTTGCGGTTCGGCCCATCCAGCAACTCAGTGACATCGGTAATCCCATACCAATCGATTATGGCTGATACTTTCGGCAAGGGAACCCCCGGGCACTGCCGGTCCAGCCCGGCGCTTTCGGGAATCATTCCCGTAGTGAGAGCAAGATGTCCGCCCGCTGATTCGCCGCTCACCACTAAACGGGTTGTATCTATGTTGTACATCTTGGCCTGTACGGCCACATACCGCAACGCGCAAAGGCCATCTTCCACCGCGGCCGGCGCCAATGCCACGCGCCCCAGCCGATACTCGACATTGACAACGTTCCACCCCATCTCAAGCCACGGGAAAACAGATAACACAGACTGTTCTTTTGAGCCTCCCACCCAACCGCCGCCATGAAAGAAGATAAGGGTTGGCTGAAGACCGGGGACATCGCGTCTCTTATAAATATCCAGCCTGGCTTCGTAGTTGCTGGCGACCACATAGGTGAGGTTCGGGAACACCTGGTATTCATTCAGGGCATGGGTCGCCCAAGTCGCGGTAGGTGACAGCTGGGCTGAAACGGATTGAGCTGCCAGAAACACCAGCGAAGTTATAATCCCGTTTGTGCGCATTAATTCCTCTACTCGAATCCCAAGGAGCCGCTCGACCAGAGCGGCTCCAAGTGTGGCCGAAACCGCATACACGCCGGCAGTTTTTACTTCGCGTTTTTGTCCTCGGAGGAGGATGCTAAAGACAGCCTTTTCCCATCGGGCAGCGTAAGATCCAGACCGTTTGCCCGATGATTGCCCGCCTTTGCTTCGAAACCATTGACAACGATTTCCATTCCGATTGGAATCGCATCCTTGGTAAGGCCCCGCCTGAAGATGGCGTTAGGAGCCCCGGCTTCGATTTCCCAGGTTTCGACCGTGCCGTCAGGGCGTTTTACGTCAATCGTGATCCAGCTGTGGGGATTTATTAACTCGACCTTCTTGACCGTTCCCTGCAGCTTTATGGGTTTCGTCGAGTCATACTCTGCGGCAAATGAATGGTGGGCCCATGCCGGCATTGCCGACAGAAGCAATATGAAGCATCCGACACCACCAACGACAACAGATAGCTTTGTTCGCATCAGATTTTTGTCCTTCCTCTTTGGTACATCTTGCTCCAGATCAAAGCGCCCCACGCAAGGCAGCTTCAGGTTACTTCGCGCTCAGCCGCTGAGCCTCGGCCTTCAACGCTTGTGTGCCCGCGACGGTATCCTCCATCATTCTGTAGTTACCTTCATGACAGGCATATTCATAGAGATCTTCCGGCTGCTGATAACTCGGATCGTCGGCTCTCCAGGGGAGGTCGAATGTCCACGGTCTCGTCCAGGTTGTCGGATCGGTAACTGTGACCTGGTAGTCGATCGTCTTCGAGTCCACCCGAGTAAACCGCTCAATGATATGCATATTGCCCTGAGGAGCCCCGGGAACATGATCCGGGAACTCCATCTTGTCGCTCAGATTAGCCAAATCGACAACCAGCGTATTACCCTCCCAATGGCCACGCGAATCTCCATCATACTGGCGGATATTCGAATCGAGATGGGGACTTCCATCCAGGGGAATGATACGAACGTCGTGCATGCTTTCATAGTCAAGGATGACGTATCCGGGGCTCTGCAAAATCTGAACTCCGTGGTTGTAGGATTGAAACATCCGCGGCATAGCACGAGCGATGCAACGCGTGTAAATGGGGTGATCCTCCCAGGAATTGAAGTACTCCTTTACATAAGGCGGCTTCCCGACATATCGCGCCGCATCCTTTGCAGCCCAATCTGCGCGTATTTTCTGCGCCCGTGGCGTAAACGGAGGCATGCGGCCGTCCTCCGGGTCCGTAATCAACGATGTGCGACCGGTGAGTTTTCCCTTGTCGCTGGAAACCCAGAAATTGTTGTACGTTCCGGTGTCGCCTTCCCTTGGCGCCTTGCCTTCTTCCGCGATCTTTTCAGCTTCTCGCTTTTCCAGTACAGCGAGTTCCTCTTCTGTATAGTGGTCTTTGTTCGCCAGAGCTTTGGGCCGTTCGATCGGAGTAGTCGTACCAAATGTGTACACTCCTTCTAAATCCGGATCGCCCCATGGCGTGCGGGCTGCGACCGATTTTGCAGCGGCCGGGGTAGCGGTCTTTTTTGCAGCCACGGCTTTAGCCGCTGTCTGTGCCGGTGCCGGGGCTTGTTGTCCCGCGGCGGGCATCTGCGTCATCAACGCAGCCACGACTACATTCGCCAAGGCGACTGTTGGAGCGAGAAATCGATGATTCATGTAAAAATCTCCTTGTCTGATTCTATTCTCCGAAGCACTGCTGCATTCGACTGACTAACGAGCATCCGGGACCTTTGGTTTTGAGCTCACCCGCGGGGTCGCAGCCCTCAGGGCTCGGGTGTTCTCGATCATCCTCAAGCACCTCCGTGAAAGGCGCACTCAAAGGTGAATCTTCCTGGTCCAGGCCGACACATTCAACCGGGGTCATTTAATCGATGTCTCGAGAAACTTTCCATACATAAATTTTTCAGAAAACTCCACGCACCTGTACTCCAAAACCTGGGCATTCGGTTCTACGAGACGATACAAGGGCATTTTTATTGTCCAGGGGCGTGTGAACACTTTGGGATCGTCGATGGTGGCTTCGTACATGAGATGTGTCGCATCAATCGGTGTGTAGCGCTCGACCACATGCATAGCGTCGCTATGGAAATTCCCAGCTCGGTCGAACCACGTTTTGTCGTTCTGGTTCGTAACGTCAACGACCAGCGTGTCGCCATCCCACCGCCCGGTAGACCAGCCCATCCAGGTGTCTGAGAGCGGTTTCGGCTTATGGTCCATGAGAATGGACCGTCTCGCCGCAGCAAACTCATACGCGATCAGGATCTGCCTGGGAGTCTGAACAATCTGAAACGGGTAGGGCATGTACGTGGCGCGCGGTACCCCCGGCATGTAACACTTCGCTTCGGGGTCGCCCGTCGTCTCGTTGGTTTTCAGATCTACGGGGCGAGTGAGCCGCTTTTCAAAGTTCTCCTTCTTTTTCGCAGCCGCCCATGGCTGGTACGGAATCCTGTCGCCTTCGACGACCCCTCGGCCCGGGGGTTCGGCGTCATATAACCCGAGAATCGCGGGAAAAGGCGACGGTCCCGGAGAATGCGCTTCCAAATCCCAATTGGCTGTGTTCAGGGCCTGCCAAATTCCATTCAGATTGGGGGTTTGCGTCCCGGCTAACCGCGGCGCGCGATATGCCGGGGCCTGCTGGGCCGTCGCCACCCGCATTGTGACCGCGCAGATTATTACTACGCCAATAGCGGCAACTCTACGCATCGGATCCCCAAAACACAGTCGCATACGATAACTTAGTCTGGCAGCAAGGTAGCGGTGTGTCAATGAGCCCTAGAGAGCTATGGCAGCCTTTGACTATGTTTAGGCGCTTGACGTGCGGTTGCCAGGCCGCAAGTGGCTGTATCTCAATGCCTTACATATCCAGAGGCCGCCTTTTAGCAAGCCAGACAAGCCGAAGCGTGGTTGCTTACCGGTGATTGTCTCTAGCAATCAGAACACGTATTTCAATGCGAACTGGTTGATTCGCGGGTCGGCAGCGTCCAGGATTTGACCGAACGTTGAGCTCGCCAAATTCAAATTCGGACACTGTGTTAGTGCTGAAAAGTTCGAGAACTGATTGTATTGAGCGCAAGGATTCACATGGTTGACTACGTTGAAGCTTTCGGCTCGGAACTCCAGCGCCTGTCTCTCGCGAATCTGCCACTTCCGCACCAGGCTGATATTGATATTGACGAGGCCCGGGCCCAGAATATTTCCCACACCCATATTTCCATATGTCCCCGTTGCCGGCTGCGCGAAAGCTGCGGGGTTTAGCCACTGATTACTATTGTTGCCGGACGTGTAAACATTAGGAAGAATCTGGTTTGGCCGCTCACCGATCGGCGTGGTCGCGCTATAATTCACCACGCTGGTCAGCGCTGTGTCCAGCCCCGCTCCAGCGGTATAGTAAGGACCGGACAGGATTTGAAGAATCCCGCCGACTTGCCAGTTGGAGCCTATAATCCGCAGTGCCCGCCCGGAGAACCTCGGGGTATCGTAGACGACCGATACATTGATGTTATGCCGTCTGTCCAACTGGCAATTCCCGCGTACGCCACTCTGGTCGAGAGTGTACGCGGCCTGACCGGAAAACGAGGGCACTACTCCTGTGCCGAGACAGTGGGACCAGGTGTAATTAGCCAGCACGGTGACGCCATGACTGCGCCGCAGCTGCGACGAGAGTACCAGTGCCTCATAGTCCGCCGTTCCACCGGCGTTCGCCTCGATGATGTTTCCGAAGTACTGTCCCTGAGTTGGATTGATCAGGGATAAAGCCCGCCGCTGGATAGTATTGGAAGTCGAAGAGCATGGGCTAAAGGTCTGTCCGTTTATCACGCAACTGCTGCCGGGCAGGTAGACGGCGGGATTATCTTCAACGGAGGATATTACGTGAACTGTGTTATTACCGAGATAGTTCGCCGAAAGCAGCCAGTTCTGGCTCATTTGCCTCTGGATGCTGAGGTTCCACTGCTGTACGTAGGGTTGCTGAAGATTCCAGGGGATCCAGACGACCTGCTGGGAGTTTGCCCACGACGAACTCGGGCTCACCGTGTATGGGAAAGGGCTGCCTCCGGGAACGCCTGCCCACGGGTTCGCAAACCCACCAACCGGGTTTGTGATGCTCACTACACTGGACCACGGTGGGGTGACTTTGATCTGATCGTACATAAACATTGAAGGATAATCCCGAAACATCGCATACGCAGCCCGAACAACCATGCGGCCGTCACCCTTTGGATCCCACGCGATTCCCAGGCGCGGAGCGAGCCCCGCCCATCGGTTCTCGTAGAACGACTTGCTATTGGGAACTCCCGGGTCGCCGGGATACAGGACTCCCGCCGGGGAGTTCGGGAACACGGTACTGTGAACGCCCGCGATATAATCCGCCATGTTGAATTGCCAGACGTGGCCGTCTTTGGAATACGGCGCCCATGAGGGGTCCCAACGCAGACCTGGGCTCAGCGTAAAATGCGAGTTGAGTTTCCACGTGTCTTGCGCATATAGCCCGATATAGTTCTGCCTAAAGTAGTAGGGAGTAAGACCCTGCTGCTGCAGAGTGGTTATATCCCCCAACATAAAATCGCCAAGTCCCAGCCCCGTATTGGTGGCGCTGAAGGTAACGGCCCCCGGTGTTACTGTTGCCGGCAGGATGTTGATACCGTCAGTGATGAAGTTTCCTCCGAATCCAAACTGGTGCGACCCGCGCACCAGAGTCAGATCCTCGACAGCCTGATAGCCGGTTCCGTTCGTGTAACCGCCTGGCGAGTTATGTATAGTAAAGTCATTGGTAACGGTAACGAGCGAGTCAGCGGGGATTGGATACTGATAAAATCCCTGAACGCCGAGTTGGGTAAATGTGAACAAGGGCGGATCGACCTTTACGTTGACCGTACGAAAGAATGTCAATCGAAATGAGCTGACTGTGTTGCTGCCCAATAGATAGGTATCGCCGACAACGGCATCGGAAGCTCGCTGAGTGTAGGCAGGCAGTGTCGCTGACAGATAATCTTTGCCATCGTAGGTTGTCGGCGTATCCAAACGTGCCAATTGGTAATGAGCGAACAACGATTCTTTCGCGCTCAACGCATAGTCCAGTCTGCTGTCGATAATCGCCTCGGTACTGTCGTTCACGCTTCCGAACTTAACCTGGCCACATGGATTGGTTGATAGGGGAAAGTTTGGCATGTTTACCAGGTTTACCGACGGTAGACTAAATAGCGAGGGAGAGATCTGATTGTTGATGAACGGGGCCTTTAAAACAACCTGCTTACCGTTGTTGCAAGCCGGTGCGGTTATCGCCGACCAGTCACCCGCCAGCATCGCTGCTGTGGGAACGAAGGCGATGCTCGTAGTCGGCGCTGAGCGCTGGGTGGTGACTTGACTGCCCAAAAAGAAGAACAGCTTATTTTTTAAGACGGGTCCGCCAAGCACTCCGCCAAACTGATTGCGCTTCAATGAATCTCTGGCTAGCGCAAACGTATTACGCGCATTCAAGTCTCCATTGCGCAGGAATTCAAACAGATCCCCATGAAACTCGTTTGTCCCCGATTTCATTACCGCGGTGACCACGCCCGCCCCGTGCTGCCCATTCTGAGCGGACAATGCGCTGGTCTCGACCTTAAACTCCTGCAGCGCATCCGGGAACGGCATCGGAAGACTCAGGTTATTGAACGGGTCGTTGTGCGACGCTCCATCCAGCAGATAGGCGACGCCGGTGTTCAATCCGCCCGCGACAGAAATCGACGCCGTCGGGTAATTGCGATTGGTAGTCTGAATACCTCCTGAGACGGCCGCTCCGGAGAGAATAATCAAGTCGGTCACCTGACGGCCGTTGAGCGGCAACTCCACCACCCGGGTGTTGTCGATGACTTGGCTGATACCCGTGGCCCGCGTCTCCACAAGGGCCGCACCGGCTTCAACCTGAACCGTTTGCGAAACCTGGCCGACCGCCATGGTGACGTTGAGGTCCAGACTATCCGCGACTTGCAACACGATGCCGGATTGCAGATACGTACCGAAGCCAGACTGCGCTGCTTCCAGCTTATAGGGACCGACGGGCAGATTTGGCATCGTATAAAAGCCCGCGGAATCTGTTACCACGCTCCGCGCAAGACCGGTGTCGGTCTGCGTCATGGTTACCTGTACTCCTGCCATTACGGCGCCGGTTGAATCCTTTACCGTGCCGCTTACCTGAGCATTCGACTGGGCCCGGGCAACCGTAGAGGTCAAGAACAAACTTGGAAATCCGAGTACGACTACCCAAATAGCGCGTTTCATGCGGTCCTTTCTCGAAGCAGCCTTAGTAAGTTATGCTTTTGTAGAACGAAACACTCGCTCAATATATTTCCGGCCAATAAAACGTCGTAACGGCATTCATGATCCCGCTTGACGGGCGGGCCACCTGAATCTTCTGGCCCGATGCACTTAGCATGATCTCTTTATGTACGGGATCCAGAGCAATTCCCGATGGTTGATATCCGCCGCTGAGCTGTTGCGCGGGAAGCCTCCAGCGCGGAGCGACATCCCCGTTATCGTTGATGCTCCAGGCGCAGATAGCGAGACTGGAGGCATAGGCTGGACCACAGCCGGCTATGATCCATCCCTTCGGAGGATAGACTTGGAATGTCATCATAGTTCCCACGTTCGCCTTCGGTCCCTCGATCACGGCCTTCGGCTTGACATTGCCGCTGGCGGTACGATCGTAAATCATCAAAGCGTCGTGGTTATTTTCTACCAGAACATTATGGACCGGATCCACCGCTATGGCGCCCCCTTGAGTTCCATCGAGGCGGCGCTTGGGCGCGACATCTCCGTTTGCCTGCTGGTCGAATACCAAAATGCTCTTCGGAGCGATGGGCACGTAGATCTCCCCGTTAACCCCATCAACGGTCGCCCGGTCGAAAGAGTTATAGTTCGGAGCGATTATTTGCGTATGAGGCCCCTGAATGACACGCAGGGGCGGCTCCTCCCCGTTGGCTCCTCCGCGGAATATCAGGATCGCCTGCGCGAAAGGACTGGTCACGATGATTTCGTCGTGAACCGGATCGTACGCAAAGCCGTGCATGGTCCTGCTGATTAAAGTTTTTTGACCTTCCAACGCTCTTACCGGTGGTGTATTTTCCCCCGCCAACCTGGCGAAGGCCGCAATCTGCGGATGAACCACTCAATTAGGCACCAGAATCTGTTGGCGCACGCTGTCATAGGCTACAGCTTGAGTTTTGCCGAATTTCAACGACTGTTTGCCCTCCGGAGCGCTTCGAATGGTCCGCAGCGGCGCCACGTTTCCATTTGCCGCGAGAGGATAGACCGTTGCCGACGCGTTGCCGGTATTGGCAACCCACAATTCCCTGTTCTTCGCATCGACAATCACAGACACCGGCGTGCTCAGGCCGGTTCCTGTACCTTTTATAACCCGTGCCGGCGCCACATCGCCCTGATCCGTTCCATGAAACACCAGGATCGAGTTGCCCACATCGTTGGCCACGTACAGATCACCCGTCTCCGGATCCAGCGACATGTTTCCGGGCCAATCCAACTGCGTTTTAGGACCCTGGATCACGCGCACGGGAGCTGTGTCGCCTTTCGCGTCAAGCGAGTAGACCGTAATCGAGGGTTCCTCGAAGCGGCCAGTCCCGGCAACCTTGAGATCGCTGATGTTGCCCCAGTTATTCACGAACAATAGTTTCTTCTTTTCATCGATCGCCATGCCGTGGGCATCCGCCAATCGAGTGTTGTCCCCCTTCAGCACCCGCAGCGGCTTCTCTTCTCCCGAGGCCTGTTTGCGGTAGACCTCCACCGCGGGAGGGAACTGGACCGAAACGAATAACTCCTGCTTTCCTTCGTCGACCGCCAAGGCGTAGGCGCGGTGGGTAACCACCAACTTACGGAGAGGCGCGACATCTCCTTCGGCACTATCCGAAAACACCTCAACCATGTTCCCAACGTCGTTTTCGACCGAGTAAATGTCGCCATTCTGCGGATCGATGTACATACAGCTGTTAAATGCCAATACAGTCTTGTCGCCGCTGATAATCCGCTTTGGCTCGGTCCGAAGGGCGCCCGGCGGGGTATTCTCGAGCCGGTCGAAAAACCGGATGCTCCACAAATTGGAATCCAGCATGACCACTTCGTTGCGGCGGGGGTCGAGCGCGACGTAACTGTAAATGGGATCCGAATCCCGGATATAGCGCAGCGGGGGGCGGGTCACATCCTGGGTCCTCGAGTCCTGCGCGTAAACGGATTGAGGCTCAAAAGCAGCGAAAAGATTCTCGGACGCGGCCCGCACAGGGGATTCGGCGGGAACCGGCCGCTCACACGCTTCTCCCACTTCTTCGGTTGAGATGAGGCGGGCCGAGCCTGAGGCTTCGAGCCACATTCGCCAGCCGAAGGCGCTTGCCGCGAGTATCGCTACCCCGGTCAGAACCCTTCCGCGTTGATTCCTGCGTTTACCGTCTTTGCGCATAGGCCTCTTTAGAAATCAATTATCTTCCGCTTTTTGAGACAAGATCCCACCTGCAGGGATTATTCTGGCAGCGCGTCAAGAGGGTGTCAATGGCTCTATAGAGCTATCCTGGATTTGTTGATTTTCCGTTTCCCTGGGCAGTCAGGCGCGGCGGCCACCATCCCGAAAATTAATGATTTCGCGGCGCGGTGGATTACAGGTGAATAATCCCGCGCTGAATCGCTACCGATACCGCTTGTGCGCGGTCCTGGACTTCCAGTTTCTTAAGAATTCTCTTCACGTGATTCTTCACTGTGTATTCGGCGACGTTCAGGAAATAGGCAATCTGTTTGTTGCCCTGCCCGCGCACAATTAACTCGAG
>Ga0187864_10003331_pt1 | contig 13238 bp, 1 predicted proteins | sample June2016WEW_11_4_FD_132985 | JGI IMG/M metagenome (GOLD analysis project Ga0187864, IMG submission 132985) | Peatland microbial communities from SPRUCE experiment site at the Marcell Experimental Forest, Minnesota, USA - June2016WEW_11_40 | ecosystem: Environmental > Terrestrial > Soil >... | reverse complement strand
CCGCAAATTCCCCTCATCCGGCCGTTCCGGCCCGACCCCGCAAGCGGGGTTCCCCCCGCTCCCCGCGGGAGAAGGAGAGGACGTCCCGCCGCGTCTGCAACTCAACGGTAAAACGCGCTAGCTCAGGCGAGGGTGCCTGGCCAAAGCCTACCTGATGCCGCCGTGACCGGTGCAGTCGATACCGGGGCGCTCGGCTTGCCTACCGGTCGGCTATCACCCGCAATGCCTGTCCTCTCCTATCCTGGCCCCCGTTTGCTCCGTGACGAGATCGAGGCTATCCGCCACCGCCTCCCGAAAACCGGCCCTGACCTCGCGCCAAGAAGCCAGGTTACGCCCCCACCCTGCCCTCCCCCACAATGGGAGAGCGTGTTCACATCCGCATGTGATCGACGACGCAGGCAGAATGAAACAGCCCCACATGATCACCCACACCCTCTGGCCCCGCGCGGTCGATCGGACCGAGATCGTGTGCGAGTGGCATTTCCAGCCGGGTGCTATGGCCGAGCCAGTTTCAACAGAATTTAATTTCAAAAATTTCCCAACTTTCGTCCCATCCATTGGTTTTACTTTAAACAAAATAGAAAAAACATTGATTTCCTTGGGCTTCTTCGTTAGGACTCGTTTGGTGGCGTGCTACTTGGGTGTGGCTGAGACTTGCAAGTTTGCTTGAGACTTGGCTGATGTGAGGTCCTTGTTGACCTAGGCCCGCTGTCGTGCGTAGGGCCGAGGTCCTCCTGCAATTCCCGACTGGCGCAACGCGCCGCCAGAACGACCCGCAACGACCCGGAACAACGAGGCATTACCTACTGCCTTGTTTCGCGGAACAAAGAACAGGATCGGGAAGAGCGAATGCGTCTTGTGCATCTGGGGGCTCTGAAAACATCGATGCGCCCAACCCTGGCTCCTTCACAACATCGAACGACGCTCGTTCTCATTGACTTGATCCGAGCCCGGAAGCAGCGAATCCTGCTCCCGAAACGATTCCCGGTATTCGAGTGGCGCCTCCGTCGTCGCCAACGGCGGGCCCGCGCGCGGCCGGAATATGTCGCCGGTAGCATTTCTGCCCGCACGGCTCACTCGATCCAGCGGGAGTATTACTCCGGCACGAAAGAAACGCATTGTAGGTCAGGCTTTCCAGCCTGACTCTGAGCCTTGTCAGGCTTTCCAGCCTGACTCTGAGCCTTGTCAGGCTTTCCAGCCTGACTCTGAGCCTTGTCAGGCTTTCCAGCCTGACTCTGAGCCTTGTCAGGCTGGAAAGCCTGACCTACTTCCTTGCCGAGGTAATACGTCGCGACCATGTCGTCGTGGGCTTCTCCATTGAAAGGTCTCAGGTGTCAAGATGTTCCCTTCACAGCGTTTGTTCGGCAAGCGTCAGGGCACGATCCGTAAATCCCGGCGGGCTCGGGTAACGTTCCTGCGGCCGTTCATCCAGCAGCTCGAAGACCGTGTCATGCTTTCGACGCTGCTCGTCAATAACCCCACCGATGCCCACGTGGCGGACGAGACGTCGCTGCGCGAAGCCATCGTCCAGGCAAATACGGACGCCGCGGCCGGCATTTCGGATACCATCGCCTTCGACTCCAGCCTGGGAAGCAGCACCATCTACCTCACCCAGGGACAACTGGAGCTGAGCGGCGCCGGCGCCGGCACGATCACCATCGACGGCAGCAGCCCCAGCACACCGGTCACCCTCAACGCCAGCTACGGTAGCCGGGTGTTCCAGATCGACAGCGGCGTTCAGGCCGTGATCACGAACGTCAACATCGAGAACGGGAACGTAACGAGCAACAACGGCGGCGCCATCTTCAATGCCGGCACACTGACTGTCAGCAACGCCAACGTTTCCGACAACTGGGCCTCCTATGGCGGCGGCATCGAGAATCAGGGCGCGCTGACCCTGAGCAACGTTACGCTGACCAGCAACCATGCCGCCAATTCCGGCGGCGCCATCGACAGCACCGGCACCCTGACCGTCAACGATTCCACGCTTACCAGCAACTTTGCCACTTCTGCCGGTGGGATCGCGAACTACGGAACGCTCAACCTCGCCAATACCACCTTCTCCGACAATAATGCTTCCAATTCGGGTGGTGCCATCGACAACGCCTATTCTGCCACGCTGACGATGAATAACGGATTCTTCACCGGCAACATCGCTTCTTACGCAGGCGCCATCGAAAATTATTCCGCAACAGCAACGTTGAGCGATGTCACCTTTTCCGACAACTCCGCTTCCACTTCCGGCGGCGCCATTGATAACTATGGCGGTCCCCTGACGCTGACCAACACCACCGTGTCAGGCAACAACGCCTATTATGGAGGGGCCATCTATAACAATGCCGGCAGCACGGTGACGGTGAGCAACAGCACCCTCTCCAGCAACAGAGCCTACACGGTCGGCGGCGCCATCGACAACGGCGGCACGCTGACGTTGAGCGACGCGACCATCTTCCTCAACGTCGCCGAAAGCTCCGGCGCGGGGATCGAAAACGATGGCGGCACGCTGAGCGTCAGTAACGTGACCCTCTCCGGCAACACGGCCTATAGCTCCGGCGGCGGAATCAACAACAATGGCGGCACGCTGGCGCTCGGGAACACGATCGTGGCCGGCAACACGGTCTATTATGGTTCGGGTCCCGACATCAGCGGCAGCATCACGACGGATCACGGCCACAACCTGCTCGGGACGGCCGTCAAAAACGCCACGAATGACCCCACTCCCGGCCCGGGCGATGTCTTCAACGACAAACCCGGCCTGGCGGCGCTCGGCAACTACGGCGGGCCCACGCAGACTCTGGCCCTCCTGACCGGCAGCCCGGCCATCGGCGCCGGCAACGCCAGCGCCACGAATCCGGCCACCGACCAGCGCGGGTTGCCGCGTGTCGTGAACGGCAGCCTCGACATCGGCGCTTTCCAGACGCAACCGCCAACCTTGGCTTTCACGACGCTCGGCCAGACGGCGGACGCCGGCCAGCCGACGGGCTCCATCACGGTCGAGCTGGAAGACCTGGACGGCAACCCGGCCCCGGCGGGCAGCGTTGGCTACTCGGGCAACGGCACGACGGCCGATACCACCGGCGGCGCCAATCTGACCCTGGTCGGCGGCGCCGGCTTTGCGGCGGGCCAGACCGGTCAGGCCCTCAGCCTCAACGGCGCCAATCAGTATGCGATCACGCCGAACCTGGCGAGCCTGTTCGCGAACAGCAACGCGAGCGTCACGGTGAGTTTGTGGTTCAACGCAGCCGGCCCCGGCGTCATCATGGATGAGCTTGGCCAAACCGCTCTCAACACCGGCTGGCACGACAGCCAGATCGAGATTCTGGCCAACGGTACGGTCGAAGTGCGAGTCTGGGGTTTGTCCGCGGTCACGCTGGGCACGGCCAGCTTCAACGCCTGGCACAACGTGGTGCTGCGCTACAGCGCGGGCACACAGACGCTGGACGGGTTCCTCGACGGCGTGCAGTCGACGTCGTCGACGAGCGGCGGCCGCTCGACCCCCTATGGCTTCGGTTATGGGCTGTATTACGCCTTCGGCGCCACCGACACGGCCAACCTCGGCTCGGGGGCCTACTTCAACGGGCTAATCCAAAACATCAGCATCTTCAACCACCCTCTGAGCAACACCGAGGTACAGACACTGTACGGCGGCGGTAGCGGCGTCGCCGTCACGCCGACCAGCGTCACGCTGAGCAGCAGCTCCACCGGCGGCAGCTTCTCGTATCCCAACGGCCTGCCCATCAGCGGCGGGCAAATCATCATTCCGCAGGGGGCGAGTAGTTTCACTTTCGACTACACCGACACGCAGCCGGGAACGCCCATGCTGACGGCCTCCGCCGCCGGCTTCGCCTCGGCGACACAGCAGGAAACCATCCTGCCGGCGCCGATCTCGGACACGCCCAGCACGGACATCGTCGTCGGCCGGACGCTCTCCGCCTATTTCACGGGTAACGTGCAGAACAACCAGGAAACCATCACCTTCACGGTCTACAACCAGCAAGCCGACACGCTCACCGGTGTGCTGCTGACGGATACCTTGGCCCCGGGGGTGACGTTGGTGAGCGCGTCGCAGCAACCGGACCAGAGCGGGCAAAACCTGGCCTGGAGCCTGGGCACGATTGAGGGGGACTACTGGACCAGCGTGAGCATCACGGTGTCGCTGGCGAATTCCAGTATCTTGCAGTTGGACACGGGCGCCCGGGCTTTCGCCACGCTCAACGCCGGCCCGATCTCGAATTCCACTCCCGCCGCCATGCTCACGCAGGGCAGCGTCGATCCCAACCTGCTGGCCTCCACGCCCGACGCCAACACGACCGATCCGTACATCCAGCAAGAGGCAGCGGTCCTGGATTACAACGCGCAGAACATCTTCAACTTCTTGCACAACGACGTCGGCTACAACTCGTACACCGGCTCGCTGCGCGGCGCCCGCGGCACACTTTGGTCCGACGCCGGCAACGCCTTGGACGTCGCCAGTCTCGGCGTGGCGTTGATGCGCGCATCGGGCATCCCGGCGCAATATGTTCAGGGAACGCTGTCCTATGCGCAGGCCCAGACGCTGATTTTGTCGATGTTCCCGGCCAGCTATCAGACGGTCGGCTACATCCCGGCGGGAACGCAGGTCTCCGATCCGGCGAACGATCAGACCGTACAGGCGGACGGTGAGACGCTACAGGAGGAGACGGAAAGCCACTATTGGTTCGAGTTCAACACCGGCAACGGCTGGGAGAACGCCGACCCGCTGATGGCTGGCGCCCAAATTGGGCAGACGTTCACGGCAGCGACGGGTTCATTTACCGAGGTGGCACAGAGCCTGCGGCAAACGACCGAGGTCTCGCTCACTGCGGAGATCTACAGCCAGGCCGCCGCGGCGTTTGGTCTCAACCCATTGCAGCCCACGGTCGTGCTGGATCAGACGTTCAACGACGTGGACCTGGTGGGCCGGCCTCTCACGATCGGGAATCTCGTCAGTACCTCATCCTTCGGCGCTTTGATTCTCACGACGACAACAAATACCTACACCCCCTACATTGTCGTGGGAGACGACGCTCTTCCCGATTCTCAATTGCCCGATGCAATTATCGGACAGCAGTATCAGGAATTCCTGACCAACTTCCCGCTGGCCAGCCAAATCCTAACCGGCTTGTTCTTGAATATCACCTTGAGTGGTGGAGGGACTACCTCACCACCCTTCAGCCAAACCCTTGTTGACCGCATTGGATACGCCGCCCGACAAGGGTTGGCAGCCCCCGAAAACCTCTCGGTCAACCCCTCAGGTCCGCCAATAATCACGCCTTTCGACCTGACGACCCTCAATATCCTTCCTGGACTTCAAAGTCCCGGTGCGGCACAACTGGTACAAGAGCGAGCCACCCAAGAACTCGCCAGCGTCTCGTCCGAGACTAATCCCACCCAAGTAGTTCAGGCTGAGGCGTTGACCGCCGCCGCACGCGCAAACCTGGCCAACTTCGCCGCCGCCTCCGATCAAGAGACGGCCAATCTCGCCAGGGGGTACTTCTTGGCAGCGTACTTCAACGTGCCACGCATCACAGTGTTTTCCAGCAAGCTCCTCACGGCCAACAGCCAGTCTAATCTTTCATTTAGCTTCGACCTCGTCCATGACTCGATTCGGGCGGTTGCCTCACTCGGGCAAAACGTGCAGGCCCCCCTGTCATTTGCAGCAGCCCGAGGGATCTTCGACAGCTTCCTGGAAGCTCAGTCGGTTCCGGTTCTGCCTGGAGGCGTGAATTTGAGCTCCGCGTCCATCATTCAGCAGTCGATGCAGCAGGGGATCCCGATGGTCGGAATTGGGAAGAGTAATCTTTCTCTGCTGCAAACCCTCAACTTGCCCGCTGATGCAATCGCGAGAATCACCACGGATATACAAAGCGGCCTCCTGGTAATCGTCCCCACGCAGGCGCTAACGATCAATGCCACGCCAATCACTGCCTGGTGGATCGTTAACCCAACGACTGGAGAAATCCTCTCGGAGGGCCAGGACGGCGGCCATCAGGGTCTCGATGAAGTCGCTATTGCAGCCGGCATTACCGGGGGGTTTCTGAACGTGGTTTTTTCCCCATACATCGAAGGGAAAGACTTTACTAAGCTACCTCCGCTTGTGAACGTAAAGAACTTTGTGATAGGATTCCTGAGCGGTGCTCTTCTTACATTTGATTTCCTGGGAATTCTCGGCGGCTTCGCTTTATCATATGATTTTAGCCCATTCGGACCTCTTTCGTTCTTGGATCCCCCGGTGGCGACCCTGTTGGTCGATTTGAACCTTCCTCATCCGACTACCCCTAGAGCCACCTCCAGCACCGAAACGGGGGAACTGTCGAATCAGACGCCGGGCCAGGTTAGTGGCACCCTTCGAGCATCAAGCGCAGTTGCAACAGGCAACTTGACAGCTTTGTGGCAGAGTACGACAGTTGGTAGTTTCCTCGCTTCCTCGTTCGGCGCGACTGTTGCGACTGTCGTGGATTCCGAGGGTACGACCGTTGGGTCTGGTACGGTGGCCCTTTTGACCCAGGCGCCCACCGCAGTCTCGATTTCTGGAAATGCTCAATACAACATCAACGGCCAAGGTAGCTTATCGTTCTACGGCCCAGCCAATTTGAGTACAGGTGTTGCCGGTAATTGGAACAATTACTCGGCAATGGTCGCGGGCAACATTTCGATCACGCTGACCACCGACGGCCTGACGCTTAACGGCGAGACGCTCCCCGCCGGGACATACTCGATCACCACCAACTCGGCGACCTTATCCGGCAGCGGGCAAACTACGTCGCCGAATTTTGCCGGCTCAGCATCCATCACCGCGACCAACGGCACGGTCAATCTGGGCCCCGGCAGTGGGAACCTCACCGTCGGCGGCATATCGCTCGATGTCACGAACGGCGCCACACTCGACGGCTACACCGGCAGCATCACCGTCGCCGGTGGGGGCAACAATACCGATGCCGTCACCCTCAGCGGCAACGCGGCCAATGTATTGAGCGTCTCGCCCACTCCCACCACTCTCTCCGCCGATCAGAACACGCCGGTGACGTTCCAGGCCAACGTCAACACCAGCTTGGCCGACACCTACACGATCACCGCCCAGGCGCCCGCCGGCTGGACGGTCACCATCGATAGCAGCGGCAGTGTCACGGCCACCCCCGCCCCTGGTCTGCAAGGCGGCACCTATCCGATCCAGGTCGTCGTGCAATCCAGCACCGATCTGAACCTGGTCGCACAAACCACCGTCGATGTCACCGTCAAACCGACGCAACCGGGAATGACTTTCGCCGTCAACCCGGACCCGGTGTTCACCGTGCCCTACGACGGCGCTCAGGTTCCCACGGCGTTCCGCGCCGTCATCCACAACACCGGGCCCGCCGCTGATACGTATAACCTGAGCTTCGCCAACGTCCCCAGCGGCTTCACTCTCGTCAGCAGCGCGACCAGCGACACGGTGCCGGCGGGCCAGACGGGCATCGTCGGCATTTACCTGATACCCATCGCCGGCTCCGTCCTCCCCGCCCCGGGCACGCCGCTTTCATTCCAGGTCACGGCGACCAGCACCAGCAACCCGGCCATCACGCAGACGGTCACCGAATCGTTTACCATGCCGGCGATCGACGCCGTGACGATCGCCAGCAACCCGGTCCACGTATCGACCGTGCCGGGCCTACCGGCGACGGCCACGGTAACCCTCGAAAACGTCGGCAACGTGGCTGCCAGTGCCGCCCTCACCTTCAGCACCGATTCCGGCTTGACGCTGACCGGGTTGAGCGCCACGCCGATCACGCTGGCCATCGGCCAAACGGCCACCGAGACGGTCGACCTCACCCCCGCCGCCGCCGTGCCGCTGAACACGACGCTCCAGGCCACTGTCAACGTCGGCCCCGCCTCCCTGCAAAACGTGGTGTCGGTCGTCAACGTGACCCCGAGTTCGTCCTTCGCCGAAGCCGGGCAGACGGTCACCGTCTCCGCGGACGTGCTCAACGCGGTGACCGCGACGGAGCAGGCCGAGGCTTCCTTCAAGGTCCTGAACGGCTCGGGCAACGTGGTCTTAACATCGACCGCGGTGCCGCTGACGCTGTCGGTCCTGACCAACGTGGCGACGGTCAATCTCGGCAGCCTCGGCACCAGCGCCCTTGCCCCCGGTCAGTACACCATCCAGGTCAGCATCGCCGACAGCGGCGGCAACCCCATTCCAGGGGCCACGGGCACGGCCAGCCTGGTCATCGACGCGCCGGTGACGGCCAGCCTGGCGGTCAGTTCCAACGCCCTGTCTCCAGGTACCAACACCGTCTTCAACACGCTCACCGTGGGCAGCCAAACGCTCCTGGGCAGCGTGCAGACCGACGGCGAGGCGACCAGTGTCGCCCTCAACGGCAACCTGGCCTACGTGGCCAACACCAAGGACATTGCCGTCGTCAACGTCAGCGATCCGACCAACCCGCAGATCGTGACCACCTTTGGCAGCACCGACCTCAACCAGGGCGGCCTCAACCTGGTGCAGCTCGACGGCAGCAACCTGGTCGTCACCTCCGAGAACCTCTCGAACAGCACGTCGTTCAACCTGCTCGTCTTCTCGTTGGCCAACCCGAGCAGCCCGCAACTGCTCAGCAACACCACGATTCCTTACGCCTTCACCAGCGATCTGGTCGTCCAGGGGAACACGGCCTTCATCCCCATCGAGGGGATCAGCTACAACGGCAACGGCAATATCACGGACCAGTTTGGCGACTTTTTGGCGGTGGACCTGAGCAACCCGGCAGCGCCCCAATTGGCGGGAGTCCTGTTCAACGACCGCGGCGCGCCCCGGGGAAGCGACTCCAACCAGTTCGATGCCGTGCCGATCAGCAGCCAGGTCACGTACGTGGCCGGCAGCACCTCGACGGGAGCCAACACGCAAATCGGCAACGGGAGCGTGCTGGTCGTCAACACGGCCAACCCTGCCAGCATGTCGGTGGCCGATAAGTTGGACATCCCCGGGACCGTGCAGGCGGTGGCCATCGCCGTGGATGGCAACGAGGCCCTGGTCGTCGGCAGCACCGGCGGCTGGCAGAGCCCGTTCAGCGATCCGTCGCAAATCGGCCTCACCGGCAACGTCACACTCACCATGCTGAACATCAGCAATCCCCTCGATCCGACGATCATCGGCTCCACGGTCGTGACGCAGGATACCTTCCCCAATGCGGGCGACAACCCGGCAGCCAAACTGCAAGCGATTTACCTCGGCAACGGCCAGTTCGCCGTCAGCGACACGCTGGCCGGCGGTGGGCCGGCGCTATTGGTGGTCAACGCCAGCAATCCAGCCAACCTGGTAACGAACACGGTCCCGGCGCCCGCGGACATTAACGGCATGGCCGTCTCCGGCGACTGCCTCCTGGCGACGAGCGGGGCCGGTCTCGACATCTACCAGACCGGCGCCTTGACTACTCAATCCGTGACCGCCAAGGTGACCGTGCCGACGACCGGCGCCGCGGCCGTAGTGTCGAACTCCTTCAGCGTGCAGCCCATCCAGATCATCCCCGGCAGCGGCACCGAGACCCTGGTGTGGGATTTGACGCTGGCCCCCGGAGCGGGTAGTCAGCAGATTACCTGGGAAACGACGGTGAACGGCCTGGCGGCCGGTCAAGTCGTCGCGGTTGCCACGGGCGCGAGTATCCAGCTTGGCAACGAGCAATTCACCTTGCCCGCGTCGAACGTCGCCGGCGTTCCCGAGACCCAAACCATCGAAATCCCGGTGGAGGTCGTCGCCCCGGGCGTGCCGGCCATCGCCAGCGCCGCCGTCGCCGCGGGGCAGATCGGCAATACCAACCTGGCCAACCAGCTCAACGACCTCAGCACGGCGCTCACCAGCCTGGTGGAGACGCCGACCAGCGCGGTTTACCAGGGCCAGGCGGTGGCGGCGCTCACCAGCATCATCAGCCAGGTCACGAACGACCCCTTCCTGGCCCCGTTCGCGAGTGGCCTGACGGCGGGGAGCACAGCCATCGCCAGCGCCACCACGGCCGCCGAGGTCGATACGGCCGTCATCAACCTGGGCGCCGTCCTCGATTCGCTGGCCCAGGTCATCAGCGACGAGGCGGCCTCCGGCTTCACGCTCTCGCTCTCGCCCGACCGCGAAGTGGTCCTGCCCTCGGCCCCCGAGGTCTTCACGCTCGTCATGAAGAACAACGGCAGCGCGGCGACGACCTACAATTTGGCCGTCTCCGGCCTCCCGTCGGGCGTCACGGCCGTGTTCAGTCAGACGTCGGCGACGCTCCAGCCGGGCCAGTCGATCGGGCCGGGGAACAGCGGCGTCACCCTGACCCTCACCGAGTCGGGAACCACCCTCGTCCCGGCCAACTTCACCATCACGGCGACGGCCCAGGGAGCCCCTGAGATCACTTTGAGCACCCCGGGCCTGCTCACCCTCCGCCCCGAGTCGATCGTCCTGGCCGGTGTCACCGCGACCCCCCCGTTCACCAGTGCCGGCGGCCAGGTCTCCGTCTCGGCGCAGGTGCAGGCCGTCGTCAACGAGCCGACCCAGGTCACGGCCTCGTTCACCGTCACCGACCCGAACGGGAAGGTCCTGTTCACTTCCACGCCGACCCCGGAGTCGCTCTCGGTAGCGAACACGCTGACGACGGCCGCGCTGGGGATGCTCGACACCACCGGCTACGCCGATGGCACCGACACGATCACCGTGACCCTCGCCGACGCGACCGGGACGCCGATCCCCGGCGCCTCGGCCGTGGGGACCCTGGTCATCGGCGCGCCGGTGACCGGCACCCTCACCACCACCCCGGCCATCGTGCCGACGGGCAACGACACCGTCACCACCACGGTCCAGGTCAACACCGGGACCACCTATACCGCCCCGTTGACCCTCCAGGGAGCGGTGAGCACGCCCGCCCCCGGCACCTCCGTGGCGCTCTACGTCTCCGGCGGCAAGACCTACGCCTACGAGAGCGGCACCGGCGGGATCAACGACATCGACGTGACCCACCCGACCAATCCGCAGCTCCTCGAGACGTTCGGCCAGAACGACATCACCAACGGCCAGTTCGGCTTCAACGTCGCCAAGGTCGTCAACGGCGAGCTGCTGGTCGGGACCTCCAACGGCAACAACGGCAGCGTCTTCAACCTGCTGGTTTACTCCCTGGCCAACCCGGCCGCCCCGACGCTCGTCAGCAACACGACGATCAGTTACCGGTTCCTCGCCGACATGCTCGTCAACAGCACCGGCACGGCCGTCTACGTCCCGACGGGCGGGCTATCCCGCTACGGGTCGTACATCTTCCAACTGTTCGGCGACCTCGTCGCGATTGACCTGAGCAACCCCGCCCAGCCGACGCTGGCCAGCGCCTTGTTCACCAACGAGGGCCAGCCCGACGGCGGCGACATGGACGAGTTCGGTGGCACCCTCGTCAACGACGGCCTCGCCTACATCACCGGCCTGACCCCCGGTGGCGGCAACGTGACGGGCAACACCGGCAACCTGCTGGTCGTCAACGTCGCTGACCCGACGAACATGACGGTGGTCGACTCGTTGAACATCCCCGGCACCTTCGAACTCCTCAACGTCGCCGTCTACGGCGACCGCGCCCTGGTCGCCGGCGTGGCCGGCACGGAATCGAACGTGTACGACGCCAACGCGACCGGGGTCTACGATAATCTCACCCTCACCGTCCTGGACATCTCCAACCCGGACAACCCGACGATCCTCGGCTCGACGCTCGTCACCAATGAGCAATTCCCCCTCAACGAGGCGGGGGCCAAGACTGACGTGGTCAGCCTGGGCAACGGCGACTTCGCCGTCAGCGACACCGACGCCAACGGCATGCCGTCGCTCCTGGTGGTCGATCCGAACGACCCGAACAACATCGTCGTCTCCTCGGCCCAGGTGCCCAGCGGCGTTCACGGGATCACCGTCTCGGGGAGCGAGGTCTACGCCACAACGTCGAGCGGCCTGTCGGTCTATCAGATCGGCTCGCTCGTCAGCGACCCGGTGACGATCACGGTCAACCTCCCCGCCGGCACGGCCGCCAACATCGTCCCCGGCTCGTTCAACATCGCGCCGACGCAGATCAACACCTCCGCCAATGGCGACAGCCTGGTCTGGGACCGCTCGTTCGCCTCGGGCAACACCACCTACACCTTCTCCTGGCGGACGACGCTCACCAACGTCCAGGCGGGCCAGACGATCCCCGTGACGACCGGCGCCAGCATCGCGTTCACGACCCAGGAGACGCCCGGCACGGTGACTCTCCCCGCCACGAGCGTGACCGGTGTGGCGATCATCAGCGTCTCGCCGGCGTCCCAGACCGCCCAGCCCGGAGCCACGGCGACCTACGACGTGCGGTTGATCAACCCCGCCAGCTCTCAGGACACCTACTACCTCGATGTCTCGGGACTGCCGTACGACTGGACCGACAACCTGCCCTATCCCTATTCCGTCACGATCCCCGCGGATGGGGCTGTGGACGTGCCGCTGACGATCACCAGCGGCGTGTCCGATGCGCTGGGCACGACCTCGTTCACCGTCACGGCCGAAGACGGCAACGGAGCCACCGGCTCGGCGCCGGGGAGTCTCACGCTCGCGGGGCAGCCGGTCATCGTGCCCGACGACGATTCGCACGGAATCGTCGCCACGCTCACACCCAGCCAGGCCACGGCCGGGCAAGGAACATCGGCCCAGTACGTGATCCAGTTGACCAACACCGGCAGCACCGACGACACGTTCACGCTGACAGCGACGGGCCTGCCGCTGGGCGTCGCGGCCAGGTTCGGCCAGACCACCATCGACGTGCCGCCGGGCGCGAGCAACTTCCGCGACGTGACGCTGACCCTGACGCCCCCGAAGGGGACGACTCCCGGCAACATCCCGTTCACGGTCACGGCCACCTCGACAACCAAGTCCACGGTCTCGAACACCGCCTCTGGCACGCTCACGGTCGTGGCCAACGGCGTCAACGTGTACCTCTCCCCGTCATCGGGCAATCCCGGGAGCACGTTCGTTATGACCGTGTACAACACCGGGACAGTGCAGGATACGTTTGACCTCAGCCTGGGCGGGCCGGCTGCGTTGGTGTCGAGCCTCGCCACCGACAAAGTGACGCTCTCTCCAGGAATCTCAAAGTCGGTTCATCCGGAAAGAGCGTACTTTTTCCAAGTGACTCCACAACAGTCGGCTACGTCGAGGATTTTCTGAGGCATGACTCGGGTGTCCGATGGTTTCTGGTGCGCTCATCCTACCAAAGCGT
>Ga0187864_10003326_pt1 | contig 13251 bp, 9 predicted proteins | sample June2016WEW_11_4_FD_132985 | JGI IMG/M metagenome (GOLD analysis project Ga0187864, IMG submission 132985) | Peatland microbial communities from SPRUCE experiment site at the Marcell Experimental Forest, Minnesota, USA - June2016WEW_11_40 | ecosystem: Environmental > Terrestrial > Soil >... | reverse complement strand
TCGATGACGTGATAGTCGTCGAGCACCAGGATCACGTCGCCCGAAACAGTGAACAGGTCGTTGATCAGCGTGGTGAGCACCGCGTCGGTCGGAGCCTGTGACGACTCCAGGAGCGAGAGGGCGCTGGCGCCAACCTCCCTGCCCGCGACCGACCTCAGCGCTGCCACGACGTATTTCCAGAACAGCGATGGGTCGTTGTCGGCCTTGTCGAGCGAGAGCCACCCCGCGGAGGGTCCATCGTGAGGAACGGCGGCCAGCCATTCAGTGAGCAGCGTTGTCTTCCCGAAGCCGGCCGGAGCCGAGATGAGCGTCAGGGCCGACCCAGCCCCCGCGCTCAGGCGCGCACGCAGTCTTTGACGCGGCACCAATCCGCGTGCCCCCCTTGGGACGTGCAGCTTCGTCTCGAGCAGGGGATCGCGATCGCGACCTTGCTCCCTCAGGTTGCCTCGAGCCGTCTGCGTGTCCACTGTCTGCGTCCTTACCTGCGCAGGGATGAGCGACGCGTCCTGGACCAGGATGCGTCCCTCGAGCTCTCGCAGGAAAGAGCCGGGATCGATTCCGAGCTCTTCGACCAAGCGATCACGGACTTCACCGTAGGCCCGAAGCGCTTCGGCCTGGCGCCCGGCCCGGAGAGGGCGAGCATGAGCAGCTCCCACATTCGCTCACGGGCACCGGCACGCCCGCGACCGCTATCTCGAGCTCGCCGAAGACGTTCACCTCCACCACGCCCACAGTACGACCGTTATCGTCGGAGTGGCGACAGCGAAGGAGGGCCGACGGTGCTATCTGCGGGCTGACGATCCAGAGGTGCGCGAGCTTGCCGACTGGCGCGTCGATTCCCTCACCGAGCTGCCGGCTCTGTTCCGGCCGGGTGGGCGGCGATGAGCATGAGCGCGTCGAGCAGGCGTCCCCAGTCCGCCTCGGCGAGATCCCTGCCCATCGTGTGCGCGAGCGTCGCCAGCGCGGCCACGAGCTGGAGCGTGAACTCATCGGCATCCAGGTCGAGCGTCGTGGCCATGACCCCGACGGCCTGCCGGAATCTGGCCGTGCGCCCGAGCCGGACCAGTGAGGCCGGCACCTCAGGTGACGCGGACGCTTGCGGCTGCTGAGCCTCCTCGCCGACGGCCAGCGTGACGACCAGGTGCATGCCCAGGGCTTCGGCGAGCCGCGTCAGCGCCGCGGTCGTGGGGTTACCCCTGCCGTTCTCCAGGTTGGCGATGTAGGGCACCGACAGCCCCGCGTCCGCCGCGACCGACGCGACAGTCCGGCCCGCCGCGGTCCGCCGTGCCCGCAGCTGGCGGCCGATCGCTGGCTGCTCCACGTCTTCTCCAGTCTTGACAGAGCACTAATGCTTGAAACTATTCTGACAGAATAGTCAAGGACGGGTGGCAGGCGTGCTTCAGGCCTTGCGGATACGGGACTTCCGGCTGATGTGGGGCGGCAGCCTCATCAGTTCCCTTGGCTCGTGGCTGCTGATCCTCGCCGTCCCGGCCCACGTCTTCCAGGTCACTGGCTCGCTGCGCGACACCGGGCTCACGCTCGCCGCGCAGTACCTGCCGCTCCTGGTACTCGGCCCGGTCGCTGGCGTGTTCACCGATCGCTGGGACAGGCGCATGCTGATGATCGCAACCAGCTTGTTCCGCGCGGCCGCGGTGACAGCGATGCTGCTCGGCACCTCTCCCGGCCGCTACTGGGTCCTTGATGCCGCCCTGATCGCGGAAAACGCCGGCGGCGTGCTGTACGTCCCGGCCGCGCGGGCCCGCACTCCGGCCATCGTGGGCACCGGGAGCCTGCTGAGCAGCGCCAGTTCACTTAACGCCTTCGCCGGCGGCATCATGCAGCTCATCGGCGGCCCGGTCGGCGGGATCCTCCTGACCCTCTACGGCGTCAGATGGCTGATCTGCGCTGACGCCCTCAGCTACCTGATCTCGGCCGCCGCCAATGTCCTGACATCCCGGACTGGCGGTCCGCACGTCGGCCGCGCGGCCTCGATCAGCGGCGTGGCTAGCGACCTCGTCGAGGGGACGCGCATCCTGCGCGGCCAGCCCGTCGCCCGCGCACTGCTCCCCGTCACGGTCATCTTCCTGGCGGCTAACGCATCGCTCAGCGCCGTGCTCATTCCCTTCGGCGTCCAGCGGCTGGGCGGCACCGGGCACACCGGATTCCTGCTGTCCTGCCTGGGCGCGGGCGTGCTGCTCAGCGCCCCGGTCCTGCGCGTGCTCCTGGACCGGGCCCGGATCCGGAACCTGCTGGCCGCGAGCCTGACGGTCACCGCCGCCGCGTACTTCCTGCTCTTTACCTCGTCGTCGCTCGCCACCGCGCTGCCCGCAGCGGTAGCGGTCGGGATGTTCGGCACGGTGTCCGAGGTGGCCCCGCAGACCGCCATCCAGCGGGTCATCCCTAATGGAGTACTCGGCCGGGTCAGCGCCGTATTCGTAACCGGGGAGGCAGCGGCTGCCCTGACCGGCGCCGTCGTCGGTCCCTTTCTGGCCCAGGCCGTGCATCTTTCCGGCATAGCCGCAGTCGCTAGCCTCGTTACGCTCGGTGCAGCGGCACTAGCCTTCCGCATCGTGCCGCGCAGGCCCGCGATCATGGCCGTGCCGTCCACCGCGATCGACACGCAGTCATGACTCCTGCCTACGGCTCGCGGATCATGTACGCTCGGCGTGTTTGTCGACAGGCAGGTCCGAAGGCAGCGAGAATCGCGGCCATCACGCCGTTAAGAGGCGTGCCTGCGTGATGCCTGCGCGGCTGGGTCACTCGGATCCGTGCTAGCCAGATCGTGAGGTATCCGATGAGCACGATGGATAACGGCCTATTGTGACCAGCCATGCTGCCCCGATCATGAGCACAGGAAACTCACGGCCGCCGCCGGGGCGGTGGCCCGGGAGAGAAGGAGCAGGCAATGCCGGGAATCGTCGTGGGCATCGATGGCTCACCTAACTCAGAACGCGCACTGGACTGGGCGATGAGGCAGGGTGCGGCCCTGCATGTCCCGGTTACCGTCATAACGGTGCATGAGGTCGCGAAGAGCTACTGGGGTCACATCCCGGTGATCGGTCCGGCTGACCGGCCCCTGCTCGACAATCTGCACCAGGCCGCCGAGGAGATGACCCAGAAGGTAGCGAGCCGGATGGGCAACGCGCAGCCAGCATCGGTCAGCATTCGCGCTGTGGACGGCTTCGTGGTCAAGGAACTGGTCGATGCCTCGCAAGACGCCGACATGGTAGTCGTCGGCGCACGCGGCGGCAGCGGCTTTGCCCGGCTGCTGATGGGCTCGGTGAGTAGCGAGGTCGTCCAGCACTCGGCATGCCCGGTCGTGATCGTCCCGCACAAGAGGTGACCCGCGGCGCGCAGCCGGCCTTCCGAACTCCTGCGCCGGGCGCGGAGGCAGCCATGACGCCCTGCACCCTCAGTTCGCAGCGCAGCTCCTGATCAGCCAGTTTGATCTTCTTGCGGCCCGGCACAAGCTGCTGACCGAGGAACGTCACGCCGAACGGGTACTGACGCTGCGACGCGTCACGGCCGGCCGCCGCCGGGAAGACGCCGGCGGCTCACCTTGCTGAGGGCCAGCGCCCGGCTGGGCGCGACCGCCGCCACACCAGGCACAGGCCGTAACGAGGCGGCCCCGGGCGAAGGGCAAGGGCCGGTCCCCGTTACGCGGTTAACCGGTTGTGGCGACCGGCGGTCCGGCGGCAGGCTGGCCCGGTGGCTGATCGCCTGTTCGCCGACCCCGTCCTCGCCGAGCTGTATGACCGGTGGGATCCCTGGCAGCAGAGAGCTGACTTCCGCTTCTACCTGCCCCTGGTGATGTCTGCCCGGGCTGTGCTGGATGTGGGCTGCGGGACCGGCGAGCTGCTGGGCCTCGCCCGGCAGGCCGGGCATACCGGGCGGCTGTGCGGGCTCGACCCGGCCCCGGGGATGCTGCAGCAGGCGCGTCAGCGGCCCGACATCGAGTGGGTGGCCGGTGATGCAGCGTCCGCCAGCTGGGATCGTGAGTTCGACCTGGCCATCATGACCGGCCATGCCTTCCAGGCGCTTGTCGAGGATGACGACATCGCGAACGCGCTCGCGGCCATCCGGGCGGCGCTCACACCAGTCGGGCGCTTCGCCTTCGAGACCCGCCATCCGCTGGCACGGGCCTGGGAGAACTGGACGCCGGCCAGCGCAGTCCAGGTCATCGGTCCCGCCGGAAGCCTGGTGCGGATGACGCACGAGGTCCGGGCGCCGTTCGACGGCAGAACCGTGACCTTTACCAGCACGTTCACCAGTCCCGGATGGGATAGTCCGGAAGTCAGCCAGAGCACCCTGCGATTCCTGGACGCGGGACCGCTTTCGCTGTTCCTGTCGCGTGCCGGACTGATCATCGAGGAGCAGTTCGGGGACTGGGACCGCCAGCCGCTGACCGCCGCCAGCCCGGAGATCATCACCATCGCCCGGCCCGCCTGAGCGCCGTACCGCGGCGCCCGCACGGGTGCGGCGGGCGAGCCGCAGCGCCGCGGCCGCCACTGGGCCGGCCCGGCCGGCCGTGCTTCACGATGCCCCGGCCCAGCGGACGGTTAGCTGATCGAGCGTGTATCCGAAGGCGTTCACCGTCGGCTGGATGAAGTTGTCCCGGATGGTCTGTGCCGCCTCAGCTTCCGCGCTTGCCACCAGCGGGCGAGTAATGCTCGGGTCGCGGGTGGCGTTACGGAAAGCCTTCTGCTGGGCCTCGGCATAAAGCACTGACTCTGCGAACTGCGGCCTGAGGACCAGGCCGCAGCCGAATCCGGGGTAGGTCCAGCTGTGCTGAACGTCGATGGGCCTCGATGGGATGTTGTCGATCGTCACGTCGTGAGCTGTCTGCGGGAGCTGCGGCCGCGGCAGGATCATCGTGACGCTGACCTGCCCCGGCTTGCCGTCGCGCGGACGGCTCAGGACCTGCAGCCGGTAGTGCCCGGAAGCCGGCGTCCACCAGGAGGGGCCCGGATTGAGGTCGACCGTCGCGGATGCGCGCGCCACGGCGTAGAAGGTGCTGGCATACCAGCACGGCCATGGGCCGATGCTCTTCGACACCTTGTGGCTGAAGGTGAAGGTGAAGTTGGCCTCGCCGAGCGCTGGCCTGGAGATGCCCTCGATTTTCTGCAGCACCCACGGGCCCAGGTCCGTGCTGGTGCTGCTGCCAGCGCTGGCCGCCTGCCATGGCCAGCCGAACCTCACTGAGGGCAGATGCACGTTGATGCCCACGACGTGCAGGGCCGCGGATAGCGCGGCGAGCACCAGGGAAGCGATAGCCCGGCGGAATATCAGGCCGAGGGCTACCACCACGGCTGTCCGCATGACCCAGGGCCGGAGGCGGCGGCGGCGCCCTGGACCATCACCCGTGCTGGGGGGAGGGTCCGTAGCCCGGCCCCCGGCCGCGCGCGAGTCCCGCGGACCTGGCCAGCCGGCCTGACCGGGCCACGCCTCAGCGCCAGGGAGCCCGCCGGGGACGGCGGGCAGTGCCGCCGGGTCTCTCCAGCTGGCCGGGTCTGTCCAGCCGGGCGGGTCACCAGCCGCGTACGGCGCCGTGGCCGGGCGCCGTGAGCTGCCGGCGGAGATAGTGCCGAGCAGGAAGAGCAGGAAACGAACCACGCAGTCCACCACCTTCTTGCGGTTACTCGGACGATCAGACGGTGGCTGGGTAGTTCAGCCCCAGCATGACGGGCACTGCGCCGAAGGGCAGCCTGAAACGTGCTCCCGGCTTATCTGGCGCATGAGGGTCATCAATCCTGGGCCACCGCATGCTGGTGTGCTGGGCGGTCAGGCCAGCGACCGAGTAAGGGAACTCCATCGCGGATGTGCGGTGCAGCTTGAGCAGCCCGCCCCAGCGGAATGCCGCGAAGACGTTGGCCAGGTCGCAGACGGATAGGTCTGCCCGGGCAGTCAGGTCGATCTGGTAGACCGCCCACGCGAGCTCCACGAGGTCATCAGCGCACTGCTCCAGCGCTGCTGACCTGGTTCGGTAGATTGTCCCGTCCGGATTCAGGGTGCCGAGCTTCTCGCCCTGCACAGGCGAATACCGGGGCCGGGCCTCGCATTGCATCCAGTCGCAGGTGGCCAGGAATTCCCAGCGGATGGGGGCGTGGCTGGCGACATCGCGGTAGAGCGGCTCCGCACGAGTGAGCGGCACCATGGCCGACGTGAGGATGGCGTTCCGGACGGACGGCGGAATGCTGTCCCGGTACCGGCTGGCCGCCGGCCGCGCCGGGCGCGCAGCGGTCCGACCCGGCGGACCCGCGCCGGGGACTGGCACCTGCACGGCCGATGCCGTCGGGATCGACGGTGTCGCCTGCGTCGCGGGCCGGTAGGCATGAACCCGCGTGCGCCGCGCGGCGCCGGCGACTGCACGGCCGGAGGCTGCGCGCGCCGGGTCGGCCCCGGCAGCCGCGGACGGCGCGGGTGCTGGCACCGGCGTGCCCGGAGCCGAGGCAACGGGCGAGGGCACGCCAGGAATGGCGGCTGACGGCGCGATCGGGCCAGGAGATGACGTCACAGGCGCGGATGTCGCTGGCGGGGCGGGCGATGACGCCGGGGCGGGCGATGACGCCGGGGCGGATTGTGGCGTCGGTGTGGGCTGTGGCGTCGGCGTGGGCTGACCTGCTTGCGCGGGCTGCGTTGGCTGCGCGGGCTGGGACTTCTGCGCGGGCTGGGACTTTGTTGCGGGCGACGGGGGCGGTGCCGCCGGGGCGCTCACAGGCGTGCGGCTGGCCGCGGGCGGGGGCGGTGCCGTGCTGATCGCCGTGGCCACCGGAGCAGGCTGCAGGCCCGGAATAGCGGCCTTGCCAGACGCCGCCTGCCGGGCATGGGAGGGACGCGGCGTCACGTCGTAGCGGTACAGGTCATACTGGCGCATGAGGCTGATCAGCGTCGATCCGTAATCAGGGTCCGTGGCGTACACCCCCGTCAGGGCGCTGGCGAAGGCGTCCGGATCGTGCCGGACAGTCATCGCCTGCGTGTAGTAGCCGCTGGTAGCGAGCAGACGGCCGTGATCTTCGATGCTCTCGGCGACGTTGTGGTAGACGCGGAACGGAGCCGTCTGCGTGACCCACTGGGAGTTCTCGTACTCCTGCGTCGGCTGCGCATCGCTGCCAGCGGGTCCGGTTCCCTTAATGCCGAACAGGTTGTTATCCCGGCTGGCCAGGGTGCTCTCGCCCCAGCCGGATTCATCGATGGCCTGGGCGATGGTCACGGGGGCGGGAACGCCGTACCGGCGCTGCGCGGCCATCGCTCCGGGAGCGACTTCGCTGATGAAGGCCTGCTGGGCGGTCATCTCCTGGGCCGGGGCTGGCGCGACCGCAGCCCGGGGACTGTCGCCGGGAGCGGCCGGCGCACGTCCGGCCGGCCTGGTGGTGGTCGCGTGCGCCACACGCGGCAGCCCCGGTATCGCGGCCGTGCCTTGCTGTGCGGCGATGGGCGTGCTGACGGCGCCCGCCAGGCTGGGGCCCGGGACATCAGCAGCGCCCGCGCCGCCGCTGACGGCCTGACCGCCGGGCCTGCGGCCGGCCCGGCTGGCCCGGGTACTGGCGGGCCGCGGCCGGGCCGGGCGCCGCGCCGGTCCGCCCGCATGGCCGGCTGCCCGCGCCGCGGCCACGGCGGGACCGGCGGCAGCGACCGGGGTGCCGGGAATAGCCGCTTCGCTGTCCTCGGATGCGGCCGAGGCTGCCTGCGGCGGCGCGCTGGCCGGGCTCGCGCCGGGGATCGACGTCTGCCCCTCGCCCGACGTGCCCTGTGCCGCACGGGCGCCGGGCACTGGCGAGCCGCCGGCCTGCTGCCCCGTGCTCGTCGCGGCCGCCAGCGGGCCGTTGTTGACGAATCCGACCACGCCCTGCTGGCTCAGCGGGCCGGGATACTCGTGCGCGTTCACGGAATAATTCGGCAGCGAGTCGCCGCCGATCGTGGACAGGACGCCCTCGGCGTCTTTCGTGACGACTTCCACGTGGCCGCTGAACAGCACCCAGTCGCCTGGCAGTGGCTGGTAGCCGTCGCCGAGCGGATGCCAGCGGTCGTGCGCCTCCGCGTCTTGCAGCACCGAGATGATGCCAGGCGATGCCGGATTGGGGTCCACGCGCGCGTCGACCCATGCGTGCACCGGCCAGGGATAAGAGGTTCCCCCGGTGACCCAGCTCTGCTGGCCAGCGACCTGGGCGCCCAGCTCCAGCGTCAGGCTGGCAAAGGCTGCGCATGATTCGCCATGATCAGCGCCGTCCCGGCTGTCGTGCTGCCAGATCATCGCCTCCATCTCGGCCGGCGTCTTATCCGCCGCCATCCGGAGGTAGTAATGCGCAACGTTGACGATCGCGGACCGGAGTATCGCATCGTCGCCGGGCGCGGGCTGAGCCGACCGGACGGACCGGTCGAGGGCCAGCAGCCGAATGGGCACGTTAGCCGGAGTGCTGAGGTCGGCGGCCGCTCCCGGGACAAAGGAAAAGCCTGTTATCGCTCCGCTCGCGCTCAGGCTGACGAGCGCAGTCACCTGGTGCCACCATGGCTTGCTGGCGGAATGCATGAGATCACCCCTTTTCCTGGTGCTGGCGGCCGCCGCGGCGGAGCGAGTCTCGCTGGGTGCCCGGGTCAGGCGGAAGGCCGGGCGCCGGCCAGCCGGCGCAGGATGGCCTGGACTTGCGGGGCACCTGGATCCTGAGCGTTCTCGAACAGCACGGCGGCGTCCTGCGCTGCGCTGGGCGCGGCACCGACGACCCATCTCTGGTAGATGTCAGACACCAGGGCGGCCTGACCCGCCGGGCTGGTGACGGGCTTCGCGCAGACGGCCGGGAACCCCCGGCGCGAGGCGACCGCAGCCGATCCGGTGTACTGGAGGCAATTCGCCGGGACGCTTTCCAGCCCAGACTGGACAAGCGGGCTGCCATTGGCACTGGTGAGCGTAGCGCCGCCGACAATGTTGTTGATGGCTCGCGCCGCTACTGCCAGGCTGTCGATCGGATTGGCCGGATCGTACGGATGGTGCAGGTTGAGGGACCAGGCCACGTCGCCGCCCTGCGCGGGCGTAATCGGCTCGAGGCCAGTCCGGCCGGTCTTCACGTCGGCGAAGGCCGGGTTGTCATCGCTGGTGATCAGGGCGAATACCCAGAGGACCTGCCGGGTGGCGCTCGCGCAGGCAAAGTTCACCTGATCAGGCTCCGACTTCACGTCAGGGTTCTGGCAGGCCCTGGCGGCCTCACGCTGCACGGTAGCGACGCTGGGAGGCCAGGAAGCCCCTCCGCCGGACAGCCTGATGACCAGGATCGTGGTGAGCACTGCGGCGACTGCCAGCCCCAGGGCCAGCTTGCGCCCGCGGGGAAGGGCCTGATGATAGCCGCCGCGGCGGCCGCGATTAACGAGTATCTCGGTGCGGGCCTCGGCCGAGCTGACGCGCTGATCCGGATCGGCCCCCGGGCAATCGCCCGAATGGGCCGACGCGCCGTACCAGCGCAGCGATCTCGTCGCATCGCGGCGGTGATCAAGGCTGCCGGGGGCGCAGTCGCATCTTCCGGCGGCGCGGACGGGCGCCGCGTCCTGGAGGCAGGCGGCGGCATGCGCCAGCTCGCGTTCCAGTGATCCGCGGGCATCGGCGAGTTCCCGCTCCAGCGCCGCCGTCCTGCTCTTCAGCTGGGCGAGTCGATGATCCTTGATCCTGATGTCGTCATGAAAATCAGTCGTCACTTTGCTATCACCTCTAGCGTGCGGCCAGTTTCCCGGCGGCCGCGGCTCTTCAGAATGGTTAGGAGATGGGTCCGCCCGGCCGCTGCCGGACGTGCGCTTCCTGGCGGGCCGCGGACGGGGGCTGGCTTGCCGGAGGATCCGTGCGGACGTGGGCATGCCGGCCCGCCGGCACGGTGCAGCGGGCGGCGCGGTCTCGCGGCGGGCTAACCCGCGGCTGGGCCAGGCCATGCTCTCCCCGGCGGGCGGGCCAGTGTGGCCATGATCTCGTCATGCAGGTGACCTGAAGCATGCCTGTAATTAGAACATACATACGAGCCAGCTGTGAAGGCCAATTGGTTAGAACAGGTGTTCGCCCTGCGGCCGCCTCCTCGTCGGCCGGCCGCGTGCCCCGGTCCGGCGGCGAGCTGGGCGACTGGCGGAATGGCCTCCATCACAGCCTGGCCGCCAGCAGCCGCGGTCGCTACCATCCCTGGCTGGCAGCCGCCGTGCCGGCGCACTCAGGACCTGCCGTCGCGATGGCAGCGACTTGGCTTGCGGAACCTGGTGAGTGCGGGCGCCGCGCGCCCGCGGGCCGGTCATGACGAGCTGGTGCAGGATGGATGAACCAGCCCCCGGCCATTGGCGTCAGATTAGTGCGTCAAATTCGTAACGGCCGGACCGCCAGTGGGCATGATAGGTCTTAATCTTCGCATTCCGGGGGGGAGACTTGATTGTGCTCCGGCAAGCCTCGTTAGTGGAACCGCTGCGCCGGTGGGATCCGGAGCAGATCGGCGGTTACGTCCTGGTGGGCAGGCTGGGCGCCGGAGCCATGGGGCGCGTCTACCTAGGCAGGTCGGCCGCGGGGCGGCTGGTCGCGGTCAAGACAATCAAGATCGAGCTCGCCGACGAGCCGGATTTCCGCACCCGTTTCGCCCAGGAGGTAGCCGCCGCCCGCCGGGTCAGCGGAGCATTCACGGCCGCTGTCGTGGCGGCCGAGCCTGAGGCCGACGTGCCCTGGCTGGCCACCGCCTACGTGCCGGCGCCCGCACTCAGCGATCTGGTCCGAGCATGCGGCCCGCTGCCCGTGGCCGCCGTCCGCTGGCTGGCGGCAGGCTGTGCTGAGGCGCTGGAGTCGATTCACGCAGCGGGCCTGGTGCACCGGGACCTGAAGCCGTCCAACGTCCTGGTCTCGCCGGACGGACCGCGGGTGATCGACTTCGGGGTAGCGCGCGCTGCCGAGCGGATCCAGCTCACGGTGACGCGCGGGGCGGTGGGCACTCCGGCTTACATGGCGCCTGAGCAGGCCCGTGATACCCGGCAGGCAACGATGGCCAGCGACGTCTACTCGCTGGGCGCGACCATGCTGTTCGCTGCGACCGGCCATGCTCCGTATCACGGCGACACCGTGATGGACGTGCTCGTGCAGCTGGCGATGTCGCCGCCTGACCTTGGTGGCCTGCCTCCGGAGCTGGCGGGCATCGTGCACGACTGCATGCAGCGTGACCCGCGGCTGCGACCCAGCTCGGCATCCGTCCTCGCCGAGCTGGCGCCGTTCATTGGCGCGCCGGACGGCGGGCACGACCTCGGCCCGTCGTCGCTGCCCGGCCCGGCGCTCGCGCTGATCGCCGAGTATCGCAAGGACCCGAGGCCGGCTGGCGATGACAGCGCGGAGGTCGCCGAGGACGCGACGTTCGGCTCCCACCCAGGCTACGGCGAGTCCGGCGGATCCTCCCCCCGCACGGTGCCTCCAGCACCCCGACGGCACCGGGGGGGCTCAGCGCGCAGCCGCAGGGCACGTGCCAGCACCGCGGGCGGCCGCGGGCCAGCTGCGACGGCCCGGCCGGGCGCCGTAACCCGCATGAGGTCTTCGTGGGCCGCCCTGCCGGGCCGGATCCGGGCTGGCACGGCGATAGCCGCGCTCGTCGTCGCCGCCAGCCTTCTCGGGGCCGGCGTCCGCATCGGAGCATCCGCCGACGGCGGCCGGACCATCGTGCGTCACCCGATCGTGCTGGGCCCTGTCCTGCCGCCGCCCCCGCCCGGCCAGGGTCCCCCTGGCCAGGGCGGGAAGGCCCAGATTGGCATCGCGCAGCCAACCGGAGACAGCCACACCGCGTTCGTCGTGCACGGTCAGGGTTTCGTGCCGGGGCGGGCGGTCACGATCGCTATCGTCGGCGTGGGCGCGTCACCCGAGCACCCCATTGCTGATGGCCAGGGCACCTTCAACTACGCCATCAACCAGGACCACGAGTTCTTCTCCGGTGGCCTGCCGCCCGGCGTTTACCACATCCTGGTCACGGCGGCAGGTGGCGTCCGGGTCACGGCTGCCTTCGCCGTTAACCGCCAGTAGCGCGCGCCGGGCACCGCCTGGCATCCCCGCTGCGCTCAGATCACCGGCGTCCACCACAGGTCCTCCTGCCGGGAGCACCAGGCCGGGTCGGAGAGACGGGCGAGATCGCTCGCGGTGATGATCCCGTTCTCGAGCAGGGCCCCCACCGCGACCTCGTCAGAAAGCCTCACGCCCGGCCGGACGAGGCCGCGCTCGGTTATCTTGCGCCGCAGCACCTTCAGGTGCTCCCCGACCCGCGCGGACAGCCGGTCACGGAAAGCCGGATCGTTGTCGAAGCAGTCAAGCTCATGGTGCGCGTCGGTAACTTCCAGCGCGGCCCTGGCGATCTCCGGAGTCCGCGGCAGCGGCGAACCGCGCCCCGCATCGATCAGCCACGGCCGGCACCACATGAGAGCGACCAGGAACAGCTTGGTATTCGGGTCCAGGTAAAGGGGGAGCAGGGTCGCGTCTCCCTCCCCCTGAGGTGCGTCGCCATCACGCCTGCTGGGCTGCACCGGACTGGCCACGACGACCAGGCGCAACGGATGCCCCTCGTCCAGCATGGCGCGTGAGCCGATGAGCGCCGTTCCCTGCCGGATGAACCATCCTTCGGACGGCTCGCCCTTCTCATCCATGCGCGGCAGCCGGATGCGGTAGCCATCGCCCTCGGCGTACAGCGCATGCGTGTAGCTGATGTTCGCCACCCATGCGCCGCCGGGCACCGCGCTGATGAGCCCGGCCCGCCGGGACAGCCCCCGGCCGACTGGGATCACCAGGTCGGCGTCCGGCCCGCGACCGAAAATCAGCTGGGTCCCCTCGGGTATCCCGATGACTCGCCCGGCGGAAGTGGTGACGTGCGCGGTCGCCGGGATTGAATCGAGCGTCATCGCCGTCCTGTCTGCCCCGCTCGTGCCGGTCCGAACGCGCGGCCGGCCGGCGGCCCGCGCCCAGCGGGCTCTTCCGGCCGCCTGGACGTGCACGCGCGTAGCGCGAATCCTAAGCCCGGCCGCCTCCTGCCCGCATCCCGGAGTTCGGGGATGGCGGATGCGCGCCGTCCGCGGTTGGCTGGGCAAGGCCGGGGCGAGGCGGCACCGGATCAGGGCTGGCCTGTGCCATCGGATCGCAGTCCGATGAGATGGGCCAGGGGATCCGCGCGACGGCACTGCCTGCGGAGCGTGGGAATCGTGGGGGGGACCTGTGAGTCTCGCGTAGTCCGCCTCGCCCCGGCCTGCCGGCCTCCGGCCGCTGCCAGCGTGCTCCGCCGG
>Ga0187864_10003325_pt1 | contig 13252 bp, 12 predicted proteins | sample June2016WEW_11_4_FD_132985 | JGI IMG/M metagenome (GOLD analysis project Ga0187864, IMG submission 132985) | Peatland microbial communities from SPRUCE experiment site at the Marcell Experimental Forest, Minnesota, USA - June2016WEW_11_40 | ecosystem: Environmental > Terrestrial > Soil >... | reverse complement strand
CGATCCAACGGGCAGCACCGCCTCCCGCGGTCGTTTTGGAGAGGGCCGCGCCGGCACCGATGCCCGTCTCCGCCTACAAGCCCGGCATCGCGCCCGTTGCTCCCGCTCCGGCGCCGACCCCGGCAAGGCAGAAGAACCCGATCAGAATCGCTACGTGATAAGAGAACTCTCGCGCGCATCCTCTCTATCTCGATGTACCGAAAGCAAGAGCTCGGAGAGGAGCGGCTGCGAGAGCTCTGGTTCGAGCACCAGGACCGCGAGGGCTGGTTCCAGTCGCTGCGGGACGATCCCGAGCGGCGCGTGCGCGACCTCTTCGGCTCTCCGCCCTACGAATTCCTGCGGCTCGGAGACCCGGTGCCGCCCGCGTTCCCCGGCACCCGCAACCGGCTGGTCCAGGCGACGAACGCGGCGGGCGACAACCTGCGTCCGGACCTCGCGCGGAGGGTGGGCCAGACGAACTACTCTGCGCTGCCAAAGAGAGCGGGCTACACCGACCAGCTGGGGAGGCAGTATTGGATCAAGACTCGGGATGGCCAGCGCTCTATCGTGTTCAAGTTCAAGCTGCCCATAGCGGCGAAGAGGAAGGGCATAGGCGTCCCGGAGCCCGGCGAGCGCCTCGCGCTGTACGGCAACCCGGCCGTCAGCGGGACTGTGGAGAGTACGAATATAAAGCCGCGCTATTCCACCGGCGAGGTGGAATTGGGGCGCTTGGAATAATGGCCGCGCTGAAGACCGCCCTCGTGACCGCGGTCACGTGGCTGGTTTTCTTCTGGATCACGCTCCTCGGGAGCAAGAAGGGCATCATGGCCTACACAGAGTGGAACCGCCTGTCCGACGAGCTGAAGGCCGACCGCTACTTTTGCGACACGGCCTGCTCGGCCGCGGGCGCCGCCAAGAACCTCGGCCACCGCAACGCCGAGTGCCACCGGGCCTGCGCCCACGGACACCGCTCCGCCTTCATGGAGGCGGTGTACTTTGCGCTCTCCAACACCTACCTCTGCGGCGACAACAAGTGCTCGGACGTGGTGGCCGACATGCTCTCGAGCTGGCGCAAGGCCATCGCCATCGTGGCGGTGTTGCTATTGCTGCCAACGATCGGCTCACTGGCCGTCAACGCCCTGCTCGGAGCGGCGAGCCTGCGCTCGATCACCGGCGCGCACAACAAGCGCTGCGCCGCAGACTCTCCCTCGTGCACTGTCATAGAGCTGGATCACCCGAAATCAGAATGAAAACCTCATTTCTTCGCGGCGACCGGCTCTATGAATACAGAGAGCTTGAAGAAGAGCGCGAGCTTGGACAGGTGCGGCACGAGGCGCTGCATGTCCGGGAACGGCTCCGGGCGCCAGTCGGGCACGGTCACACTCATCTCGAAGGGGACGAGGTCGCGCGGCTGCTCCCGGCACTTGCAGGCGAGCTTCGTGGCGCCCCTCGCCGCCTCCGCTTCGGCCTCCCGGAGGAAGGCGTGCTTGCACATCAGCGGCTTCGGAGGGAGCGGCGGGGCGAGCAGGCCGTGGGTGAGGACGAAGGGGGTGGGCGCGTCCTCCGCGTCCCCCTTCGAAGCCACGCGGGCGCAGATTCCGAGGGGCCGATCTTGAGAACGCGTCTCCGACGACAGCATCCGCAGGAAGAGGCACACGCGCGCGCAGTCGTCCCGCTCGTAGGCGTACATGCCGACGGCGAACTTGCAGCCGTAGAAATCGAACTGGCGCACCTCGTCGAGGTCGGCGAACTGCAGCTTGATCGAGTGGTTGGTGACGGCGGCGGCGGCGGACAGCGCGTCGAACTTTTCCTTGCGCGTGGAGCCCTTGACGAACTCGGCGAGGCGGTCCAGCTCGAGCTGCAGCGAGCCGATGCGCTTGGACCTTTCCTCGAGCTGGGCGCGGAGATTCTCGGCGGAGAGCCTGACGGTGAGGAATTCGCACTGGTGCGAGAGCAGGGTGCCGAGCTTGCCCGTCCAGCCGCATCCGTAGTCCCTGTTCGGGCACGCGGCGGGCTGGTGCGGACAGGTAGTCTTGTGGGCCTCGTATTCCAATTTTGGTATGCTCGTGTGTGGGCAGCCGGGGTATATACAGGCGAGCGGGACGCGCTGCAAGAGCGTCGCGACGATTCGAGGCGCGCGGAGCGGCTTGCTGCCTATCGGCTCCTTGCACGTCGGGCACACGCGATTCAGGCCCGCCTTGAAGAGCGCGTCGAAGCAGCCGCCGCAGAAGAGGTGCTCGCGCTTGCACATCACGACCGGCTCCGAGACGAGCTCGAGGCAGATACCGCACTTGAGCTCCTGCGAGTAGTCCAAGCGTATGTTCGTGTCCTTGGAGGCATCTCGCGCGCGCTTTTCTTCGCTCTCTGGCTCGGGCGCCTGTTCGGCGCGCCTTTTTTTCTTGTTGTTGTTCAGCGAAGGATAGTGTTCGCGCATGAGCTCTTCGTGCTCGGCCTCTATGATGCGCATCTCCTCCCTGAGATCGTCCAGGGGCTCGGCCATGGCGTCCGCGCGGCTCGCCGAGTACGTCACGGACGCGCTCCTGAAATGGATGTACGGGCGATTCGAGTGGCCGGGGAAAAACGCGGCGAATTTATGGGACGCGCGGGCTCGCCTCGCGCAGCACGCCCGCGATTTCCCGCCCCGCCGGCTCTCAGAGTCGGTCGTGCTCTGCGGGATATACGTCCAGCTCGGCGAGCGGTACGAGGAGATCGACCCGTTCGCCTTCTTCGAGAGGGCGCTGTGGCTCGCCTGGACCATAAGCGGGGACGAGTCGAACGACGACTACTGGCGCGACAGGCTGCGCGCCCCCTCTCGCGCGGCCGCCAACTCGCAGCTGTTCCGCTTCTGCGCCATGCTCGATTTCGATTTCGGCTGGGCCGTGATGTTCAAGCGCGACGTCGTCCGCGCCGTCCTCGAGACAGTGCTCGTCGGCTATAATAGCGGCATCGACGACGTGCTGCGCCGGTGCGGCTGCCTCGAGCATGGTGCGCTTCCTGGTGTGGGGAGTGGCGCACCCGCCCGCAAAAGACAGAGATCCGACGACAAACTACACGCTCGAGCAGCTGAGGGTGCTGGCGGACAAGTATGCGGGAAAGCCCGCGCGGTTGATGCACTCGCCTGAGGACGTCGGCGAGGTGATATTCGCGTGGGTCAACGAGAAGAAGCGGCGCCTCGAGGCGCTGTTCTCGGTCGAGGGGCCGGGCATAGCGCCGCACCTCGCGCGGACGGCGGTGGCCAAGGGCTACTACACGGGCCTGTCGATAGGCGCCGAGATGGCATTCGATTTCAACACCTTCGAGGTCAAGAAAGATCGAGATCCAGTCGAGCTGAGCCTGTGCCCGCTGAGGCTGGCACGCCGGGGGCCCGAATGCCGCGTGCTGTGGTCGAACGCCTCTCGCCAACAAAGCACCTCGGATATAAAGCGCAAGGGCGGCGACGATCGCCTATTCGACGTCAGCGCAGAGAAGCTCGACACCGACCCGAGGATGGCCGAACTGAAGAAGCTCGTGGACATGGTCAGCGAGACGAAGCCGCCGCCGCCGCCGCCCGCGCAGGTCCCTCCGACGCCGCCTTCTCCGGCCACGCAGGCGCCCTCCGTGGACCCGAAAGAGTACGAGGAGATGAAAAAGACCCTGGAGGCCCTGAAGCAGCAGGAGAAGGAGCGAGACGTCAAGAAGGAGGCAAAGCTGAAGGCCAAGGTCGAGGAGGAGCGCCAGAAGCGCCTCAAGCGGGGCCAAGAGATCCTGGCGAGCGCGCAGACTAGCCTCGAGGAGATGCAGGCGCTGGGGCACGAGAAGGGCGTAGCGAACGGCCGGGCGTTCGTCGAGTCGATCGACGCGAAATTGAAGACCGGCGACATCTCGAGCGCGGACCTCGAACAGTGCGGCGCGGCGGTCACTTTCATGGACTGCGCCAGCAGCACCGTCGCCGTTCTGATCGAGAAGGCAACGGAGACCAACAAGCGCCTGAAGACCGAGAATACCGAACTCTCTGCCCGCGCCAAGATCCTCGAGGAGAAGCACGAGGAGGCCCGCGCTCGCCTCGACGCGCGCCGCGGCGGGGACACCATACAGTCCCGCCTCGCTCCGACTCCCGCGGCCGCCCCTCCTGCTCCCGCAGCGGCAGCACCGACCGCCGCCGCCGCCAAGACGCCCGCGGCCGACCTCCCTCCGAAGAGCGATCGGCTCCGGCGCCTGTTCGATCAGATCCGCGGCGAAGAGACCGAAGAGAAGACGAACCCCGTGGTGCCAAAGACCGAGGCAAAGGCAGCTCCCGCGGCCACTCCTCCTCCTCCTCCCGCACTGAAGGCGACCAGGGCCGACGACCCGCAGGTCATCCCCGGCGGACACATTTCCGTGCACCCTCGCTACTCGAGCGACGTGCTCATCGATAAGGCCGCGCTCGGGGCCGCGGCTCCGCCCGTGCCGGCGCTGCCCTCTCCCTTCAAGGCGGCGGACGGCACAGTGATGGTGCCGACGGTGCGCGCGCTAGAAGGCGGCGGAGGCCTCCAAGAAGCGAACCCCACATTCTACCACTGGATCAAAGAGGGGTCGGCGGGCGAGGATCGCACAGGGATGGACATCGTCAACTTTGACAATCTGCGAGGCAAGCGCTTCTACGGCGCGTCCGACATCTCGGACAAGAGCGGCAACTGGAAGAGTTCGCGCGAGCCCGAGGCGATGTCGTTCACCGCGACTCCGATCCGCCAGCCGGCGGCAGCGGCAGCGGCGGGCGGGCGCAGGATCGGCGTCTAATTCGCGCGTTCTATAAAGCCGGTCGGACGGAGGCGCCGCGCGCTCGTGCATGGGCAATAGGCCCCCTTCGAACAGAGAACCGAACATAGAGGACGGAGTCATGCTGGAGGACCTGGTCGCCGTGATGGGCGGCGGCGGCGGCGGGCCGGCCCCCGACGAACCTCCGAGGCCGCTGCGCTTCTCGGCGCGCGAGGTGAAGCTGGACGAGGTCGGCTCCTTCGTCCTCGTCCACGAGGCGTCCATGGCGACCGAGCAGATGTTCCTGCCCGGCGGGTCCATCCGCCCGAACGCGCAGGCCAGGTGCTTCGTCGACGCAAAGTCCGACCTCGCGCAGTTTTACGCCCGCTACAACATCCAGTTCGCCCAGCGCACCGGGCGGTACATACTGGGGTGGCTCCAGATGCGGATCGGGGACGACGATTACGACGAGGACGAAGAGGAGGAGGAGGAGGAGCCCGACTACGACGACGACGACGACGCGGATCCAGGCGACGTCAAGGACGCGAGCGACGCGCCCGCGAAGCCGGTGGACAGCGCCGTGGTCATCGATCTGACGGCGCCGGGGCAGAGCGTGGCGAATCGGTTCACCCCGAAGCCGAAGCCGGCGACCGCCGTCGAGACCGTCGCTCCGCCGCCGCCCGCCCCCGCCTACACCATCAAGCGCGAGGACTCGTACCTGGAGGTGCCGCCCGGGCACGTGGCGCTGTACGTGCACATGACGGACTCGCTGCGGCAGCCCCAGACCGTGTTCGCCTCGCTCGAGCGGCATTTCATGGGCGTCGAGCAGACGATGGCGCACATCAAGCAGGAGCTCGAGCGGCAGAAGACCATTACCATATCCGGCAACGGAGTCATGCATTAACGACGATGCAACAGCAGCAGCAGCGCCTGCCCGACACCGTGAGCGACCCGGTCGCGACGCCCGAGAACCTCGTGTGCACCGCCAATGTGGGCACGCAGCTGAACCTCGAACACATGATAAAGTCGCTGCGAGCGATAGGCGGCGAGCTGAACCGCGGCAAGTTTGCCGCCATCATCCTGCGCTTCGGCAAGGAGCCGCTCTATCCGAGGGCCACGCTGCTCGTCTTCTCGAGCGGCAAGATGGTGTGCACCGGCTGCAAGTGCGTCGAGGGGGCGATCCTCGTCATGTCGAAGGTCGTCGAGCAGATCCGCCGCCGCTGCGGCATCGCCTGCGCCGAACTCCGCGGCTTCCGCGTTCAGAACGTCGTGGGCTGCCTCCGCCTCAACATACCGATCGACCTCGACGAGCTCCGCCTCCACGTGCTGCCAGCCGCCAGCTTCGAGCCAACGAGCTTCCCGGGCGTCATCTACAAGCGCGACCGCATCGTCTTCCTCATCTTCTTCCCGGGCTCGGCCGTCATCACCGGCGCCACGAGCCTCGAGGAGATGCAAGCCGCCGCCCGATTCATCGCCCCGCAGCTCTACCGCGCCAGGGTCGTCCCGAAGGTGACCGGACCGTCGTCGTCCGGAAAGAGGAAGGGCGCCCCCGCGCCCACCAAGAAGCTCGTCGCCGTCAAGGACGAAGAGATGGAGATGCTGCTGGCGGCCGAGCGGGACATCGTGGAACGCCTGAAGAAGGAGAACGGCGCGGTTTACGATGCCAATTACGACAGCTATGTTTTTTGAATCTTCCGCTTCGGGGGCAGCCTCTTCGGCTTCGTTATCTTTGCGCGGCAGAACGGGCAGGTGGCCAGCCCCTTCTCTCGCTGCTTGGAGAGGCATTCGAAGCAGACCTTGTGCGAACAGCCCCCGAGCCCACAGTCGGCGCGGTTGTCCATGCAGATCTTGCACTGTTCGGCCGAATCGTCCGCCGCCTTTGTGCACGGCCGCTCGGCGGGCATGACAAACGACGCGGCGGCCGGCGGCGGTGGTGGAGAGAGGACGTCCGACAGCCGAAACACCGGCGGCGAGGGCAGCGAGGCGGGCACGAGCAAGGCGGGCGGCCCCGCCTGGAAGAGAGGCACGGCCGCTCTGTGCCCGACGATGTTGATGACCTGCCCTCCGTGCATTTCGATGTGGGGCCGGTACCGGTTGAACAGGTCGCCGGACATCGTGCAGCCGTTATATGCGACGATCTTCGGCCACCACACGAGCGCATCGCCCGGGAGCGCGATGGCCCGCAGCGCGCTCGCGGCGTCGACTCGCATCGTGAGCTGGACCCGGAGGTCGACCGCCGGCTCCGCTATCCCGTTGAAGCTGGTGCCGAACAGCTCGACGTTGTGCACCTCGAGCTTGAAATAGAGCGACAGCCGCGCGTCTCGAGTCCGCCCAAACTGTTCGTTCCGAACTGAGAGGCGGCCGTCCCCGTAAACGTAGGAGATGCCGGGACCGTCGCACGAGAGGACGGCGCCGCTGTCCTCCGTCCACACGACGCTGGCCTCCTTCAGTCCGTAGAGTTCGAGCGTGTGCACCGTGGGCCTGTCCTTGACCGCTGCCTGCCGCATCATGGCGTCCGTCACGTAGCGCGCGTTGATAAACTCGTGAGCCCACGAGACCGCGTAGGCGAGGCGGTGCATCCCGTCGACGACCGAGTTGTCCGAGGCCTTCAGCAATATGGGGTGGACGACGTCCTTGCAGGCTTCTATGCGCTTCCAATGTCCGGGGTGCCGGTGCGGGGGGTCCGACATGACCTCGCGGGGAGAGACCTCTGCATTCCCCTCCGACCACACGTGGTCGTCCAGCTGCTTTTCGAGCGTTCTCACCGGCACCTTCTGCACGGGCACGGAAGCGGTGAGGCGCCAGAGGGCCTCGACATCGTGCACGACGCCGCCGGCGCATTCGTATTCGTGCCGAGGCATAATGAAAACTGACGCTCCGAATTTGGGACTAGCCTTTTATGCGTCCGGCTCGGTCAATTTTGAGAGGAACAATGCGTAGATTTTGGGTTTGCTGACGTAAAAGTGTTGATCTCGCATCGCTTTGCGCACCTGGTCTTCGGTGGAGCGCGAGGCGACCATCGCCCTGTATATGAGGTGGTTGTTGCACGCGCGCACCGGATCGGACGCGCGCTCGGCGAGCAGGCTCTTGATCTGTTCGGGCGCGAGCTGGCCGCTGTCCACGAGCATCCTCTCGAGTTCCTTCGCGTCGAAATACGGAGCGAACGGGCAGCCGTTGTGGTTGTCGGGCCTGATGTCGAACTTGATGTAGGTGTTGCACTTGTAGCCCTCGATGGCCGCGTGCTCCTTGCGCTCCGAGCGGTCGGCCAGGTCGTACTGGTGGTCCGGAGGGTAGGCGCGCGACTCCTTCGCCTTGTCCATGTCCTGGGTCAGGCGCTCGATCTCGCGGTCCGAGGCGCGATCGTAGTTGGCGCCCTTCGAAGCGTGCGCCGACATGTACAGGTAGACTTCGTTCGAAGGGTAGCCGCAGGATCCGAGGATACGGGCGAGCTGAAGGCGCTCCCAATACGCCAGGTGATGCGGGGGGTGCGCGAGGCGCGCGTGCAGGTTCGTCACGCACAGCGGCATGACGCGGCGCATCGCGTCCTCGATGTCGGGCAGCTCGATGTCGTCCTCGGCGGTCTTCTTCGCGCGGCGGGCTCGGGGGACCGCGTCTCCGATCTCCTTGCACTCGCGGCGGAAACCGGGGAAGGCCTTGGAGATCGCTGCGCCTATGTCCGTGTTCCAGAATCGGCGCTCGAGCGACTGCTCCAGCGTCGTCGTCATCCAGCGCGCGAGCACGTCGGGCATGGCGGAGAGCGGCATGTAGGCCCAGCCGCCCTCGACGTGCACGCTCGCGTTCGCGAGGTATTTGCCGGCGAAGCGGAACGGCAGCTTGATCCAGGGCGCCGAGAGCGACGGGCGCAGTCCGTGGCAGGCCTGGAGCATGCGCACCGCGTGCTCCCTCGTCTGCGCCGTCTCGTCCGCCTGCATGTCGACGCGGACGACGAGCGGATCTGAGAGGGCCCTGATGGCCGCGCCCTTCATCTCGCCGACCGCGGGGCCTTGCTCCGGGAACACCAGCGAGTAGCGCTCTTCGCCGGTCTTCTTGAAGACGAGGATCCTGTTCCTCTTGAGCATGACCTCCAGCTTCGCGTAGCTCGAGAACAGGTGGGCGCTGCGGTTCATCCGCATGCGCAGCAGCGTCTCTTCCGAGCGGACGAGCCAGCGCTTGCGGTCCGCCGTGGCCTCGCAGCCGACGCAGAGGGCTGAGAGGCAGAAGGCCGACAGGTAGTCGTCGTCGGGCGAGAGGGCCTCGATCGCGTCGACCAGCGCGCGCACCTCCGCCGTGCCCTTGTGCAGGGCGAGGAGGGCGCGCATGCGGAGCACCGTGCACGAGAGCGCGCGCTCGCGAAAGTCCTTGTCCCCGAACTGCGACGAGCCGATGCGGCACCCGCACCGAAACTCCTCGGGCGAGTCCGCCGCCGTCGTCAGGTAGATCAGCGGCGTGATGTTGGCCCCGAGGGTGCGGTGGCGCTTCTTCTCGAACTCTCTATCGTCGACCTCCTCGATCTCTTCGAGTTCGACGTGCGCGACCTTGCGCTTGGGCCTCTCTTCGATGAGCATGGTCACGGTGGCAGGCGCCCGCAGCAGGCGGTCGGTCGGGAACGAGACGCAGTCGTCCCTGTGCACGCACTTTTGCTTCAGCACGTTGCCCTGGATCCAGCCGCACACGCGCAGCATCGCGCCGTCCCCCGAGCTGCCCTGGTAGACCAGCGCCGCGACGACCATGGCCGAGGACTCGAGGTCCTCTACGAAGCGCTTCTCGAAGGGGAAGTTGGCCCCGCCGTCGAGCGGGGGCGCGCCCTTCTTCCTCGGAACCACCACCGCCTGCACGCGCACCCTCTTGCCGAGCTGCATCGAAGCGGGGGCCTTCAGCTGAGCGAGGAATGCGAGCGCGATGCACGCCTCGCCGTCCGCCTTCGGAGGGTGGCGCGCCTTGTCGTACCAGGCATAGTCCTGCCCGCTGTCCAGTGCTAGGACCTTGCTGGACCCGGGCTTGTCGTAGCCGGGGAGAGGCACGGCGGGCAGGGCCATTGCGAATTTCCTTTTACGGGGACGATTTTATTCATAAGCAGCCCACCGAACGCCGGCCGCCAAGATGGACCGAATCCCTCCATGCACGCTGCCCGTCGTGCGCATCAAGTCCTGGCCCCGGTTATGGCCGACCACGACGTACACCTGCGAAAACCTGACGGACGACCGATCGGGGCTGGACCGCCTCTGCGCGTGGTTCGAACGAGTCGCAACCGAAGCTGCCAAGGAAAATAAGTTGGACCGGCTCGGCGTCCTGTACACGGCAGAGAAGTCCCGGGACGGGCTCTGGGAAGTGCAGTGTAAATTTGCGGACCCCGCGGACCGGAGAATAGAATTGGCCTGATTCGCGGGGACGATTTCCGCATAAGTAGCGGGCCAGGGCGTCGCTTGCCTCAGTCTTTTCCGCCCGCCTCTATGCCCAAGCTCTACTCTATCATCCGGGCCGAAGCCGGCTCTGCGAAGCGCTACAGCTCAAAGCTCGTCAAGGAGATCCCGGAGGGCGAATCCGAGGGAGACAAGCTGCTGGCGAAGCTGGGGAAACATTGGACCGTCGCGAACCTGCGACGCCATTGCAAGGGGGAAAACATGACGGCCGCTGCGGCCAGGGCTATCGCTCGAGAGGGGTTCCATCCCGAGCGAGTGACGGCCGCGTGGCTCTACTACTCTGAGAACATGAAGCTCGAGTGCGACTACGCCGACGAGGACGACATGTTCGAAGACATCCACACGATGCTGAAACACCACGGGAACTCGCTAGAGGAGTTTGTCTGGAGCGAGCGGCCGATCAACGCTCGGGACGTGTCCAGGTGGCTCGACGACATCGCGCACGACGTGATGTGTGCGCCAGAGAACAATGAGCGACCCCCGTAATTAGAATATAGTGTTACATACGTGCACGCGTCGCGCACGCCTGCGATGGCGGGGCTGGGCCCTCACTCTGCGATCGTGCACTTTTTTGCGCTCTTCTGCGTGATCATCGGCGCGGTGATCGTCGCGCTCGGCTTCTACGCCGTAGCTACCATCCAGGACAAGGGTCCGCGCGGAGCGACCGGAGCGCAGGGGCCGCGAGGCGTCGTCGGCGATGTGGGACCGGACGGCTATCCGGGCCCTGCGGGATTCGACGGCAATTCCGGGACGCAGGGAGCGAACGGGGAGCCGGGCGGACCGGGGGCAGCCGGCCCACCGGGCCCTTCCGGCAGCGCCGGGCCGCCGGGCGAACCCGGACAGCAGGGCGTAGTCGGGCAGGAGGGGCCGCCCGGCAACGGGACGGGCGGACTCAATTGCTGGGACCGCACCGGAAGCGGGCTGTGCGTGGGCGCCAACGACATCAACCACGACGGAATATGCGACTGGCAGGACTGCCAGGGCTTCAACGGCTCGACGGGGCCCACCGGCCCTACCGGGCCGACCGGCGGCATCGGCGGCAGCGGGCCGAACGGCGAACCGGGACCGCGCGGCTACTCTGCGAACGCGACCACGGAATACTCGCTCGTATCGGCCGTGGCGACCACTCCGACGACTACGTTCACTTCCATCGAGTGGCACATATTCGAGGTCGAAGAACTGATCATCGAGTGCAACGGCGGCTGGACGGTGACTTCCTCCGACACGAACACGGGCGAGATCTACTACCTGTGGGGCGACAACACGCAGCCGCTGACCTCGAACCCGACGCTGACCACGCTCGGCGGAGGCACGTACTATCGCTGGGGCGGTTCGTACGACGTCGTCAACGGCCTCTACCAGGCGAGCGAGATGGGCGCGGTCATAGACGGCGGGAACGTGCAGGGGCGCATGTTCCGCGCAGACGTGAGCGGCGTGACGGCCACGTACCCGGACGGCGGCGGCTGGTCCTCCGGCACCTACGACCTGCCGTGGACCTGCGGCATACACGCGTTCCCGATCACTCTGATTTAATTATAAAGGCAGAGTGCGTCGCAGCAGCAGAAGCGATGCGGACTAGGAAGGACGAGGAGGCCGATCAGGCCGGGCGTCTCATCATGCAGATGGGATCGGGCCTGCTCGTGTTCCTGGTCGTCGCGGTCGGATTCGTCGTGTACTTTGCCATCCGACAGGCCGGGCCGACCGGGGCCACCGGCTCTCCCGGCTATTCGGGACCGATGGGCGCCACGGGGATCGACGGCGGAGTCGGGCCGAACGGGCGCCCCGGCCCTCCGGGCCCGCCGGGCAATCCCGGACCGGACAGCTCGGTCGTGGGGCCACCCGGCGGGCCGGGAGCCCCGGGGCCGCAGGGGCCCAGCGGCGCACCCGGAATCAAGGGCGTGACCGGATTCGTCGGGCCGGACAGCCGCGGTCCGAACGGGCTCAAGTGCTGGGATCGGCTCGGCACGGGCGTTTGCAACCTCACCGTGGACGACGTCAACCACGACGGAGCCTGCAACATCAGCGACTGCAACGGCTACACCGGCCCGCTCGGTCCGCTCGGCCCGGGCGGGCCCGGCGGCGGCAACGGCCCGAACGGCGCCCCGGGCCCAACTGGGCCGCCCGGCCTGACGCCCTACAAGACGAAAAACTACGTGGTGCCGCTCTGGGAAGCGGTGGGAATCTACCAGGTGCAGATAGGGACCGTCGCCGTGACGGCCACGGCGACGGGAGGCGCGGCGGTGATGTACTTTGTATTCGGCCACCAATCGCTGCTGCTCGGCTCGACGCTGTGGCTCGACTTCACTGCGTTCCTGCCAGATACGATGCTGCCGTTCGCGAACTTTGACGGAGCCGTCGCTCCGACCTGGCCCGCTCCGATCGCGCGCGACATCTCGGGCGCGAATCTCTACGACTGCTGGACCTACCAGATCATGGGCGGAAACAGGATCCAGCTTTTCGCGCGGGATTCCCCCGGCCCGCCCGCGGGCGCATTCCCCGCGACCGAGACGAGCACGCTGTTTGCAGTCCAGCTGCCCTACGCGCTCATACCACCCAACACGCTGAACTGTTGATATAATATATCGGAACCCGGGAGAGCGGCGATGAAGCAGCAGAGCGAGGACGGACTCGCGTGGTCCGTCCTCTCGACGGCCCTCGTGGCCATGATAACGATCTCGATGATCGTCCTCGGCACGTTCGCGCTGCTGCTATTCTCCATCCGAGAGCGCGGGCCGGTCGGCGTGGCCGGCGACCTAGGAGCGATCGGGCCGCCCGGCCCGCCCGGTTTCATGGGCAAGATCGGCGGCATGGGCGGCCCGGGCTCGACCGGGCCCGTCGGACCCACCGGACCCGCCGGGCAGCCTGGCCCGCCCGGAGGAGTCGGCGGACCAGGCACTAACGGCGACCAGGGCGAAGAGGGGCCGCAGGGCCTACAAGGAGATCGAGGGCCGCCGGGCAGCGGCCTGCCCGGCTACGCGTGCTGGGATCTCAACCAGAACGGCGTGTGCGACCTGCCCGAGGAGGACCCCTACGGCTACGGGACCTGCGTGTGGCAGGACTGCCAGGGGCGCAACGGCAGCCGCGGGCCGACCGGGCCTCTGGGTCCGACCGGCCCGACCGGACCCGACGGCGGCATCGGG
>Ga0187864_10003322_pt1 | contig 13257 bp, 10 predicted proteins | sample June2016WEW_11_4_FD_132985 | JGI IMG/M metagenome (GOLD analysis project Ga0187864, IMG submission 132985) | Peatland microbial communities from SPRUCE experiment site at the Marcell Experimental Forest, Minnesota, USA - June2016WEW_11_40 | ecosystem: Environmental > Terrestrial > Soil >... | reverse complement strand
TCGACGCGGCCAAGGTCCGCCGCTACCAGGTCCGCCGGCTGGATTTCACCGCGCGAACGGCCGGCTGATGACGATCCGAGGACTTCACCGCGACTTCAGGGTCGAAGATTATCGCCGGGCCGGCGAGGGATTGAATATCGTCAAGGCGATCTACATGGAAGTGGACGTTGACCCGACCCAACAGGAGCGGGAGGCCCGCGCCGTGGCCGAGCTCTGCCGCCGTGGCCAGAGTGTGCTGGCTGCCGCGGTGATCTCCGGGCGGCCGTCCTCGGACCGGTTCGCGGGTACATCGAGCCTTTCGCCAGAGGGTCTGCGATCAAGGGTGTGCGCCAGGTGCTGCACGGGTCGGGCTCGCCCCCTGGCTATTGCCTCGATGATCGGTTCGTCCGGGGCGTCCGCCTGCTCGGCGACCTCGGCCTGAGCTTCGACCTCTGCATGAGGCCCGGCGAGCTGGGGGATGGAGCGAGGCTGATCGACGCCTGCCCCGGCACAAACTTCCATCGCGTCGTCCAGATCGAGACGCCCTACCCGCCGATCGAATGCATCAGCCGCTCGGGCTGGATGAATCGGGCGGTGTTGATCTCGTGCCCCTCCCACTTGGAGGCGACGGATTCACGGATGGCGCGGACGATCTGGTCATCGCCGGCGCTGCCGCGCAGCAGGCCGCGGATGTCGGTCTCCTCGAGGGAGAACAGGCAGTTGCGCAGCTTGCCGTCGGAGGTCAAGCGGACCCGGTTGCAGCTCATACAGAAGGGGCGGCTGACCGAGGCGATCATGCCGATGCGTCCGCCGCCATCAACGTAATCATAATCGATGGCCGTGGCGCGCGGGTCCTGGTTCGGGGATGGAACAAGCGGTCCGATCTCCTGCGTCAGCCGTTCCAGGATCTCGGCGGCGAAGAGGACCTTTTCACGTTCCCACAAGCCCCCATCCAGCGGCATGTACTCGATGAACCGTATTTCCAGTCCGTGCTCCCGGGCGAAACGGGCGAGCGGAACAATGTCCTCTTCGGTGCACCCCTTCATCGTCACCGCGTTGACCTTGACCGGATCGAAACCGGCCGCCTTCGCCGCGAGAATCCCCTCGATCACCTGCTCGAAACCGGGCCGCCTGGTCAGTTGCTGGAATCGATCCGGGTCCATGGTGTCGAGGCTGACGTTGATCCGCCTCAGGCCGGCATTCCAGAGCGCCTGCGCCAGCGGATTCAGGAGGATTCCGTTGGTGGTCAGCCCGATGTCCTTGATGCCCGGAATCGCGGCGAGTTTTGCGACCAGCACGTGCAAGTCGCGCCTGACCAGCGGTTCACCTCCCGTCAGGCGGATCTTGTCGATTCCCAGCGGCACCACGATCCGCACGAACCGCTCGATCTCCTCGAAGCTCAGGAGCTGATTCCGTGGCAGAAACTCGGGGTTTTCGGGCATGCAATACACGCAGCGGATATTGCAGCGGTCCGTCACGCTGATCCGCAGGTTGTTATGCACCCTGCCGTACGAGTCGATGAGTGGCTTGGCGGATGGGTTCACGGGGTGCTCGCACGAGAGGCCGGGCTCATTCACAGGATGTTCATCCGATTCTATCGCCCGGTCCAGTGCCGTGCACGTTCTCTCGGTCAGGTCGTTCACTGCGGACGCCGTGGCCCTGCGCGCCAGCCCCCGGAATTGGGTCCGTTCTGCGCCGCGTTCAAGTCGATGTATCGCTTGCGTTTATGTCTCAGCAAGAAAATGGCTTCGATGGGTAGTTTTCTTGACCCGCGAGCGGCGTTCCCCCCTGCCCCAAGCTTGGCCGAGGGTCCGATCCGATTCGGAGGCAGTCGGGCTCACGCCCGAAGTTGGAGGTTTCCCCGTTTGAACCGACACCCTCACGGGTCACGTGTGAGCACCCGGCGACATCGCTCTCTTCACCTGAACTGCCCACTGCGCACTCGCCACCACTCGCTGCCTTCGCGCTTGCCCGCCGGTCGGCTCTCAATCACAAGGGCTGTCCCTTCTCTTTCTTCTCTTCTTTCCTACGGATGATAACACGTTCGTGAGTGTGAATCAGTCCGACAAGGAGACACCGCCGATGGCGTAGTAGCGGTCCCCGTCTACCGGCTTAACTTTGATTCGGTCAAAACCTTCGCGGGCGGCGCGCATCGGGACAGTCAGATGATAGAGTCTCATGTCAACCGTGAGCGGCACGATGTTGGGTGCGACAGTCTCCTCTCCGACGGGCCGGAGTCCGTGGAGAAACACAACGCGGTAGATGTCGTTGTTGTCCAGAAGTATCCGCGCCTTCTCGGCATAATAGACGCGGCCAAGGTCAATCTCGATCCCATTCGACGAGAAGGCGACCTCCTGCGTCAATGTCGTCGCCGAAACACGGCTCTGGGCCTCCCTCGGCCCTGCCGGCGGCCTGTCTACCCCTGTCACCAGCCGCCCGACCCCAAGAAGTCTTTCCCTACTCCAGAGGGGACCCGAGATGACGAGCCGCAAGCGGTCGTAAAACCTCGCAACGCCAGGGTCGGCGATCTTGTTTTCGCCACTGACGAGGGTCTCCAAATAGCCGTCCGGCATCCGTCGCTCGAAGTGGCCGATTCGCCACCAGGTGAACGGGGCGAGCGGCAGACGGGCCAGGAAAGCGTCCGCGAGCGCGCCGGGGTCAACAATATAGACGCTCGGCCCTGCGAAGTAGCCCAGAAAGCCAATATTCCCACGTCCGACGACAGCCCTGCCGCTCCGGCGGGCCGATTCACCCACGTGGGCCCAAGGATGGAAGGGTCTGGCCATATGGGGCTTGGCGTTTAGGAGGCCGGTCCATGGGTAATAGAAGGCCCGCTCGTCAGCAACTCCGTGGTCATTGGTGGTTCCGCGAGGGTCGTAGTGTCCGTAATCGGCCGTGCTTCTAAGCGGCGAACAGGGCATGGCCAGCCCGAGGGTCAGCGTGGCGAGCCCCAGGACCTCAGCCACGCTGGTCGATACGCGAAGAACGGCAAGCAGGCTCATGGCCCCCACAAAGGGCAAGGAGAAGAACCGCCCGCTCATGAAGTCGCCGCCGATCCACGCGATATATGAGAGGTAGAGGGCGATGCCAACTGCGACACTCTTTGATCGTCCGTCCTTGGCAACGGCCGCCATGACGATCGCCAGCGCGATCAACAGGAGTGTCACCGGGTCCCGGCATAGGGAATCGGCAAAATACCAGAACCCCTGTCCAACCAGATCGACCCGGGGGATCCCTGTGTTCAGCTTTGCGTAGGCGGTGTTGGGAACCAGGGACCCGTAATAGAACAAAGCGAAGCACTCCCACAGCAAAAAGGGGAGCATCCCCAGAGCCATCGCTGCCAGATCTCGCCACCGCGCTCGCCAAGCCAGCGTGGACAGCAGTGGAGGGGCGATGAGGAGGGCATTATCGGCCCGGTTCAGAACGAGCATCGATCCGAGCAAGAATAGTCGAAATGTGGACACACCGCCAAAGAAGGACACGTAGAACCCGGAGGCCAGCAGGTAACCCAGAGAGTTTTCGAGGCCGGACGTCGTGTAATCCATGAAGGCTTTCGAGGACACTGCGGCAAGGATGACGAGGCAACCGTTCGCAGAAGATATGGAGAGGCGCTGAGCGAGCAGAACGACGGCCGCGGTGGACGCGGCAAGGGAGAGCAGCATCGAGGTAAAGAAGACCTCTCGAGTGACGACATTCACAAGTGAAACCGCGAGCACCCACAACGGGCAGGTGTAGACCTGGACCCTCTCAGCCACGTTCCAGGTCAGTCCGTACCCGTGGGCGAAATTGTCCGCGACCCGGAACCCAATGTAGGCGTCGTCGCAAATCCAAGCACAGTTGACCGCCGCCAGGAGGAAGACGGCCAAGCAAATCAGGGAGAGTTTCGGAATCCGGCGGCTGTCTGCGCCTCGTACGACTGGGTCTCCTCCCGCATGCGTTCGGAGCGACCATGCACCGTCGGGGTCGGCAATAACGCCGATCAAGCCGACTTCTCTCCGGCCGATTCTCATGGGTCCGGCGACCTCCCCATCAACACTCCGACGCTAGCCGCCGTCGAACTCGAATGGTGAACTAGCTTTTTCGCCGGGCGTTTCTCGGTTTCCGCGGCTCTATCACCCTGCACAACTCCAGAACGCTCGGCATGGAACATTCCCGGTAGCTGAGGACACACTCGCCGTCTTGCCCCTCGAATCGCCGATGACCGATCGTCGCCTGCAAGTAAGATAGAACACGATGAAACAGGTGGCGAATCCGCCCCAAAGCTTGTTAAGGATTCCGCGCATCGGTGGTCGAGACACGTCAAAACACACCGTCCCGGCGACTTCGAGGGCGGGGAGGCGGCTTCGAATCTGAGGGCCCCACCAGGCGATCCCTTCTGACCGCTCTGCCAAACGTGAGAACCCACCGCTGACGGGTCGCCACGATCCCCACGGCCTCCTCTTGTGACTGGCTGCCGATAAGAGTCCCGCTATCCGGATTGAGGACCCGACCTCGACGTTTCACCGCCGCACGGCTCGCGAAAATTGTTCTAGGCTTGCAAGTGAGCATGAACTGACACCGAGGAACTCGACCACTCTGTCGCCCGTGATGACTCCGGAACCGAGCTCTGCCAAGATGGTGCCAGCACCGGCCAACTCCCAGGCGTCTGGCGAGCGGGGCGGTGCCCTCACACGCGTCGTGATGTTGGTGCTGTTGCTTCCTTGGCTCTGCTGGAACGTTCTCCTGCTCGGGATACTGTTCGCGTCGATGCCGAAAAACGACTTCGGCCGACCGTTCTGGAGCACCCTGGCGTTCCTCCGGGGGGAGGACATGTACGCCCTGAATGAGTCGGTGGTCTATTTATTCAAGGGGACCACGATTCTCCATTTGTGGGACCTGAACCCTCCCCACGCTCACCTATTGCTTTTGCCCCTGGCGGTCTTGCCTCCCCGGCTGGCCTTGCTGGTCTGGTGCATTCTGGGCGGGCTTTGCCTTTATGCATCGATCCGGATCATCCTGTCGCAGATCGGGCTGGAGCTCACGCCGAGTCAAAAGGAGTGGATGGTGCTGGGGCTCCTGGCCTTCACGGGCATGGGCACGGCGGTGGTCACGGGTCACATGTCATTTCCGCTGATGCTGCTGATCACACTGGCCTGGAGCGATGCCCGACATGGGCGATGGAGCAAGGCAGGGGCCTGGCTGGGACTGGGCATGAGCCTCAAACCATTTCTGCTGATCTTCATTCCCTATCTCGTCGTGAAGGGCTACTGGCGGGCCTTGGCGGCCGCGGGGCTGACGGCCGGCTGTGCCTTCCTGCTGGGGTTGGTGGTCTTTGGCCCGGAAAACCACCGCTCCTGGGTACGGGTGCTCTCTCTGGCCGAGACCTGGGCATGGCTTCCCATGAACGCATCACTGTACGGGATCATGGGCCGCGGCCTCTTGAAGAACCCGGGGTTCACCCCGATGACCGAGCTCGATCCCGGGCTGGTACGGGCAGTCTGGCTCGCCCTGGCGATCCCGGCGGGCCTGGTGGCTTTGCTCCGGACCTCTGCGGATTCCTCAGGACAGAGTTGCGACCGGGCGTTCGCGATCCTCTTGGTGAGTGCGCTGCTCCTCTCTCCCCTGGGATGGACCTACTATTTCTGGCTCCCCGCGGTCCCGATCGCCCCGCTGGTTCGAGGTTGGTGGATCCAACGATCGACACCGGTCGGCAAGGATAGCCCGCCACCCCGCTCTTTGAGCTGGAACCTGTTTCTCGCCGCCGCGCCGGGGCTGTTCGCTCCGATCTCGCTTGCCCTGGTCGGCCAGCCTTCCGCCCTGGCAACCGTCGTGATCGGGGGGATCTCGTTCTGGAGCCTTTTGCTCGTCTGGCTGGCGCTGATCGTGGACGGACTCGATCTGGGATCGATAGTCGCCCCGGCAGTTTCGTGCTGTCGGTTCGCGCAAGGAATCAAGAGATTCCGAATTCGATTTGGGAGTGCACTCGAACCATGAATTCCGCACTTGATGGCCTTCCACTCGACGACTTCCGGATCAGTGTCGTCATGCCGGTGCTCTCGGAGACCGGAACGGTTTGCACGATCGTGGAGTGGCTTCGTGCCAACCTCGGGCCCCGGTTATTCGAGGTTATCATTGTGATCTCTCCCAGGTCTCCACAGGCCTCGAGGGACGTTTGCCAGGAGCTTGCTCGCACAGATTCGTCGATTCAGATCCTGGAGCAGCAGGAGAACCCCGGAGTCGGCCGGGCGTTCCGGGAGGGGTATGCGCGCGTCAAGGGAAACGTCGTCCTGAGCATGGATTCGGACGGCGAGATGGAGCTGGCCACGATTCCGCGCATGATCGCCGAGATGGCCAGGAGCAACGTCGGTCTCGTCGTCGGCTCCCGCTGGCTCCCGGGTGGCGGTTTCGTTGGATATGGCCCCACCAAGCGATGGCTCAACTGGGGATTCCAGCAGGTCTTCCGCATCCTCTTCCGGACCCGGATCCACGATCTCACTTACGGTTTCAAGCTGATGCGGGTCGAGCTGGTCCGGAACATCGCCTGGAAAGCGACCCTGCATGAAATCGGCTGTGAGACAACGCTCAAGCCGATCCGCCTGGGCCTCCCGGTCGCGGAGGTGCCCACAACCTGGAGTGCCCGGGTGGAAGGACGTTCCTCGAACAACTTCCCGCGGAACTTCCGCTATGTCGGCATGGCATTATCGATCCTGCTGCAAGGTGTTTCAAACTCCTCCTTCGAGGCTCAACCCGAAACGACAGAGCCTGACCGGAATCGGGATCAGCTCCAGCCCGCGGGGCAGGTCGCGCCGCCCAGGTTCTTGCGGACCAGACGGCGGAGCGTGTCCTAGAGTTTGGATGTGATCTCCTGCCATCGACATGATCTGGCGGTTCCGCGTGGCAACCGGGAAGCGATTCTCCGCCCTGGCATCTCAGAGGACACGAATTCATGGCAGATTCCGTCTTGGTCACGGGAGGGGCGGGTTATCTGGGCTCGATCCTCTCTGCACACCTGCTGCAGCGCGGATTCCGGGTTACCGTTCTGGATAACCTGTTGTATGGCGAACAGAGCCTCTTCCACCTCTGTGCCGAGCCTCGCTTCACGTTCGTGCATGGAGACGTCCGCGACGAGCAGTTGGTGCGGCGATTGACCAGCGAGGCGGACATCCTGATCCCGCTGGCCGCGATCGTGGGTGCGCCGGCTTGCGATCGTGATCCCGCGCTGGCGGAAGCAGTCAACCTCAATGCGATCCAGTACCTGCTCCGTTGTCGCAGTCCGAGGCAGCTCGTTGTCTTTCCGACGACTAACAGCGGGTACGGGACCAGGTCAGGGCTCGAATACTGCACCGAGGACACCCCGCTGGAACCGATCTCGCTGTACGGTCGGACCAAGGTGCAGGCCGAGGCGGCCGTGTTGCAGAGCCCCAATACCATCACTCTTCGCCTGGCCACGGTCTTCGGCACGTCGCCCCGGATGCGTCTTGACCTGCTGGTCAATCACTTCGTTCTCGAGGCCGTGACACGGCGGGTCATCGTGCTGTTCGAGAAAGACTTCAAGCGTAACTTTGTGCACATCCGGGACGTTGCCGATTGCTTCCTGCACTGCATCGCCCATGGAGATCGGATGGCGGGCCAGTCCTACAACGTCGGCTTGGACGCCGCCAACCTGTCCAAGGAGGAGCTGGCCATGCAGATCCGCAAGCATGTCAGGGACCTGACGATCCTCACAGCGGAGCTGGGCAGCGACCCCGACAAGCGGAACTACATCGTCTCGAGCCAGCGTCTGCGGCAGGCAGGATTCGAGGCGGGGCGATCGCTGAACGAAGGCATCCGCGAGCTGATCAAGGGGTACCAGATGCTGGGCAGGGGAAGGTTCATGAACGTCTGAGGCGGCCGCGACTTTGAGACGGTGCTCTCTGGAGACAGCTCGCGTGATCACTTCCAGCTTGCCGGAACTGTTGCTACGCCCCCGTACCGCGATCACCCCGGGTCTGATCGTCCGGGCCAAGGCGCCATTGCGAGTGAGTTTCGCGGGGGGCGGCACGGACCTGCCTCACTGGTATCAGGAACACCCGGGGGCGGTTTTCTCCAGCACCATTGATCGCTACGCTTACGTCACTCTTTACCCCAGAGACGATGCGCTGGTCCGCATCCGCTCGCTCGACCTTGGCCATGTCATCACCTTCAACGTCAACCATCCGCCGAACTACGACGGGGTGTTGGATCTCGCCAAAGCGGTCGTTTACCGCCTCTGGGCCCGCATGGGCATGGAACTGGATATTCGCTCGGCGGCGCCTCCAGGCAGTGGACTGGGGGGATCGTCGACGGTGACGGCGGCAATCATCGGGGTGGTTGCCGCCTACACCGGGCGGGCTCTCGATCGCTACGAGCAGGCCGAGCTGAATTTCGAGGTCGAGCGTCACGACCTGGGCATCGAGGGGGGCAAGCAGGACCAGTACGCCACGACCTTTGGCGGGTTCAACCTGATCGAGTTCTACCCCGATTCTGTCGTCTCGTACACCGTCGAACTCAGCCCCGGGCTCATCAACGACCTGGAGTCGCATCTGCTCCTCTGTTACACGGGTCGCGTGCGGGCAAACCTCGGCCTGGTCTCGAAACAGGTGCGGTACTATCACGAAGGACGCAAGGCGACCCACGCGGGAATGCGCCGTCTCTGCGAGCTGGCCTACGAGATGGCCCAGGCCGTCGTCGAAGCCAGGCTCAACGACTTCGGTGAGCTCCTGCACGAGGCGTACGTCAACAAGAAGCAGATGAATCCTGACATCGCGGTCGGGACCATCGCCGACGAGCTGTACGACGAGGCGCGGCGGCACGGCGCCATCGGGGGCAAGCTCCTGGGTGCGGGAGGGGGTGGCTACCTGCTGCTCTACTGCGAGACCGGCCGGCACCAGGAATTACGGCACGCGCTAGGGCGCCTGGGCGGAACGGTGGAGGACTTCGCGTTCGAAACGCGGGGTCTCCAGGTCTGGCGGAGCCATGAGCGCTGAACGCGGGCGTTGTGAAGGGAAGTGATATGGTCGATGTACCCGCTCTGATCTTGGCCGGTGGCCTGGGGACCCGCCTTGAAGGCGTGGTGACCGGCATCCCCAAGGTCCTGGCGCCGGTGCGCGGCCGCCCTTTTCTGAGCTACCTGCTGCACCAGCTTCAGGCCGCGGGCGTCCGCGAGGTCGTGCTCTGCACCGGCCATCGCGCCGACCAGGTCTTCGAGACCTTCGGCACGCGCCACGAGGATCTCTCGCTGCGGTATTCGTTTGAATCCCGGCCGCTGGGCACAGCCGGCGCGATCCGCCAAGCGATTGGACTGGTTGAGGGCGAGCGGCTCCTGGTGCTCAACGGAGATTCCTACATCCACAGCCCACTCGAGGAATTCCACCGCTGGCACCTGGCGCGCGAGTCCTCGTTTCCTGGCTCGTTGCTCCTCACCTGGATCGAGAACTCGGCTCGCTTCGGGACCGTCGAGCTGGGGCCTCGCGCAGCCATCCGGTCGTTTCACGAGAAGCACGGACTGTCCCACGCCGGCTGGATCAACGGCGGGGTCTACTTGCTACGGCGATCCCTGCTGGAGTCGATACCGCCGGACCGGGTCATCTCCCTGGAAAACGAGGTGTTTCCCGAGTGGATCCGCTTCGGGCTGGGGGGCTACACCACCCGTGCCAGGTTCATCGACATCGGCACGCCAGAATCCTACGCAGCAGCCGGCAGCGTGATGGCCGAGATTTCGGCAGGATGCGGGAACACGGAGATTTGTTCGAGGCCTGGGTGATCGGAGCGAGCACATGTCGTACTGGAAAAACAAGCGAGTCATGGTCACGGGTGGCCAGGGTTTCCTGGGCAGCCATGTTGTCGAGCAACTCGAGCTTGCGGGCTGTAACCAGCTCACGGTCGTCGCGCATCGCGACTTTGATCTGAGCAAGGCCGACCACGTCCAGCGGCTGTTCCACGAGCAGCGGGTGGACGTGCTCCTGCATATGGCGGGACTGGTTGGCGGGATCGCCGCCAACAAGGCTCGGCCCGTGGACTTCTTCTACCAGAACCTGATGATGAACACGCTGACCCTGCACCACGCCTGGCTGGCCGGGGTCAGCAAGGTGGTGGCCGCCGGCGCGGGGTGCGGTTACCCCGAACACGCGCCTCTGCCGCTCCGGGAGACCAGCTTCTGGGACGGTTTTCCTCAGGCGGAGAGTGCTCCTTACTCACTGGCCAAGCGGATGTTGCACGTCCAGTCGTTCGCCTACTGGGCCCAGCATCGCCTGCCGGTGATTGTGACTGTACCAGGCAACATCTATGGACCGTACGACAACTTTGACCTGGAGAATGCCCACGTCGTGCCGGCCCTGATACGCAAGTTCGTCGAGGCCAGCGACGAGGGGCTTGATCGCCTGGTGGTTTGGGGCTCGGGCGCGCCGACGCGCGACTTCGTGTTTGCCGGGGACGTCGCCGCGGGCATCCTGCGGGCCGCGGAGATCTACGACCGGTCGGAGCTGGTCAACCTCGCCTCGGGCCAGGAGGCAAGCATCCGTAGCGTGGTGGACGCCCTCAGGGAAATCAGCGGGTTCCGAGGCGAGGTCGTCTGGGACGCGACGCGGCCCGACGGCCAGTCCCGTCGGGTGTTTGATATCTCGCGGGCCCGGGCCGATCTCGGCTGGGAGCCACGCACCTCGCTACCCGCCGGCCTGGCAACGACTCTGCGATGGTACCGCGAGCATCGAGCAACAGCACGAAACCTTGGTTGAACCTTCCGCGGGATACGGTCTCATGAACAAGATTCTGGTCACGGGCGCATCGGGTTTCCTGGGGACCTACCTGGTTCCCCTGCTGCGTCGTTCTCATGAGGTAGTCGCGACCGACCGGGAGGATCTGGACGTCACGGACGCCACGGCCGTGCACCGGGTCATCAAGAGGCATCGCCCCGACCTGGTTTGCCACCTGGCGGCCCTCTGCGGCGCGGCTCCAAGCCGGGAGAACCCACCGGACTATTACGCGGTCAACACGCTGGGCACGGTTCACCTGCTCGAGGCTTGCCGCCATGCCGGGGTCGAGCGATTCCTGTTCACCTCCAGCCTGACCGTCCACGGCGCATCGTCAGATCCAGTGAACGAGTCTTCCGCGTTCTCCCCCCGCCATCCCTACGCCGCGAGCAAGGTGGCCGCGGAATTTGCGGTTCGCGACTACAGCCAGCACCTGGGCATCCATTCGATCATATTGCGGCCGACGCTGGTTGTTGGCGAGGGAAGCAAGGAACTGCACGCCCTTGGTGATTTCGTACTCAAGGCTCTCCGCGGGGAGGAGATCGTTCTCTTCGGCGCGGGGGACCACCGCCGTGATTTCGTGCACCCTCAGGACGTGGCCGCGGCGATGCTTCTGGCCGTGGAGCGACTGGAGGGTGCGTGGGACACGAGCTATGAGGTCTTCAACATCAGCCAGGGCCAGGCACTCAGTATGAGGGAGCTCGCCGACCTGGCGATCCGACTCGTGGGTTCGGGACGGCACCGGCTGGGCCCGATGACCAACCAGTCGTTCAGCCTTTACACCCGGATCGACCGGGCCCAAGAAGTCCTCGATTTCGCGCCCAGGATCGGCACCGAAGATATGCTCCGCCGGCTGATCCGCCATTTCAAGGAGACGCACGCTCATGACTTACCCCCGCATGACCCTGGTCATCACCACCATCAACGTGCCGCGATTGCTCGAGGACTATGCCAGGAACCTTGAACGGTTCGGCCACCTGCCCGACACCAGCGCGCTCATCATCGGTGACCGCAAGACCCCGCACGGGGCAGTGGCTGATCTGGCTGCGAATCTCCGCATGCGGGGATTCGATGCCAGGTACGTGGGCCTCGAGGAACAGGATCGCTTCCTCGACCGCTTCCCCAGGCTGAAGCCCCTGATTCCCTTCAACTCGGACAATCGCCGCAACATCGGCTACCTTATGGCCATGGAGCAGGGGGCCGAGATTATTGTCGCCGTCGATGATGACAATTTCGTCGGTGCGGATGACTGGTACGAGGGCCATAGCTGGGTTGGTTCCACGCTGAAGGTCAAGAGCGTGTCGTGTGCCAACGGCTGGTTCAATCCATGCCGGATGATGGACATGGATCCGCCGATTCCCACTTACGCGAGGGGCTATCCCTACGCGCAGCGTCACATGGCCAACACGGAGACCTTTTCCGTCAGCGAGGGGCGCGTGGTGCTCAACGGGGGATTGTGGCTCGACGATCCCGACGTGGACTCGCTGACACGGCTGACGACGCCGGTGCGGGCAGTCCGCCTGAAGGAGGACCGCCTCATGCTCGCCCCAGGAACCTGGGCGCCGATCAACACGCAGAATACCGCCTTCCACCGGGACCTTCTGCCCGCGTTCTACTTCGTGCCGGTGGGTGACCCAGTCAGCGGCATCGCGGTCGAGCGCTACGGTGACATCTGGGCCGGCTTCTTCGCCCGGAAGCTGATCGACCACCTGGACGATCGAGTCACCTTCGGACGTCCGGCTTGCGAGCATCGCCGCAACGCCCATCACCTGCTGGGAGATCTCGAGCTGGAATTCTGGTCGATCGTCCTGACCGACCCGCTTGCCGAGCAGATCCGGAGCTGGCCACTGACGGCCACCAGCTATGCCGACGCCTATGTCGAGCTGGCGGAACATCTGGAATCGGCGGAATGGCCCCACAGGCGGATGGCCGCCGAGTTCAAGAGTTTCTTCATCAAGATGGCACGCGCTATGCGCATCTGGGTGGAAACATGCAGGCAGCTCGACTGAGGCCGCAAGCTTCGACGCGTTGATGGGGCCGGCTGGGCACGGGACTTGAGATCTTTCAGGTTGCCGGCGTGGCCGAACGTGTCACTGCGGTGGGGCAAAGCTGCTTCGACCCGCTGCCAGCCCGGGCCGATCTCTATCTGCTGAAAAACGTGCTGGGCGACTGGCCCGATCGCGAGGCGATGGCCATCCTGCAGCGCTGCGCCGAGGCGGCGCGTCCCGCAGGTCGCATCCTCGTCCTCGGCGGGGTACCCCCGACGAGGACTGCGGTCCGTCGCCGTCCTTGCTGATGATGGTCTTGGTGGGAGGCAGAGACCGGGGCCTGGCGAAGTTCCGCGAGCTGGCTCGCGCCGCCGGGTTGGAAGTACAGGCCGCCGGGCGGCAACCGTCGGACCGCTTTGTCCTTGAGTGCCGCCCGACATTCTGACTCTCAGCGTCGACCGACGGCGGGACTGCTCAAGCCGGAATGGAATGCGGCATTTCTGGATTCTTGAGCGGATACCCGTCGGGGTCCTTGCCGCGGACGC
>Ga0187864_10003319_pt1 | contig 13267 bp, 9 predicted proteins | sample June2016WEW_11_4_FD_132985 | JGI IMG/M metagenome (GOLD analysis project Ga0187864, IMG submission 132985) | Peatland microbial communities from SPRUCE experiment site at the Marcell Experimental Forest, Minnesota, USA - June2016WEW_11_40 | ecosystem: Environmental > Terrestrial > Soil >... | reverse complement strand
TTGCTGATCGCCAAACTCCCCGCTTCGCAACAGCAGGAAGCATTCTCGGCTGCTTTTCGGGGCCTGTGGACAAGCGAAGGCAACAGCCAAGTCCTGATTCCAGTACGGGAATTGGCATTATGCGGTGCACCGCATAATGTTAATAATGCGGAGTCCTTTTTTATGCGGACTCCGCGTCGACGGATTCAGAATTAACGCTACCGAACGGCTCCCATACTCCGCATAATCGTAGAGTCCTTCAGCAAGGCAATGAGCTTGTCTGTTGCCTTGAACCGGCCCGTACGCAGCTTAGGTGAGATCGCAGCTTCAAGAGTTTCCAGCTTTACGGTCGGATCGGCGCGGGTGTAGATCTCAGTTGTTTGCACGCTGGAATGGCCGAGCCAGAGCGAGACTTTCCGTATGTCTTTTGTGGCCTGGAGGATTGTCATCGCGCAGGTGTGCCTCAAGACGTGCGGTGATACTCGCTTCGATGCCAGAGAAGGGCAATGTTTCTCAGCAATGCGGACGTGCTTTCGCAGGATGTATTCAAACCCGGCGCGCGTCATACACCCACTGCGAGCATTGATAAATAGTTCTGGAACCGGGGTCTCAGCTCTTACTGAAAGCCAAGCCCGTACTGCCGATGCCGTCTCTCTCCATAGCGGGACGCAACGTTCCCGGCGGCCCTTGCCGTGGATCAGAACGCTGGGCTCGGGATGGAATCTAACATCTACGACACGAGTCCCGATTAATTCCGATACTCGCATTCCACCAGCGAAACAGAGATGCAGCATTGCGCGATCACGAATACCGATACGACGTGCCGGGTCGGGAGCATCCAAGATCGATTGCATTTCCTTCGCTGTCAGATGTCGCACGAGACGCGAGTCCGTCTTCTTTGTGGGAATCGACAGAATGCAGCGAATCTGTTCGAGAGCAGACGGCACACGATACTCCATGTACCGCATGAATGACTTGATGGCCGCGAGCCGAATGTTTCTGGAAGCAGCGCTATTCTTGCGAGCTGATTCCAGGTGGTTTAGAAAGTTCATGATGAGCGCAGCATCGATGTGCTCCAACTGCAGCTGCGATGGCGGAATGTTCAGGCAGTTGCTCGCGTATGCAAACAGGAGCCTGAACGCGTCCGCATAGGAGTCACAGGTGTTCGGGCTAGCTTGGCGTTCGACAGACAACCGTTGTCGGAGGAAAGCTGCGATATGTGGCGCGATCAGAGTCATTGGCAGCCTCCCACGAAGTACCGTTGGGTGGATTCAGCAATGTTCCTCATCAACTCTGGCGTTGCCTCCAGATACCAATACGTGTGCTTGATGTCGCTGTGTCCCAAGTAGGTTGAAAGTGCGACCATATGCTGGGTGATTCGATCTCGGTCGTCAGGACAGGTTTCCAGAGCCCTGACTGCGAATGTGTGGCGCAATGCATGGATGGTCGGTCGCGGAAGCCCTGAATGGCGTTGGATGCCGACCTTCTCGATGCTTTTCCGAAACACGACGTACGCGTCATGCCGAAGTAGCTTGTGCTTCCGCAAGCTGACAAAGACGTGATCGTCAGATGGAGCGAAAAGGCGCCGCTTCGGCAGATAGCGTTCCAAAGCGGCTTGCGCTGTCGGATGCAGCGGAATCAGCCGACTCTTGCCGAACTTCGTGTTCCGGATAACAAGGCCGTCTTCGGTGATGTCCTCCAATCGCAGATTAATCGCTTCCGAGAGCCGCATCCCGGTACATGCCAACAACCCGAAAAATGTACGGTAGGTTAGCGCGCGATACTCCGGGTTGTACCGCTCGACTTCAGCTGCTGCTTGGACGAGGCCTTGGACCTCTTCTCTTGAATAAATATAAGGAGTACGCCGTGGTCGTTCCTCTTTGCCGAACGCGGGAGGTGGTACTTCATGATCTTGGTCCTCCGCGCGCAAATACCGTGCCAATCGAATTACTAGGCCAAGCCGGCGCGCTCGCGTCCGGGCGGATGGAGCCCATCCAGCCCACTTGATCGCTACCTCAGAGCGGATGTGAGACTGGCCCTGTGCATCGGAAAATGCCGCAAAGCTCCGCAGCAGATTACCGGACCATTTCATCGCAAATCCCATGGCCCGGCGTACGGCCAGATACCCTTGCACGTCCTCGTTCAGCATGTCTTCACCTCCGGCCATGACTGCGCGATCTGCCGCAAGGTAACCACGTCTACTTTGGCGTAAATCTCCGTCGTCAGAAGGGAGCGATGCCGAAGCACACCAGCGATCTCCTGTAAGGACACGCCTCCCCGGAGCATTGAACTTGCGACGGAATGACGGAGAACGTGAGCTGCCCCTGGCTTTGGGCAGTTGATACCAACACAGTGCATCGCGCGCGCGACGATGATCGAGATCGAAGTGGACCCGGTGAACGCACGATACGGAGCAAATGATCGGACAAACACCGCATCGCTATCAGCTTGGGGACGATGGTCCTTAATATAGGTTGCCAGAGCCTGTCCAACCTCTTGGGACAGTGGCAGCACGGTTGCGCGGCGGCCCTTGCCTGAAACACTTATGGTGCCTTCTTTCCAATCAATATCGCTGAACCGCAGTCGGACAATGTCGCCCGCCCGGAGTCCCAGGCGCGCGAGCAACAGAAGAATCGCTCGGTTCCTACTTCCGAGTGAAGTCCTTAGATCGGCCGACGCTATGATCTTTTCAACTTGAGCGGGTTGTAAGTAGCGTGGCAAAGCGGAGAGCCGCCAGTGAGCAAGACTGGGAACTGACGCGTACAGACTGGCGGGACACTTGCCCTGCGAGATCAGAAACCTAAGAAACATGCGGATGGCGCAGATGCTCTTTCTTGTAGATGCCCCTCCCGAATGGCGACTCTTGCGCAACACGAATGAACGCAAGTTCCGCGCATCATACATGCTCGGATCTTCGCCGAGTTCCTTGATGAACGCACGCAGTTCAAACCTATAGATAGAAAGAGTGGCATCGGAGGCTCCGCGTTGCCGGTGCATCCACTCGCAAAAGGACGCTACGACAGGCGATTCCAAGACTGACTCCGTCACGGTGGGGTTCGTGACTATGCCAGCCCGCTGCAAAAACTGAAAGAAAAGATGGAGACTGTACTTCTGTCGCCGCGGTTTTAGCGGTGGCCGGTCCTCTCGGCAGCGGCATCGTTTCAGATGATCGAGAAACTGTTTTGCGCGTCGTTCCTCAATAGTCGTGACGGACAAGTTCCGATGTCCGATCCAATGCAAAAAGTGCTCGGCTGTCCGAATGTGTTGGCGCGCCGCCACCCACTGATAACGGACGGCAGCCAGTTCCTTGGCGAAGTCCTCCAGTAGATGGCCGCCGGGGCAGTTGCGTAGTTCCCCGATACGTGATGGGCGTGTGAAGTACTGAATCAGCATGATGTTCCCCTCCTTGGGAGCATCATGATTATGTGTGATGACGGAGACTTGGCCTTAAGCGTCTGTTGTGCACGAAGAGGAACTGTCGGACTCCGCTGAACCTGAATCTCCTGGCTTGCCCGTGATTCAGGAGCAATCCGGCAATCGAGATCGCAGAATCACATTCCAAATGCCAACCTCTCAGTACCTATTCAGATTCGCATTAATGGGTTCCGACAGTTACTGGTATAAGCTGTGCAAATGATGGCAAAGCCTTTGATCGTTGCTCTCTGGATTGTGTTTGCATTTGGCGGTCTGAGCGCACAGCGGGATACCTGGCAGCCATCGCAGGGACACACGCAGGTGCCAATATGGCCAGGGACGGTGCCTGATGCGCAGCCTGTCGCGGGGCCGGAAAACGTGGCGGCGGTGAAGAAGCTGGTTGCTGGCAGGCCGTGGATTTGGGTGAGCGAAGTCTCACGTCCTACGATGACGGTCTATGCGCCGAAGGGAGAGAATACGGGCGTTACGGTTGTCGTGTTTCCCGGCGGGGGCTTTGAGGGATTGGCCATCGATCTGGAAGGCACTGAGGTTTGCGACTGGCTGACGTCCAAAGGGATCACCTGCGTGCTGCTGAAATATCGCGTGCCGAGCCTGCCCTATGACTGGCACTGCAAGTGCCGGCCCGACGATCTTGCGAAGTCGACACCGGCGCTGGAGGATGCGCAAAGGACGGTGGGGCTAGTGCGATTTCGCGCTGCGGAGTGGCACATCGATCCGCACAAGATTGGAGTGCTCGGGTTTTCAGCAGGCGGGTATCTAGTGGCGGAAATCAGCACGGACTTCGAGCGCCGTTTGTACGCGCCTGTCGATGCGGCTGACAAGGAAAGCTGCCGACCAGATTTTGCGGTGGGCATTTATCCCGGGCATCTGTGGGTTGGCGGTGACGCTTACGGATTGAATCCGAATATTCCCGTCACGCGGCAGACGCCGCCAACGTTTTTGGTACAGGCGGAGGATGACAACGTGGACGGCGTAAACCAGTCGGTCGCGTACTACATCGCGCTGAAAAACGCTGGCGTTCCCGTGGAGGTGCATGTGTACGCGCACGGGGGGCATGCGTTTGGCCTGCGGCGCACGAAGCTTCCGATAACGGGATGGCCTCAGTTGGTAGAGACATGGCTGAGGACGATCGGGATGATGTCGGAGTAGCTTGCTTTACGCGAAGTCAACAGGACAAGCGCCTACAAAACGCGCTTGTCGTCGCTGACTCCCGTGTCGTCGGCAATACTGAAGTTGGATTTTGCAGGAGAATCCGGGTGCATCTCCCCCAACGCTAGCTAGTTGTCCGCGCAAGTTGAGAGCATGAATCGGTCGGTCAAGTTCGGACTGTTGCAGATTATGCGAAGTTGTCACTCTCTGGTGATTAGCCGATCATGCTGGGCCCAAAAGAGTTCGTCCCCAGCAATCTGCCTAACTCTGCATAAAGATGCACTGTGCATTACTGGCATTATGCGGTGCACCGCATAATGTTAAATCCTGCGCACGCAGCAGACAAGCCGTGGCGAGAAGGATCAAGAGTGCTGTAAATGCGAATGGCTTCCAATTGCTGCATCTCATTTCGTTCTCCTTTCGAAGGAACCCTATTTGGCTCGGCCGCAACATTTCCGCTGCCGCCGGTTCCTTCTATTGCGCAGCCGTCTGCTGTTCAAGTTTTGCCTGCCAGAGGAGTATCTGATCGCGGGCGTTTTGAGCGTCGGGCGCACTGGGCACAAGCTCCAGATAACAGCGCATGTGCCAGACAGCGTCGTCGTAATCCTTGAGTTCGCCGTAGATGGCGGCAGCGTTGAAGTGGCCTTCCGGCCACATCGGATCGATCTCCGTCCCAGCGTCGTAAGCCGCGGCGGCGGCTTCAAACTGCTTCTGATTGACAGCATCTTCGGCCAGCAGTTGCTGCTTCCGCACCGCCTCGGAGAGCGGAGGCCGGGCAGGGAGCGCGCGCCAAGCGGCGGCCATCTTCTGAAACTCGGCCCAGATGCGAGCTTGCTCATCTTTGTCGGCGAAGCAAACAGGAGGCAGGCCTCGGGAGGCATTGAAAGAGCGAGCGTAGAGCCGCAATGTGTTCATGGCGTTGGCAAAGGTCTGGGCGGCATTATCGTCAGGGGCCTTCCGATCATCTGACCACCAGCCTAGGAAACCAAGAATGCTGGAGCTGGACAGATTCTTTCTAGCATTTTCCTCGGTCGCCAATATACTTTGGCCCCAGATGGGACGTCTGCCGTCGACGCGTAAGGGGGAACCCAAAACATTCTTCTGGACGGTGACTTCCCCAAGAGTCTTCAGGTCGATTCTGTAGGTACCCTGAGGGAAAAGTTTCTTGTCGTAACCGGGAGCTGCTTGAAACTCAACCTCCCCTGAATTGAACGCAACACCGGAAGGTTGCGACTTCAGACACCCAGAAGAGGTGAGGTCACATTTTGCACTTACGAACACGCGCCGCAGTTCCGTTACAATCGTCCGGCGCGCCTGGCAGACGGACGTCGCTGGAGTTGCCGTCTCCTGTGCAAGGACCGCCGGCGCGGCAGCGGCAAGGAAAAGCAAAGTGATCTGACCGGCGATGCTTCTAAAACGAGCCATGCGGCTTTCCCACCGTGAATGGAAGGGCAGTTGGCCCAGCCGCCCCTTTGTTTCTACTCCCTCTCCGGGGCCTGAGGCTGGAAGGATGATTGTGCCAAGGACTTTGTTCATGGCTGTCTCTTCACTTGCACCGGGGGAAACAGTGCGATTTATTTGAATTTGGCTCCGAATCTATCGGCGGGCCGAGGGGGAAGAGTCGGAGGAAACCTCGCGGAGTCAATCAGCGCATGTTTGTTTCTCCGTACTCGCGCTCGTCCAGATGATTCTCGACCTTCGGTGACGTGGATTGAAAGGTGACCAAAGTCATGTGGCGTTAGAAAGCCCGCCCCTGTGTTTGAAGGGTTGGCTCTTGAGTGAGGCTCCAGCGCGCCCGCGTACTCCGGATGCCTATCTCAGATCTTTTACAACAACGGGTTGCCTGCAGAAGTGGCCGTACCTGCACTTCGATCCGCGCCGCCACGCGATAACTCCCGGATCGTCGGCAAACCGGAAACTATCCAGAAACGGGCTTGGAAGAGATCAATGGCGATCTCCCCGAAGCCGACTTTCGGGGACCGATCTTGAAGATCGCCTGTAACACGCAGAAAATAGACTATTCATATCGGTTCAGGTTTTGCTCCTTGCATTGAGTCGCCAGTTTCCAGTGAGAGCCAATTCTGCCACCCCGAGCGGTGAGATGCCGCCTCCGGCATTGTCGGGCACCCAATACACCCAGCAACCCGCGAGGCGTGCTGCGTAGTTCACAAGTAGGAGCCGACGAGCAGGCGGTGACCCGACCAGAACGGCCATGTGCCCTGCTGCCAGCGCAAATTCCAGAGCTGCTCACAGAACCATTCGCCTTAATTTGGATATAATTGCCGATCATTCAATCCATAGCTCTGAAAGGCACCGGACATGCGTCCAAGAAAGATCCTTGCGATTCTCGCTTTCCTCCTCCTTGTTACGGCGGGCGCCATAGCACAGACGCTTCCCAACGGTGTTCAAAAAATCGCCTCCGTCGAGGGCATCACCGAGTACGCGTTTCCGAACGGTTTGCACGTTCTGCTGTTTCCAGATAGTTCTCAGCCCAAGATCACGGTGAATGTGACATATCGCGTAGGCTCTCGCAACGAGGGCTATGGCGAAACCGGCATGGCGCACCTGCTTGAGCACATGGTCTTCAAGACATCGAAATCCGGGAGAGAGCTTTTCAAGGAATTGACCGACCGTGCCGGCGGCTTCTTCAATGGCACCACCGATTACGACCGGACCATGTACTTCGAATCGTTTACTGCGAGCGACGAGAATCTGCGCTGGGCGCTCGACCTGGAAACCGATCGCATGGTCAACATGACTATGCTCAAGAAAGATCTGGACACCGAAATGACGGTGGTCCGCAATGAAATGGAGGCCGGTGAGAACAGCCCGATCAACGTGCTGGAAGAGCGGGTCCTGGCCGCAGCCTACAACTTCCATAGCTATGGAAAGACGGTCATCGGCGCGCGTAGCGACGTCGAGCGAGTGCCGATTGAGAATCTGGCAGTGTTTTACAAGAAGTACTACCAGCCTGACGACGCCGAACTCGTCATTGCCGGGAAGTTCGACGATGCGAAGGCCCTGCCCATGATCGCACAGACGCTTGGCTCGATTCCGAAGCCGGACCGCGTTCTGACACAGCCCTACACGACGGAACCCACGCAGGAAGGCGAACGTGAGGTGATCCTGCGCCGCGTCGGAAACATGCAGGGCATCCTCGCCGTCTACCACGTACCCTCGGCGTTGCATCCCGATATGGCGGCCCTCGAAGTTCTTGCCCAGGTGCTCGGCGCGCCGCAGACTGGCCGGCTTTACAAGGCACTGGTCGACTCGAAGAAGGCCGTCTCGACCTATATGTACGCGTCGAAAAAGCACGACCCCGGCTTTGCCATGGGTTATGCGCAACTCAAGCCGGAGCAGTCCGTCGCCGACGCCGCGCAAACGCTGCTCCAGACGATCGAGGGCGTGGCCGCCAATCCGCCCACCCAGGAAGAGGTGGACCGTGCCAAGGCACGTATTCTCAAGGACATTGAACTTGCCATGACCAACTCGCAGAGGGTCGCCATCATGCTCGGTGGATATGTCGGCGACGGCGACTGGCGCTTGCTGTTCCTCGACCGGGATGATATCGGCAAGATCACGCCGGCAGACGTAACGCGCGTGGCCAAAGCGTATCTCAAATCTTCGAACCGCACATTGGGCGAGTTCATTCCCACCACGGCGCCGGATCGTGCGGAGATTGCGGCAGCTCCCGATGATGCGACGCGCTTCAAGGACTTCAAGGCAGGAGCGGCAATTCAGGAAGGCGAAAACTTCGATCCGACCCCGAAGAACATCGAGGGGCGGCTGACTCGCGCGAAGCTTCCCAATGGCATGAAGCTCGTCATGTTCCCCAAAAAGACCCGCGGCGGCACGGTCACTTTCACACTGGCCTTCCGCTTTGCCAATGAAAAGTCGCTCTTCGGCAAAAGGACCGAGGCGAGCGTCTTCGGCGGAATGCTGATGCGGGCCACGAAGACGAAGAACCGGCAGCAAATCCAGGATGAGACCGATCGCTTGAAGGCGAACGTCAATCTGTCGGGAGGCGCCGGATATGGCGCGGCAAGAGCGCGCACACTCGAAGCGAATCTTCCCGATACGATGCGGTTCGTGCGCGAGTTGCTCCGCGATGCGTCCTTCCCTGAAACAGAGTTCGAGCAGGTGCGGCAGCAGCGCCTTGCGAGCGCCGAGAGCCAGAAGACTGAGCCGACTGCGCTGGCACGACTTGAACTGAGCCGACACATGAACGCCCAGTATCCGCGTGGCGACGTGCGGTATGTGGCCACGCTCGACGAGCAGATCGAAGACCTCAAGAACGTAAAGATCGAGGAGGTGCGGCAGTTCTATAACGACTTCTATGCGCCGGCCGAAGGGGAAATCGTGGTCAGCGGTCAGTTCAATCCAGAGCAGGTGCAGAAGCTCATCGCGGAATTGTTCGGCGACTGGAAGAGCGCCAAGCCGTATGCGCGGATCACAAATCCCTACATGAAGGTGGATGCGATCAATCGCAAGGTCGAGACGCCGGACAAGCAGAATGCGCTGTTCATCGCGGCTTCGGCAGTGAAGATGAATGACGAGGATCCTGACTACGCGGCGGTGACCATGGGCGGCATCGTCCTGGGCGGATCGCCGAACTCGCGGCTCTTCCAGCGCATTCGCGTCAAGGACGGTCTCAGCTATGGAGCGTCGGCGGGGTTCGATGTTCCTACGAAGGACGACGGCGGTTCTTTGAATGCCTCCGCCATCGCTGCGCCGCAGAATATGCCTAAGGTGGAAGCGGCTTTCCAAGAGGAAGTGGCCCGCATTCTGAAGGACGGTGTTACCGCCGAGGAACTCGAGAAGGCAAAGAAAACCTGGCTCGATCAGCGGATACTGCAGCGCGGTGACGAGGGCAGCTTGGTCGATGTGCTGAAGGACCTCGAGCGGTGGGGACGCACCATGCAGTGGGACGAGCAGTTGGAAGCCAAAGTGGCGACGCTCACGCCTCAACAGGTGAACGAGGCCTTGAAGCGGCATCTTGATCCCTCTGCTCTTTCCATCGTCAAGGGCGGCGATTTCAAGAAGGCTGACGTCTACCAGCAGTAGCCGCCTGTGCCGCCTTAAGAACGCCCGCCCGTGCGCAAAGTACGGGCAGGCGTTCAGTCTTCCAGACGGACCGTCGCATCTCTGTTGAGCAACAACGAAATCTCAACGTGGCAGTCATGCCCGCCTACCGGCGTGATTCTGGTAGTCTCCGGATGGTCACCCAACCGTCAGTTACTCATCAGTAAATAGGCGCCGTGAACCGGGCCCATTGGGCCTGCATGGGTGATAGTGTCAGCCTCCCGGCACCCCAAAATCAACCAAATTTCAGCCCGGTGCGCAGAATCGGTAACGGCTAACGCGCTTGTGGCCACCGAACTATCAACGTCTATTGATACGGGCTTCGAGGAAGTGAACGAACGAGGTTCCGGGCGGATAGTCGGCGACCCTTCCCTAATCGGTAAGGTAAGGTTTGCCTGTAATCCGTTTAGAATTCTTCGCACAACTTGTGGGGGCATGCGACTTTAGAGTGAGGTTTGGTTCTTGCCAGAGCGAGCAGCCTCTGCTCTGATCGAGAGTGGGGCCTAAACTACGGTATTAGCGATGGGCAAGGTTGGAGGAAAGCGAAGCATGATGTCTTCGGTTCTGAGAACGCTGGTATCTCTCATGCTCTCGCTTGGCCCCGTGCGCGCGCAAGATGTAGTTGTCGGCGTCAACGTGGTCAACCCGATGCGCGCCAGCGTCGCCGACCAGAATGCCGTCCTCAGTCAACTTGAGGCAGCGCATGTTCACGCGATTCGGTGCGGAATTAGCAACGATGACAAGGGAATCGACTATGCGAAGCGCGCGGCAGCGAAGGGTATCCGGATCCTGCTCGGGATCGGCGCCCAATATCCGGCGACTGCTCCGACTCGGCCCTATCAGCCTGAGCAATTTCCTTCGATGTGGGGCGGACATCCGCTGTCCTACGCCGATCCTCAACTTTCACGGGACTTCTATCAGAAGTTGTTCGATGCTCTCGACGCGAACGGCATCGTGCTTGCGGGCATCGAACTGGGAAATGAGATCAATTGGGCCGCCTTCAACGCAGAGTTTCCATTGCCCGGCGAGGGAAAGATTCTTAGTCTCTCCGATCTTTCGCACGATCCCGAAGGGAAGCAGATTGCCAAAGGTTTTCTGCAGTACGTAAAGATCATGGCGGTGTTGAAGGAGGTACGCGATCACTCCCGGTTGAACCGCAACACACCGCTCATTTCGGCCGGCATGGTGAGCGCGTCGGACGGAGAAAAGCTCTACAACAACAAACGGGAAGACATGGTCAGCTTGCCGGCGACGATGGCGTTCTTGCGCGCGAACGGCCTGGATTCTCTGGTCGATGGCTACGGAATTCACACCTATCCATCGAGCGATCATCCGGGCGATCCCGCAGCTGCGGCGCGAAGAACCGAACGATTTGAAAGCGTGGATCTTGGTCCGTGCCGTCCCGCGGGCCAGTCCGGAGGGAAGCCCTGTTGGATCACCGAATGGGGTTTCCCCGACAAAGATTTCTCATGTCCGGCCAAGGACTCTGCGCGGACGCTTCTTGTTCAGGAAATGCGTGTGAATTTTGCCAAGGCTGCCGCGGAACGTCGGCTGGGGTCCATCGATTACTTCGCCTGGAATTCCGATCCATGGTCGAAGCAGCCTGACGCCGACAGCATTTATCGCTGTGGCGGTGTCACAGAAAGCGGAAAGCTGGCGATCGCGCTGCTGACGGACGTCAAAAAACCGGATACTCATGCTGGAATGCGCATCCGCGTCGGCGTCCCCTTTGTCGCGCGCGGCCCTGCCCCCAACATCGCGGACAACTGGTTCACCGAGATCCGGCTCCCCAACGGCAAATTCCGGGGATTCACCGCCGCCGGGACTACCTTCGCTATCGATGGCAATCACCCGTACGACATGGGCGGCGCAGCCGCAACGGTTCTGAAACCGGGCCCAGCCGGCAGCCCCGATTCCTGCGGGCAGTGGATCCAGCATGTCGAACTGGAGGGCAAGACACTTATTGGCTGGGTACATAATGAAACCGCTTGTAACTACGCCCGCGGCGGGCAAACCAACGCACGCATGACCATCGCAACCTCCGCCGACTACGGCCTCCACTGGAAGATTGAAGGTCCCATCATTACCGGCAACGATCCTCCCGCCGACGGCAAAGAGACTGGCGACAGTTGCGCCGCCGTTGTCCGCGGCAATGACGGCTATGACTACGCCTATTGTCTGCACAACGGTGCACACTCCTGGGAAGGCGGGTATGGTTTCATTGCACGCGCGCCGTCCTCCGATCCTGGACCCGGCAAATGGAAAAAATATTTCAACGGCGCCTGGTCGGGACCCGGTGTGAACGGCAAATCGAGCAAGGTCGATGGTTTGGGCGTCGCCTGGTGGAACGCTACGAATCAGACTCTCAGCATCAACTGGGTCAAAGGCGGCATGGGGCTGCAGGCCTCAGACGACCGCCTCCACTTCACGCAGCTTCTTTCGCAGCCCCTCATGCTTTCCGAGCCCGGTGATTGGTCGCGCAAAAACGGCCTCGAACTTCTCTCCTATCCCACGCTCATCGACAGCAAAACCGGACTCAACCAGCTCGGTGACCATTGGCTGCTCGCGTATATGTATCTCAACCCAGGCGAAAACTTTGGCAAGCGCTACCTGATCTTTCGTCCGGTCGATATTTCCTGGTCGCGCGCTGCGGGCGAGCCTGAGGTCGGCGAGATGCTCACTCACTGGTACTCGGCTGCCAAGCACGACCACTGGGTAACCACTGCGCCGGTGCCCGGGAACTACTCCTCGTACCGCCTCGTCGCTCAACTCGGCTACGTCATGACCGCGCCGGACCGATCGAAGCCGACGGTCGAGCTCGAAGAGTGCATCAGCAAGTGGCCCGGCCACCCCGACCGCATCCTGACTCAGAAGGGTGTCTGCGAGACGCAGGACTATCAGCGCCTGCGCAGCGCGGGTTTCATCTACTCCACTGCTCAGCCCAACACGCAGCCCTTATATCGCTGCTACTCCGAAGCCGAACACTCTCACTTCGCTTCAAACGGCGACGACTGCCACAACATGGGAAGGCGAGAGGCTTTGCTGGGCTATGACCTCAAGGAATGAGTTGTCGGCAATACGGACACTGACCCGAAACAGGCTCCGAGGGAATGGCTTCTGATAAGTCGGCTTGTCCAACGAGACCTGTGGCCGCAGCGGACGCAAAGAAACCCAGTCGCAAATGCGAGAAAACCTTGCTCGCACCTCATTCTATTGCCCGGCATTCTCAGAGAACGGTTCGATAGTCTGACTGCGCGGTAGAGCGCGCAGTCAAGTTCTGACCGATTCGGTAACCACAACACTGCTAAGTGACCATTTTCAGCCACAGGATCGCCAACCATTCGCCTTTGCAAGGTATCATCGAACCGCACTGTTCAGCATGACTGCGCGGTAGGCGGTCAGTCTGCGGAGAATTCTGAAGTGGTTGATTCCCTGTAAGCTACGGACGTGTGGGCTCTTGCACCATTCAAACCTGTACTGAGGGTTCGAATTCCCCTCCCTCCGCCACGCAGTCTGCACTGCAGAGAAATCTGCCCGCCTTCCCCTAACAATCGCAGAAAAACGCCGCAATTCCGCAACTCTTGTTCTCAAACCGGACCGGAGAAAGTGTCCTGTTCGATGC
>Ga0187864_10003318_pt1 | contig 13270 bp, 12 predicted proteins | sample June2016WEW_11_4_FD_132985 | JGI IMG/M metagenome (GOLD analysis project Ga0187864, IMG submission 132985) | Peatland microbial communities from SPRUCE experiment site at the Marcell Experimental Forest, Minnesota, USA - June2016WEW_11_40 | ecosystem: Environmental > Terrestrial > Soil >... | reverse complement strand
TCTGATCGGGCAGCTCCCCGGTGACCAGGAAAGCGGCCGTAATTGCACCACAGGCATTGACGAGGTTGTGCTCGCCCAACAGTTGAAACGCCCCGAGGTCCAAAGGACCGAGATCGGACGCGACGACCTGGGCTCGGTCGAGGCGCACCGGACCACTGTTGCCGTAGAGGACCCTGCCTGCCAGCGATGAGCTCCGGGCCACGGCCTCGTCGCAGCATCCGTTCACCGCAACGGGAACATCCGCTCGATGCGAGAACAGGCGGAGCTTGTCCTCGTAGTAGTTCTCGAGGTTCCGATGCCAGTCGAGGTGGTCCGGTGCCAGCAGCGTGAGAACGCCGACCGAGGGCGACACCGTCACGTCTGCAGCCTGAAAGCTCGAGATCTCGAGGACGAACACGTCATGGGCGTGGTCGTCTTACAGCTCGGTCAAGGGACGGCCGATGTTGCCGGCAAGAGCGACGTCGAGACCGTAGGCGCCGAGAGCAGCAGCTGTGAGCATCGCGGTGGTCGTCTTGCCTTTGGAACCGGTCACGGCCACTACTCGCCTGTCCCGGAAGTCCTCCATGAACAGCGCTGTCGGAGTCGTCACCACCGCACCGAGCCGGGCCGCGGCTGCAAGGCGTTCGTCGTAGCGCGAGATCCCCGGCGAGTGGACGACGAAGTCGAAACGGCGACCTTCGAGGACCGACGGAGGCTGCACATCGATCCCGGCCGACTCGGCCTCGACCGCTTGGCGAGGTCCCGTAAGTCCGCTGGGGTCGCCCGCAATGTCGTCGACGACGACAAGCTCGGCGCAGGTCGGGCCGACGCGCCGGGCGAAGGACTGACCTTCCATGCCTGCCCCGAATATCGCGACGCGACTACCAGCGAGCGCCGCCACACCTCCTATGAGCGGCACGCCGCGATGGTACACAGGCGTTCGAGCCGTTGGAGCGAGCCGGGCGGGCACCAAGGTAGCGTTGCAGCGTTCAGAACTATCGAGCGGTCGGGGACCAGAAGGTGGCAGTCATGATCACTGAAGCAGCCGTAGCTACGGCGCGCCAACAGCAGGCGGACCTGTCATGATCGTCGGGGTCCCTGCCGAGGTGAAGGTCGCGGAGGGCCGAGTCGCCATCACGCCTGACGGCGTCCGGGGACTCACGTCGCTCGGCCACAAGGTGCTCGTCGAGACGGGAGCCGGCACCGGGTCGTCCCTCAGCGATGCCGATTTCGCCGCCGCCGGAGCCACCGTGGTCGACGCGGACACTGCGTGGTCTGCGGAACTTGTCTGCAAAGTGAAAGAACCACAGGAATCCGAGCTTTCGTATCTGCGGCCTGACCTCGTGTTGTTCACCTACCTCCACCTCGCCGCCTACCCGGGCGTGGCCAAGGCTCTGCTCGAGTCCGGGACCACCGGAGTTGCCTACGAGACCGTGCAGCTCCCCTCGGGCGACCTGCCCCTTCTCGCTCCGATGAGCGAAGTCGCCGGTCGGATAGCGACCCAGGTCGGCGCGCACTTCCTCGAGGCCCCACACGGAACGCGAGGCATCTTGCTCGGTGGCGTCCCCGGCGTACGACCGGCTCGCGTGGTGATCATCGGAGCCGGCCACGTGGGATGGAACGCCGCGTGGATCGCTCAAGGCATGGAGGCCGAGGTCCTGCTCCTCGACCGGGACATCGACCGGCTGCGGTGGGTCGACCAGATTCACCAGGGCCGGATCATGACCCTCGCATCGAACCGCGGGTCGATCGAGCGCGCCATCTCCGAGGCTGATCTCGTCATCGGTGCCGTCCTGGTCGCCGGTGGGCGGGCGCCGGTTGTGATCACCGACGAGATGGTCGCCGGCATGAGAGCGGGAGCGGTCATCGTCGACGTCGCCGTTGACCAAGGTGGATGCATCGAGACGACACATGAGACGACGCATGAGAACCCCACCTACTTCGTGCATGACGTGCTCCATTACGCAGTCGGGAACATGCCCGCCGTGGTGCCGCACACCTCGACATATGCGCTCACCAACGCCACATTCCCCTACCTCGTCGAGCTCGTCGAGCGAGGGGTGCGGGCGGCGGCGGCGGCGGACCCGGTGCTCCGCGGCGGTATCAACACAATGCGCGGCAGCTGCACGAACGCAGCGGTGGCATCCGCCCTCGACCTCGACTGGGTCGACCCTCTGAGCTTGGTGTCCGGCTGAGGCGCACGGCCCAGAGCAACGGGGAGACACCTGCCTGGCGGCCCCGACGCCGCGGGACAGCTCTATCGCCTCCCGGCGGCACTGCGCTCCCAGCCGGAACCCGATCTTGCGGCCAGACCGACCGTCGCGAGACGCTCGAGGGTGACCGCCGTCAGGGCGAGTCCCAGGCCGGAGCGCCCGCACACGCGCTCGAACGGAGTCGCAACATCTTCGAGAGCCTCGAGCACCGCATGCTCGTCCGGGGAGAGACGGGCGGTGACCGCCGGAGGGGAATGCCGAGCAAAGCCCCTCTGTCCGCATGGCCCGGTGCGCGGACCAAGCGCGTAGTTGCTGCCGGCACAGGCGAGCTCCAGCGCCGCGAGCACATCGGCGGCGTCTCGCGCCACGCCGCAGCCGTCTGCAATGAGGGAATTGGTGCCTTCGGACGCGGGGCTCCTCACCGATCCCGGCACCGCGAGCACCGTAACCCCGCGTTCGTCCGCAGCCGTCACCGTGTGCAGCGCTCCGCCCCCCTTGTGGGACTCGACGACAACTACGACATGGGCGAGCGCCGCGATGAGCCTGTTGCGAAGGGGAAAGCGCCACCTTTCCGGTGCCGCTCCCGGTGCCGCTTCTGAGAGGATGCCCCCGGCGAGCTCCAAACGGGCCCAGAGCCGGCTGCTGCTGGCGGGGTAGACCACGTCGACTCCCCCACCGACGACGGCCACGGGCGGTGCAGGGCGCTCGGGCGCGAGCGCTCCCTCGTGAGCCGCTGCGTCGATGCCTGCAGCCAGGCCGGAAACGACGACCACACCGGCATCCGACAAGTCCGCTCCGAGCTCGGCCGCGACACCAGACCCGTAGTGCGTCGCTGACCTGGTGCCCACGAGAGCCACACAGGGCCGGTCCAGTTGAGCGATCGACCCGCGGGAGAACACGACCTCGGGTGCAGCCCGGTCATCAACGAGGCGGGACGGGTATCCGGGCGACCCCCGGCGGTAGGCCACCGTGTTCGATGCCACCAATCGTTCCCAGACAAGGGCGGGATCTGTGTCGGCCGATGCCCTCCGCCAGGTATCGACGATCTGCGCGGTCCGTGGGTTGCGGTGGCCCGGGGCCTGCTCGGCATGCATCAAGCGCGAGACGAGACGCGCTCTCGGTGCGCACAGATCAGCGAACACCTCCTCTGCCGACCGGCCGCGGAGCAAGCGCTGAAGACGCTGCGGCGTCATCGAATCGAGCCCTGCCAACGTTGCCGCATACGCCACATCAGGCAAGCGGTCTCCATCGTGCAGAGAGCCCTCTGAGCTGGTCACACTTGCCCCGGTCCGCCCAGCAAGGCAGCGCGGCCAGCCCGGAGCTCTAGCGCCATCGCGACGTGGATCTCGTCGACGGCCGTCTTCGAAGGATCGAGGTCGGCAAGCGTCAGGGCAACCCGCCGCACGCGATCGAGACCGCGGGCCGAGAGCGCACCCGAGCACAGCTGCCGCTCGAACAGCTCGCGTGCGGCCTTGGTGAGGGGGGCGTGCACGTCCAAGCTCGCCGAGGACAAGGCCGCGTTCGCCGTCACACCCCTCCGGTGCGCGAGCTCCCGCACCTTGGCGACACGCTGGGCGACAGAGGCGCTCGACTCGGCCGGCACCAGGTCAAGGAGCTCACGGACATTGGGCCTGCCGACTGCGACGTGCAGATCGAACCTGTCCAAGAGCGGTCCCGAGAGTCTCCTCGAGTAGCGGGCGAGCTGAGCGGCCGAGCAGACACAGCTGCCGATGCCTCGTCGTTCGCCGCATGGACAGGGGTTCATCGCCGCGACCAGGAGGAACCTCGCTGGAAAGCTGACAGTCGCCCTCGCACGAGCGACTCGGATGACTCCCTCCTCGAGCGGCTGACGGAGCAGGTCGAGCAACGGCGAAGGGAATTCCCCTAGCTCGTCCAGGAAAAGCACGCCGTTGGTGGCGAGGCTGACCTCGCCCGGACGCATCCACGACGAGCCGCCGCCTACGAGCGCCGGTGCCGAGATCCCGTGGTGCGGAGCCCGAAAAGGGGGACGGCGCTCGCCCGCCGGCGGCAATGGCAACGCAGCTGCGGAATGGACCCGATAGGTCTCCAGGAGCTGAGCCTCGTCAAGGGGAGGGAGAACGCTCGGCAGCCGCTCGGCCAGCATGGTCTTGCCCGAGCCTGGCGGCCCCGACAGCAGGAGGTGATGGCCACCGGCGGCTGCAACTTCGATCGCGAGGCGCCCCATCGGCTGGCCCCGCACGTCCGCGAGGTCGAGAGGCCCGGCACGGCCCTGCCCGCACGCTTGGTCGGCGGTTGTAGCTCCTGGCACCTTGCGCGCCTGTGCCGGGCCCGCCGGAGAGACCGTCCTCAACTCGGGCCAGGCGATCCGTCCCGACAGCGCATCGACGAGCTCGCGGAGCGATCGTGCCGTGCGCACGACCGGCTTACCGACGAGCAAGGCCTCGGGAACACACGCCAGCGGCACGACGACGGCTGACGAAGTGAGGGCATCGGCCAGAGGTAGGGCCCCCGGCACCGAGCGGATCGTGCCGTCGAGGCCGAGCTCTCCTACGAACCCACAGCCGGCGATCGCGGCCGTATCGAGCTCGCCGGTCGCGACGAGAAGCCCGACGGCGATCGGCAGGTCGAGACCGGCACCGGTCTTTCGGACACCCGACGGTGCCAGAGTGTAGACTGGTACATATGACCACATCCCTCAAGACCGTGCGGGCGGGTGTGTACGCCCGCATCTCGTCCGACCGTGACGGTGAAGCCCTCGGAGTCGAGCGCCAACTGACCGATTGCCGCAAGCTCTGTGCTGAGCGGGGCTGGACCATCGTGGCCGAGTACGTCGACAACAACCTGAGCGCATCAGCCGAGGGTGTCACCAGACCCGAGTACGAGCGGCTGCTGGAAGACATAGCCAACCGTGAGCTCGACGCTGTAGCGGTGTGGGATCTCGACCGCCTGACCCGCCAACCACTGCAGCTCGAACAGTTCGTCCGCTCCTGCGAGCAAGCGGGCATGACCAGGCTGGCACTCATCGGCGGGAGCGTCGACATCGGGACAGGAGACGGGCTACTCGTCGCACGGATCAAAGGCGCGGTGGCCGCTGAGGAATCGCGCAAGACAGGCCAGCGAATTCGGCGCAAGCATCAAGAGCTGGCCGAAAAGGGCCTCTACCACGGCGGTGGAGCTCGGCCCTTCGGGTTCGAGCCTGACGGAATAACCGTTCGGGAGGACGAGGCTGCGCTGATCAGGGAGGCGGCCGGTCGCATCCTTAAAGGTGGCACGCTCTATGGCATCCGCAAAGATTGGACCGAGCGCGGTGTCCCGACCGTCAGCGGTAAGCCATGGTCAGTCCAGTCGATCAGAAGGACCCTCATTCGGCCACGGATCGCCGGGCTGCGCCAGCACCAGGGCGAGGTCCTGGGGGAGGCCGTCTGGCCAGCCATCCTCGACAAGGAGACGTGGGATGCGGTGTGCGTCGTGCTGACAGATCCCTCACGACGACAACCACCACCTTCTCGCAAGTACCCACTGCGGGGCGTGCTCGTGTGTGGCGAATGTGGGCGTGCATTGGTGGCAGTGCCCCGGCGTGATAGGCGAATCTACGGATGCCGCAAGGACTCGGGCGGATGTGGTCACGTCGCCATCTCAGCGCCTCGGGTCGAGGCCTACGTAACGACCGTCATCATCGCCTTGGCTGATGTCCCCGGGTTACGTGAGGAGCTGTCGCGGGAGGCTGCACGCGACGTCGACCAGGTTCGAGTACTGGTGACCGAGAACGCTGCCGACGAGGCAAAGCTTGCCCAGCTCGGCGACGACTACGCCGATGGTGCGCTGCCTCGTGACGAGTGGCTGAGGCTTACCAAGCGGATCCGGGACAGGGTCGAGACTCGGAGTACACAGCTGGCGAGCTTGCGGGGTCAATCGGCACTCGGGCGTCTAAACGGGCGGGTCCACGACGGTTGGGACGACATGTCTACCGAGGACCAACGGGCAACGATTCTCAGTCTCGTTCGGCAGATCAAGGTAAATCGCCCAGCCCGTCAGGGTGTGACCCAGTCAGCTGATAGTCGTCTTGAGTTCGAATGGCGTTGGGATACGCTGAACGCCTCCTTGGGCGGGCCGCCGTATGGCCTCAACGTCGAGAAACTGGTGGCCAATCTCAGGACAGGTGTGGCCGATATCGAGGCCGTGCGGCGGCCCGCCGAGGCGTGGAAGGCGGCGGCAGCGAAAGTGCCGACACTGATAATGACCAAGCGAGAGAAGTAATAGCGAGACGTGGCCTGAAACGCCGGCAGAGGAGGGACACATCTCGTTGAGGGGCAGTGCGGAGCTCGGCACGAGGCAAGGGCCCACCCCCTCAGCCGGCAGCAGCTCGCCCTGCTGGGGGACATCGCCGTCGACCGTCTTCGACCCGGCAGCTCAGACGATCTCGTCGACTGGTGGGATGGTCTGACGCTGGTCGAACAACGAGCAGTCCTGCGGGCGAACATTCTTCGGGTCGCCATCCTTCCGGCCGCGCATCGCGGCGGCAACAAGTACGACACGGACAGGGTCCGCATTGACTGGGCCGGCGAGCTTATCAACCGCGTTCTCGAGCAGGAAGAGGGCTTGGCGGTGGACGAGGGCGGCAACCGTTACGAGCTCGCGGTCATTCCAGCCGGCTAAAAGCAGGTCTTTGGTGGGCAATTGGCTGCTTCCATCTCACCGGCCTCTTCGGTTTGAACACGTAGGCCGCGCAGCCGCTTGGACCCAGCAGCATGTGTTGCCAGGCCTGAAATGCCCACATATGAGCGTGTCGACGGTGGAGGTAGGTTGGCCGGACGAGAGGTTGATTGTGCTGATCTTCCTCGAGGGAGAGGCCGAGTGTGTCTTCGAGCACGACTTCGCGGACCACAACTACGTTGATGTGTGCAAGTACTGTGGACTCGGTGGACGAGTCTCCGCTGATGTTGCCGTGACGCTCCTGAGTCGCGCTGCGGGTCTCTAAACCCGATATATCAAAAGGAGTTGTCCATGGCAGGACTTGATGGCCGTCACCGCGATGAGAATGGGCGGATCGAGAGAAAACACGGCAATACGAAGATCAAGAACTTAAAGGGTGAGTATCCGGAGTTAAGGAACTTCCGCAACGAGGACACTCTCGGCAAGGTGCTCGGCAGACAGGGTGTAGAAAGCTTGGATGCTCTACTCGACAAACTGCGGAAGAGGTAGGCGCACGGCGAGGCAAGCGCCACTCATGTCCCAGCCGCAGTGTCGAGGACTAAGCGCGTGAGGCTTCCCGCACTTGTCGGAGGAAGTCGACCACCTCAGCTGGAATATCGTCTGCTTTCATGGCCGCAGCGACGGCCCCGACGCGTTTCTTCGAGAAGCCAGGGACCTCATGTTCGAGATCGGTGAATGGTCCGAACGCGGGTGGCTGGTCAAGATTGCAACCGCGTCGGACGGCTTCCGCCGTGAAGTAGTTCTCCAGCTCGCGGCGCTCTAGAACGTGCACCTCGACCGCCTCACCCATGCGTTCGACGAATTGGACGACCTCCGGCTTTGGCGGGTCCTCCTTAGCCGATCGGTCGCTGTCGAGGAGCGCGAAACAGGGTCGACCGAGGGCCTTGACGGTCACCGACTGTAGGTAGTGCATCGCCGAACCTCCCAGCACGAGTAGCGCGACGAGGGGCTCCGGCTCCTCGTCGAAGAGCTTCCGCCACCAGATCCGGATCGCGGCCACGTCGTTCGGTCCCTCTACGAACAAGACGGCATCCGCCATCTGCAGGAGCGAGGGGCGGTAGCCCAGTTCCCGTAGGCCGGCGAAGACGTCCTCGGTCGTCGCCATTTGTCTGACACGGGACACGCCGCTCGAACGCGTTACCTCGAAGACCTGGTCTGGCGGAACGGCGTCAAGGATGGCCGGTGAGTGGGTGGCGAAGATGACCTGACCACCTGACTCGCGGGCTCGTTCGGCGACGACACGAGCGAACGTCGCCTGCGCCGAGGGGTGGAGGTGGGCTTCGGGGTCGTCAACGAGAACGACGGATCCATCGCCACGATGTAGCGCAGAAAGGACGAAGAGCACCGTCTCGAGTCCCGTCCCGCAGTCCTCTAGTGAGGCACGGAAACCGCCGCCGTCCTCGAGAAGCACATCCAGCCAGTTGTTCTCGCTCGCGTGCACCGTCGGGTTGAGGCTTTCCATGCCCGCCACACGGTGCAGGTCGCGTCGGAAGGCCACCGCGCGCGCCTGCTGGGTGACCGATCTACCGCTGTCCAATCGGTTCAGCCAGTTCTTGAAGCCCTGGCCATCCCAGGGAACGCCGACTGGCTGTCCGCTGGCCTGTGGCGATTCATTCGAGGTCTTGCGCTGCGCAGAGAGAATAATGAGCCGAGTAGCGATGGCGGCTACGAAATTGTTGTTCTTCGCACCATCGGGAGCGTCGAGTCGCGCCTGAGTGCCACCGTCTGGCGTCGGTACCAGGGTGATGCTCAGCGGGTAAGGCGACTGGTACGCGGGGTATTGGACACTCCCCCCAGCCGGCCACTCTTCTTCTGTCAGCACCAACCTGAGCGAAATTGCGCCCCTGTCTGGTACACCCCCATGCCAGAGCTTCGACATCTGCTCTGCGTTCTGGACGCCTCCCCTGTCCACCCACTGGAGAAGAAGGCTAACCGCCTTGAACACATTGGACTTCCCAACATTGTTGCGGCCGATGACAGCGGCGACCGGACCCATCGGACCGAGGGTTTGCGGTTCGTCGAAGCTCAAGAACCGCTCGACTGTCAGTGACTCAATCAACATACCCATACCGTATTTCTCGCCCGTGACAGCCGCCAGGCGATCAGGGCTCGGACGACGATGTTGGGATCCGCGACCAGCCCCTTTCGAGAGCTGGGCCGTGGCCCCGACCGGGCACTTGCGGCCTCACTCATACGTGCAACTTCATAGCCCGCACCGAAAGGTGAGCAACCGCACGACCTCTATACAGTACACACTAATCCTAACAAGGCCACATCCTATATTCGTATAGTTCTACGTCCAACCCGGACTTAACCGTGTTTTATTTGTAGCTAGTGCCCGCGCCTGGCTGCCGTATGCAACAGTTGACAGGACCGCACCTAATGTGGTATCTTTATGAAAGTTCGTGAAGTACCTGCCACGCCAGCAGACAAGTGCCCGTGGCAGGAGCGAATTGTTATCTGCTCTTTGACAACATGTAGAGCCAGTCGAGGGACTTGACCCTATGACGCTGCCGCAACCGACCTTCGGGCACGGTGCGAATGTCAAGATCCATGTTAGGAGGATTAAGCGCAAAGCGAGCAAAACCCCAATTTTATGGTGGTGTTCGCTAGTCGGCCTTGTCGGTTCCGGAGCCCTCGGCACCGAGCGGAAGCCGGTCTTGCAGCAAGACTGCTCGCTATCCCAGATCAACAAGAGATTAATCGAGATTGTAGTTAGGACCGATCAGTCATCGCCTAGAGGCGATGCCACTCTTATTGAGTGCAATGCAACAAGCGAAAGGAAGCTAATAAAATGGTTACTGACATTTACCTTTATGTAGAGAAGTTAGGCGAGGACGGCAGATGGCACGAGCTCGATGACCCGCGCGAATGGTATGGCGAACGCAACTACGATTTGTTCGCCATTCTTGCAAACGTTCGCAATGGATACGCAGTCGCAGGTATTCGGACCGGCGATGGGTTCTGGCCGTTGGGCCCACGCGGACTGCCTTGCGATGTAAGCGAAGAGCTTCGAAGACTCGATTACGAACAGTTTCACTCACAATCGTGGGTTTCTCTGCGGGAGATCCTTGAGTTTGACTGGGATCAGGAAACAACGAAGCGAGCATTCGTTCGAGATACCGATGATGGCAGGTTTCCATCTGGAGGCCGTGCGAAGTGGGCAGAGGAGTACGCAAACGAACTCGGCAGATTGCCAGGCGAAGTGGAAGGGTGCTGTTTCCTTTTCGGTCCGCCTCCAGAGGAAGACTGGAAAGAAGTCACATTCAAACAGACTTACGCTCAGGCGGCGGGCGATAGGGACTGGTGGGGCTGCGTCATGCGGATGTGTCGCGCTTCAGGTGGCGACCCGGACTCGGTGCGAGCCGTGTTTGCCTTCGACTCGTGATGACAGAGATCAGAGCGCCGTCGGGAAGAACACGTGAACGTAAAGCAAAGTCAGGCTTGAGCACCCTTGCCGTGCGTGGTCGTCCGCGGTCACGGCTTCGAAGCAACGCGTCAACCTCGGTGGCGCTCACCGTCAAAGCGAGTCGCCCTCTTCGCCACCTTGCGCTTGGTAGGCGTGGCGACACCGAGGTCGTTTCTGAAGCGCAAACAGGGCTACAGCATTCCCAGATTTGCCGCTTCAGGAAGGCTTCTTGGGCGCGAGCACCACCTCCTAGAGGAAGTCAAATGGCGCCGGGCGTGCAAGCCGAGCACCAGGTGATGTCCCCCGGGGCGCGTCAGTTGCCGTGAAGACGCCCCGCGACGGCACAGAGGTTCCTCGCGCGCAGCAGCGCGGGCCTCAGCGGAGAAGCTTCCTTCCCGAACTGCACAGGCAGAGCTGCCGAGGATGCGTGATTTTCGCCTTGCGTGGGAAGTCTCCGCCTCTCGCGGTGAGTAGCTAGGAATACGTATGTACTTGCAAAGGATAAGACGTGACGATGATTGCGATGACACAAGCACCACCAGGTGATGACCTGCAGGCCGAGACTCGGGAGCGACTCCGGGAGATCTACCGCTTTGTTACCTCTTATGTAGTCTTCTCGAGTATTCACGAAGCGTTGGCGGTGACGCTTTGGGTAGCGCACACCTACCTGATCGATGCTCTCGATGTGACGCCTCGGCTAGTGATTCGCTCGCCCGAGAAGCAAGCCGGCAAGTCTCGACTGCTCGAGGTCCTGAAGCTCTTGTGCCCGAATGCGGTGATGACCCACAACGTGTCGTCCGGCTACATCGTCCGGAAGATTGACCAGGGCCATCCCACCCTGCTCCTCGATGAGTACGACACCCTCTTCAGTGACGTCTCTGAGGGCAGCGAAACGTTGCGGTCGATCCTGAATGCCGGTTACGAGGCAGGTTCAACCTATGGTCGTGTTGACAGGAGCATGAACCCCCGTGACTACAACGCCTTCGCTGCCGTGGCGCTGGCTGGCATCGGCAACCCACCCGACACTATCGCGGACCGTGCCGTGGTGATCAACATGCGCCGCAAGACCAAGGCCGAGCATGTATCGGAGTTTCGGGTCCGGAAGATTCGCCCGGACGCTAAGGCGCTAAGGGAACGACTCACCTCCTGGGCAGAGCATGCCGCCCCAGTCCTCGACCTTGAGCACGCTCAGAAAGTCGAGGGCATCAGCGACCGCCAGGCTGACATCTGGGAGCCGCTTCTCGCCATTGCGGACCTTGCGAACCCCGAACTAGGTAACTCCGCCAGAGAGGCGTGTAAGGCTCTAACCACGGCGCAAGCTGCAGATGACATCGAGTCCGGAAAGCCGTTGCGGTTGTTGCGAGACCTTCGATTCGTCTTCGGTGACGAGGAACGTCTCTCCACCGACGAGATCCTTTCGTGTCTTCGCAATCTGCCGGACTCGGAATGGAGCGGGCTCGAGTATGGAGAACCGATCATGACAGCCAGAAAGCTTGCCGACGTGCTGCGCCCTTACGGTGTTCGTCCAGCCAAGTGGAACACCCGCAAGGACGCCAGCACCGAGCGCACGACCATCCGGGGCTACAGGCGTTCCAACCTTACCGAAGCCTGGGAGAGGTGGATTCCAATGACCCTCGGTGCGCTTCGCGAGGAAGCCAGCGAGGTTGAGATCCTCGATGACGATGCCCCTGAGTCGGTTTGAGTCAGATCGAAATCGACCATCCGACTCACCCCAAAACCAGCTTCTACCAGCAATTTTAGTGTGTGTATGTGTGTATGTAGTCGTATGAGTCGCACAATTTCGAAGGTGAGTGCTGTGGGCCGGCTGTGGGTGTGTCGACGAGGATGCTACGCATACCCCCAACAAGCCGACTCATCCGACTCAGTCGGGCATAACCGCAGGTAGACCATCGAAAATCGTGAGTCGGATCATGTTCTCGGAATCCGACTCCTATCGTCCTGCCGGCTGTTCCCTACCCTGCGGTGCGCGACAGCCTCCGCAACGAGGTTCCGTCGGGCCAAGTCGGCGCACCGGCTGTATAGAACCGTCCTTAGTAGGCCATCAATGATCTTGTATGGGGGGGCGGGTCGAACCCCTATGGCCATGTTAGGAATCTCACCCCGGCCACGCCTCGCATTTTGTACGCTTCTTGGGCCCCTTATAGGTGTATTGCCTGGCAAGTATCAAGAGCTGACACAGCGCAACTCGAGAGTTGGAGTGATCCGCCACCCTGATTCCAATCGTTCAGAGGCCCCCCGCTCGCTACCTACTTCCTGCCCTTACCTGCGCCGTTCTACGCCAGTACGACCAGCTGAACGTCTGCCGTGGCTCGGGTGTTGGCGGTACCGAATGTCCTTCGACACGTTTCAACCAAAGGCGAGTAACTGACGCGAACCAACCCGGAGGGTGCACAAATCCCCCGGGTCGATTCGGACACCAACTGTCCATCTAACGGTACTTGGGATGGCACCCCAGTTGGTGGATTTCCCCTGTGCGTACCAGCAAATCCCCTCGTTATCCTCCGCGTTAGTCACAACTGAGAGTCGCAGGGGACCGGCCGCGCTTACTGGAGCCGTTGAGCGCAGTCGGAGAATCGGACCACGTAGCAGAAGTGGCTGCCCTAGGACCAAGCGTTCATCAGACCGGAGCACAAATTCGGAGGAACATTGGAGGGGGCAAGCCTGTCAGGCGTTCACCCTTTGTCCAGGTAACTGGTGGCCGGGTCGAATCAGGCCTTGGCCCACTCGTGGATGTTGCTGAAGCCGGCGGACAGTATCTCGCGGATCTGAGAAGGCCTCGAGCACCCGAGCCGCCTCCAGGCGATTGCCTCTTCCACGTCAATCCCAGCGGAACAGAGCTCCTCTTCGGCGAGGCGACTGAACCCAGGCAGTGCCCATCGAGAGCTGACAGCCGGGAGAGCCGCCTTCAGATCCCTGCTGAGCGGGGTCGGGAGGTGCTCCTCACCGAACAACT
>Ga0187864_10003317_pt1 | contig 13273 bp, 8 predicted proteins | sample June2016WEW_11_4_FD_132985 | JGI IMG/M metagenome (GOLD analysis project Ga0187864, IMG submission 132985) | Peatland microbial communities from SPRUCE experiment site at the Marcell Experimental Forest, Minnesota, USA - June2016WEW_11_40 | ecosystem: Environmental > Terrestrial > Soil >... | reverse complement strand
CCTCCAGAAGAGACGCCGCCCCCATTTCGTTCCGCCCCACCGCCACGTTAAGCTGCAAGGCCCACACAAACCACCAAGCCTCGTACTCTCATGAAACTTCCTTTCCGCGTTGTGGAACTAGCAGATCGCGGACTCAGCGGTTGGTCAGTCTTACGCCATGATCCCCTGAACATCTTGCTGTTCACCGAGAGCGATGCGATCAGGGCCGCTCGGGCACTGAATAGCCGTGGATGGTGGTCGTTCGCCCAGAGCGACCGTATCATGGAGTTTCGCCGCAACCACGCATCGCTGGAGGAATGGCTGGACCATGGCCTGGGAATCTGAATCATGGCAACGTTTTTTGGATACGGCCGTGCAGATCGCGTCGGGTAAGCGGCACGACTGGCGAAACCTCTTCTTGCTGTATCCGTACGATCCGGCTGATGAGAAGGAGGCCTTGGTCGGCGTCCAGCTTGCTCTCTCGCGGCTTGCGGACGGGTTCATTACGACCGAGGTGATCTCTTGGGGGGCGTATGCCGCCGCCTTTCTCAAGAACCAGGGCTTCCTGAGACTCCCCCTTAACAAACCGGACGAGTACAGGCGATTGGAGCTCAACCTTGCTGAACGGCTGCCGGAGTACCTGGCCGACCGGACCCAGCAAGCCCTGGAGGGACGGTCCAAGACGCACATCGTCTTCGTCGTACGAACCGGAGCGATCTATCCGTTCACCACGATCTCGCAGACCCTGGCCGTTTGTGAGATGACGAAGATCGGTGCCACGCTGGCGGTGCTCGGTCCCGGACACGTGACCGACCGCGGTCGTTCTTTTGGGCTCCTTACCGGCCCTGCTCATCCTGGATATCCGGCGCTGATTGTTGGCCCAACTTCTGAATGACCACGGAGTCAGCGGCAATGCCTTTCACCTGCATCTTGGACCTTTACGATCCCGAAAACCTGCCCAATCGCCAGCTTGAACGAACGATTCAGCCGGATGACCCCTCCACGGTCTACCGCGACATTAACGACTACGTGCTCCCCCCCGAAGTGAAGGAGTGGCTCTTCGACCGATCGGACAGCTTGGTCAGCCAATATCTTGGCAGTCATAGCGGTGTCCCGGATGCGACCTGCACCTGGGTCACCGGCTTCTTCGGCTCCGGTAAGAGCCACCTGCTCAAGGTCTTGGCCTACCTGCTCTCGAACAAAGAAGTCACCGACGACGCGGGCCATACGTTTGGTGCCACACGCGTTATCTGTGATCGCCTCGGTGTGGGGAACCTCGGGATCCTCATCACTGCCCAGTTCTTCGCGCGCGCCCTGATCGTTCAGATGCTCGGCTATGCCCGGGGCAGCTCACGGACCGGCGAGGAATCCTCGATCAGCTACATCATCCTGAGCTGGCTCGAGCGTTCTCTAGGCTGGTCACAGGTTCCCTGGATCGCTCAGTTCGAGCAACTGCTGGCCAGGAACAACCAGTACGAGAACTTTTGCGCGTTCGTGGCCGAGACGACTGCGAGTGACGGCGATACGCGTCAGTGGGTCGAGATCCGGAACGACGCGGCGCTGGCCTACCCGCTCCTGGTTCAGGGACTGCACAAGTTCCTCCCGCGGACCCACAAATCGCTCGAAATGGCCGTAGAATCGGTTCGCCTGGCCGAGCAGAAGAAAGTCGAGCCCGAGGAAGTCGTCCGCCGCCTAGTCAGCGAGGCGAAGACCCTTCATCCCCAGAAGGGTCGACTACTCGTCTGTCTTGACGAAGTCTGGCTTTACCTGGGCGACAACCTGGACCGGATCACCGAGCTGCAGGCTCTGGCCGAGAAGGTCAAGTCGATCGGGCTCGGGAAGGTCTTTTTGATCGTGACCGGCCAGGAAGCTCCGGAGGAGGTCGACAGCCGATTCCACAAGCCCGGTGCGGGTATCGGCATCCTCGCAGATCGCTTCCCGGAGAAGTTCCGGCTTAGCGCGAACAACATCGACTTCGTCGTGACGGAGCGGCTTCTCCGAAAGTCCAACTCGCCCGAACGGATCGCAGCGCTCCGTAAATCGATCGCCGATCATCGGCCTCAACTCAGCACGGCCGCATGCATACGCACCGGGCTGATAAATCCGAACAACCGCTTCACGAACACCGATCCGGCTGCCTTGGAACGGTATTATCCGCTCCTTCCTTACCACGTCATTTTGATCCAGGATATTCTCAGCCGACTGCGGAACACGGGACCCTCAGGCGGCGTCGTCGGGACCAAGGAGCGTGCGATCCTGATCATCATCCGTGCCCTCTTCGGCGAGCCAGACCATCTGCTTCTGGGTGCCTTGCCCGTCGGGCATCTCGTCACTTTCGACCGGGTTTATGACGTCCTCGAGGAAGAACTCAAGAGCATTCATCTGACGCAGCGCGACCAGATCGCCCGGATTCTGAATGATGCCAATTCCGACTCCCCGTGGCTAGCCTCTGTGGCGAAGGCCGTCCTCCTGCTCCAGCAGGTAGCGAAGCAGTATTTTCGGGTCACCGACGAAGTCGTCGCGGCGGTCCTCTACCCCAAGCTCGGAGCCGACCCCAATGCGCACTTGAAGCGCGTCAAGGAAGCACTCAAGACGCTCTCTGAAGCGGGGAATCGCTACCTGATTCAGGACTCCGAATTGGGCTACCGGTTCCTCACCGAGACGGAGACACGCTTCGAGAAGATCGTGGCCGAGCAGGACGTTACCGACCCGGAACGCTTCGAGGTTATCAAGGTGGCAGCCACGGTGGCTCTGAAGAGAAAATTCGCCAAGGTCGATTACGCGGGTAAGCACGGCAAGCGGAAGTTCGAGGTGAAGATCACGCTGGCGGACTCGCTCACGGGAACAACGGCCTCTCTCTTCTCGGGCAGCCACTTGGAGCTGAACCTCCTCACGCCGTCCGCCGTGGAGGACGACCCGCACTGGGCCGAGGAGCACTTGATGAGCAGCACCGATGCTCCGGAGCGAATGGTCTGGGCGATCAAGGACCTGGGGAGCCTCGTCGAGATTGCCGATCGGATCGTCCGCGTTCGTAAGGCCCTCCTCGACCCGAGGGTCCGGACGAGCGACGAACGCGAGCAGGAACAGATCGAGAATCAGCGTGCGCGGGTCGAAATGCTGGAGAAGGACGAGGAGCCGAACTGCCTCCCGTCGATCATCCTCCAGGGGATGGGCCAGGGGACGTTCATCTGGAACGGCGAAAAGCCCGACATGCACGGCATCCCGACCGCCGAGCAGCGATTCGCCGACTATTCCCAGAAGGCGATCAAGTCCGTCTACACCGAGTTCGACCCCGGCTCGGCGGTCGTCGTGGACGACGACCTGCGTCAAGTTCTCACCTGGAAAACCACTCGGCCGCCGTGCGTCCAAAAACTGGAATTGATGGACGCGACCGGCAAGGTCTTGCTCGATCGACCCGTGGTCAAGACGGTCGCCGATCGGCTCCGGCAACCCGACCACTCCTCCGATGAGACGAGAACCGGCGAGGCGCTCGCCGCTGAATTCGACTCGAAGCCCTTTGGCTGGGACGACCACGTTGTCCGCGCGGCACTTGCCGCCTTGCTGAGGACCGGTGCGGTTGTCGCGAAGCTCGGGACGGCTCAGATCCGCACATCGTCGGAGCCGAAGGCGATCGAGGTCTTCTCGGGATGGAACCAGTTCAAGAGAGCCGTCTTCGAGTACGTCGGTGAATTGACGCCCCAACAGCGGTTGGCGGCATCCCAAGCCCTTCATTCGCTCTTTGACCGGGCTGGCGAAGACACGTTCGAGAAGATCGACCGGGCGCTTGGTGAGGTCATCTCCGGCTTTCTCCCCAAGGTGATCGAACTTGTCGGGGTCGCCGAAGTCGGACACCTGCCATGCCTCACGGTACTCACCGAATTCCGCGATGACCTTCAGGCCATCCAGCAGGCCGCTGTGGGGTCGGCCCGGATCCGGTTGTTCCTCCAGACCGAGCGGCAAACTCGGCTGGCTAACGATGTGCCCGCGTTCAAGTCCATCCGCGACTTCAAGGAGAATGGCTCCCTCGACCTCTACCAGAAGATTCAGGGGTTCGTGACCTATCCGGCCACGCAGTTCGTTCAACGGGTTGGCGGCGATCTCCCGGCGCAGCTTGCGGCTCTTCGTAGCAATCTCAACCATTCCGAGTTCTACGCGGGCACGCGCTGGTCTTCGATCACCCAGGCACATATCGCGATCAGGCAGCGTTACGTCTCCGACTATCGCCAGGACCACACCACCCGGCAGACACAGATCGCTTCTGCCAAGACGGACCTCACGGCCCACCGGAACTGGGGTAAGCTCGACGAGGCGGAACAGCGATCGATCCTCGAGCAGTTTGGCTTCAAGGAGTGCACCTCGGACCCGGGCACGCTCGATGAGGCAGCCGCTTTCGTTTGCCCGAGCTGCCATGCCGATGCGAGCACCCTGGCCCTCCAAGCGGGATCGATCGCGACTCTCCGTGCACAGGCGATCGCCCGGCTCGATGCCCTTGATGCGCCCACAACACCCGAGCCGCCTCGAGGGCCTGGAACGGGGGAGGACGTCCCGACCGGCGAAGGCACGATCGTTCTCATCCACGATCACTCGGTCGGTTCCTCCGGCGAGATCGACGCACTGGCAGATCAAATCCGCGTGGCTTTGCAAAAGGCGATCCCTGATGGGCAAGTGAAGGTTGACGTCCAGATCCGACGCGAGTCGCCCTTGAATGTGAGGGCGTAACGATGCTAGCCAAGAATCGCCGCGAGAATCTGCTGACTCACGTCAAGGAGGCGAGGAAGATCGTCGAGGATGCGTTCGATCGCGCCTTGGTGGGCCTCGGGCTGCCGAAGGACCGTGACCCTCTACCAGCGGAGCGGCTCACAAATCCGGATAAGCAGAAGATCCGGAAGGCTGTCGACGAGGTCAACGCCCGTGACCGTGAGGCGGGCGGAATGTCCTACATCGATGCCCGACGCCGCTACCTGGAGCATTGCGCCTTCACCCTGGTCAACCGCATCGCGGCGCTGCGAGCCATGGAGGTCCGGGGCTTCTTGCCCAAGAGCGTGATCGCTCAAGACGCCGAGTACGGAGGGCTCTCGGCCTGGGGCCGTGACATCCTCGAAGCGTGCTCTGTGGAGATTTTGGGCGAGTCGATCCCGGTCCGGACCGCTGACGAGGCACGGTGGCAGGCAATCCGCGCCGCTTGCGTCGCCGCTTCAAGAGACGTCGCGATCGTCTTCGACCTCCAGGACGAGTACAGCGTCCTCGTCCCCGAACCCGCCGCGATCAAGGGCCTGGTTGTCGAACTCACGGAGCAGGTGACGACGGACGACTGGGCGGCGGATGACATCCTGGGATGGGTCTACCAGTACTACAACGTCCCGGCCAACCTGGATTACAAGGAGCGCAAGGGTCGTCGCGGCTACAAGATGTCGGCCGACGACATGATCGTCGCGAACCAGTTCTACACGCCTCACTGGGTCGTCCGGGTTCTGGTCGACAATACCCTCGGGCGGATCTGGTGGGAGAGCATTCCCGACCTCGCGAGAAAACGCCTCGGTGAGAGAGAGCCGGGCAAACAAGTGAGCGACGAGGAGAAGCGACTCCGCCAAATCTGCCGCCACACGTGTGCCTATCTGGTTCCCCTGCCGGACGAGCAACGACTTGGATGGTGGGGCGAGGAGGCGAGGAGCAACGCAGAGGCCAGGGCCGTTGCCGAAGCTCGCAAGCGTTTCGACGCAGCAGCAGTCAAACCGGAGGGAGGCCCAATCCCCCCGCCGGCGGCCGTTGCTCCGCGGCCATGGAAACCGGTTCGTGAGCTGAAGATTATCGATCCGGCTTGCGGCTCGGCTCACTTCCTGCTTTACGTGTTCGATGTGCTTCGGCGGATGTATGAGATCGAGTTGGACTCGGATCGTCCTGAAGCTGCCGAGGTGCCAAGTCTAATCTTGGCGGAGAACCTCCACGGCATTGACGTCGACGTGCGTGCCTGCCAGCTCGGGACGTTCAACCTATACCTGAAGGCACGTCTCGCATTCCGCGAGATCACGGGGCGAGATGCCTTTCATCCCTCGAAGCTGAACATCGTTTGCGCCGGGGCACGAATCGCTGAGGGTGAAGAGCGGGCGGAATTGCTCGCTTCCTTTGACTCGACACCTTTGGCCCGTGAGCTGGCCGAGCGGATTCTCAAGAGCCTCTCCATGACAGCGGAAATTGGGTCGTTACTCAAGATTCGCGAAGAGTTTGAGCCGCTTCTTCACCGCCATCGTTACATCCAAGGACGACCAGTTCAAAAGTCTTTCCTAGGGCAACCGGAGGCTTATCAGAGGAATTTTCTTCAGGATCGGGAGATCGACGAATTGAGCCTGCCCCAGGTTCTGGACCGCCTGAAAGGCTTTGAGTCTGAGGCCAGGCCGCGTGGGGATGTGGGGAGACTTTTGTTTGCCCACGAGATGGCCAAGTCGTGCGGCATGGTGGACCTTCTGACGCAGACTTACGATGTCGCCTTGATGAATCCGCCCTACGGGAAGATGCCCGAGGCATGTAAGGATTACTGCAAAGGAAATCGAAGACGAGGAATTCCGGCCCACTACCCGAACACCGGAAACAACCTGTATTCCGCCTTCATGGAAAAGTCGATCGACCTGGTCGACGAATCCTGTTTTCTCGGCATGATAACGTCTCAAACATACATGTACCTAGGCACTTTCAAGAAATGCAGGAAGAATGTCCTCAATTCACTCGCTCCGCCCGAGGTACTTTGCGACACGGGCTACGGGGTCCTCGACGGTGCCAAGGTGATCACCGCCGTGGCGGTCCTTCGTAAGCAATCGCGGCCGAACACCTCGCGGTCCTGTGTCGCCTTTCGCATGTTCAACGAGATGGAGGATGATAAGGAGGCCGTTTTCGTCGAAGCCCTCGCCACACTTTCAAGAGGGCTTTCGCATTCGAAATCGTATCTGACCTCAGTCTCGACGTTCATGCAGCTCCCTTCGTCGGTCTACTCCTATTGGGTACCATCCACTGTCTCGAAGCTCTTCGGGCAGTATCCTCCCCTGGACAGGGACGTCGCCAGGAGACCGGAATCCCCGAAAATCGCGGACGCGAAACAAGGGCTTGCGACCGGTGACAACCCACGTTTCGTTCGCCAGTATTGGGAAGTATGCCCTGAGCTTATTGCCCGGTCGCGAGAAGAGACTAGTCAGGGGCGTCCCTGGGTGCCGTTCGCCCGAGGAGGATGGCTGGACGTCTTTCAATCTGATATCGACAAAGTGGTCGATTGGATGAACGACGGCGAAGCGCTAAGAGCGTTGTCCGCTTCCCGAGTTCAGAACGACACTTTCAATTTTCGTCATGGAATTTCGTGGCATAAGTCTCCGTCGTACCCCAGTAACCAATCGAGAATGAACGCGAGGGTCTTACCCGAAGGAACTATCTTCACCGTCTCTGTTAATGGCTTATTTCTCGATTCCGAGCGCTATTGGAGCGCCCTCGGCTATCTCAACTCTCAGTTCATTTTCTACTTGATTCGTGTATTCGAGATGCGACAGGTTCTCAACGGAGCCGTTGCACTCTTGCCTTATCCAGACCAGTCAGATCTCGAGTCAATTGGAACTAAGGCATTTGTTGCGTTTACGTTTTCATCTTTAATTAGAACTACTGACGAGATCTCCCCATTCTTTGTTACACCTTCGATTCTCCAGGCTATCCGCAGCCCCGTTGGACTTGGTCGGCCATCAGGGCACGTTCAAGCAACTCAGTTCCAGTGGCCCAATGATGAGGTGGTACAGCGTCGGTGCCCAGATCTCACAAATCGGTTTCTATCAGTCTATCAAAAGAGAGCCAGTACAAACGACTCGCTCAGGCAAATCGGCTTAACCGCCTTTCTGCGGAAACAAGCCATCGAGAGCGAGATTGCTTCCATGGCAAACGGTATCGACGAGGAGGTCTATGATCTGATGGGTATCGATCCCCATGATCGTAGACACTTCGCTGAGGAGATCGCCTTCCGACAGTGTCTTCCCCCGATGGAAGAGGACGACGACGCAGACGAGGGAAACGATACAGAAGGCGAAGCCGAATCCGGATCGCAGGAAGATGGCCTAACCGAGGCCGTGTTGGGAGAAACTTCGGTCGAGGCAGACGCCGACGAAGTTAGTGCTGCCTCTTCTAAAGCTCCTCAAGAGCCCGTCGGGAATGCTGCGTTCATCAAAGAGGAAGTCAAAGAGGAAGTCGCTCGCCTCCTCTCGTACGCTGTCAAGCTCGTCGTAGAGCGAGACCCCGACGGTATCGTCCTTCTTCAGACTCTCGGGCAGAGGTCAAGCCTGGCCCGACTCGTGAAGATCCAACTATCTGATTGGTTCGGACCCGAAACAGTTGAAGCCAAGTGGGCCGAGGCGGATGAGATCCTGACAAAGCCAGTCGAAGACTGGCTTGCCCAAGACTTCTTTGATTTCCACGTCAATATGTACCGTCGCCGGCCAATCTTCTGGCAGTTGACCAGTACCGGCTGCTTACCTCGCGGTTCGCTCCCTGGCGCCTTCTCTTGCCTTCTCCATTACCACAGACTGCGTGGCAACACGCTTCAGAACATCCTGGCTCATTACCTGGTCGATGTCTTGGAAACGGCACAGGCTCAATTCAACGCGACGAAGACGGTCCTCGAAGGGCTTCAGCAACGCGGCGCAAGGCGTCGTGATATCAACGACGCCCAGGGGTCCTTTCAAACCGCCGGACGGCAATACCGAGAGCTAATCGAATTCCGCCGACGCATCCAGGACCTCGACACGGGCGCTCGGCCGGTCACGCCGGCCCCCGGCCCGGGCGCTCCTTGGTTGAAGCAGAAAATCGCCGAAGTCACCGGCGGCCCGGCCTACGGTCGTGGCTGGCTGCCGGTGCTCGATTACGGCGTCCGCGTCAACATCGAGCCTTTGAAGGTCGCCGGCATCCTGCCTCGCGCGGCTGATCGCATCGAGTGAGCGTCCTCTCGCGACGCACAAGCGGCGATCACGATGCTACGACCGCCGAGCACGCTTCCCTTTTGGGGGTGCGGTGTCAGGGAGTGGAAAGGAAGCTTGGTACTGCTCGATCGTCATTCCGGCGACCAGCATGAGCCTCTCAACGAGCTCGTGAACGGTCGTCCCGGGATTGCAATCGATCGCATTGGGTGTGTCCTGCCACTGAGAGCGGTGAATCTGCTTCGAATGCTCGATAGCCGTCGGGATGCGCGGTGCGATCTGCTCAAAATAATCCATGCTCTTCTCGTAGTGCCTGATATGCCTTGTAAGGAATCGCCTGACTCGCGCATAACCGTCGAAGCTGCGGCCAATGCGCTCGAAGTGCAAGAGAAGCCAGAATTCGAAGCAGGGATTCGACCAGGCGAGTTTCAGACCGTTGGCCTTCGAACGATCAACTCCCCGTTTCCAGGAAGGGTTGTCGTTCCTGCACTCCGTGTCGACCACACACCAGACCTCGTCGAACGGCGCGAGACGAATGCTTTCCTCGGACTCTGTTGCTCTTTCCTCCCTGAGTCGGATTGCTTCGTCAACGACACGAACGATCTCGGCGCCCTCTCCCACGATCTCAACTTCGAGCAAGCTCAGGCTGATCGCTCTTCGCAGCGACTTGAAGTAATTCGGCTCGGTTTCCGCTCCTTCGCAAACGATCAGGATACTCTCGCGAGGTCTGCGTGTGGGTCTCCCCCGTCCCAGGGCAGTCTCTGGCCTCATGTAGTGCCGACGAGCCATTTGGTTGACACCCCGAAGGAAAACCGTGAGGCAGCTTCCCACATCGATGGTGATGCGTGTTGAGGGGTCATCCTTTCGGAGTAACGAGCTCGAGCTTTTCTGTTGTTCTCAAAGATTGAGAGAATTCGAATCTCTTCAGGACCGGGATCGCTCCATATCGACCGACGAGATAGCCCTTCTGCATCGCTTCCCCCTTCCTGACGCTGAAGTCCTGAAGTGAATAGAGGTCGGTTGCCCCGGATCGGTCTTTCTCCGTGAACCAGACTTGATCTCGGCGGAACAGCGCCGGATCAAGTAGGCTGGTATCGTGCGTCGTGAAGATCAGTTGAGCACCGCCAGGGTTGGTCTTCGGGTTGTTGAAGAGCTGAACGAGCTCGCGAGTAATGAAGGCGTGAAGACTCGTATCAAGCTCGTCCATGATGAGAACGGCTCCTGATTGGAGAACGTCGTAGATCGGGCCGAGCAGTTCGAGCATCCGCTTCGTTCCGTCCGACTCCTGCTCCAGGTCCCATTCAATTTCGTTGTCGGTGCCTGGCAGTCGGTGGGTGGTGTGAATTTCGACCTTGAGTTCATTCAAGAAACTTTCGGTCAGGTAATCTCTCACATCATCCGGGATTTCACTGGGGAAGCGAAGGTGGTCCTTGCGAACCTTGCTTTCCTTGGCGAGCACCCGGCTGATGCCCGTGTCTGCCGCTTTGAGAACACCTGTGAGCCATTCGCGGAAAGTCGAGTTCTGGAGGAGCTGGCTCCGCGTATAGCTCATCGCATGGACTTCCCTACGCAACACTTTGAGTTGATTCCTGAACCATCCATAGATGGGCTTGATTTGGGGGTGGTTCCACTGTGCTGCCACAGACAGGAAAAGAGCGTTGTCTCGGGTCCGCTCGGCCAACTGTGACTTGTCGCCTTTGAGATGCGTCCGGTTCCATGACCAATGCGATTTGCCCGTTGTATCCGTTGTTCGCTGGAACCATTCTTGGGGCTTGCCTTTGGGATAGACTGTCAACCATTCCTCATGGACTCGATCTTGGGAGACGACGAAACCGTACTCGTGACGAACCCCGTTGAGAATGAAAGTCATCTCGAATTCACTCGGCTTCTTGGCCAGTTCCGGATCGAGCATGAAGGGGTAGACTGGGATCTTGTCTCCTTCTTGCCGATTCTCCGAGGATCGAAGCACGAAGTACCGAAAGAAGGCAAAGGCCTGAATCAAGTTGCTTTTCCCCGAGGCATTGGCGCCGTAGATGGAGGCGCTTCGGAGCAAGGGGTAGCGTTCGAACCCCTGGGCCGTCATCGTGTTAGTTGGAAGTTCCTTCCCGGACCCCGCAACCATGCTGAACCGTTTGTCAGCGCTATAGGATCGGAAGTTCGCAAGCCGGAATTCGAGAAGCATGGCACTTGCCCCAGACAAATTGAGGCGACTTTTTGCGGATCTTTGTCATGAACATCGTCAAAATTGTATTCCCTGTCTAGTCAAAAGCAAGCCGGCTCTTCTTCTCTTAACCATTGGGACCGAAGGGGGCCCCAGAGGGACATAGTGAATTGCCATCAAAGAGTAGAAGGAAGACACGGATAAACTGCCCAATTCGCCTGGGTCGTTCCCACAATTCGCAATGTCCCCCTCGGTCTCCCCAGTGCCGGCCTATCATTGTGGTTGTTGAACATTGCGCGCATGCCATCGCGCTGCGGTACTGGAAATCCCGTATAGTTCCGCCAGAGAGTAAACGACTTGTTCTGAGAATGCCCCTTCAATCGCGGTTGCAGGAAGCAGGAATTCAGCGGCAAATGCATTGGCTCTGCGGCTTTGGCTGAGCATCGCGTGGTCGCCTTGGGCGCCACAGAGCAAGTCTTGTCCGGGTATTCGAGCTTGCCAGAGCAGGCGTCCGAATGCGGATGCGATGGCAAAACGTGAAGCCGGATAGCTTTGCATTCTGCCCTCACTGGCCGAGGGCACCAGATGAGCCCGTCTTCCGGGGGCTGCACAAACCGCGGCGCGGAACAGGGAACTATTAACGCTTTTGTCGCACTGAATGTCCAGCTCGCGAAGTAAGTGCGGCAGGCTGTCGATTGGATCGTTCCCGAGTCCAACCTTCTCCCGGACAAGACGAGCCAATTGGTAGCCCTGCAAGAAGTCCGGCTGATTCGTTGACACTCGAGAAGTGTTCAGCCTCTGCCAACCTGGTACTCCGCCGCCGGGAATTGGCTGCAGTCCACTGGTTACCAAGTCCGTTAGCATACCCTCGACAGGAGCCAGTTCCTCCACCGCGGTGACCAAAGGGCAATCCAGCAAGAGTTGGCACAAACCGGTTGCAATTCGTGGTTGCTCGGTCCTGAGCTCCTCAACCCTGCTCGCACTCACTTCGCCGACCATCCAGCGAAGGCGAGTTGGTGGATCGGTTTCATCGGCTTGGGCGCGTTGCCACCGATCTCTCAGCCAGTTGCCCCAGTATTCAAACTGTGCCGCGGACTGTGCGCGCTCAATCGTTCGTTCTATGAATTGCCTTGCCTCTGCCTCAAAGTCTGCTTTGCGAACAACAAAGAGCCCCCAAGACTTCTCCTGACCGCGAGCAGGGACGAATTGCACAGAGGGAGCAAGACTCAGGGGCAGCCGATCCGCGGCCAGAATGACATGACGATCCTCAGGGACAATTACGATCGAGGGAATCGCAAGATCCGAGCAGGCGTGCCCCAGGAGATGCCGATGTTGCCAGTCTGCAAAGCCTGGGATCTCTGAGGTATCCTGTGTGTAACCGTCCCAGTTCTGGAGGGCCTCGGTAACGCCCGGAATAGGAGGCTTTTCGGAAGTATCATCACCTATCCGACTCTTGCGAAAGGGTGTAGCCGATTCCCAGAGCAAAGCGCTCCAGTTCTCGATCAGCCAATCAACGAGCCCACTGACGGGCCCATAGACGCCCTCCGATGTTGGTGCGGAGAGAAGACGACTTCCGCGCGGCCGGTTCAGAGTCAAGCAGTCATCATCGACGCTAATGCTGAAATCGGCAGCGGTGAGGTCCTCAGGGAGCGCCAGCTCTTCAACAGTGTCATCGAAATCAACATTCAGTCGCAAAACGCCCATCACCGACCCGCCACTCTTCTGGGGATTTGGTCCCGAGTGCGCTCGGCACGACGCTGCAGCTCCTCAAATAGCCCGCCGTCAGCCGGCACCTCGGGATAACAGTTATAAGCTGGCTGTGCAAGATTACATGAGACGCCTACGAAGATTCGCCCCTCGGAGTCTGTCCGGATATCTCCATCCCCGCGAGCGATCGATCTGTACAGGCTCGGTCGATTGAACCACAATGCTAATTCCTCCCAATTCCAATGCATTGATGCGCCGTGCAGGAGCCAGATCATGGATGATCGACGCAAGAACTACCGCGCCTGGGACGCCCAGCAGAGCAGCCACGAGCCGGTCTCACCGCGAGAAGCGCCGCCCGAAGACGACCTGGTGTTCTTCCTCCTGGATCTCATCCCGCAAATGGACCTCACGCCCTTCCACCAGTATTACGCCCAGGAGCTGCGCGGCCAACCGCCTTTCGATGTGACCATGATGGTGATCCTCCTGGTCT
>Ga0187864_10003313_pt1 | contig 13281 bp, 12 predicted proteins | sample June2016WEW_11_4_FD_132985 | JGI IMG/M metagenome (GOLD analysis project Ga0187864, IMG submission 132985) | Peatland microbial communities from SPRUCE experiment site at the Marcell Experimental Forest, Minnesota, USA - June2016WEW_11_40 | ecosystem: Environmental > Terrestrial > Soil >... | reverse complement strand
CGCTGGTTTACGAGCTTGATGACCGACTCAAGCCGCTCCGGCATTATTACCTGGGAGACCCGGAAGCCATTGCCAAAGCCGCCCAGGCAGTGGCCGACCAGGCGAAGCGGAAGTAAGGCAGGAGTCAGAGCCTGAATCCCGAATCCTGCATTTATTGCCACTTGACGGAAGTGTTATAATCTCCCTAACCCTCGGGAGAGGCAGTGTGCCGAGGATGCGAAGATCTGGAGGGGATGAGTTTCCAAGGGCCGCGGTGGGCGGCTCTGGGGTGATATGCCTAACTGGACACAGTCCTGCGTGAAGGTTTCGGCTTGCCTGTTTTTGTGGGGTCTGGCGTTTTCTCTGCCGCTGTGGGCGGACGAGATTGTTACGATCACGGATCAAAGCGGCCGCAGAATTTTCATTAACACGAGCGAGACTCACGCCAAAGGCAACTGGAAGACAAATGGCTCGCGTGCCAAGAGGACCGGCACGGCGACTGCTACGCCTGCCCCTACACCTACGCCTGAAATCAGCAGCCTGGTTGAACGGTCCGCCGACCGCATGCGTGTTGACCCTCAGCTCGTTCACGCCATTATCAAAGTCGAATCCCAATACGACCCGCTGGCCCTCTCGAACAAGGGCGCTATGGGACTGATGCAACTTATTCCGGAGACGGCTCAGCGATTCGGGGTTGCGAACCCCTTTGATCCAAAGGACAACATTGAAGGTGGGGTAAGTTATTTAAGGCACCTTTTGGACATGTTTGGGGGCGATCTTCCTCGGTCGTTGGCGGCCTACAACGCTGGAGAAGGGGCTGTGCAGCGGTCCGGCGGAATACCTTCGTATACCGAAACTCAAGATTACGTACGAAAGGTCACCCACATTTATCAGTCAGCATCAGGTCAGACGGGGGCGCAAGCTGCCGGGTACAAGGCTCCGGTGGCGCCCATCGTTCGTTATGTCGATGAACGAGGCGAAGTACACTACTCCAATGTGGAATGATTCGGGTTGATCGAAGTTAGCTGTCCATCTTTCGGAGAAATGCATCTTACCGAAGGGGACAGCGATTTGAATGCCACGGAACGGTCTACATTGATCGAACGACGTAAACGAATCTGCATCGCACTCCTTTTTGCTGGGCTTCTAGCCTTTCCCGAATTCCTTTTCTCTAGCGTCCCGACTTCACGCCAAGAAAAAGCCGTCACCACGTATGAACGAGCGCTTCGCATGAGGACGACGCTGGACTCTCTGCCCGAGACCAAGCGGACCAGAGCCGATTATCAAAAAGTAATCGCCACATTCCAGGAAGTCGCGCTGCTCGACCCGGCCTACTCGAAGGCTCCCGTTTCGCTGGCGTACGTTGCGGAACTTCAGGACGAGATGGGACGGCTTTTCGGCGCCGACCGCTACTACCTTGAGTCCGTTAAAACCTACAACTTCCTCGCAAGGCAGTACCCCGGCAGCCAACTTGCCCGGGAAGCTCTCCTGACCATGGGGGAGATTTACAGAACTGACCTCGAGAACGCCGAGTTGGCCCGCCAAGCCTTCCAGGAATATCTCAAGGAGTATCCCAACTCCTCCAAGGCGGAGGAAGCTCGAGCCAAGATCAACGAGATCGACCAGTTGCTCGCAAAACGCTCCGCCACGCCACCACCTCCTAAGCGCGAAACCGGCGACAACCACCGCGGCTCGAGACTGCCGGAGGTCAACGACGTGCGGCGATGGGTGGGGCCGAATTACTCCCGCATCGTCATCGGAGTGGAAGGACAAGTGAAATTCGACACCACGCGGCTTTCCAAACCGGACCGCATCGTACTTGACATTCAAGACTCCCATCTGAGCCCCACGCTGGTCGGTAAAACATTCCCGATCGAGGATGGGTACCTGCATCAAATCCGCTTGGGACAATTCACACCCACAGTCACCCGGGTGGTGCTGGATGTGGAAAAGATCGAAGAATATTCGGTCTTGCCGCTTCCCAATCCGTTTCGCTTGGTGGTTGATATCCGTGGCGTCAGCCAATCTGAGCAGGAGACCGACCGCGGCGCGCAGCCGCCGGTTGGCGATTTAGCTGCGACCCATACTCCCCCGGCCGGCAAACCACGCGCCGCGACCGAACCGCCCCCGACCGGTGTCGAGTCTGCCCTGCCATCCGCAACCGCCACGCTCCGAACCAAGCCCAAGCCTGCCGCCAACACACCTGGTAATTCGAAGCTGTCGAAGAAGACGGCGGAAGTGGAGACGGCCTCGGTTAAGCCCCCGCCGGCACGACCGGCTTCAGACGAAACCGACACGACATCGCTTGAAGCACCCAAGATGGTTCCAGGTCCGCCCAAAGTTGCCGCCCCCACCGAATCTGGATCACGAACCCTGACACGAGTGCTGGGCCTTAAAATCGGCCGCATTGTCATCGATCCCGGGCATGGCGGCCATGATACGGGCACGATAGGACCGACGGGCCTCAGGGAAAAGGACGTCGTGCTGGATGTCGGATTGCGATTGAAAAAGCTTCTGGAGCGCAAGGCCGGGTGCGAAGTGGCGATGACTCGCAACGACGATACCTTCATTCCCCTCGAAGAACGGACTGCCATCGCCAACGCCAAGGCGGCCGACTTGTTTGTCTCAATTCACGCCAACGCCAGCAGCGACCGCAGCGCGCGGGGAGTCGAGACCTACTATCTGAATTTCACCTCCAGTCCCGAATCTCTGCAGGTCGCTGCGAGAGAAAACGCGACTTCCCAGGAATCGGTGCATCAACTTCAGGACCTGATCAAGAAAATCGTGCTGACGGAGAAAATAGAGGAGTCCGAGGAGTTTGCGCGGCAGGTGCAGAAGGAAGTCCACCGGTACACTGCGCAGTTATCCGGCAATCAACCCGACCGGGGAGTGAAAAAGGCTCCCTTTGTGGTGTTGATCGGCGCCAACATGCCCTCGGTCCTGGCGGAAATCTCGTTCCTCACCAATCCCGGCGATGAGAAGTCGTTGAGACGCGGCGATTACCGGGAGAAGATTGCCGAGGCGCTGTACGACGGGATCCTGGATTATGTGAACCATCTGGGCGGGGTCAAGGTCGTGCAGCGAGCGGAGTCCGACAGAACGGCATCGAAATCCAGGGCGGAATTCTGATATTCTAGGAAACGATGAAACGACTCGCCTTAGCCGTCGTGTCCATGACGCTCTGCGCGTTCCTTCCGATGTTCTGTGCCCAAAATGTTTCCGTTATCCCTCTGGTGCCCGTAGCGAACTGGCAGCTCACCGCGAAGCAGGCGCTGGGGGTTGATGAGATCAAGAGCTATGGCGGAGATCCGGCGGTGGAAAGCGAGTACGGCGTCAAGTCGCTCGAAGTGCGAACCTACCAGCTTGACAGGGCGAGCGCGCAGGTTGTGGTGGAATCTGCCGCCGACGTGAGCGCCGCTTACGGTCTGCTCACCTATTATCAGAACGAGTCCATGCATCCCGACAAGACCATTGATCTCGCCATGACCGGCGCGCAAGGCAGCTTGATGTCGCGTGGACGGAGCTTCATCCGTTTCCTTCGCCCCAAAGGCTCCGAGGTTTCCGAGAACGATTTCCGCGCCTTGTTGATTCTGGTCGGTGGAACGCGCCCGACCCGCGATTCCGCAGCGAACTTGCCTTCCCTGCTTCCGGCATCAGGGTTGATACCGGGCAGCACAAAGTACGTTGTCGGTCCGATAACAGCGCAGCGCGTTCTGCCCAACCTGCCTGCGGACTTGATCGGGTTCGATCAGGGTGCGGAACTCCAGCTCGGGGAATACCATCTTGGGAATTCTCGATCCACGATCGTGGAGTTGAGCTACCCCACGCCGCAGATCGCTCGCCTCCGGCTCACAAGACTCAGCGATGCACTCGGGCTGAACCTGGATCGCGGAGCGAATTCTATCTACGGACGGAGAGATGGGTCGTTCGTCTTCCTGGCTCTCAAAGCGAGCAACAAGGGCGCTGCGTCGGAATTGCTCGACCACTTCAGCGTCAATCAACAGTTAAGCTGGGACCAGAAATACCCCGGGAACCAGACGATTGGTCAGCAGTTGTTCGCGCTGTTTTTGGGGAATGCCCTTCTCACCCTGGTTCTGGCCGGAAGTGGGCTCGCTGGAGGTTTGCTAATCGTTCTTTCCAGAAGGGTTACGGCCAAGGTGTTCCCTGCTTGGGAGTGGGGACACCCGGAATTGGACCGACTGATCCGATTGAACCTGGAATAGACTTAAGGACTTTATTTTCAACCTGAAACAGCCAAGAAGCAACCAGCAATTGCCTGCCTGCAGAGTTTTCTCTATTTCTCGCCCCTGCAAGCCCGCCAGCCTAGCAAGTCATTTATAATCAATAGCTTGAGAGACAAAAAAATTTCTGAGAATTATCTTGACATCACTTCCAGGTTTTTCTTAGACTCGTTTCCGAGTTTAGATGGCGGGGCGCGTCCGCCATTCTATTCTCCTCAACGAATGCTCACCCGCAAGCTTGGCGGAAGTTTTCGCTGCGGCGGGTGAGCATTTTTCTGTGTGCCGGCGTAGCTCAGTCGGTAGAGCATCGGTTTCGTAAACCGAGGGTCACCAGTTCAAGTCTGGTCGCCGGCTCCAGGCACCCCTCAGTCATTCAGCTAATTGCGCGAGCCAAATCGAATTGACGGTCTGATTCGGTGCATCTGCGGCGCGTAATCGTTCAAGAGAGTACATAGCAGCCACTGTGAGACGAGCAGCAGAATACTGATTCGTAACATGAAAACTCTCCTTGAAATGGAGCCGCCGTTTTCTTGCGGCACCTAAACCGCGAGGAAGGAGCGGGCAGCCAGTCCTTCCTCACGCCCCATAGTGATACAAACGGGCGAAGTGCCGTAAAGCACTGACATCGTGCATTACGACAAGCTGGAAGACGCGTTGCTGAAGACGTTATGTACAACGGATCCCAGGCCCGTAACGACGGCGATCGAAACCAGTGCAATGAACAACAGGAGAAGACCGTATTCCGTCAAGTCCTGGCCTTCCTCTTCCATCCACAATCGGCGTAGCATGATTCTCATAACTTTTCCTCCTCAAACAATGTTCGTGCATATTCACTAACCTATATCGTCAACTTAGCTGTATTGCTTTGCTTCGACAAGGGCACTGCAGTACCGGTACTGTTCCCGCGTTGGGGAGTACTATCGGTTTAAGCCTACTCAGGCAGGTGCATAAAGCGGTGCATACTCGTTGCGGAAAGGCGATCAATGGCCCTTAATCTCGACGCTACCTTACTGATAACAAACAGGGAAATAAGGGGCGGTCGGTTTCGTAAACCGAGGGTCGCCCAGTTCAAGTCTGGTCGCCGGATCGAGGCTCATCGGATCTTTCCCCGCGCGGCGACGCGCCATGAACCCGCAACTTCCCCATCGCGCAAGGTGAACACCTCATCGTGCATGTTCACGCAAGTACAAACGTGATTGGGAATCACGGTAAGCACTTCACCGACATGAAACTGATGAGTTGATCGAGTGATGTCCAGATGTCCATGCTCCTCGTTCAACTTGATCAAGGGCGCGTCGGGAGCTTCGACGACGTATCCATAGCCCGTCTTCGCACCTGAGCCCAGGAGGTCGGAGGAAAGCGTCTTCGACCCGGAATCGATAATGGCGCGCCCTGGCACGGCCGTCGAGACCACCGTAGTCACCACGCGGGCGGCGCAGTCCTCGATTCGACAGGCGCCCTGGTACAAGGTGTTCAAATCGTTGTAAACGTAGGTTCCCGGCCGGATTTCGGTGAGACCGGGGACAAGATGGGAGAACTCCGCGGAGGGAGTCGAACCGCCGGAGACGATTTCAACCTTAAGGCCTGAATCGCGAAAGGCCTCCAGAGTTCGTTCGACTTTCTTCGCCACCGCCTCAGCCTCGGCCCGGCGTTGTTCTTTGCTTCCCCAGACGTTCCCGAAGTATGTCATGAGCCCGCGGAAGGCAAGCCCGGGCATCCTCGCAATCTGGTTTGCCATTTCCACGCTGGCCGGCCCAGCCTCCAGGCCGCAACGGTGAAACCCCGCGTCAAACTCGACCAGAACACCCACCGTGGATGCTTGCTGGGAGGCGGCGCTGGAAAGCTCCTGCGCCGCATCCAGTGAATCCAGCGCCACGATCATGCGCCGCGTACGCGCCAGTTCAACCAGGCGCCGGAGCTTGTCGGCGCCCAGTATGGGATAGGCAATGAGGATGTCGTCCAGACCGGCTGCCGCCATTACTTCGGCTTCTCCAACTTTGGCGACGGTTAATCCCACCGCGCCGTGGTCAAGTTGCCGGCGCGCCACTTCCGGCGTCTTGTGGGTCTTGGTGTGAGGCCGCAGACCCACTCCCTGCTGGCGGCAGGAGGCAGCCATCTGTGCAAGATTGCGCTCCATTGCCTCCAGGTCGATCGTCAAGGCGGGCGTTGAAAGTTCGTGGTAACGCATCAAGTCCTCCGGGATTGCCGATTGTTGATGGTCGATTGTCGATTGAACCGGAATGCCCAGCCCGCGGGCAATCGGCAATCGACAATCGCCCATCGGCCATCACTACGGTTTGCTTACCCGTGCGATGCAGTCGATCTCCACTTTGATCTTGGGCAATTGCGCGCCCACCGTCGTGCGCGCGGGTGGATCCTGCGAGAAGAACTCACTATAGACGGCATTCATAGCATCAAAATCCTTGATGTCCGCCAGGAAGACCCCCACTCGCACCACGTCGCGAAGTGAGCTGCCGGCGGCCTCGAGGATCGCCTGGATATTCTGAAGCGTGCGCCGGGTTTCCGATGCAATATCGCCCAATTCCAACTGATTGGTGCTGGGATTGGCTGGCCCCTGTCCGGCCACGAATACAAAACCATTGGCGACAATTGCCTGCGAGTAAGGCCCACGCGGCTGAGGGCCTCCAGATGTTCTAACGACTTGACGCATCGTGCCTCCTTCCACAGCTCGTTCACCGAGTCTGCTTTACGGTCATGGGTAACGCAGACCGCCGCGCACGGGGTCCGCGAATCTTCTTTCCAAGGGCGGCGCCGGATCGCTACCACTGGATCTCGCCGCCTCGAAAAAGATTGCTGTGTTTCAGAATAGTCCCTCAGTATAATGTTCGTTACACTTCGGGTAAAGATAATACAAGCGGACTGCGGCTGCGAGCTGTCGTTCCGGGTGGTCATGGGTTTTCGACCCACCTCAAGGAATGACACGCTATCTACGGCTTCAATGAATAATCCTACTCATCCTCAGGAACGCGCGCAGGAACTTCCCCGCGCCCTTGGCTACACCGGCTCGACGGCAATAGTCATCGGCACGATCATCGGTTCCGGCATCTTCCTTGTGCCTCACGATATTGCTTTGCAAGTGGGATCAGTCAAAACGCTGATGCTGGTCTGGATGATTGGGGGCGTGCTTTCACTCGCCGGGGCGCTCTCCCTGGCGGAGTTGGGGGCGGCCAACCCCTCTGCGGGCGGCATCTATGTTTATTTGCGTGATGCTTACGGCAGGCTCTTTGCATTCCTCTACGGTTGGGCTCTGCTCCTCGTCATTAACTCGGGTTCCCTCGCCACGCTGGCCGTAGCTTTCGGAATTTACAGCACCAGCTTTGTTCCTCTATCCGTGCTCGAGCAGAAGCTCGTGGCAAGCGCGGCCATTGCGTTGCTGACGTTGGTTAATATTCTGGGAGTGCGGAAAGCGGCGGCCGTCCAGACATTCTTCAGCGTGGCCAAGTTGGCGGGCTTGGCTACGATCATGGGCGCCGCCTTTTTTTTCTTCCGCGGCACTCCCGCGCAAACTGGCCCTGCCCTGCCCCTGCCCCACGCTACGGCGAGTTCCTTGGGCGTCGCTATGATTGCGGTTCTCTGGGCGTATGAAGGCTGGCACATGCTCTCCTTCGCGGCTGGGGAAGTCAAGAACCCCTCCCGAGTGCTTCCGCGCAGCTACCTGGTCGGCACTGTCGTCGTGGTGGCTGTTTACTTAGGTGCCAATCTCGCCTACCTGCGAGTGCTGCCGATTCCCGAGATGGCGTTGCACCAGCGCGTCGCGGCGACGACCATGGAACTTCTCGCCGGGCCGCGCGGCGCCACTTTTGTTTCCGCCCTGATCCTCTGCTCCATTTTCGGCGCCATCAATGGGACTGTGCTGGGGGGCCCGCGCGCTTACTTTGCGATGGCCCGCGACGGCGTATTCTTTCCTTCTGTGGGAAGAGTCCACCCGCGCTATGCAACCCCGGCTGCCGCCTTGTTGATCCAGGGTGTGTGGTCGATTCTGCTGGCCTCGAGCGGCACCTACAAGCAGCTTTATACTTACGTGATCTTTACTGGCTGGCTGTTCTACGCTGCAGCCACCTTTGCCGTCGTCATCCTGCGACGCAAGCGCCCGGATTTGCCGCGGCCTTACCGGGTTTGGGGCTTTCCCGTCGTACCTTTGGCGTTCAGCGCCGCGGCGCTTATCATTGTTGGCAATGCCTTGATACGCAGCCCCCTTGAATCGGGAATCGGGTTAGCCTTGGTCCTCGCAGGCGTGCCGATTTATCTGATCTGGCAACGGAAAGCAAAGCAAAAGGCAGAAAGTTGAAGGGTGACGGCTAAAGGGTAAAGCACAAAGACTGAAAACGATTCTTGGTTTTCGAATTTCCAGTTTCGAATTTTGAGTTTCGAAATTCCGTTTTCTACTTTCTACTTTCTGATTTCTGATTTTACCGAACGCCTACTTCAGGTTGGCTGGGATCAGATATTCCGCCACCACCACATCGTGCCACTGGCCGCCCACCTTAGTGTGCTTGACGTGCACTCCCACCTCGCGCCATCCGGTCATCCGGCAGAGTCTTCGCCCCGCATCGTTGTGTGCCAGGAACCGCCCCACAATCTTGAAGTGGCCGGCAGACTCAGCGAGTGCCAGGACGGCGCGCATCAGTTCCCGTCCCACCCCGTGCCGCCGGTAGTCGCGGTCAATATAGATCAGGAGTTCGGCGATGCCGTCCATGGCCGGGCGCACGCGGTAGGGACTGAGCGACGCCCAACCAAGAATCCAGTTATTCAATTCCGCGACCACGAGCGGATATTTGCCGGCATGTTCCTTAACCCAACTCGCGCGCTCCTCCGGAGTAGCGAGGAAGTTCTCAAACGTGGCAAGATTGTCCTGCGTCGCTTGAAGATAGATGCGAGCAATGTCCGATGCGTCGCGGAGTTCGGCGGGGCGCACGTTGAGCCGGAAATGGGGTCGGGCGGCGGTGGCTGCGCTTGATGTGTCCATAGCTGAGTCGAAAGTCAAAAGTCGAGAGTTAAGAGTCTTAAGTGTAAAGGCTAAAGTCTGAGTGCTCTCTCTTTCCAATTTCGCTTTCCGATTTCCAGTTTCGAATTTCGCTTTTCGAATTTCGATTTTCGGTCTTTCTAAAATCGTTTACTGTCCGCCCGGACGCGGTCCACGTACTTGCCCGCGGCGACTTCCACGCGGATCGTCTCACCGGATTTGATGAATTGAGGAACCATGAGTTCGAGGCCGTTCACGAGCGTCGCGGCCTTGAAGGTGTTGTCCTGCTGCTGGTGGACGGGCTGCGCGGTGGTCTGGACTTTCACCTCCACGATTTCCGGGAAAACGATGCTGACCGGCTGGCCTTCATAGAACTCGACGGGAACCTTCATTTCCGGCTGGAGAAAGGTGGTTGCGGCCCCGATGGCCTCGAGCGGAATAGAGACCTGGTCATAAGTTCGAGGATTCATAAAAGTGGCAGAATCCGCGTCCGAGTACAGGAACTCCATATCCTGCTTTTCGAGTTGGGTTTCTTCGAGCCGCTCTTCCGGCCGAAAGCGTAACTCCTTGAAGGTGCCCTTGAAAACGTTGCGCAGTTTCGCGTGCACGCTGCCGGGCATCTTGCCTTGCCCGATGTGGTATTGCGATTCCACGGTTTTGAAGAGGTCGTTATTAATCTTCAGAACCGTGCCTGGACGAAGTTGGGAGGCGATCACCATGGGAACCTCGAGGGCAGGCGGTTGGCGGCCGCGCCGGGGCAGCGACGAAAAGCAAAACTCCGTCGCCGCTAAGTTCGTTCAGTTAATCTATGCCACCTCTTGCTCGTGGAGTCAAGCCACAACCCGACCCTCGCCGACCGGTTGTAGGGGTGGCCCTCGTGGCCGCCCTGGGGGACGCGACGAGGGCGTCCACAAGGGCCGCCCCTACGAGTATGGCTCAGGAAAGCTGCGTTTAAGATCGGGTCGAGGCCCGCCGATAACATGCATGAGAAGGTAAAACGTATGACGACCATAAAACCAGAGCGCCCAAAGTCTCAGAATGAGCCGCCTCACTCTTATCCCGTGCTGCAATGGGTAATGTGCCATCCGGGAGTTCTGATGTTCAGTTCTATTGCCGTTGGAACCATGCTGGCGGCGCGACGGGAAGCCAAGCGTCAGAATGTCGCCGAGCGGCGGGCGGAGACGGAGGCGGATATTCTTGATGGTGACGTGCCCCTGTTTATTTGATAGCTCTAGTGTCGCGTATGAGATGTTCGTTGCATAAGCCAGCCCCGACACGTCGGGGCGACATGTTTTAGCCCTTGACGCGAGAACGGAAATTCGGAATATGTCATCCTGAGCGAAGCGAAGGATCTCTGCAGTTGTTCTTAAGCTGTTTTTCCCACGGGAAACTGCAGCGATCCTTCGCTTCGCTCAGGATGACAGGCGCCGCGGGCGGCAGACCTCATCTGTGGAGATTAACTGTGCTCCTGCTGCGACCATTTCCTCCATCGCTTTTCGTCCCTCCTCTTCGCTGATGGCTTTGATGGCATCCCGCACGACGGCCACCGGCAGGTTGCGTCTGCGCAGCGCCAGCACACTCGACCGCACACAATACTCCGTCGCCACGCCAAACACCGCAAATCGAGGCTGAGCAAGGGAAGCCAGGATGGCTTCGATATTCACGTTCGTGGTGAAGTCATAGACTCGCTTTTCCACGATGATCTGTCCAACCCAGCCGCGTGGCAAATGGACAGCGTCTGGAGAGTTCTTAATCACCACGGCATCAGGGAAGAGCGTCTCGGGAATGTGTTGCTGGCCCGGGGTTCCCGCCACGCAGTGGGGCGGCCATTGGGCAAACTCCGGATCGTCCGGCGCGTGCGCGTCTGAAGTTGAGACGATGGGAACTTTGTGGGCGCGGGCCCACAACATCAATTCCCTAAGGTTCGGGATGATCTCCTCCGCATGCGGCACGTAAAGCCTTCCGCCCGGAAGCATGAAGTCTGCCTGAGTATCCACATCAACGAATACCAGGCGGTCGAGTTGGGCCACTTCACTCATCTCAAATCAGAAATCAGAAAGCAGTCGCTCATGCCTGTCGGCTGGCGGGCACCCGGAAACCATGAAGACCCTGTCATTCTGAGCGAAGCGAAGAATCTCGCTCTGGTCCGTGATGAAGCGAGAACGAAAAGATCAGAGCGAGATTCTTCGCTTCGCTCAGAATGACGGCGCGTTTTCAAAGCAAAACCGGGAAATTGGAAAATGGCAACTCCCACGCGTTAGCGAGTTTCCATTTTCGAGTTTCCAATTTCCAATTTCTGCCTTGCGAACGTTTGCTCGTGGACCTGTTCAAGAAGGCGATGGAGCGCCGGGCTTATCGCCACTGGGTATGCGGGAGCGTTCTGCAAGGCATGATACGGCTCCGGCAGCAGAGCAAGGTTGCCTAGAACGCCTGTTCTTGAGTCCAGAAGCCGGGCACGGGACTTGACTCGCCGCCCTTGGCGCATTACGGGATAAAGCAGGGGCGTGGCCTCTGGCGACTTTTCGTGAGCACAGGCGATCAGGTCGTGGTGGAAGTGAGCGCCCTCATAGAACCGGAACACCTGCTTGCGGCCCGGCAAATAGACCTTCTCTTCGCTGAACTTGCTTTTGTACTCGACATGCCCATCGCGTTCGGTCTCCACCAGCTTGTAAACCACGCTGAGCGCGGGCACGTCGCGCGACGTGACGAGATCGGTCCCCACGCCGAAGAGGTCAATGGGCGCGCCTTGCGAAAGCAAGGATGCGATCTTGTATTCGTTCAAGTCACCGCTGGCCACGATCTTCGCCTCCGAGAGGCCGTGGCGATCCAGGATCTTTCGCACCTCGCAGCTCTTCTCGAGCAGATCGCCGCTGTCGATGCGCACGCCCGGGATCTTCCGTCCCAGCGTGGCAGCCGTTTCAGCCCCGGCGAGCGGATCATAAGTATCAATCAGCAGGATAGCGTCTTCCGGAAAAGTGTCCAGAAGCGCCTGGAAGCTTTGGCGTTCTGTAGGAAAGGCCTGAGTCCAGGAGTGGGCCGCAGTGCCGGCCAGCGGAATGCCGTACCGAAATCCGGCCAGGACGTTCGAGGTGGCAACACACCCGCCAAGGTAGGCGGCGCGCGCGGCGCGAAGCCCGGCTTCCGGCCCCTGGGCACGCCGCGTTCCGAACTCCAGGACTCCACGGCCACGCGCCGCGTGCACGACGCGTGCCGCCTTCGAGGCCACGAGGGTTTCATAGTTGATTACGGAGAGCAGGTAGGTCTCCACGATCTGGGCCTGTAAAATCGGCGCCGTCACCTGAAGCAGCGCCTCTTCCGCAAAAACCAACGTGCCTTCTTCGACCGCGTCAACCTCGCCCGCAAAGCGGAACTGGCGAAGATAGTTGAAGAAGTCGGATGAGATATTGCGAAACACCGGCAGGCTGCGGAGAAAACTCAGATCTTCGTCGCGGAATTTCAGGTCTGCGAGGTAATCGAGCGCGTCCTCAATGCCTCCAGCTACGAGATAAGCGCGCTCGGGGGGCATCTGTCGCACGAAGAGTTCAAACGTCGCGCGGCAGTCCACCTTCTGCTCGAAGTACGCCGCCGCCATCGTCAATTCGTAGAGGTCCACCAGCAAGGCGCGCTGGGACTCGACTTCCAGCATCTTCGCTCCTGCGTCATCTGTCACAGAGATTGGGGAAGCCATGCGGCTTCCCTGCCCCAAAATTCAGTATGTCCTGGAGGTGCGGGAGAGTCAAGGCGCGCGGCATTGCGGCAGTGGCTCTGCTTCCGGTGGCACGGGCGTCCGAACGTGTGAAAAAATCAAAACAGCTCACGCCCAGGCACCAACACGCAAAGAAGCGCGAAGAAGAAGTCCTTCGTTTTCTTTGCGAACTTTGCGTACTTTGCGGCTTGGCGTGAACCTGCTTTTTCGGTCCATGGATTAATTCACGGCTTCTCCTTCTCGTGCAAGGTCACGGCCAAGATGGCCCTGCCACAGCGGGCGAGACGCCCGCGCCACGAGTCGCGCCGGTTGAGGCGCCTTGCAATTTTCCAGGAACCTTTCCTGGCTTCCGCGCCAATACTTTGGGAAGG
>Ga0187864_10003312_pt1 | contig 13283 bp, 16 predicted proteins | sample June2016WEW_11_4_FD_132985 | JGI IMG/M metagenome (GOLD analysis project Ga0187864, IMG submission 132985) | Peatland microbial communities from SPRUCE experiment site at the Marcell Experimental Forest, Minnesota, USA - June2016WEW_11_40 | ecosystem: Environmental > Terrestrial > Soil >... | reverse complement strand
TATTGTGAACCTGCACTGAATCCTAAAGCTGTATTATAATACCCCTCAGTAAGATTCTGAAGAGCAAAAGTTCCAATGCCTACATTGTTCTGCCCTTGTGTAAGAACAGGAAGACAAAGAGGACCAATTGCAACGTTGAAAACTCCGTAATTTCCTGGAGTTTGCGATAGAGCATTAATTCCAATACCTACGTTAGCATTTTGATCAGTAAATGCTAATTGCATGGTGGTTGTGCCATCACCAAAAAATTCTGAAGTACCATCGGCATAAGTTGCAAATCCAGTTAATAAGTTAACTGTTGTTCCCGTTACAAATGAACTATCACCATTGATAGTAGTAATTCCACCGCCGCCACCACCCGCTTGCCAGGTAGGCAGGGAACTAGCGCCCGTTGATGTTAAAACCCAACCAGAGTTACTTTGTCCAGTAGATGCCACTTGTAATGGAGCTGTTGCTGTTGTACCAGCACAAACCGGAGCATATGCTGTCGTCATTGTTTGGACACCTGTTCCACCAAATGCGACTTGGGCCGGATCTTGAGAATTCCAACTGTTATTTGTTGCCATTTGTAATCTTTCCTAGTTAATTATGTTCGATTGTTTTCTATTATGCAATTTCATATGACATGATATGCATAACACTTGACCATTTTCAGGATCAAATCTTAATTCAGGAAATTTATGAAAACCCTTAATGTGATGAACATGTAAGCGATCCTCGGATAAGCATATTTCACACACTTTACCTTTCTTGGAAAAAATATCTTGACGCCATATTTCGTAATTAAGGCATTTTCTATCAGCTTCTTTATGTGGTCTTTTAGTTGTTTTTAAAGGATTTCTTCCTTCCAATGCAGCTAATTTTTGTCCCGCACTTATTGCTAATCGATGATCCAAAGTATATTTCCTACCTAACAACTTATTACGTTGAGATTCTATTTGCTCAGGAGTTCTTATAAACTTTTCCAATTTATTTCCCGTGTAGCATTCTCTACAAGTAATTGTTCTGCCATCTGGTTGCCTTTTATCAACTTTGAATTTTTTAATGCCTTTTTCCGCATTGCATCTTTTACATATTTTTTTCATAAAATCCTAGTTATTTGTAGCCTTAAATCTACTATAACTATACAGGATTAAAATTTCTAAACCACGCTTAGGTTTCCTATCGAACTTAATACGATCCAGTCGGTATTGGCGATATTGCACACTATTTTTACCGAATCATACTTTTTAGTAGATGATAAAGAACCACCTATACCAGTAGTTGTATCAAGAATACCAAAGTGAATCGTCTGGTTAGCATTTTGCGCTATAGACCAACCAAGATCAGTATTCATACCTGAAATCTCAATAATGTCTCCAATTGCTGATGTGACTGGCAATAAAATTGTCAGGAGCCCAGCTTTGTTGCAAATATAGCCATTATTAACCAGTGCAGATTGATTTATAGTTATAACTGACCAAGTAAATGCCCCGGGAAGATTCTGAAATGTAGGAGCAAGTCCTGTGTTTCCACCAAGAAATTGCCCAGTAGTTCCAGCAACCGTAGTTACTAATCGCGTTCCATCATAAATAATTACACCATCAGTATTTGCCATGGTTATAGCATTTGTACCACCACTAGAAATAACAACGGGGATAGTTAATGCAACTGAACCAGTTGCTGTTATTGGATTTGGTGTGAGCGTTATCCCGGTACCAGCTGAAATGCTCGTGACTGTCCCACTGCCGGGCCCAGAAGAAGGTACAAGTTGTATAATTTGTGACATAGCCTATTCCTTCCTCAACCTTGTCCAGTATCGCTACCAAACGTAACCTCAAAAAAGATAGCGCCCAGTGTTGGGGCGGCAGCGGGATATCGTACATATAATCTTCTACCAGCGGCCAAGAATAATGCACCACCTTGAGAAGTCTTATTTGATCCTATATCGTAAATTCTTTGTGATCTTGATGGAATAACAATCTTGTCACTTATACCATTAGTAGATAGATAAAGATCTTGATCAGTTGAGTTATATAAGGCAACTATTCGTGCTGGATTTGCTAATGGCGCTCCAACACCCGTATAAGTTGAGGCTATAGAACTGAATGGTAATGTTCGTAAGTCTTCCCATTCTATTAAGAGTGCATATGCTGGTGCTCCCATGGCAGTCCTTTCGAGTTCCTAAGGTTTGTTATAATATGCTTCAACAACTACCGATCCTGTTCCAGCTGTTACGCCAGTTGGTAATCGTAGCCATATCTTGGTTTGTGCAGGAAAGGCAGACTTGTTAGCCAACGGTTGTTTATTAACTTGCGCATATATTTCAGCATCAGAACCAGCACGCAGATAGGTGTTGTCCGTAACGCCATCAAATGATACCCAGACTGCTTTATTGGAGTCATTAACTGCGCGTATAAGTCCTGCAGGATAAGCTAATGCTGAATTCGGCACTAACTGATATGAGGTAGTTAATGTAGATGCATCAAAAATAAGACCTGGCAGTGCGCCAAATTTATCAGTTGCCATGCGTTAACCCTTCAACATCCTTGATTTCAGGAACTTGTCCTTGCGATTGCAATTGTGAATTCTGTATCTCAGCAACTCTCATTTCAATCTGACTACGAATTGAATCTAATGCATGAAATGCTTCTTCTGCAGGTGCTCCATAGGGATGTGTGAATTCATAGTTTCTAATCAATCCTGTATCATCTACGGCTGCTTGTACTTTATAAAGAACTCTTATTGATTCCATAATATTATCTTTCATAGTTAGCGGATTATCTGACTAATTCAGCGGGTTATAAAACACCGCGCAGTCCAGCTCGAACTTTGCAATGCTCTATAACCCTAACCCGTAATTTATTTGTGAAGCAACTAGCTCATTGTCCAAAAGACATACTAGGCGCACCCGAATTTATTAGTTGAATATCCAAGCCGTTATAAGAACGTTATCACCGGCACCTAATGCACCAACGCCGTTATTAACTGTCTCAATGGTTAATGTACCCGCTACCATATACTTACCGGTTATTGCCATTGCAGCAAAGTTTCCAGAAGCATTGAGGTTAACGATATCTACAATAACAGTAGATGTAGCAAGTATTTGGCTATTGGTAAGCACAAAGACCTGAGTAGCAGCAGCAGCAGTTGTAAATCCAGTAAATGTAGCTTGGCATAAACGGGAGTTAATAGTCGCACCGTTTGCAGGTGAAGCAACAGATGTAGTTGCTGGAGTTACTTTAACAAATCCACCAGCGCCAAGGAAAATACCACCAGCCACTGCAGGCCCACCATATATAGATGTAAGAGATGAACCAGTTGAATTACCAAGATTTAATGCACCAGTGCTAAGAGATGAACCGATGGTGATAGTACCAGTTGTTAAAGCATTACCAAGGTTGATATTACCGCCCGTTATAGAACCACCAATAGTAATATTAGAAGTTGCAGCGCCAGTAAGCGAAAAGTTGCTTGTACCAACATGTAATGATATTCCAGATGCACCATTTACCGTACCAATAGTTGTAGTTGCTGTGCCAGAGGTGTTAATAGTTGTTGTACCATTAAGAGAAATAGGTCCCGGCGTAACTGTTAGTGAACTAAATACACCAGCACCGCCAGCTGTTTCTAAAATAATCCAGTTATATAAACCAGCTGCGTTGTTGGACATGTAGTACATCACGCTTGGTATTACTGAGGTATCAAGCCATTGTTGGCCAGGGATACCGTAATCCATGTTTGTAGGTGGGCGATTATAAGTTAATGTTGGTAATGGTAAAGTAGCCGCTGGGTTTGGCCATGAGCTAAGTGTGTTTAATCTTTCTTGTCCGACTGCCATAATTTTATCTCCATAGAGTTATAAGATTGTATGGCATCAAGATAGAATAGATCATAGTCGATAATGAATGGTAGCCTCTCTTTGTATTCTGTAATTACATAAAGGACTCTGTATGAAAAAAAGACTAGATTTCTCGGTAGATGAAGAGCTGCATAGGGCCATTAAGATTGTGGCAGCCGAAAAGGGATGTAGCATCACTGCGCTCATAACTCACACGCTCTATAGAACGCTTTATTATAAGATTGAAACTTTAGCTGATATTGACAAAGAATCAAAAAGCAATTAGAATGTCAATTATAAAGTCAATTATACATGGAGAAAAACATGAATATAAATCAAGCTATAAAGAACTTCAGAGAAGAATTAAAATGCAAAGAAGGCTGCATATGCTGGGATTGTTTTAGTAAGCACAGCAGGAATGGATGTTCATATGGGTTGCCATCAGGTGCCGATGATTATGTAACCGAGTGTGAATGCAATGACTAATGAGTTTTGGATATCCATAGTTTTTATAGTCATATTTTTTTACATGCTAGTTAAAATGATTGATCGGGAATAAACATAAATGACTGAAGTTTTCCTAGCTGTCTTCTTTATCTGGTTGTTATTCTTTCTTCTCGATCACTGAACCATTTCTTATTATCTTGAATTTACCAACTTTCTTCTCTTCGCGCTTACTTGGTATGGCTACAGTAGGTTGTTCACCAAACATATCAGCAAGGGAATCAACTGCTTCTTTTGCGGCAGTAGGATCTTGTTGTACGATAGACTTGAATACATCAAAGTAGTGTTCCCTGGCAACCGGCGATTGGTAAATGCGGCGTAAGAATTTCTCAACGCCACCTACGGTACTGCCGACTAATCTACCCATAGTTTGGCTAATGAACGGGCCCACTTCACCCTTTGTAGCTACTGGAAGATACTTTTCTACCATATCGCCTAAAGATGATTGCATGCTTTTCAATTGCCAGAATTTATCTGATGATGATAGATGCTTATACCATTCAGGATTAGTAGTGCCATATTCAGCAAAGAAATTATTAATGCCATCAGTAAGCGGCTTAATATATTCACGAGCGTGCAATGGCAGTTCTTTTTGTAATCTATATAAACTTTTTCGCGCATCAAATAATTGGCGTGGCGAGGCAGATTCACTCACTATCGGATTGCCTGCCGCATCTTTTATTATTTGCCCGGCCGAGTCTAATTTTGGGCTCTTATTTATTAAATTACCAATCTTATTAACGGCAGATTGTACCTTGTCAGTTATCTTTCCAGATACTTCTGTCTTTAACAGATCTTCCGTTTCTTTTATGCTCTTATTTATTTGTGGAACTGCAGCTTGTTGTGATGCTGGCAATTTCTTTATCTCGCCATAACCCTGTCTTGCCTTACTGGTTAATGTAGGAATATTACCTGTTGCCAATCCAGCACCAATCTCAGTACCTAATTCAGCGGCAGATTGTGCCCATTCTGGTTGGCCAAATTCTTTTGCGACAGTTTTAGCGGTGCTACCAAGAGCGCCTATGCCCAATGATTTAAGCAATGCCGGCAATCCACCACCACCGCTCAATACAGCGGCAACTGTTGGAGGGGCTTTAGAGATTGTCCCTTGGCCTATTTCCTCAAACCAATTACGAGGCTTCGTAAATTCTTCTGATACGCCAAACTTTTGCGCTAACGGCTGTTTAATATTTTGTTTTATATGCTCAGGCAGTGGCCCGAATTTTTCAGCAACTTCTTCTGGCCTATAAAAATACCTAGATAGATCAACTACATTCTGTGCCCCTTTAAGCAATCCAGAACCTATATTGCGACCTACTGCGCCAGGCCATGTTTCTTCTGATTGTGGCTGCTGAGCCGCTTCAAAAAGTCGTGATGTTGGTTTTGCTCTTTCAGGTTGCTCTAGCACTTCACCATTGCGTATTAATTTAAACCTCACGCTATCTCCCAGCGACCATCATTATTAATGAATCTGTATTTAGCAGCCTCAAGAATATCGCCATTTTCATACTCTGATGCAGGTGGCAGTTCATTCGCAACTCGATAATAGTTCTTTAGTGTTTGTGATAAGTTCTTAGGTTCTCCGCCATTTCTCTCGATCAATTGATCTTCAAGATCCTTTTTTAACATTACTTCTGAGGCGCCACCATGGATACTATCAACAAGATATTCAGCAGCTGCTTTATCTAGGGATAAGTTCGGCTTTGCTAAGTTCTCTAAGGCAAGACGTGCGCGATGTGGCACACCCTTGCCTAATTGTGATTTTAGAATGACCAGTTCTGCAAACTTGGAAACCAATGCTTGCGTAGGCGCATTCTGAAAACGTTGCGGAGTTAAACTCTTAATTGAACCCCATTGTATATCAGGTGAAGAAATAAGATCTTTAATTTCATTCGTTACTTTTATTACTGGCTCAACTGATCTTACATCTTCACGTAATATATCTCGATCAGGTTTATTTTCTTTAACAATGGCCGACTCTTTAGCAAGTTCGTGGGCGGATTTAGCTGTTTTAAGATTTTCTTGAGCTATTTCAGTCTGAGCTTTAGCTCTTTTAGCAGCTGCCGATTCAAATGGATTACCCATCATTGGCTGTTGCTGCTGTCCTGCAGTTGGCACTTGCCTACCAAGTTGAGATATGTTCTGCGCTAACTCCTGTGCCCCAGGTAATTGCTGTTGATATTGCTCTAATCCCGGTGTTTGTTGTTGTGTTCCGGTGAACGCATTAGGCTGCCACGAAGGCTGCTCCTGCATCGATCCTGGTTGTTGTTGATTCTGGAACATACCAAGATTTTCAAAGAGTGACTTGAGTATCTCAGGTTTATCTTGAAATGATGAGATGAACTCTGCGCCTTCAGGACTGACGTTGAATTTTTTGAGTTGTTCCTGGAATTGTCTATTTTGATGCTGTTTCATTTTATGTTGAGCAATGGCCTGTAGACCTTCACCAAGAGATGAACCAAATCGGGCACCCATAGATTCTGTGGGAGTGAATTTATATTCTGACATATTATTGTCCTGGGAATTTAAATGGTTGCATTCCAGATATCTGATTACCTAATTGTCTAAACGTATTATTATCAACCGGACCACCGCCAGGGCCTTGTTGACCCTGTATATTTCCAGCAGAACTGCCGGGAATAGTTGATGCTAGAAGCTTAGCTATTTCCATACCATAATGCCATACACCCTTCTGTCCTTGCTGTTGGAAATATTGCGGCTTGGCAGCATTGATACCACCTAAGGCATTCTGTTGCTGTTGTTGCCCATATTGTGCTTGTGCAGCTGCAAGTCTATCGGCTAAACCCATTTGTCCACGGGCTACATTAGATCCAAGTATACCGGATGAAAAATGGCCACCGGTTTGTGCATTAAATTGATTTTGTATATGTGGGAGAATATCGCTTTTGAAATAGTTACCTATATCTTGGCGTATTGGCTCAAATCCTTGATGTGGATTCATATATTGCTGCATAGCCTGTTGTAGTAATTGCTGATTACCACCAATCTCTCCTATACCACCTGGCGTTCCAAATAACGCCTCCCATAGATATTTTAACCAACCTTGATCTTGGCCACCTTGTTGTTGGCCCATTTGAGGCTGCATAGCTTGCGAACCATAGGCTTGCATGAATGGACTCTGTTGTCCCATTGATTGTTGTGGATATGCCATAATATAACTCCCATAATAATAAAACTTACTTGGTTAAAGCATAGTATGGTCGCCCTGAAAGAAACAAGTTATAACTGGATAAACTCAAATATTACCCATGTCGTAGCATAGGCGGACATGTTGCTGGTTGTTTGTATATTAATGTTAGTTGCATCAACCCATGCATTTATAGGTTTAGTTATATCAGCAGGATCAAATCCTGGTATATGTATACTTTGAGTGTTTGGCTTAGTCGATGAGATATCGAGTCGCACTTGAGACCAAGTAGTACCTAGATTGGTAATGCCATGCGCTACCGATTTCGTCGCCGCATTAGGTAACGCACCAAAAGCCACAACATGCCTAAAGATAGGACGCAGTTTATTAAAGTCATTGTTAGCATTGAAGAACACTTGTCCTGTATTGAATGTAGTTGTTAGATAATAGCCGGTATCTTTCTTATTGAGTGCTTCTATGATCTTATTAGTGGCAATATATAACCGAACAATAAGCTCACTTGAGTTCTCGGCAGTTATCTCACCAATATCAAATACAACGGTTGTTGGTATAGATGTATCAAAGTTGGTTGTATTATTAACAATCAATGGCATTATTGTGCTCGGTTAGATGTCTTAGTGCAATAAAATGTCATAGCATGTAACTGAAAGTCAGCAAAGAAGTTATTTCCATCAGCCAATTGCGTATTACTAAAGTACAACCGTATCTGGACCGCATTCCCTTCAGCAATTGGATAGATTGGGTGCCAGAGCCTATCTTGATACTGCTCATATGGATAGAGTGCTGGATCATATGGATAGGTAGTTAAGGTAGAATTTCCCAATAATGTACCGGTAGCCTGAGCCCCTGCAACACTACCATTAGGTGATGTTGATGTAAGGTAGTCTACTGATATACTGCCGTTGCCTGTGCGATTCACGAGGAAATCTATACGCGCTATCGAGGCATTCCGGTCTTCTTTAATGTAAAAGTTAAATTGCTTGGTTAATATATCTATGGCCGGCACGCGAGCGATAGTACCACCACCTATATAATCTTGAGTTAATAATGCAGAATATACATCAGGCGCCATGATAATAAATGTATGAGGTCCAGTTATAGCTATGATTTCATAGAATGATTTAAATGGACCAGTTAATCCCGTAAGATTATTAAGATATACATAGTCGCCAACATTAAAGTTATGATTTATACAGGTCACAGTAGTATTTCCTGAAACTAACGTGAGATTTGTTATCTGCAATACAGGGTCTTGGTTATTGTAGTTAACATCAACAATGAAGGTAAATCCTTCTTGATTGCCCGCTATGATAACTTGATTAAGCGCTTGGCCCTCTCCGCCATCCCATGTGACTTCTGAGTTATCCCAGGTTATATCTGTCGAGTTCCATGTTACTGCTGAAAAGCCACTTTCATAAAAATACCCAAAAGCAGTAATGGAATCATCAAATAATGCCCATGAACCGGTTATATAGTTATATGCCAGTATCTTATTAGGGTATGTCTGGCTATTTACATCAGCGTCAGTGTTGGGGAATGTCCAATAGACCTGTTCAGCATAATAGTCCCTAATGCCGTATACTCGCTCAACCTGATTGGAACCCGATCTTATATTCCATACAGAATAAGGTATTTTATTATCTATTCGTTGTACGTTTTGAGCATTACAAGCATGTATTCCAACATTTCCCACAGTTAAACAATTTTTATCAAATGGTACTGTACTGAACGTAGATTCTGTGCCTAGCTCAGTATTGAGTAAGTTCCACTGAAATGGGTTGGCGTAGTTGCCGGTATAAGCAAACTCGTACGTGGATCGCTCGAAGTAGACTACTAACCTATCTTTAACAAGCTCACATGATTGTATCTGTTCCATTGTTGGAGCCACAAGGTTGTTACCTTGACCAGGAACACTATTATTCCATGCGTTGGCTGCCGTAGGATCTCCAAACGCAGCCCACATAGCCATATTAGTGTAGGTAGTCCCACCGCCTGCTGATATTGTTGGACTAAAGGCTACTAGGTAGTTCTTGAAGACAACAAGCATAAGTGCTGTTTGTAGGTAATCGTTTGCAGTATCTACCACAGGAGCTAACGTCAGCCATGATGATCCATTGTAATACTGGATACCGTCGGCGGGATTATTATTGGTCACAAAAAGATATCTATTGGCTGGCGTCTCACCTTGCCAAGTAACTGTCCAGAAGAGTTGGTTATCTGTTCCCGTCCATAGGCCACCGTAATAGTAGATAGGAGTTGAAGCAGCTGCACCTGTAAATGTATATGCGCCCGTTGAGGTATCATAGGTTCCTGAGCCCGTACCAGTTGTTGTCAATGCGCCAGAAGCGGCAGTAATAACAAAAACTTGAGTCCCGATTCTAAAGGTTTGGCCTATAAGAGCGAAAGGGGCTGTTGCAGGAAAAGTCCCAGATGCATCACCAGAGCCATCGGTAGTACCAATAGGCGTAGGTAGGCCACCGAGGATATCCCAGCCACCAGAGCCTGCGGGGTTAAATTGGTAAGAGAATTGTGTATCGAATGCATATGTTGGGTCGGCAGTAGATGTAGCTGTTTGATAGAGTGCAAATCCTGTAACGGGGTCTGCTGGATACCAATAAACGGGCGTATTGTCAGGAGCTCCTGTACCCGCAAAAACAAATGCGCCAGTTGCCGTATTAAAGGTAGCTGTTGTAGCTGTACCCACAATAAGCATTGTTCCCGATTGATAAACAGTATATATGTTTGCGCCTATTGAAAATTGTTGCCCTACGTTAAATTTAACACCTGGAACAGAACCGGATGCCGCACCGCCTGTTGTAGTGGCTACTGTCATACGCAGTCGTGAATAAAGCTGTGCAACCCCTTGAGGCACCTGGCTGTTCATATAACGGGTGCCAGGCTTCTTTCTTACACGGCCACGATAGATATAAGCGTTCTCCATCTTAGAAAAGCTATCGTCCATAATCTGCCACGGAAGAAGGTCAGTCTGTAAGCCACCATTTATCGGTGCGACCATAAAACGATCGTATGCCATTCTATAATCCTAAAATATAATAATAAACCGATATAGGCTGTGAAGTATTATTGCATTTCATAGTAAATTGACCAGCTCCAGTAAATCCAGCAAACCATGGGACTTTGTCGAAGTCTGATATACGTGAGCCGCCTGGATTAAATGGCGTAAGTTGTATATGAAAAGGAGTAGTTATTGCTGGGCCACTTAACCCACCATTATATGTGACAACGGTTGTAGTTCCCGTTACGGCAGCTGTGCCCCACTTTACAAGTGTTCCACATGGCCATCTCGTGAATCCAAGTTGTAGATTTATGCCTTCAGTAATTGCATAGCCCATATTAGCTGCTAGATTATTGCGCTGAAAGTAGAGTTCTGGAACGCCAGATGTAGCACCGTTTTTAGAATATAAAGCAACCAGTGTTCCATTTATGGGCGGATTAAGCGTATCTTTTGTCGGTGTACCCGTAGGAAGTTGTATAAAGTTATGAAACCCCTGATTACCAGAACCATCAGTATATTGAACATGGTTAACAGCAAATGCAGTATTTATTGTAGAAAAGTTTGTATTGATAGGGTTACGGGTTACATCAAGGCTTTGACCTGTTAATGGTACGTTTATCAATGGCATTGCTAAATCTCCTAATATGGCCATCCAGAGCCGGGCCAACCCCAGCCACCAGTAGCACCATAATTTTTTCCAAGTGTATATATTGTCTCAGTACGGCTATTAACCCTTGTAGTTAACGTAGAACGCTGTACAAGCATCTCCTGCTCCCTAAACTCAGGTTCTATCATCTGCACAGAATCAAGATCCATATTGTCCTGAAGGATAAGTCTAGCCGCGCCATATGCTATAAATTGCCACCATTGTTCTATCTGCGGAATATCTGACTCGTTAATAAGTTGAGTTGGTACAACATCAGCCTCAAATTGAATCTCATACACTTTATCCGGCACGGGCCTTATAGTGAATGCTTGATCGTAATAAAGTACGCCCAGAGGCTTACCTGATTGGTATGGAACTGAGGTAGTGATGATAGGCTGCTGTGCACCAATTGAAGCAGTAACTGAGGGGAAGGTAGCCGAAAAAGCACCAGATAGGTAGTTTACTGTTCCGTATTGGGGGACTGCATAAAAGTTAATATTTGCCAATGGACTAGCGTTAGTGAATGTATAGTTACCGGTAGCTATATCGAATGTGCCAGAACCTGAACCATTAGATGTTGCCAAATCGCCACTTGGTACTGTCACCACATATGTCTGTGAACCTATAATAAAGTATTGACCTATTAATCCTATGCCAGCGCCTAGAGAACCGGCAGAGTTACCAATGCCATCAGTAGTATTAATAACTGTTGATGTTGGTGAAGTTATCGGGTTAGGGCCATAAAGATACGTAGGCTGGGCCAATATGCCAAGCTCATTCGTGAGTGGGTAATCTATTAAGGTAAGGCCATTGTTGTTGTCATCGATTGTGGAAATGATCACTGATCGTTGAAGAACACCGGCAGCTTGTGGAGGTAAGTTGTTAGCACCAATAGGAAACTGTGATAGTCCACTATTGTTCAGTAGAAAACCAGTGAATGGGCCAGCAGTGCCGTTGCCAAACAAGCCAGTGTTGTTGTTTATGGTATCAAATTTAGGGTAAGTGCCGAAGAACTCATCACGCCATTGTGTATAGTAACCAGGGATACCAGCTAAAAAGACAGGCGGATGGATCGTTATTACATTCTGTGTGAATTGATAGAAGGTAGAGTTTGGATCATCGGTTGTTACTGGGTAGTAATCAACATTGGGCTGTGTATAGAATTTGAATGTCTTGCGTAGGTTGTATAGGCGTAGTTGCTGAGGGAAGTTGAACATAATAAATGTATTAATGTACTGATTCAACTGAGTAGTTGTCATCTGTTGTTCTTGTGCCCTTCTTGTGAGCAATCTAACTTTCTGCTGAATCTGTAATAATGTAGCTTGTGCCATATAACCTCACTAAAACTTATAGTTAGTGATATGCTAGCACGAGAGATTTACAAAAAACCAGGAGTTTATATGAGTCATACAAAAGATAGATTAGAGAAAATATTATTGCTGAAAGAATTGCAAGAAATATTAACTATTAATCTCGCCAAACCATACTATGAAGATTATTTTGAACGGAACGATAACCGATTCCCTAAATGGTATAGCCTATCTCCAGATATGAGAGATCGCCTTATGGAGGAAAGCAGACAAATAGTTAATGAATTGTATGGCCTAGAAGAATGTTATTACTGCTGGAGATGGTGTAAGGCAACAAAGGTTAATTCGCGCTTTGAAAGTTGGTCATATTCAATTGCTGAGAATGGAGAGAAAATAAAGACCATACAAGAAGAATGGGAAATAAAAAATATATGCCGACTGTGCAAAAAAAGAGAATCTTTAGATGGTTGGATAAAGCCAATTGAAGTTAATGCAGCAGCTGTTGCACAATTATAAGTAATATGCTAAAAAAGTAATGCATATATTGTTATGTTTATATACATAATAATTCCATTTCGGGGCGGAATTTCACCGCCCCTTTTTTATTCTATCGGATTGTAATTCGATAAAGGATACGGCAGTACGTTTTGTACACTACCACGTAGATTAGCATTAATCTCACCCACATTAATTACCTGAGCAGGAGTTGCATAGCTTGATGGTTGCCCTGTGGGAACTACAAATGGCTCATATAAGGTAGTGTCTATTGGAATGCTAAAAGATGAAGGGGAGAGGACTGTTATGACCGCTTGTTGCGT
>Ga0187864_10003311_pt1 | contig 13284 bp, 10 predicted proteins | sample June2016WEW_11_4_FD_132985 | JGI IMG/M metagenome (GOLD analysis project Ga0187864, IMG submission 132985) | Peatland microbial communities from SPRUCE experiment site at the Marcell Experimental Forest, Minnesota, USA - June2016WEW_11_40 | ecosystem: Environmental > Terrestrial > Soil >... | reverse complement strand
GTGTATCGGCTGCGTGCCCACGAGATCCCCCTGAAGGAGCGGACCGCCCGGGGCACGCCGGTCGTCAACCTCATCTCGCTCGAACCCGGTGAGCGGATCCAGGCGATCGTCCCCGCCAAGGAGTTCGACCCCGACCATTTCCTGCTCTTCGCGACGCGCTCGGGCCAGGTGAAAAAGACTCCGTTCAGCGAGTACGACAAGTCGCGCCGGGAAGGGTTCATCGCGATCACCCTCCACGAGAAAGACGAACTCGTCCGGGTGCTCCCGACCGGCGGCGAAGACGACGTGTTCATGGTGACGAGCAAGGGAATGGCAATCCGTTTCCACGAGTCCGACGTCCGGCCGATGGGTCGTGGCGCTGCGGGAGTCCGGGGCATGAAGCTGCGGCCCGGCGACGAGGTCGTTGCCTGTGACGTCTCCCGGCCCGGCGTGGATCTGCTGATCGTGACCGACGGGGGTTTCGGCAAACGGACGAAGCTCGAACACTTCAGCGCACAGGGCCGGGGCGGTCAGGGCGTGCGGGGTATCCGGATCACAGAGCGGCGAGGGTCGGTGGTGGCCGCCCTGATGGCCGCGCTTGATCAGGAGCTGTTTGTCGTATCGTCCGCGGGGATCGTCATCCGGACCGCGGTACGGGAGATCGCGGCCCAGGGACGGGATGCAACCGGTGTCCGCGTGATGAACCTCGAGAAGGGCCAGACGGTCGCGGCCGTCGCTCCGCTCACGACCGCCGAGGAGACCTGAGAGGTTCGGGGGATTGGAGTAGGGTCGCGGACTCGCCGGGGCTATAGCTCAGCCGGTTAGAGCGCAGCACTGATAATGCTGAGGTCGCTGGTTCGATTCCAGCTAGCCCCACTGAATACGATTGTTGCGGCTCTGGTTCGTCGGACAGATTCTCTGACGATCACGCGACCGCGAGACCTCCGGCTCGCGATTCAACCGTGGTGCGGAGCTCCTTTCGGCTGCGGGAGCTCATGCTGGCGGGCAGGAGCGCGGCCGCCGTGGTCGCTCTCGCGATCGTGTTGCTGACCTCGCAGGGAGCGTCGTCGCCGTTCGAGGCGAATCTGGTAAAGGGCGCGGGTAGCTTCGCGGCGCTCCGGTCCCGTGGTACTCTCGCCCGCGCGAGCGGGTCGATTGTCGGGTCTGCTTCAGGGTCCCTGTTAGGTTCGGGCCTTGATCAAGTGCAATTCAACTACTTGGTTCGGTTGCTCAGAGAGATATTTCGACAGACATATTGGGCGATAGCGAGCGCCGAAGTTGCAGCGGGTGATGGTGCGTTCCGTAAGGCGATCAGATTACCGAGATCACTGATGCAGAAGTCATCAAGAAACCGACCTCTACGATCGACTGCTTGGGCCCGCACACCCGAAGGTCCCGGCTCGAGGTCGTGGACACCCAGCTTCGGAACGTACCGTTGTGCTTGGCGCAGAAACACCTTCCGGCTCAATGACGTCGCCATCTCGTGGACGCCCGCTTGCCAGTGCTTGCCTGCCATTCGCCAACACCCAGGCCAAGAGAGCATGGAAGCGATATCACGCGCGCTGACGTTTCGACGTCGGTAACCCTCTCTTGCGAACGCCAGTATCGCATTCGGGCCAATATCAACATTCCCGTCGATTCGGCGCGTGAAGTGAACTCCGAGGAACGGATATCGAGAATCCGGGACGGGATAGATGAGACCGCGTACGAGCGCACTCTTCGCTGGGGTAAGCCGGTAGTACTCGCCGCGGAACGGGATGATTTGGGGGTCTCGCTCATCACCGGCGAGAACCGCAACACGGTCCGACTGCAGTCCAGCGCAAATGAAGACAAAGCCGAAGAGGTCCGCGCCGTCGACATGCTCGACGACCACATGACTGCCTTCCTGTGTAACTCGAGTTACTCGCCGACCGAGCGTGATCTGACCACCTCGGTTGGCGATCTCGTCTGCCAGAGCGATCGCGACAGCTCTGAAATCGAGAATCGCGGTGGTCGGAGAGTGGAGGGCACGTAATCCTGTCGCCTCCGGTTCGAAGTCACGAATTCCAGCCGCGTCGATCACCGCGAGTTCTCGCACTCCGCTCGCCTCAGCCGATTTCCGGATCGCCTCAAGTCCTTCCAGTTCTTTCTCATCCCGCGCAATTACAAGCTTGCCGCACTCGTCGATTGCGATGCTGTGGAGAGAACAGAACTCTTTCAGTAACCGCGCACCCGTGATGCACAGCTGTGATTTCAACGTGCCTGGTTGATAATAAACACCTGAGTGCAGCACCCCGCTGTTATGCGCGGTCTGATGTGACGCGACAGCTTGCTCCTTGTCGACGACGGTAACGTCGACCCCTGGGTGATCGATTAGGAGCTGACGAGCGACTGCGAGTCCGACGATGCCCGCGCCTATTACGCCAATGCGCTCGTCTGTGTTGCTACCGATCATTGAGCGCACCTAGATCCAGAAGCTTGCATCGGTGCAGCGTCTGTCAGCTCTCCTCGTCAGCCTTCCTTGCAACGGACGTTCGCTTTCGCTTTGTCGTTGTTAGTCGGAGTTCCGCGCTTATCCCGCCACGAGTTTTCGAACTAACGAGGCCAGGCTATCAATAGAACAGGCAATGCATTTGTCCTCTCTGGTCCCCTGTGGCCTCGCGTGCGTAATTACATGCCCGCGGAATCATGGCATCAAAACACCGAAGCCAGTAGATCGCAACAACTAAACGGTATTGGGACCGATCATATCGAGGTTCATCGACGAATCGGCTACGTGATGTCGCGTTCCGCAATCATCTGATCGAGCGCACCGGTCCAGCCGTGAATCCCAGTGTACACATGCTCACATGCGCCCACAATTGACTCAAGCGGCCTCGTACTGGCGATCTCCTCTGAGACAGGTACGATCGAGATATCGGGCCTCAAGCGCTCGGCGAGCATCTGGAGGACCGCGAACTTCGTCGCCGCGCCGTTCGGCACGAAATGGTGACAGGGCCCGGCGGAGCGGACCAAATGGAACGCGTCCGGTGCTATTAGGTCGGAAATAAGGGACGCGAGCTGAATGCTCGTGCAGCCCGTCCACCCGACCGTCGAGTGGCCTTTGATTACTGCTTCCCGCGGTTGACGGACGAGCCATTCCCAGAGAGACGGTTGCCGGTCTGGTGCTGGACCGATGACGGAGAACCGGAGATTGATCACGTGATCTGCGTCAACCTCGCCTAGCGCCTTTGAGAGTCCATACGGCTCGTATGGACTCAGGGGTGTCAATTCGTTGGCGGGATCAGGTGCGGGGGCGAACACTGCGTCCGTCGACAGATGGATCACCCGACAGTTGGCGTCGGCAGTCTGGAGGGCGAGCTCTTGTGGCCAAAGGGAATTGACCGTCGTCGCGGCGTACTGAAAGGCCGGGGTCGGGTACGAGGGGTCGCCGCGAAGGACGCCAATGCAGTTGATCGCAAGCTCGGCCTCCTGAATTAGCCTTTCAACGTTCGTGTCGCGAGCAACGTCGAGGTTGTGGGTCGCGCGGCTCACGCAGACGTGCTCGATGTCGGGCAATACACGGAGCCTCGCGGCGACTGCACGACCGACCATGCCGGTGCTCCCGAATACGATCACGCGCATCGTCCGAGCACTCTCAAGAGAAGGAGAGACTCGGCAAGGGTGTCGCCCAGATTCCCTTGTACCAGTTCTCATTGTGACGGATTGCATCCAGGTAGTTCCACGCTGTGACGAGGATCATGCTTGGTGGTTCCGCATTTCTGAATTCTTCGGGCGAACAGATGGGCGTGTGTGTTCCCGGCATGAGCTTGCCTATCCTGAGAGGTGACGCATCGACCATGCCTTCCAAGAAGTCGAGATTGCACGCATTGAGCCACATCGTTGCTTTCCCGGCTGCTCCATAGCCCCAGATCCGATGTCGCTCACGGAGATCGTTGAACAAAGAGCCAACGACTTCGATTGTCCGGCGCGAGCGATGAGCAAACTCGTGCCAGGTATCAGCGTCCGTTAAACCGGTCGCCTTTTCGAATGACGTCAGGTCTTCGACCGAGACATCCGGAACCGCCTTCGCCGCGCGAGCAGCGACCACCCGTAGCGAGCCTCCGTGCATCGGGATTCGCTCGGCGTGCTCTACTACGAAGTCGTGAGATCGAAGAAGTGCATCGAGTTGGCTGAGTCCATAGAAAGTCAAATGCTCATGGTACAAAGTGTCCCATTGAAGCAGCTCGTATAGATCGCCCGCGTACATAACCTCCAAACAGAGCCTACCGTTCTCGCCGAGCGCTGTGTCCGTTGCAGCGAGGAGCGTCTCGGGGTCCGCGTTATGAGCGAAGGCGTTGCTCCCAGTGACCACGTCGGCAGGGCCAACGCGGTCACGGATCTGGCTCGCGACTTCTGACGTGAACGCCGCTGTTACGACGTCATGCCCCTCAAGTCTCGCCTTTTCGCTTATGTTGTCGGAGAGGTCGACTCCAACAGCGCGAACGCCGCGCTGGGCCAAGGGTCGGAGTAGGACCCCGTCGTTGCAGCCAAATTCAACGACGATGTTCGGTTTGAATCGATCGATAAGCCATCCGGCATAAGTATCGAAGTGCGCGACGAGTGCGGGGATGGTGCTTGCCGAGAACGAATAGTTGTTAAAGAGGATTGCTGGATCGATTGGTTGCGCGATCTGGACGAGGGCGCAGCGGTTACATACGTGCACAGGCAAGGGGAAGCGCTGCTCAGCCGCGATGGCGGAGGGACCATCAAGGAAACCTCCGGCAAGGGGCATAGAACCAAAGTCGATCAGTATCTCAAGGCCCGAATGCCCACATGCGCGGCACCTCAGGGTCATCTGCCGCCTCCTCTTTCAGTTCGGAAAACGCGGGTCATTGACTTGCCAATTCGCTCAGCGAAGGCTTTGGCTGGATAACGCGCATAAAGGTATAGCACACTCGGCCGGTAACGAAATGATGATCCGCTGAGTGAGCGGTCTCGATTCGTCAGCACCGTCGGGACCTCTGCCCAGCGCAACCCCATCCTGCCTGCCCAATACGCCTCCTCCGCGATGATTGCAAATCCTTTCTCGCGCAGCGGCATGTTGAGGAACGACGCTAGCCGGATAGCGCGAAAACCGTTAGTGAGATCTGATAACGGCAACCCGAATAGAAGGCCCGCAATAGCGTTTCCCACCCGGGAGATAACTTGTCGCTTGAGCGGGACGCCCCGCGCCGCGCCGCCTTTCGCGTAGCGTGAGGCCTTCACGCAGTCGACGGGTCCCGCGATCGCCTCGACGAAGCGAGCGATGTCCTCCGGGGGGTTTGTGAGATCGCTGTCCATGAAGAGGACCCAGTCCGAGCCGGCACGCTGTGCTTCGGCGGCACCGCTTCGCAGTGCCACCCCGTAGCCACGATTACCGGAGTGGTGAACGACTCGTAGCTCGTGGTTCGATTGTTCGAGTCGATCAAGGAGCGCGCCGGTGCCGTCGGTGCTGCCGTCGTCCACGACCACGAGACATCCGACTGGGTCGAGTCGGGCAAGCTCTTTGGTGATCTGCTGGACGCACCGCTCGGCCCCAGCGAGTTCGTCGAGCATCGGAACGACGACCGCTAGTGCCGGAAGTCTCTGAGCACCCGATTGGCAGTCGGGAAGCTCGTTCACCCCAGGCCGTCCTCCCGCGAGGATCGCGCCACGTGGTCAGCGAAGTGGTGGTGCTCCATCAGATGACCTCGGAAATCGTCTTCGGTAAGCCGGCGAACCAGGTCCGCAACTAAACGTCGAGAGGCCTCGCCGTCGCCGAGACCGTGCTGCCATCTAGTGCCAATGATGGAGTCGAGTCGGCGCATCACTTCATCAGGCGGATAAGCGTCGGGTCGGCTCGGATCGAGCTTCACGCTGGAACGGCAGTCGTACACCTGGGGTCGCTCGGTTGACCGTCGCATCTGGATCGACGGAACTTGGAGTACCGCGGTCTCCTCGACCACGGTGCCCGAGTCGGTGATGACCGCCCGCGAGTTGACTGTGAGCGCCAGCATCTCTTCGTACCCGACGGGATCGACCATCTTCACGTTCGGCGGGAGGTGAAGCCCGTTCTCGACTAGTCGCTTTTGTGTGCGGTAGCTCGCAGTGAAAAAGACAGGAAGTTCTACTTCCCCGAGGAAGTCGACAATGTTGGCAAGAACTGCCGGGTCCTCCACGTTTTCTCGCCGGTGGCACGTCACGAGGTAGTAGCGGCCGCGCTCGATTCCTCTCTGTGAGAAGAACTCCGATGTGGCCATTCGGTTGAAGTGGTCGCGACGGTTGAAGTAGTAGGCGTTCAACACGTCGACGATTAGGTTTTGAATAACGATGATGTTGTGGGGGTTGAGCCCTTCGGCCACACCTTGTTGCTTGTACTCGTCGAAGTACGTGTAGATCACATCGGAAAGGTGGTCAACCGTAGTCCGGTACTTCTCTTCAGGCATGCGCCAGTCGTATGAGCGCATGCAGCCTTCGATGTGCACGATTGGGATGTTGAGCTGTGCCGCCGCGAGGCAGCCCATCACGGTGTTCGTGTCGCCGAGGAAGACCGCCGCTGCCGGGGTGAGTTCCGCGAGCACAGGGTAGAGCCGCTCGATAACCGAGCCAACTGTCGCCGCGTCGGTTTCACCTCCCGCCCCTAACTCGATGTCCGGCGCCTTGAGTCCAAGCTCGCGGAAGAACACGTCCTTCAAATTGTCGGAGTAGTGCTGGCCTGACCAGATAAATACCAGGCGGTCACCAAGTTGCTCTTGGAGTTGTCTGAGGATCAACGACGCGCGGATGAGGTCAGGGCGGATTCCCAGGATGATCGCGAGCTTCTTCACAGAGTTCTCATTTCAGTGATGGGTACGATCAGTACCAGCGAACTCCGGCGCGATGAAGTGCGCTACGGAGGAGCACGAGCGCGTAGCCGACGATCTCGTAGCGGAGCTTGAACTTCTCACTCCCTTCGCCAGCGCGCACAGTCGGCTGGCCCGGAACGTACGAGATATTGCCCCCGGAGAGCAATGTCTTAAATGTCATCTCGGGGCATACACTGAACTTTGTGGAAGAGAGACCCATCGCCTGGATGAACGCCCGGTCGAAGGCTCGAAAACCGTTTGTGGAGTCGGTAATCCGTTGTCCGAGGAGAACTCGAATAGCCGTTCGATAGACGCGTTGATAGAGACGGTAGCGAACAGCGACAGCTGCGGCGTGTTGCGGGTGCGTGTATCGAGAACAGATGACGAGCTGGCATCCGTTGCGAAGCTCGGCGAGCATCTTCGGAATGAGTTCCACCGGGTCACTTCCGTCCGCTGCCACCAGAACGCAGTAACGACCCGAGGTATTCGCAAGCCCGTAGCGGACCATCGACCCGTAGCCACCTTGGCCAGAAGTGCGCTCCAGAATGCGCATGTGTAGCTCCGGAAAGCGGTTGCTTAGCTTCACCGCCACGTCCACTGTTCCGTCGTTGCTTCCATCGTCGACAATTACGACTTCTGCGGAGATGGACTGGTGCAATGTGAGGCTCTCGAGCGAGGCGAGGCAGCCTTCAAGGACATGCGCTTCATTATGTGCGCAGATAAGGATGCTCAGCTCGAACATCAGCGCTCCACAACGTCCCAGGGGTTCCACAATCGTGCGGGAAAGCGGAAATCGTCAGAGGCAGCGTCCTCGGCTGCGATGTCGGAGAAGTAGCAAACAGTCGTATCAGGGTTGAGATTCATCGAGCCGTTAGCAAATCCCGGCGGCACGTAAAGCACCGACGGTCTCTCTGCCGAGAGCACGTACCTGTGGACTTCGAGCCCGGGAGACGGGTGGTTCCAATCGTCGATCCTGACGCAGCAGACCAGGGCAACGCCACTGACGACGCTCACGAGCTTCCTCTCGTATTTATGACCATGCCACGCGCGAATGAAATGTTGCGCGTGATTGCGAACGAGGTAGAAGCGCACGAAGCCATCCAAGCTCGCCCTGTTGACGAAGGCAAGCGAGCCGCGGTCGTCAACTGCAAGCTCACCATAGATCAGCGTTGGCTCTAGTTCGGATTCGATATCGAGGCCCTCCTGTGCTGATGCGCCAGCTGGTGGGAGACATATATTTCTCGACCGAGCGGCGACCGGTGTTCGTGCAGGAAGGGACGGAGCGCGGCGTAGTTCGAGAACCGGGAGGTGGTGAGGTCTCGTATACGCCCCTCCTCGACGAGTGCCTTTACCTCCGTGATCCCGTCCTGCATTGTCAAGAGAGGAGAGAAGCACAGTTCCTGGCGCGCCTTGGTGCCCGACACCCGGTAGTTCCGAGCGTCCTGGTATGGCAGTTCGGTCACCTCGATTTGGGCGTCGGGGACGTGGCCTTGAACCGCTTTGGCGACTTGCAGGATCGTTACATTCTCGCTCGTGAGATCGAAAATGCCGGTGAGACCACTGTCCAATGCAAGTAGGACGGCTCCGGCGACGTCTCGGACGTGGAGGAGGGGTCGGTACTGCTCGCCGCCGAATACGGTCATCTTCTTGTTCAATGTTGCCTGAACTGTGAGCGTGTTCACGACCAGGTCAACGCGCAATCTTGAGAATCGGTCCCCAATACCGTAGAGGGTGCCGAGCCGGAAAACGACGCAGTTCGGGTGTTTGCTCAGCACGCGCTCCGCCTCGAGCTTGGTTCGCGCGTACAGGGAGAGAGGATTGAGCGGGCTCGACTCGGTCAGCCAACCGTCCTGCGCGCCGTAGACCGAGCACGTTGATGTGAAGATGATCGGACCACCGAAGACTGAAGTGAGCCAACGCACCGAATCCACGTTGATCCGGAGCGTCAAGTCCTCATCGAGAGCACAGGCGCCGTCACCCACGAGCGCCGCAAGCCAAATGACCACATCCGAGCCCTGCACGTACGGAAGAAGACGGTCGCGATCCAGGACATCGCCATACGCGAACTTCACGGGCTTCAGGTAGACGTCCTCGTACAAGAGAAGGTCGTAAATGACGACTTCGTGACCGTGGTCGGCGAGACAGTCGGTTAGGTGGCCACCGACGTATCCAGCCCCTCCAACGATCAAAATCCTCGCCATCGCAGCCTGATGTTATTCGCGGCGAAACTGGCGTGCCGTTCTCTCAGTAGAGACGGCTGCTCGGCATGCTCCCAGACGAGAGAGTCGCGAACGACCCGCGCGAGGCGGCACCGACGATTTTGACCTGGTGTGACAATCCCCAGGGCCAGAGCCGGTCGACGGGGATCTCGTACGTCGTTCGTCCAGGCGTGAGCTGGAACTCTACGGTGACGACGCTCTTACCGAACGCGAGGGGCACGCCCACCAAGCCTGCGGTCATTCCCCTCTTTGTGCGCATGTGGAGAACGGGAGTCTGCTCGTTCCCGGCTTCCACTCGAGGTATGGGTGATTCGGAGTCCGGGATCGCGCCGAGGTCGAGCACATCGCCCAATGTCTTCAACCAGAATTGAGCAGCCGGACGCTCACCGACGCGCATTCGGCGCAGCACCTCGTATCCGGCGACGACTCTTTCCGGCTCATACGTCGCGACGATTTGTTGATAGATGAGCGGCACTCGGACCGGCATCGGAACGCCATCAGTGACCAAATTTGGGGCGTCGATGACGACCGCCGGTCGGTAGTCGTCGAGCCAGGCGACGACATGACGCTGGTCTCCGATTGGCGACGCGTTGAAGAGATTGATCTCCCAGGGAGGCCGTTGGTTGAGCAGGATGTACTCGATTTCGGCGTCACCCAGCACGTAGACGTTCGACGTTGACCGCCCAATGAGCGGCTTGATCGCGTTGGCGAGGTCTAGCTCACTCGAGTATTGAGAGAAGTGAAACGGGGCGAAGCGCTCACGTTCGACTGCGATGTCAGCGCGTGTCGGCCGGATGACGGTCACCAAATCGTGGTAGAGACGCGCCGGTGCGGCGCCAACGCCGGACGTGAGTGTCGGCACTTCACCGGAACCCACGATGGCTGCCGCGAGCAGGCCGACGATCAGCCCGAGAGCGACAAGCGCGGCATGCCTCCCGTGCAAGAGCAGTTGGTTTGTGGCTGCCACGATGCAGAGCAGGGCGACGAGCACGAGCACGAGCGTGAGGTCGGTCGTGATCGGTCTCACGATGTCCTTCGTCAGGAACAATGCTCCAGCGCCTGAAACTGAGGCGAGCATCGCGACAAGGAGGTTGTTCTGCGATCGGGCGACCCCCCATCGGATGACGATGGCACCTCCGAAGACGACCGCGGGAAGCCAGAGGAAAACGACGTCGAGTGAGAACAGCGAGGCGAATCCGCTGAAGAGGGGCACGTTCACATCTGTATATGCGTCGAATGCGCCGGGGTGAGCGTAAAAGGCAACCATGTTGCCAAGTTGACCGCGTAGTGCGCTCACAATCACGAAGGCAGCGACAGCGATCGCAGGCCCGAGGAGATCGCCCGAAAGTCCGGCGATCCAGTCGCTCCATTTGGCGACGACGGAATGTTCGGATTTCATCTGCCAGATCCGCGCCGCGCACTCGATGAGAAAGACCATCAGGCAGCTGATAGCCGCGTACGCGAGCAAGTCGAGCTCCGAGAACGCGGCGATCGCGACGATCAGGGAGAAAGCCAACCGTGCCCAGAAGCGCGCACGCGGTGCTTCGGTCGTTCGGACGATGCAAAACACGAGACCGATCATGAAGGCGAAGCCGTAACGCCAGAAGACCCCGACCTGGTCCCAGACCTCGTCGGCGTTGATCAGAGGCAAGGCAAGGACGAGCCCGAGTTCCGCGAGACACGTGACGACAGCTCGACGGCCGGAAAGCCTCCAGAATACCCACGTGTACCCGAGGATCGTTACGGCCTGGTAGCCGAAGTACAGCATCGAACCGCCCAGCAAACTTGATTGAAACACGAGGCTGTTCCCGTAAGGGAACCAAAAGTCCTTCATCGGGACGAGACCCCGTGCCGCGAAGTACAGCCAAGTGAGGTCGTTATCGGAATCCCACTCGGACACGTACTGCTGGGTCCGGGTGGCGGCGACGAGGGCATGAAGGTCCGGAAGACAGGCGGCGAGAACGAGGAGAACTGAAAACACAATCACAAACCAAGCGGCCCGGCGCGGGAAAGGATTGGAGACTGTCGGCGACACATCGGTTGTTGATGCGAGCTTGGAAGAGCCAGAAATGCGAACCAATCCGGATCGACGTCGGGACAGTAAGCGCCCTGCGACAACGAGTATGACGGCGACGGAGGCAGTGAGCGCGTACATCGCGTAAACCGCATCAAGGTTTGTCGACGGTGAGAATCCAAAAAATGCCGCCGCCCCAACGGCCACCGACGGCGCTACTAGCGCGTGGGGGTTAAGCGTGGCCTCGTAGAGCGCGATCGAGCTTGTGCTTGCAAGGACGATCGCCGCGAGCAGCCACGTTCGCGATCGCTTGCCGATGAGCAGTGCGATTCCTGCGACTATCACCGAGCCCCAAAAAGCGAGTTCGAGCCGCGGTCCACTGCTTCGAGCGTCATTGACGAGCGATCTGAGTGGGCCGATATTCGGCAATCGGGGCAAAACGGCGTCGAGGAGCACGTAACTGACCACCGCGCTTGACGCGACGAGAAACCCCGCGGCAGTGAAGGAACGTCGGAGGTTAGTGCGGCCGGCGAATTCCACGAGCTTATGAAGACGGCTCAACGTTGGAGCATCGGGTTCTTGTGCATCGCCTCATCTCCACCGACGCCTGTGTTCTAGTTCGTCGTCTTCCTGCGGTGACAAAATCTTGCTAGCCGAGGAGCATCCGGACAGGTGGGCAGGTTGGACCGGTGAAAATCTAGCCGCGTGGCTGAAGGCGACACTGGGTATCGAACCGGCCGCGCCTCCGATATCCACTGGAGGGCAAACCACGCGGTGCTTGGTTCGGGGCCGCGCAACGTTCGTCGGCGACCTGCCTTGGGGATCACTGCGGAGGGTCTGCCCCGAATTTGGTGACCCCTTGGTGTATGCGCAATTAGACGGGGATGCGCTCAATAGAAGTTTCCACTACGCGTCCTGTACTCTCGGTGCCGAGGAGATGTTCGCGGGCCCCCTTCTCATGTGATGCGTTCAAGGAGCGGGGCCTCCGCTCTCCGTGAGGGTTTCAGCCTCGGAAACCGAGACGGGGGGCTTCTCACAGCGGTTTCACGACGAGTGCGGCCCCTAAGTGTGATGGCCAGAGACGTTGGTTACACGACTCATGGGCGCGTCTCCGATGGCGGTGTGCACCCGGTGATGGTTGTAGCGGTGTAGCCAAGCGTCAAGGGTGCGCGCCCGCGCCTCCTCCGAGGAGTAGGGCCGCACGTAGGTCTGGCTGGACTCCAATCTTCGGTCCACTTCTTATGAGAGCTCCGGGTCGTGTTGATGTTCCGCGCGCCATGTGCGGGCGAACTCTGCCGGGAATGCAGAAGAAGCTGTCGAAGCCGTAGTAAGAGCGGAGCGCGACAAAGCGTGCGGCTTCGAGTCGGTCCCGACCGCGCAGCACCTTGATGACCGCGGGCTTCAGGTTGTCGTAGCGGATGCGCCGGGGCACGCCACCGAACCGTTAGAACGCGCCGACGTGGCCGTCGAGGAGCACCTCCTGGGTCTCGCCGGTGTCGACGCGGTGGAACACTCGGCCCGAGGCGGACAGCCGCATCACGAAGAGATGGCCGGTAACGAGCTTGCCATTGCAGACGAAGCTCACCTGTCCGAAGTTGACCTCGGCCTCCTCTCCGAGCGGGTGGATCTGCGGCACCTTGACCTCGGCGAGCGCGACGGGCCGCTTTCGCCTCGCCTGCGCGACGTAGCGGCGGACGGTCGACTCGCCCACCTTCGCCCTGAGTTGTTCAACAAGGAGCTGGAAGACCCGTTGGGCAGTGTGGCGCCTCTTTCTCGGCGCGGACTCGTCCTCCGCGAGCCAGCGGTCGATCGTCGTCTTCCAGGGATCGAGCGCCGGTGACGGGTGCACCGCCGACTTTCGCGGTGGAGGGATCGGCGATGCCAGCGCCTGGCGCACCGCTCTTCGAGGTACACGGAACCGATTCGCAAGTGCTCGGATGTCGAGCCCCTCTCGGTCGTGCGTCTTGCAGATTTCCTCGAACAGCTCCACCCGTGGCCTCGCCATCCGCCCAGATTCGGCGCACCGACCGCGATGGTGGTGGACCCTGGCGGAGGCGCTCTGGGTGGGGCCATATCAGGTGAGCACGACCGTCAGAAGTGGGGCCAGACAAGGTGAGCACACTCAGAGGCTGTTGCACGAACATTCCTGACGCGTAGAGCGCGCGTGGAAAGCACGGTTCACCCGATGTTGATGAAACCTGTGTGCCGAGAGCTACCCGGCACACCAACTCAGCGTCGGGTCAAGCTT
>Ga0187864_10003303_pt1 | contig 13301 bp, 11 predicted proteins | sample June2016WEW_11_4_FD_132985 | JGI IMG/M metagenome (GOLD analysis project Ga0187864, IMG submission 132985) | Peatland microbial communities from SPRUCE experiment site at the Marcell Experimental Forest, Minnesota, USA - June2016WEW_11_40 | ecosystem: Environmental > Terrestrial > Soil >... | reverse complement strand
CGATCCAATCACCCGCGCCGGCTTGCGAATCTCCACCCGCGGCAGCCGCGACGTACGCTGAAACAGCGCGTCCGCCGAAATCCCAATCCCCGGACAAATCACGCCGCCTATGTACTCGCCCTTTTTCGAAATGCAGTCGAAGGTCGTCGCCGTGCCAAAGTCCACAATCACGCAGGGGCCGCCATATTTCTCAAACGCCGCCACCGCGTTTACGATGCGATCGGCGCCCACTTCCGCGGGATTGTCGTACAGCACCTGCATGCCCGTCTTCACGCCCGGCTCGATGAACAGCGGCTTGGTGTTGAAATAGCGCTCGCACACCTGGCGCAGCACCGAATCGAGCGGCGGCACCACCGATGAAATCACGATCCCACGCACGGCTGAAACTTCCAGGTTGGCCATCGAGAAAAGATTGCGGAAGATCACTCCGTATTCGTCGACTGTGCGAGTCAGATGCGAACCGACGCGCCAGTTCGCAACCAGCCGCTCGTAACGCACCGCTTCCGTGCCGGTCACATCCTCGCCCGGACGGCGCTCCACCTGCGCAAAGACGCCCAGCACCGTATTCGTATTTCCCACATCGATAACAAGAAGCATAATCAGATCACGTAGGGACAGCCGCCCTCGGCTGTCCACCGGCTCGAAGAGCCGCAATCACTCGCTCAAACTCAAATCAACCTCACCGTCCCACTCACCACCGTCGTCAACCCCTCCGCCGTTCTTACCCGCAAAAATCCACGCTCATCCAATCCCTCGGTAATGCCCGCCAAGCCACCATTTTCCTCGATGCTCACTTTTCTGCCGCGCACCGACGAAGAGCTCTCCTCGAACCGGCGCAGGATCGCATCTCGCGCTCCCGCATCCCCAACCAGGCTCCGATACTCCCGGTCGAGCGATTTTAGCAAAGCGGCGCAGAGCTCAACGCGCGACCACTCGGTGCCCGTCTCGATCCGCAACGAAGTCGCGATTTCGCGCAGCTCAGCCGGGAACTTACCCTGGTTCACGTTGATCCCCACCCCCACCACCAGATGGCGCACCCGCGTGGCCTCGGCATTCATCTCGGTGAGAATGCCGCAGAACTTCTTGCCGCCCAGCAACGCGTCATTCGGCCATTTCAGATCCACCGGAAGCTGCGGCGCAATCTCCGCAACCGCCGCGCGCACCGCCAGCCCCGTAGCCAGCGACAAAATCAGAGCATCCGAAGGCGGCATCGCCGGACGCAGGATCACCGAGCAGTAGATCCCCGCCGATCGCGCCGAATGCCAGGTGTGCGCGCCGCGTCCGCGCCCGGCCAGTTGTTCCTCGGCGAAAAAGACGCTGCCTTCTGGCGCGCCCTCGGCCGCGGATCGCATCGCCTCCGAATTGGTCGAGCCGATTTTGTAATAGTGATGGAGCTGCTTGGCACCGCCCGGGGCGCCGCCTGGGCCACCGCCGAAGATCGTGCCCTTCAACAGCGGCGCCAACATCTCCGGCAACAGCAAGTCTGGAACCGCGCGCAACTGGTAGCCGGTCGCCGGATGTCCAGCGACATCCACACCCAACCCCCGCAGTTGCTGGATCAGCCGCCAAACTTCCGACCGGCTCGTCCCGATCTCTTCCGCAATCTTGGTGCCGCTGGCGACGACGGTAGCATGGCTCATGAGCAGGCGCACGATGCGGCCCAGGCGAACGTCGGTCGCCTTGTGCACGGACGGCAGGCTGCGAGTTTTCGTGGAGGTGGAGATGGAGGGATTATAAACAGTCGTTGGTGTTCGTGTGGGGACGGGCGCCCTCGCCCGTCCAGGCCGAGCTCACCTCGGCAGCCGCCGTACCCTAGGCCGGAGTAACCCTCAGACTCATATCCACCGCTGTCGATGATTGCGTCAGCGCCCCCACGGAGATGAAATCCACGCCCGTCTCGGCATAGGGTCGCACGTTCTCGAGAGTGATTCCGCCCGCGCACTCCAGCGGAATCCGCCGCGGCTGCCGCGAACAAATCTCGACCGCCTTGCGCACATCCTCAACGCTCACATGGTCGAGCAGGATCGCCTCCGCTCCGTGCTCCAGCGCCTGCTGCAGTTCTTCGAGTGACCGCACTTCAATCTCGATCGGCTGCCGGCCACGCCGGTTGCGGATCGCGCGCTCCAGCGCCGGAATCGCGCCCCCGGCCAGCGCAACGTGATTGCTCTTGATCAGCACGCCGTCGGAAAGATCCAGCCGGTGATTCTGCCCGCCACCGCGACGCACCGCGTACTTGTCAATCAGGCGCAGCCCCGGCGCCGTTTTGCGGGTATCGAGAATCCGCACGCGCGTGCCCTCCACCGCATCCACAAACTTGCGGGTGGTGGTCGCGATTCCGGCCATGCGCTGCAGAAAATTCAGGATCACCCGCTCACACGACAGAATCACCCGCGCGTTATGCCGGATCACCGCGATCTGCTGCCCCGGGTGCACGCGGATCCCGTCAAAAATCGACGGATGGCTGGTCACCTCGTAATGCGAAGTGACTGCTCCGTCGAGCGCCGCATAGACGTCGAGAATCCGCGGCACGCATCCGAGGCCGGCCAGAATGCACTCCTGCTTGGCCAGAATCGTCGCCGAAGCGCGCTGGCTGGGATCGATGCAGGCGTAGCTGGTCGCATCGCGCGTCGCCCGATCTTCGTTCAGCGCGTTCTCGATAATCGCGGTAATGCGTCGTGAATTCCAGTCCATAGCTTGCGTAAGGGACAGCCGCCCTCGGCTGTCCATGCGGCTCGAAGAACGGCAGTTTCGCGGAAACGCTGTCGAGCTTCGCTCGACCGGACGGCCGAGGGCGGCCGTCCCTACGTAACCTCCTTCAACTTCGCCAACGTCTTCTCCCGCAGCATCCTCAGTTCTTCCGCCCGCGTCTTCAGCCCCTCCACTACCTTCGCCGGAGCCTTCGCCAGAAACTGCTCGTTGGAAAGCTGGCGCTGCCCGTTGGCGTGTTCTTTCTCAATCTTCTCCAGGTCTTTGGTTAGACGCTCGCGCTCGGCCGCAACGTCAATCTTTTTCTCATAAATCGCATGCACATCGAACCGCGACGTGCTGCGCGCCCCCGCCACTTTCTCAAGCGACGCCTCGACGAACGCAATCGAATCCACACCCGCCAGCCGCTCGATCGCCCCGCGATTCTGTTCGATCATCGCGCGCATCGCCGGCTCATGTGCAAACACCTCGATCGGCACTTTGACCTTGGGCTCAACCTTCAACTCCGCCCGCAGATTCCGCACACTGACGATCAGATCCTGCAGCACCGCCATGTTCGTCTCCGCGCCCAGATCCATCTGCTCTTCCTTCGCCGCCGGATACGCCGCTAGCGCAATCGACTTCAGCGGAGGCGCGCCATCGTACATCGCGTGCCAGATTTCTTCCGTGATGAAAGGCATCACGGGATGCAGCAGCCGCAACGACGCCTCGAACAGACTTACCAGATTTGCACACACTACTCGCGCCGGTGCCGTGTTGGCGCCTTCCTCGAAGTTCAGTCGCGGCTTGATCAGCTCTATATACCAGTCGCAGAACTCGCCCCAGAAGAAATCGTAGATGCGATTCGCCGCCTCATCGAAACGATACGTCTCGAGAGACTCGTTCACGTCCTTAGCCGCGCGATTGAACCGCGAAAGAATCCACCGGTCTTCAAGCGTCTGCGTCTGGAACCCGGCAACCCCGCCGCTTGCGTAGAGACGGCCGCCCTCGGCCGTCCCGGGCCGCAGGCCCGCGTCAATCCGATCCACGTTCATGAACATGAAACGCGCCGCGTTCCATATCTTGTTGGCAAAATTCCGATACCCGGCCGTGCGGCTTTCGCTGAACGCGATATCAGTTCCCGGCGCCGCCATCGATGCCAGGGTGAAGCGCGTCGCGTCCGTCCCGTAGTGCTCGATCACCTCGATCGGATCGAGCACGTTGCCCTTCGTCTTCGACATCTTCTGCCGGTCGGCATCGCGCACCAACGCGTGAATATAGACATTGCGAAACGGAACGCTGTCGTTCTTTTTCTCCGACCAGCCGCTCGCCTTCTTCATCGCCGCATCCTGCTTGTGCCCCTCCATGAAATGGCAGCCGAACATGATCATGCGCGCCACCCAGAAGAACAGAATTTCGTATGCCGTGATCAGCAGCGTCGTCGGATAGAACACTTCTAGATCGCGCGTCTTCTCCGGCCAGCCCAAAGTCGTGAACGGCAGCAGGCCCGATGAGAACCAGGTGTCGAGCACGTCCGTATCCTGCTCCAGCTTCGCGCTGCCGCACTTCGGACACTTGGCAGGCGTCTCGCGCGCGACAATCACATTCTGGCAATCAGCGCAGTGCCACACCGGAATCCGGTGTCCCCACCACAGTTGCCGCGAGATCGTCCAGTCGTGGATGTTGTACATCCAGTTCAAATAAATCTGCTTGTAGTTCTCCGGTGTGATCGTGATCTCGTCCGACTCCACCGCCGCAATCGCCTTCTTCGCCAGCGGCTCAATCTTCACGAACCACTGCTCCGACAGTCGCGGCTCGACTACCGTGCCGCACCGGTCGCACTTCCCCAGGGGCACCGTGTAATCCTTCTCGGCGACCAGGAAGCCCTGTTCCTTCAGATCCGCCAGCACCGCTTCGCGCGCCGCGTAACGATCCAGGCCCTTATACGGTCCCGCGTTCTCGTTCATGCGCGCGTGCAGATCCATCACGTCGATCTGCGGCAGGCTGTGCCGCTTCCCTGCCTCGAAATCGTTCGGATCATGGGCCGGTGTGATCTTCACCGCGCCCGTGCCAAACTCCGGCTTCGCAATCTCATCCAGAATGATGGGAATCTCCCGCTTCATCAGCGGCAGCAGCACTTTCTTTCCGTGCAGATGCGTGTAACGCTCATCGGCCGGGTTCACCGCGACCGCGGTATCGCCCAGCATCGTCTCCGGGCGCGTCGTCGCTACGGTGATAAATTCCTTCGTTCCATTTCCAGTTCCAGTTCCAGTTCCAACGACGGGATACCGGATTTCCCAAAGCTTGCCCGCTACCTCTTCGTGCTTCACCTCGAGATCCGAAATCGCCGTCTCGCATCGTGGACACCAGTTCACGATGTACTTCCCGCGATAAATCAATCCCTCTTCATACAGCCGGACGAATACCTCGCGCACCGCGCGCGAAAGGTTCTCGTCCATGGTGAAGTACTCGCGGCCCCAATCGACCGACGCGCCCAGCCGCTTCATCTGGTCGAGAATCGCGCCGCCATACTCGCGCTTCCATTCCCACACGCGCTCCACAAATTTCTCGCGCCCCATCTCGCGCCGCTTCTTGCCTTCTTTCGCGAGCTGGCGCTCGACCATCATCTGCGTCGCGATGCCGGCATGGTCCGTGCCCGGGAGCCAGAGAGTGATAAACCCGCGCATGCGATGCCAGCGAACGAGAATATCCATCTGCGTCTGGTTGAGCATGTGGCCCATGTGCAGCCGCCCCGTCACATTCGGCGGCGGCAACAGCATTGTGAACACCGGACGCGAATCTCCAGGCGCCGGCGTCTCCACGTGAAACAGTTTTTCCTGGACCCAATACTCGGCCCAACGCGCTTCAATCGCGCCCGGTTCGTAAGCTTTCGGCAATTCGTGCGGCATGTTGTGAGTGTAGCTCCAGCGCTCGCGTAGGGACGGCCGCCCCCGGCCGTCCAGGCCGAGCGAAGCTCGGCAGATTTTCCGGCAGAAGGAGGGAATCATTCATCTTACAGGCGTAAGAAAACAGGGGTCAAACGACGAACGGGGTTATACGCACTGAGGGGATTTTGCTACACCCCCTTTCCGAACCATATCCGTGGAAATAAAGTTGATTTGAAGGCCGGGGCGCGCGCGCGAGTGCAAGGGGCGCGATGGCTACCGGTGCGGGCGGGACGCGCGTGATTGGCGTGGCGCGTGGTACAGGGACCGGGGGCGCATATTTGCTGTTTTCCTGGACGGCTAGAAAACCGGGAGAGCTGATTTTCGATTCCGAGGCGGCGTGGGAACGCTGGTTCAGTACAAATGGAAATTGACTTCGATGTTAACCTGCACCGCGACCGGCTTGCCATCTTTCAGGGCCGGCTCAAAGCGCCAGTTTTTTACGGCTTCGATGGCCTTTTCGTCCAGGCCCAATCCCAAACTGCGAACCACTCGGATGTCGCGCGGTTTACCGTCCGGACCGACCACCAGCCATAATACGACTTTGCCATCTCGCTTAACCTTGCGAGCTTCCTTCGAATACCCAGGGGACGGCGCATAAATCACCTTGGGAGCAGAAACACCGCCGCCAACGCGGAACGCTCCACCATAATAAACGGCTTGCACCTGCCACGGCGGGATGAAGTCCGACGGGCGGCGCGTCGAGACTGGCAGATCGTCCGCCACTTGCCCCATCATCAGTGAGGCCAGCAACAACATGAATAAGAGTTTCATGGCTTCTTCTCCCGTCTGCGGCCCTCTTATCTTGGCTTCTACACGATCAGCGATGTCCATAAACAATTTGGACAATTGACGGGTGTTGCGATTGTGGTAGTAGCGATAGCGTACACCTTCAGCCTGATTCTTGCTGATGCTGATGCCTCGATCCAGCCCGACCACAGCAACTGCGCGCGGTGCGCGAGTGAGTGGGGAGCGCGCGCGAGCGGGGCGGGCGGCGAGGAGCCGTTGGAGCAAACAGGTCCTTCGAGGATGCCGGGCAGCTCGCCCCTACTTCGGCGGAACTTCTCCTTTAGCAGGCACAATGGGGGGATTCTTGATCGCCTCTTCCACGTTGTAGTAGTACCACCCTAAGCCTAAATCAGCTGACTCGGGAGAGACATCATTCCATACTTCCTCTCCTTGGTACACGCCCAAAAATAGATACTGCGCCGTGGCGCTGCCTTCCAAACGCCCTTCTTTGTCGTAGGCAATATGAGTAGGCCTGCTTATGATGAGACTGCCAGAAGAGCCGTCATAGTACCTGAAATCCAACAAGAAGGCATCCAAACCGTTGAAATGCATTCCGATGGGTGTATTGAGAAGGCCCGTCTTGAGGATTGGGAGTTTGTTGAAAGTGTCAAAGATCCCTTTCGGATACCCAATTACAATTACATCATCACCTGGTTGTGCTTGAAGGACTGATCGTCCTGGAAATTGAAGGGAGCTTAATCCGTTAAAAGCCAAAATGTGGGCTCGTTCAGTTAGAAACGCCATTGTCTCGGCGGTAATTCTGTCACTCACATCTACCACTGCCACGTCAACTTGTTCCTTCTGGCAGATGTGAAGTCTGTGGCCTAGTTCAGTCCTATCCAGTTTCATAACATGCCAGTCCACGTGATCGCCGCTACTAACGCGTAAGGCGTATCTAAACTCCGTGATATCCTTGAGCCTCTTAGGTTGAACAACATGCTTGGCGGTAACAACATAGATATGCTGGATACTGACCCAATGAGGCCCCTCTTGTTTGCCATCGTCCGGGCCATACACAAAATAAAAGAAGCCCGAGCCGCTGATGGTGCCGCCATCAGAGAATGTCACCTCTATTGGCGTCGTCAATCCTGTCAGATTAGCTGCATCAGACGGTGGAGCAGACTCGGTCTGTTGACCATAACAACAGAGTGAAATGACCAGTAACACAAGAATTTGTCGCATAAACGCCGCCGGGCTTCTCTCCTAGTTGGGTGCGATAAGAATTGTTGCGACTTGTCCTACCGGGAATTGTTTACCTGCCTTTCCTTGCGCAAAGTTGAGTTGACCATCTTCGATGCTTACCAAATGACCCGTCAATTTGTTTTTGTTCCGAAGCCAGAGGACATCATCTGTGGAGGGGTTGAATTCATCGGTACCTAGCACCAAATGCCCTACCGGCTTTTCCGTCGGGGTCGTAGCAACAACCGTTCTACTCTTAGAAGAGTTGTTCTTTTGATCCGATGCATCCTTGGTAGAAGTTGAATGGTCCACAAAAATGCTTAAATCCTTCGGAGGCTCACCGGGGTTGAAGTCTCGCGCATTGATTTCGATTGTACGCACGTCAGCTCTGTCGAGCTTGATCGTCTTGGTTTCGCTAGTGTATCTTGCTGTGAGCGCAAACGTACCATTGTGGTAACTTATCTTGCCGTTAATCTCGGCGTTGTTACGGAGCGTCAAAGTGTCTGCCAAGCCAATACGAACAAGAAATAGGAACGACAGCACAAAGCCAAACAAAACCCTTTTCATATGCTCACCTGTCACGAATGCCCACCTGGATTCTGACTGCCTGTATGCGCGATTCTGGAAAGATACATACGCGCAGATTCGATGCGGTCATATTACGATTGTCTATCGGAAGCACGACTGTGATGTGGCCGCTAGAGCGCAAAAGCAGCCGATAATTGGCCTCTTCTAAGCTGCAACCAGAGGTGGGGCCCCCATCCATTGGACCCTCAAGAGTGACATAGGGGAGCGTCGACGTTGAAACATGATAGTCTCGGCGTGCATTGTCTCGCCCTATACCAGAGGCGTATGTTGAACTGGCAGCGGCTGCAACCATGACGAGCAGAAGAACAATGCCGGGCTGTTGTAATAAACTCAACCGTTTGGTTGACCCGAAGTAAGCGACTAGTAACACAATTATGACTATAGCAACTCTAAGGTACCATGAGCTACCGACAATCACAGGAAGGGCGTGTACCAACACGTTGTCCACAGAAAAACCCATGTCGTCAGCTGATAAGCCAAAACCAGAGTAGTACCCGTACAGGTAGCTCCACCCGACTAGGAAGAGAAGGGCTCCAAGCAGCGCGGAAATTTCGGCAAGCTTCTTGATGAACTCAAAGAGTGTCACAGCTGTTTGCCGCTGCTCTGTGTCAACCAAGGTCATGCTTCACTCTAGGACCGTAAGGTGTCAAAAAGCAAGGGCAGAAAGGCCGGTCTTTTATTCGGACGGACCTTCTCGTTTGAGAGAATTGACAACTGTTGCGAGTGTGTTTGGCTTCACCGCGCTGCCGTTAGCAATGAGCGCGGTCATCGGCGCGCGCGACAAGAGGGAGAACTCCTGTTCCGATTCCCATTGCTGAAGCACTTTTAAGACTTTGGCCAGCCTGGACGCCCGCACGGGTTCGCGCTGGCAGATTTTTTCTAGCGTATGCTGATTGATTCCCCTGCGCATGAATTCCCGCTTTGGAACATTTGCGATCTGCGCTAATTGTTCATCGGTCGCAATTGCATTTCCTTTGCGCTTGTACTCGATGGCTTTGAAATCCAACAAACTCAAATCTTCGCCCTCTTCCCAGTGCTTGTCGGATTCTTTTCCGATGTAAATGGGCGGCCAGTTTGCAACCACGTGCGCACGTTGCAATAGCCCACGCGTATCGAATTCGCACGGCTTCCCGTCCGGTCCAAGGCTCTTGGCTTCAGGGTGATTCTGATACGCGTCCAGAAGCATGAAAAAATTCTTTACCAGTGCGCGGCGACCGTCGTAGTCGTCTGTGAGTTCGTAAACGCGAGATTCGCAATCGTGAATGTTGACGCACTTCGAGCGCATCCACTGATCCCGCTCGGATGAAAACTGCGTGATCAGCGTGAATTTGTTCGGGTCCGTATTTTGCGGATATGCATCAGGGTCAACTGTACGGCCGCGTGGACGGAAGCACTACTACATTTATGCTGCTATTCCCTGAGGCAAGAATCAAGTGAGCAGCCCGAATCTGAAGGTACTTCTGGTGGACGACGAACCAAGCCAGCCCCTTGCCCTGTCCTTGGAGTCAAGGGGTTTCGATTGCATCATCGCTACCGACATGAGCTCTGCGGTTACCGCGTTGGAAAAGAATGACATCGCGGCGCTCGTGACAGACGTCATGATGCCGCCGGGGCAAAGATTTGGGAGAATCGATTCCTCAGAGGCTGGCATCCACCTCATCACCTATGTGAAGAAGAACTGGCCTAGGCTCCCCATAGTTTGTCTTTCCGTTATCGGCGATCAGGTCAAGATCAAGCTACTGACGGATCGAGGGGTCCGGTATCTCCGCAAGGGTGAGACACCGTTATCCACGGCTGTAGAGGTGTCGTATGAACGATGCTCTAAGATTAAATGTCCTGTATGGCCGCGTTTTGAATTTCGTGTGATCAAATTCATCGAGTCCACATGGAATCGCCGCCACCGGTATTCCGAGCTCTCAACGGTGGCGTTGTTCGATCAGGAAATCAAAAGACTCTCAAAGACGATCCGACGTGAGGAACTTCCCGAATCCATCGCGCAGTCAATAGAGTGGAAGCGAATCGAAAACCCCTTGCGATCGCATCTTGGAAAGTACCGGAGATATCTCCGGCTTGCCATCGAGAAAAGTCTGGGTACACCTGATGTCGATCAAACCCGAATCCCGTTCCTCATTGCTTCCAATTTCACAATGATTCTGGGCGAATCGCGCACACCCTTGACCCTGGCTCTGGCTGAAAGGGAAAGAATCGACAATTAGATTTCCGCCTCTCCAAAAGTTGATAGAGTCTTTGTATGTCATTGATATATAATGAGATAATACAAGAACGGGCCTGCCGACTGTAGCGAGCAGCCGACAGGCCCTAACCACCATCGGAGGAGTGCTCCAAATGGCAGCTGCGAAGAACGTATACCAACTCCCACAATCCTACAATTCACTGGCACCCCGCCATGGCGTCGTGACGCTTTTCGGGTACGGCATCCAGGTCCGCGTTGATCGCGGTCACCTTCTGCTGGAGGACGGAATCGGCGCTGATCGCTGCCGATATCGCTTCCCTCGGGTCGGGCATGGTCTGAAGAGGCTAGTCGTGATCGGTGCAGACGGGATGGTCTCCCTCGCTGCTCTTCGGTGGCTGGCAGATCAGAAAGCCGCGTTCGTCATGCTGGAGCGTGACGGCACTGTGCTCGTGACCACCGGGCCGGTTCGCCCATCAGATGCGCGGCTGCGACGTGCGCAAGCCTTGGCGAGTCAGTCGGGAACCGCGTTCTACATCGCGAGAGAACTCATCGACAAAAAACTGGCGGGCCAGGAGCGGGTTGCACGTCACAAATTGCTTGTAACCCAAACCGCCGACACAATTTCTCGCTACCGTGCGGAGTTGGCCAAGGCTGACTCGCCCGAAGCTATTCGCCAAGTTGAATCCCTAGCGGCTGGCGCTTACTGGGCTGCATGGCGCACGCTGCCCATCAATTTTCCGAGGAAAGACGAGCCACGAGTACCAGCCCACTGGCGTGTTTTTGGCGCTCGGGTCTCGCCTCTCTCCGGGTCCCCTCGCCTAGCGGTCAATCCGCCGAATGCCATACTCAACTATCTTTATGCAATTCTGGAATCCGAATCCCGGCTGGCTGCCGCCGCTCTGGGTCTCGATCCCGGTATCGGTGTTCTCCATGTGGACACACCGGCTCGCGACAGCCTTGCCTGCGATCTCATGGAGGTTGTTCGCCCTCAGGTAGACGCGTTCCTGCTCGATTGGATCACGCGCGAGCCCCTGAAGCGAGAATGGTTCTTAGAGCAAAGGGACGGGAATTGTCGCCTGATGGCTCAGCTTGCAATCAAGCTTTCTGAAACGGCTCCGACTTGGGGCCGAGCAGTTGCACCCATTGCCGAGTGGGTTGCTGGGACACTATGGTCACGAGGGCGGAAAGCAACCCGCGATGTAACACTACCCACCCGCTTAACTCAGTGTCACAAACGCGTGGCGAAAGGCGGGTCGCCGCTTCCGCCCTCCGTACCAGCGCCACGCCGGGAAAACATCTGTCGCGGATGTGGAAAAACTATCGGAGTTGGGCGAAACAACTGTGCTGATTGTGCAATTGACGGAGCGACGGAACGGCTGGTTAGTGCTGCGAGGATCGGTCGTGTGGCAGCGCGCAGCCCGGAAGCTCGTGCCAAACATGTGTCCTCGCGGCGACGGCACGCACAAGCATGCTCGGCATGGGATGCATCGAGGCAGCCAGCTTGGCTTACAAGCGAAGTCTTCTCGGAACAAATCCAGCCGCTGCTCGCGAATGTTTCAGCCGCTACGATTCGATCACAAATTGGTGTTTCCCGTTGGTACGCAGGCAAGATCCGGCAAGGCTATCGCCCGCATCCACGGCATTGGCAGGCACTGGCGGAATTGGTTGGCGTCACTCATCCGCACACATAAGCGTCGCCCGACGGCATAGCATGAAGACGCGGCTGCCACGTGAGTCTCGTCACGTACCAGTGTGATGACGGTCTTTTTTTCTTGACACTGGCTTGTAACTCGCCTAGATTCTCGCCAATCCTTGTGAGAAAGATTTGATCTCAAGCTATCTCAGAGACTTTCTTGGCTGGATTCTTCCCTTGTAACAGTTGCGGTCGTGCTGGGCGTTGCTTTATTGCATCCAGAGTGCCGCCGTGCTGTGCCCCGCGATTGGGGACGCTCACTCGCCTCGCACGAGGTTAGTTATAAGGAGACCATCCATGAAGACGCGCATTCTCCGTTGCTTTCTCTCATTCACATCTTTCGGTTGCATGGCAGCCCTTCTCGCCGCGTTTTGCGTGCCTATACTGGCACAGACCAACCCGAATCTTGAGACCGGCTTTAAGCCATTCGGCTCCTACGACGATACGGATTTCGATTCCGTTAGCCTCACCAACGGCAATCTGATTGTTCACATTCCCGTTTTCGACTACCCGCAGCGGGGCCAACTGAAGGCTCGACTGATGCTGACCTACAACGGTAAAGGGTGGCAGGTTGGCCCTCACTGCGCTGCACAGAGTTGTAGCCCTTCTTGGGAGTCCGCGGGCACATTCGGCACGGGCCTATCCGCAATAAATCTCGTATGGGATGGCGACGAGATCGCGACGACCTACGCGACTGCAAACCTGAACGGCAGGAACATAGAGGTTTACACAGCTATAACCAGCGATGGCGCGACCCACCAATTGGCGGCAACTAAAAATGGAGGTTATGAATCAATCGACGGCACGGGCATCCACTACGACGGAACTTCTGTACTGTTAAACCGCGCCGGAAATGGATTCCATAACTCGGGCAACTGGCAGGACACAAATGGAAATTATCTGATCAGCGGACAAAACGGCGGATGCTGCGTTCCTGGTATAGCCACAGATACCTTGGGCCGGACTTTGGTGGCCACCACAGTTAACGACGGGTCAGGAACTGCCGGGTGCGCGACCGGTACGGGATACCTAACGGTTACCTCTGCCACAATTGGCGGCTACATCGGACCAAATGGGGCGCAGCGGCTGATCAAGACCTGTTCAGTACTAGTGGCCTGTCGCAGTGAGTTCGTTACTGCGGACGCGGCGGGTAGGGTCGGAGTACTTCCACTGGATGGGCCGAGCATTGGCGGAGTAGGCGTTGATGTAGCGGCGAAGTTTGCGAGCT
>Ga0187864_10003297_pt1 | contig 13307 bp, 9 predicted proteins | sample June2016WEW_11_4_FD_132985 | JGI IMG/M metagenome (GOLD analysis project Ga0187864, IMG submission 132985) | Peatland microbial communities from SPRUCE experiment site at the Marcell Experimental Forest, Minnesota, USA - June2016WEW_11_40 | ecosystem: Environmental > Terrestrial > Soil >... | reverse complement strand
GCACAACGTACTTCTTGACCGCAATCTCTTTCCCCGCCACGAACCACCTCCATCGCTGCATCGCGGCGACAGAGATTCAGAAAAACACCGCAGAATCAAGGACGCGGGCGACTAGGGTTCCGTACCCACGCGAACTTCGTGGCATAGCTCCAATCGGCGGAATGGTTCAAGTCAACACAAACCCCCTGCTGGCGGCGGCTCAGGAATGTGGGCGTTTAAATGGGATTGCTGCGCGCTGGAGTGCTGCTACGGCAATTCTTGTCGCAATCTCCGCTCTAGTTTGATCCCAAGCCGTCGCACAATATCCCGGCTGATTTTGGCTTGCGCCTCGCGCATCGTCGGGCCGCTGTTTACGATCATTCCGCACGAAGTATTTTTGCGTGACGCCACGCGGGATGTGTGTCGTGAGCATGTCGATAGTCAATTCATCGACGCCGAGCGCCGCTGCTAGGCTCGTATAGGTGTGGCGCAAGCTGAGGCGCAACGGGTCCGGCTCAATGAGCTATGTCAGCCCTAACAGCGACATGATCCGGCGACTTTACTTCGAGCTTGCACGCTCCGCAGTCCGGAGCCGCCGGTCCACGCTGCACTACAGTCTCGAAATCGCTCAAAATGGTTTCCGAACTGCTGCTAATGACTGCTGCTAATGACTGCTGCTAATGCCTGCTGCTAATGACTGCTGCTAATGCCGCTAAAGTACCATTTAAGTCATTGATTTTATTAGTTGGCGCGCCCGAAGAGATTCGAACTCCTGACCCCCAGATTCCGCGAGGCCGGCGGCATCCTGCATGGCGGAGAGCGGATCGCGGGAATCGGCGGCGACAATGCCTATTACGTGCGTCCCGCTCTCTGCGAGATGGCGGAGCAAGCGTCTTCAGCTTGCAGGCATCGGAGATCTCCATCCCGCCATAGCGTGATCGTCATTTGTAGAACGTGGCATCGCTGATGCCGTACTTCCGGCACACATCGCCAGCCGACAATCCAGCGGCGTGCTCCTTCAGTACCTTGATGATCTGCTCTTCGGTAAACCTGCTCTTACGCATGTCCGTCTCCTAAAGGAACGGACTCTACCTAAAATCGGAAGCGTTTAAGGGGAGCAGGCCAAGATCACTAATGATTTCGGCAACCTGCGGCAGAACTGGCTGTAGCGGCAGGCGCGGAATGACTGGTAGCGTCCCGGAATCGTCGGTTCACGTTCGCCCGGAAACATCAGTCACGTTGGTTCGGATTACGCCTTTTTGCCCACATTGGGCAGCTGGTTTAGGCTGTCAATGACCGCCTCTATTCCGTATTGATGGACCAACGATTCCAATCCAATCTCAATCTGCCCGCGCTTCCCCTGCGGTTTTTCCTCGCGTTCCACTTCCCGTTCCACGTAGGTCAGGGCGTTGGTTCCGCATACTTGGACGCACATCGGTTCCGCGAGCGGTGGCACACTTTCACACATATCGCATTTCAACGGCAGGCCGGAGTCGGGCTCTACGAAGTAATCCCTGGACGGGCAGGAAGCCCCGCAGAAGCTGCACTCGCTGTATTCCTTGCCGTTGATCAAATAAATATGTCTGCCGTTGCATTCGGAGGGGGTGTAATCACCGGCACGTATCGGCACATACTCATCATTCAACTCATCGACAACCACCCTGATCCGGGACTTAGCCGGATTAATGCTGCTGTACCTCGGACGTGCGTGATAGGCCGAGCAGGCCATCTCACACGCACGGCAGCCCGTGCATTTGTCAAGATCAACCTTGATTTCCTTGACAGTCTTTGTCGTTAGACCGGCCTTCACGGCAATTCTCCCATTCTCTCTAGCTCATCGCCATTTCCGCCGAGGGCTTTCTGGCGGAAATGTTTTCATCAGCCGACAAAATTCCTCTTTGTTCCAGATCATCGGCCACGTAACCCAAATCCAGCCGTTCCAGTGTCTGCCGGGTAGGAATGCCCTCGCGGTTCCATCCCTTGAATGCGTAATATTTGCTCAGCAGCTCTTGTTCGTACTTTTCGTCCCTTACCGCCCAGTGGTCCTCAGGCGGCCGCTCATCTTTTCTCCGCAAACCTCTTCTTACATTCACCGCCCTGACAAGCGTTCGGATTCTCTGGAAGTTCTTCCATAGTTTCTCCTTATCCGTCTCGATGCCGGTCGCAAGCGAGATGATTTGGGGAATATTATTCATGTGATAGGGAACATCCCCACCAAACTGGCCCCTGAATGATGAAACGAATCCGCAGGTTCCGATCGAGTCATCGATGTAATGCATCGCCTCGTTCCAGTCGACGATGTCACAGGTCGCCGCATCGGAAATATCACTGCGTTTTTCCCAATCCAGGAAATATTTCTTGAACTTTTCATCGGGTACCGCTTCCCAGTTATTGACAAACTCTTCTCTCTGCTCCCGGGTGGGAAGGGGATCCTGCGGGAAGGACCCCTCGATCTGGGTGATGCTCATCTTCTCGCCGGTGGCGATCATGAGGAAGTAGGCGGGGTTCAACCTGCCCAGCTTGATGGGCAACTGCTCGAATTTTTTCGTGGTGTTGTGGTCGTATGCTTCCGCGCCGTTGCCGATCTGCCGGGCGGCATGAGAAACACTGTTGGCCAGGACGTCTCCAATCCCTTCCCGGTGAACAATTTTTTCCAGCAGGTAGAAAAACCTGCCCTTGGAATCGGCCGGCATTCCTGGAAAGTCTTTATCGGTCAATATACCGGCTTCAAGAAGCTCGAGGGCGAAGGCCATCACTTGCGGTGTTGCGTAGGAGTCCACGCCATATTCCTGGGCCACACCAAGAATTTCATAACTGAAGTCCAGCTCCAGAAAGGCCGCCATATGATAGGTGTCCTTGCCGAAGCACTTATAACCAAATCGTGGCCGTCCCGGCCACTTGATCACATTACGGCATTTCTTCGGACAGTTATAACAACCTGTTTGCCGATCCATGTGGTCATATTTCCACCGCGTCCATCTCTCCTGGAGTTCCTTGCTCCAGTAATTTTTTTGCCGCGTACGCGCGTTACCCCAGGCAAAATGGTTGTGGTGGAAACTGTCATCCTCATCGACCGCCATCCAATCCCCGCATCCGGTGCTCGCCGCCATTTTCTTGTGGATGCGTTGGCAGATCTCAAACAGTTCAGCCGGCCGGGCGATATTGATGTCCTTCGTTCCACGGACCGCGATTGCCTTCAACCTTTTGTCTCCCATGATGACGCCTACTCCGCGGGCCGCGCTGGCGTGATTATGGTCGATGGATGCCATATAGACCCTGTTTTCACCGGCCAAGCCGATGGCGGCCACCTGGACTTTTTGATCCTTCAACTCTCTCTTCAGCAAGTCTCCGGTTTCCGCGCAGCCTTTCCCCCTAAGGTGCGTCGCGTCGCGTATTTCTACCTTGTCATCGTGTATGTACAGATAAACAAGGTCAGGGGCCTTGCCACGGATGATGATCCTGTCATAACCGGCATATTTCAGTTCCGGTCCGAAAAACCCCCCAAACAATGAATGCGACATCAGGTTTGTCTGCGGGGAAAAGGTGTTCACAACGGTACGATTGGCAGCCGGAACCGGCGTGCCATGCAAGAGCCCGGTACTGAAGATCAACAGATTATCCGTAGAAAACGGGTCAACGTCAGGCGGAACCCTTTCATACAATATCTTGGCGGCAATCCCCTGCCCTCCCAGGTAAAGTTCGGTGTCTCTGGGGTCCGTTTCCACCTTTTCAATGCTGCCCCGGGATAGATCGATTTCCAGATCAAACCCTGTCGCTGCGTACCTCATTTTCTTACCTCTTCGCCGTGGCCTGAAGCCACGTCCTATCGCTATCGCTCGCAACGGGCGAACCGTTATGCCGATTTCGTTCCGCAACAGAATTCGTCTCGTCCTGTTTCTTTGACTCGGGTTTGCAAGATGATGGTAAAGATGTCAGCGATCTCATCAGAACAAAGGCCGCCTGTAATGCCGAAGTGGGGCAAAGCGGGAAACATTCCTTGCAGTCCCAGCACTCCCTGGCGGCGATCTCCGGCACAAAGCTGATCTCTTGACTGGGCCCCCGGCCCATGAAACAGACTGCGTTCTTCTGCTTGATCTCGGCACAGTATCTTACGCACCGGCCGCAGAGAATGCAGAACGAGGGCTCTTTTCTAAAACGGTCTTTGTCTGCCCGATATTCCCGGGCTAGATTCTGCAATACCTCGGACTCCGGGGCATAAGCTAGCAACTGCTCCGTCAGCACCTTGCGGATTTTATCTATCTGCTCGGACCGGGTTCTGACCACCAGGTCTTGCTGAACCGGGTATTTGCAGGCGGCAACCAGGCTCGTCCGGCCAGCGGCCTCTGCTTCCACCATGCAAAGCCGGCAGCCGCCGAAAGGCTCTAATTTCTCGTGGTGGCAGACCGTAGGAATGGATATGCCTGCACTTCGGGCTGCTCCCAAGATGGTCATATCTTCCGTTGCGGCGACATCCTTGCCGTCAATCTTCAAAGAGACTTCACTCATGTCGATCTTCTCTTTCTGACTTTAATTTTCAGCTCATCCGGGATAGGCCCCGGTACGGGCTCGCCAGAAAACCTCATTACCGCATCGAAGCGGGGAGCAGATTTATAGGTCTTCATCTTTTCCCCCATGTCCGCTCGGACCCGTAGGCCGCTCGGCTCACGACACCTCCTGCGGGAAATGCTCCAGCACCTTGCGGACCGGGTTCATCGCCGCCTTGCCCAAGCCACAGATCGAGGCGGCGGTCATGACCCCGGCCAGCTCCTCGAGAAGCGGTCCGTCCCACCGCGGCGCCTGCAGCAGCTCGACCGCTTTCTCGGTGCCGACGCGGCAGGGCGTGCACTGGCCGCAGCTTTCATCGGCGAAGAAGCGCAGCAGATTGAGCGCGACCTCCTTCATGTCGTCCTTGTCCGAGAGCACGATGACCGCCGCCGAGCCGATCAGGCAGCCATAGGGCTCGAGGGTGCCGAAATCGAGCGGCAAGTCGGCCATTGTCGCCGGCAGAATTCCGCCCGCGGCGCCGCCCGGCAAATAGGCCTTGAAGACGTGGCCTTCGAGCATGCCGCCGCAATGCTCGTCAATGAGCTCGCGGGCGGTGATGCCGGCCGGGGCGAGCTTCACCCCCGGCTCCTTGACCCGGCCCGAGACCGAGAAGCTGCGCGGCCCCTTGCGGCCGCGCCGGCCCTGCCCGGCGAACCAGTCGGGGCCTCGCTCGACGATATCGCGCACCCAATAGAGCGTCTCCACATTATTGATGAGAGTCGGCCGGCCGAAGAGCCCGACCTCGGATGGAAAGGGCGGCTTGTGGCGCGGCTGCCCGCGCTTGCCTTCGATGCTTTCGAGCATCGCCGATTCCTCGCCGCAGACATAAGCGCCGGCGCCGCGCCTCAGGTGGATGCGGCCGCGGCGCACCAGCCCCGCCGCGTCGAGCTTGGCGATTTCCGCCAGCAGCAACTCGCGGATCTGCGGGTACTCATCGCGCAAGTAGATATAGATCTCGTCCGCCTCGATCGCCTCGGCGGCGATCAGCATGCCTTCAAGGAACCGGTGCGGGTCGGTTTCGAGGTAGGTGCGGTCCTTGAAGGTTCCGGGCTCGCCCTCGTCGGCGTTGACCACCAACAGGCGCGGCTTCGGCGCGGCGCGCACGAGGCGCCATTTGCGGCCGGCGGGAAAGCCGGCGCCGCCCAACCCCCGAAGCTGCGCGTCCTCGAGCGCCTTGAGCACGGCGTCGAGCGGCTTCGTGCCAGCGCGGCAGGCATCGAGCAAGCGGTAGCCCCCGTCGGCGCGATACGAGTCGAAGGCACGGTACTGCGGCAGATGCGGATGCACGTCTCCCTTGGCGACGGCGGCGGCGATGCTGTCCAGCGTCGCATGCTCGTGGAGGGCGCGGCCCAAGGCGGCTACCGGCGCGTTATGGCAGCCGCCCATGCAGGGTGCCCGCACCACCCGGACGCCAGGGCCGAGCCTCGCCGGCAGGTCACGCAACAATTGCTGCGCCCCGAACATCTCGCAGCCGAGGCTGTCGCATACCCGCACGGTCAAGAGCGGCGGCGCGGGCTCGCCGTCCACCACGATGTCGAAATGAGCGTAGAAGGAAGCAACCTCGTAGACTTCGACGAGTGCGAGCCTGAGCTCCTGCGCCAGAGCCGCCAGATGCCGGGCATGAAGGCAACCGTAGCTGTCCTGGAGGAGGTGCAGGAATTCGATCAGCAGGTCGCGCCGTCTTGGCCGGTCGGCGAGGAGCCCGCACACCTCCGCCAGCGCCTGCGCCTCGACTTGCCTGCCCTTCGGCAAGTCGCGTCCGCCGCGCCGTCCGGAACCGGGGTGAATGCGGCTTGATACTTCAGACGCACTCATGCCCGGACTGTCTGCGATTTCTCCGGTGGAAGGCGCTTGCTGCTGCGGAAGTACATTGATCTGGCTGATTGCCAGCTTGTCCACGATCAATTTATTGAACAACGAATTCAGCTCGTCGCTGGCGAAAAATTTTTCATACTCCGCCTTGCTTTCAAAACGCACTCTTAGTTTCTCCCTTTCCACGAGCTTGATGTATGGGAGTAATTTCTTGATCGCCTCCAGCTTGAGCTTTAGCGCGCCCTGATCCATACCCTCACCCGCGCCGATCGGGCCCAGTTCTTTCAACCTGGCGGTAAAGTCAGTAACAACTTCAGCGTAACGGATTCCTTCGGATGCCGATATCGATTCAAGCCTTAACCGATCCGGATTAAGCCCGATATATTCCAGGAGTTTCTTGCCCAGATGCATCATGCTCAATGCATCGTAATTGCCTTCCGTGATATAATGGCATTCTCCCAGCCAGCAGCCGCCGATGAACACACCGTCGTTGCCGTTCGCAAAGGCCCGGAGCACGAATTCCAGGTCGACTCTGCCGGAACACATCACTCTGATCACCCTGATGCTGGGGGGGTATTGGTAGCGGGAAACCCCGCACAGGTCCGCCCCGGCCAAACTGCACCAATTGCATAGAAAGCCCAGGATTCGCGGTTTGAATTCATGCACTGTAGCCATTCCAAATTCGCTCCTATGGCGGTAATCCTGGTGGCGCAACTCAGCTGGTTTCTACGCGCGTCTGCAGTCTTTCTGTTCAATCCGGCAAAGTTCCATTTATGCGGCGTCGATCTGGCGGAGGATTTCTTCATTGGTATAATGATTCAGATAAATGGCTCCTGTCGGGCACTTGGTGTTACAGAGACCATCTCCTTTGCAAAGCACAGGATTAACCCTGGCCTTTTTGCCCAGCGGCGCGTCAAAAAAGTCAATGGCGTCATACGTACAAGCTGAAATACATGCCCCGCACGCGATACAGGCACTCTCGTTGACATCGCAAATGGCGCCGGTAGCGGTAACTGAATCTTTTGACAGGACATTAATGGCGCGGCCCGCAGCTCCGTAAGCCTGACTGATCGTTTCCGTCATATGCTTTGGATAGTGCGCCGTGCCGCACAGAAAGATCCCCTCCGCGGCAAAATCCACGGGCCTTAGTTTTACATGAGCTTCCTGGAAGAAGCCGTCCGGATTCAATGGTACCTTGAATAGTTTCGACAATTTTTGATTGGTAGTTGAAGGGACGACTGCGGCGGCGAGCGCGAGGAAATCGGCATCCAAGGCGAGCTTCCGACCTAAAATAGGATCGGTAACGGTAACCCTCAGAATGTTTCGGCCGTCTTCCTCAACAGCTTCAACCACGGGCTTGTCATCCGGCTCATAGCGAATGAACTTGATCCCCTTGGTTGCCGCCTCCCGGTAATAATCCTCCTTGAACCCGTAGGTTCTCATATCCCTGAAGATAATGTAGATCTCGATCTCCGGGTTGATCTGTTTCAGTTTCAGGGCGTTCTTGACAGCCTGGCTGCAGCATACCCGGCTGCAATAATTTCTCTCTGCCGTTCTGCAGCCGACACACTGGATCATCACCAGAGTCTGGGCGTTCATCACCGTTTCTTCATTCCTGGCGATTCGCCCTTCCAGATCGAGCAGGGTCAATACCCGATCATCTTCCCCGTAAAGGTATTCGGCTGGTTTGTATTCTTCGGCACCGGTAGCGATGATGACTGCTCCGTGGCGTATTTCTTTGACTCTTCGTTCCGATCGCACCCTGGTTGTGAAATTCCCCACATAGCCCGACGCCTCTTCGATGGTCGAATCGGTGGCAACGTGTATTGAGGGGTGCTGGTAAACTTTGCGGATGATCTCGCCCAGATAGGTTTGAACATCCACTCCTTCGAGGGTGTAATGAATCCTGCGCGCCATGCCCCCCAGGTCATGATCCTTTTCCAGCAGATAAACCTGAAATCCCTGCTCGGCCATGTTCAGAGCACTGGTCATCCCGGCCAGACCTCCGCCTATAACCAAAACCGCTTTGTTGATCGGCAGCTCGATTTCCTGCAAAGGCTGCAACAGGGCAGTTCGGGCCACCGACATCCGGACGATGTCCTTTGCCTTCGCGGTGGCATCTTCCTTTTCCCGGGAGTGCACCCAGGAGCAATGTTCCCTGATATTCGCCATGTCGAGGAAATACTGATTTATTCCTCCTTCGCGCACCGTGTCCCGGAACAACGGTTCATGGGTCCTCGGCGTACAGGCCGCGATGACGACGCGGTTGAGCCCTTTGTCACGGATGGTGTCGGCTATTTGCCGGGCATTATCTGTCGAGCATGCAAACAGGCTTTCCTGGGCGTGAACGACGTTATCCAGCGTGGAGGCATATTCAACGACAGAAGGAACATTGACCACCCTGCCGATATTTGCTCCGCAATGGCAGACAAAAACCCCGACCTTGGGCTCCTCTTCCGCTACATCGCGTTGCGGTGGATATTCCCGCTCTCTGCTCAGCTTTCCACGCTGGTAGGCAAGCAGCTCGCCACAGAGGGCAGCGGCCCCGCTGGCGGACACAACCGATTCCGGGATGTCGACAGGACCCTGGAAGGCTCCGCTGACAAATATTCCCGGGCGGGAAGTCTCAATAGGATTAACCGGATTGGTTTTGCAGAAACCGTGGGAATTAAGCTCGATGCCGAACTTGCTTGCCAGGTCCGCCGCATCCTTGGGAGGACTCAATCCGACAGATAACACGACCAGATCGAATTCCTCCTCCTTCACTCCATCACTATTAGTAGAGTATCGTATCGTGACGTTCCTGTTCTCCGGAATCTCTTTACCGATCGACACGTAGCTTCTGATAAATCGAACTCCGGGCAGCTTTTCCGCTCTTTGATAGTAGCGTTCGAAATCCTTGCCAAAGGCGCGGATATCGTTGTGGAATACCGTGGCATCAATCTCCGCGTAATGGTCTTTTGCCAGAATTACCTGCTTCTGTGTATACGCGCAGCAAACAGCCGAACAATAGGTGTTGCCGCCGGGGATGACCTGCCTGGAACCGACGCACTGAATCCAGGCGATCCGCTCCGGATGCTTTCCGTCGGAAGGACGCCTTATCTCGCCTTCGTACGGTCCGGTGGCAGATAACATGCGTTCGAATTCGAGGCTGGTGACGACGTTCTTCATCTTGCCGTAGCCATAGTCGCCCCGCACCGCAGGGTCGAAAATGTCATAACCCGGAGACAGAACGACCGCACCTACCTCTACTTGCAGCTTTTCCGGCTTTTGATGAAGATCGATAGCGTGTTGCTGACAGACTCCTACACAAATGTTGCATTTTTCGTCTTGAAGATAGAGGCAGGTTTCAGGGTCTATATAGGAGATGAGCGGCACTGCCTGGGAAAAGTGTATATGGATAGCTTTGCTCAACGACAGGTTTTGATTGTAAGGATCAGGGACCTGGACCGGGCAGTACTCGAAACAGGTCGTACAACCCGTACATTTGTCCTCAATGACGTATCTGGGCTTTCTGTTCAGCGACACCCTGAACCTTCCTGCTTCGCCCTCGACACGGACAACTTCGGTGTTGGTCAGGATGTTGACGTTAGGATGTCTGCTGCATTCAATGAACTTGGGAGATTCAATGCACATCGAGCAGTCATTGGTGGGAAATGTCTTGTCGAGCTGAGACATCTTGCCGCCAATGGCGGGTGATTTATCGACCAGGTAAACCCTGAAACCGGTTTCGCCGAGATCGAGCGCGGCTTGAATACCGCTGATCCCGCCACCGACAACCAGTACATCTCCAATACTGTCGTTTTTGGAGCTGTTGGATGTTAGTCGTTCGACTGGCATGTCAGATCACTTCCTGGACGATTTCAGTGATGTCCTTGATCTCTATCGCTCGACCATCCTCCAGGCTGAGGCTGCTATCCGTGAAATTTGTGAGGCAATATGGACAGGCGGTAACCAGCACCTCAGCCCCGACGTCGATGGCTTGTTGCAATCTCAGACCGGAGAATCTCTCTTGCTTGGGAGTCTCCATCCAGATCCTGCCGCCGCCGCCTCCGCAACATAAACTGTTTTCCCGGGAGTCCTGCATCTCCGCGAGTTCCGTGGAGGTCATTTGCTTCAAGACGTCCCGAGGCGCGTCGAATATCCCGTTATGCCGGCCCAAATAGCAGGGATCGTGATAAGTGATTTTCTTGTCGTACTTCCTGGCGGGCTCGAGCCGCCCCTCGTTCATCAGCTCGCGCAAATACTCGGAGATGTGGACAATTTCGAAGTGGACGCTGAATTCCGGATATTCGTTCTTGAACGTGTGGTAACAATGCGGGGAGGAAACTAGAATTTTCTTCACCCCATGATCGATAAAGGTTTTGATGTTTTCCTTGGCCAGGTGCTTGAATATTTGCTCATTCCCCGTCTTGCGGATGCTTTCTCCGCAGCAATTCTCCTTCGATCCCAATATCCCGAAATCGACCCCAGCCTTGTTGAGGATCCTGGCCGTGGCAGCGGCTACCTTCTTCAAGCGCGGGTCATAGCTGAGATAGCAGCCGGGAAAATAGAGAATCTCCATCCCTTCGGTGAAGGTCTTGACCGACAGACCTTCCGCCCAATCCGCCCGCTTTGCCCGTGCCATATCGAACGGGTTGCCTTCAGCCATGAGGCTGTCGCTTACGCGCACGATGGGAGTGACGGAATCGGGAAAAATCCCGTATTCCGTGGCAATCCTGCGCAGCGATACTCCGAGCTCTATCTGATTGACACCTCTGGGGCAGCGCCTAGGACAGGTTCCGCAGGTGGTGCAACGCCAGAGGTCTTCCTGTTCTATTTCAGTCAAACCGAACGTAGCCTGCCGGACTATCTTGCGCATACTGAATTGTCTGACCCTGTTCCAGGGACAAACAACATCACAAATTCCGCACTGATAGCAGAGTTGGAACGATGTCCCACCCTTCTCCTCTATGAGATCGGTAATTTCTTTGATAGGGGCTACAGTTTCCACGATCTTCTCTGGCCTTTTCGTTCAATTTAATGTTGTGGTGTGCATTCCGCTCAAGATGACCGACGATTGCGGTCGAAGGTGACCGGAGATTCCGGCGGAACGTGACCGGCGTGAATGGCGGGCCAACGCTGTTTCCGTTCTTTACATTGAGCGGTCATGCTCGGCGGTCATGCTCGGTTAATCTGTTTCGTGGGTCCGGTGCTGCTTGCGTGAGCACATCGATGGTGCAGGGTTGTCCACGGGCGGACGAAACCCCATGTGCAATATCGTCGGCCTCAGCTCCAATTACTTTGATAAAAATCAAGGCCGCCAACGAATCGGCTGCTGTGGCGAACCCTCAAGCGGAGGATTCTTCCGTTCTCTCGAACATTCTGACCGGGTGGCCCACTGCCGGCGGTCGGCCGGGCTTTCCCGAATTGGTCCGCAGGGGCGCCGGGACCGCGTCAGGCGAAAACCGGCAGGCAGAAGGAGGTTTCGTCGGCGTAGCCGCAGCCTCCGCATGCGAAACGTGCTGTGAGCTTCTCGCACTTCACGCCTCGTCCGCGCAGATGCGTCAGCCCGAGCGGCGCTTCGCAATCCGGGCAGGCGCGAGGCATGACGATAGTCACTTCCATCCTCTGCACGGAAGCGCCGTCGCGGGTGCGGAAATCCTCCTCCAGAATGATGGTGCGGTGTTCGAAAGAGGCGATTCCCCAGCTTTCAAGATCGTCCAAAAGATCATCAAAAAAAGCGATCGTTTTCGCCGCCTGCTCCGTGGCGAGCTTCTTCCCTGTTTCCGTAAACATGGATCGCGGCGCCGCCAGAGCGTAAGTCAGTTCCCGGCTCGCCGTGTGCACGAGCGCATCGATGAGGCCCCGTCCGCGCAGGGCCGCCTTGGTGAAGAAGGCGCCCACGCCCAGCGCGCCCAGCTTGTCGAGTCGGTCCGCGTCCTGCACGATGCGGCAGGCGCCGACACACGGGAGCCGGTCGTCGTACAGGGCGCGCAGCGCTTCGAGCACAGCCTCGATATCGCTGAGTTCTACACCGAACTCGCCGAGCATCCTTCCAGCCAGGACCGCCGCATGCTCTTCTTCCGCAATGTCATCTTTGTGGTATTCACCCTCATGAAACTTGCCCGCGTCATGGTAGAGCGCCACGAGGGCCGGAAGGAATGAATCGACTCCTTCCATTCTGGATATCTTATGGGCAATGGCCGCTGTGCGCCGAGTATGCTCCAGGAGGAATTCCGATGCAGCCTGGTTAGTCTGATGATTGTATCTTGCCTCAGCCTCGACAAGCATCTTCTCGATGCGGGCGTGAAGCCCCGGAAAGCGTGTCTCCAGCATGTTGCGCACGTCGTTCATTGACATGTCCTCGTTCGGGTTCGAGTGCCTCGCGGTTCCAATTCCGCCGCTTTCCCAACTCGTCCGCTTAGGGACCATGTTGTGGTCGGCGATATAGTAAGAGCTGCACCCGGTTGTCTGAACAGTTTTTCGGCGTCGACAAGTGGAGCCTCTGCCGAGGTTAGGCTGCCAAGCGCAGAGGCAGCGGCGTGAAGTAGGCGTGATCGGGTGTGAAGCCGTCAAGGCTCGAGTGCGGACGCCAGCCATTATAAAAGTCCAGGTAGCGGCCGATCGAAGCGCGGGCGGCGTTGACGCTTTCGGGCCTCCTTTAAGCTCGCTTTCGCCGGCGCGCCCGTTCACCTACATTAGGGGCATGACTTCGCCCGATGACGACTACCTGATTCGTCCCGATCCGCTCGATCCGCGCTTGACCGAGCGCGTCAAAGGCGTGGATCAGACCGGCGCCACGATCGAGACATCGGTGATAGTCGAGCGCGCGCTGACGATCTTCCTCAATTCGCAGGAGATCGTGACGGCGATGACCATCAACGACCATCCCGAGTATCTCGCGCTCGGCTATCTGCTCAACCAGAACATGCTGAAGCCCGACGACCTGGTTACCGGCGTCGATTACGACGAGGAATTGGCTGTCGTCG
>Ga0187864_10003296_pt1 | contig 13312 bp, 16 predicted proteins | sample June2016WEW_11_4_FD_132985 | JGI IMG/M metagenome (GOLD analysis project Ga0187864, IMG submission 132985) | Peatland microbial communities from SPRUCE experiment site at the Marcell Experimental Forest, Minnesota, USA - June2016WEW_11_40 | ecosystem: Environmental > Terrestrial > Soil >... | reverse complement strand
GGTGGCCTGTTCCACGGGATCCAGCTCTGGGTGAACCTGCCGTCGGCGGACAAGTGGATCGCGCCGAAGTACCAGGACATCGGCCGTCGGAACGTCGCGCTCGTCACGTCCCCCGACGCCGGCGCGCTCGTCCGGATCATCGCCGGTGAGGTCGGGGGCTACCGGGGACCGGGCACGACGCACACACCGATCAGCCTCGTGCACGCCACGATCGAACCGGGGGCGATGCTCCGGCTTCCGTGGCCGGTGGGTTACAACGCGCTCGTCTACGTGCTTTCCGGACGGGGGACCGTCTCGAGGGCCGCCCGGCCGATCGAGTCAGGCGAGCTTGCCGTGTTCGGTCACGGCGATTACCTGGAGGTCGCGGCGAGCCCGCGCCAGGACGCGCGCAGCCCGAAACTCGACGTCCTCGTGCTCGGCGGCGCACCCATCGGCGAACCGGTCGCCTGGTACGGACCTTTCGTCATGAACACCGACTCGGAGATCAAACAGGCCTTCGAGGACTACCGCCACGGCCGCATGGGCGAGATCCCAGCGGTTCCCATCGGCGAAGACCCGCTCGGGTCGATCGCTAGTCGGTGAAGATGTTCGCGACGCGGTCGATGAGATCGCGCGGCACGCGCTTGAGCTCGTCGACCGCCTGATCGAAGGTGACTTGCTCGATCAGCTGGGCGCGCAGGGCGGTCATCGTGCCGAAAGCGCCTTCGTGGGCCGCGTCGACCGCGGCGACACCGAAGCGGGTGGCGAGCACGCGGTCGAACGCCGTCGGGGTGCCGCCGCGTTGGAGGTGTCCGAGGATCGTGACGCGGGACTCGAAACCGGTTCGGGCCTCGATCTCGCGGGCGACGATCGAGCTGATGCCGCCGAGTCTCTCGTGGTCGAAGCGGTCCATATCGGCGGGCGGAAGGTCGATCGTGCCCTTGATGGGCTTCGCCCCTTCGGCGATGACCACGATGGAGGCGAACCGACCCTTGGCGTGCCGCCGGATCAGGTGGGCGCACGTTTGTTCGATGTCGAACGGTTCCTCGGGCGCGATGACGACCGCGGCGCCTCCGGCCAGGCCGGCATAGACGGCGATCCAGCCGACCTCGCGGCCCATCACCTCGCAGACGATCACCCGATCGTGCGATTCCGCCGTCGTGTTGAGACGGTCGATGGCGTCGACCGCGGTCTGGACCGCGGTGTCGAAGCCGATCGTGTAGTCGGTCGCGTTGACGTCGTTGTCGATCGTCTTCGGGATGCCGATGATGGGAATGCCGAGGTTGCACACCTCCCGGGCGATGCGGAGCGAACCCTCACCGCCGATCGCGACAAGCGCGTCGATGTGCCGGTGGGCGAGTGTCCCAGCGATCCGTTCCGTGTCCGTGGCGGACTTGAACGGGTTGAACCGCGACGTCGCGAGAATCGTCCCGCCCCGCGGAAGGATCCCCCGGCACGCCGCCACATCGAGCGCCATCGCGTCGTCTTCGACGACGCCCTGCCAGCCGTTGTGGAACCCGACGATGTCGTCGGGATAGGCGACCGAGGCGCGACGCACGATCGCCCTGATGGCCGCGTTGAGGCCGGGACAGTCACCACCGCCGGTAAGGACTCCTAGACGCACTGTTCCCCAACCTCCGTGACGTGAATTCTCATTGGACGTACCGCGTCGCTCCGCCGCTGACCGAAGCTCCGTCCGCCGGCAACCCTACTGGTCGGCGGGACATCGTTCGAACCAAGGGGAAACGCCCCGCACCCTCCCGGCCGTGCCGCCGGCCGGGCAAGAGCACGCCCGTTACGATCGTGCCGTCGGCGCCCCAGCGCCCCGGCGCCCACGTGTGCCGCGGTGTTGCCTGGTGGCGGGACAACCCGGGGACACGAGAGCAGGGCAGCAGACGATGTCAGCGACCGAGGTAGCGCTTGCCATAGCCGTCTTCCTCGCCAGCGCGGTTGAGATGGTCGAGGCGCTGACGATCGTCCTCGCCACGGGGGCGACGCGCGGCTGGCGCTCGGCGATCGAGGGCAGCGCCGCCGGGGTCGCGCTCCTCGCGGTGCTCGTGGGGGTGGTCGGCGTGCCGCTCGTTCACTACGTGCCGATCGGGACCCTGCGCGTCGTGATCGGCGGGCTCCTGCTCGTGCTCGGGCTGTCCTGGCTCCGGAAGGCGATCTTGCGGGCGAGCGGGCACCAGGCCCTTCATGACGAGAACCGGATCTACGCCGACACGGTCGCCAAGTTGGGCGATCCGGCCGGTCCGGGACCGGGTGGCGCGCGGCGCGACGCTCTCGGGTTCGTCGTCTCGTTCAAGGCGGTCCTCCTCGAGGGGATGGAGGTCGTCCTCATCGTGCTGAGCCTCGGCACCAGCGCGCACCTCCTCGGCCTGGCGGCGACGGCGGCCGTGGCGGCGGTGATCGTCGTCGGGACCGCTGGCGTCATCGTCGCCCGTCAGCTCTCGTCCATTCCGGAGAACGTGATGAAGATGGCGGTCGGCGTCATGTTGACGAGCTTCGGCGTCTTCTGGGTCGCCGAGGGGACGGGGCTTCGTTGGCCCGGATCCGATCTCGCGGTGCCGGTCCTCGTCGCCGGGTTCGCCGGCATCACAGTGATCGCCGTGACGTTGATGCGCGCGCTGGTGCGCCCGACGGCTCCCCGGGTCGCCAGCGCTCTCGCCGACCGGGAGGGATTGGCCCGGTGAGGGACATCATCAAACGGGCGGTCGTCGCTTTCGGACGGTTCTGGTGGGACTTTCTCGTCGGTGACACGCCGGAGCTCTTCGTCGGCACGTTGGCCATCGTCGGGTCGGCGCTCCTGCTCCGCCACGACCGGGTCGCCGGGCTGTCCGTCGTCGTCGTGCTGGCGGTCGTGTTCTTGCTCGGAAGCACCTACCGGGGGCGGGCCGTGACGCGGTCCGTGGCCGACGACGACGTCCGGGAGGGGTAGTCGACGTACTGCGGTGGGCGGCCAACCGAGCCGCGCGGCGACGCTGAGGTACGGTCAGCCGGCGTCTGAGTCGAGGTAGTGGGTCCCGGAGAGGTCACGCAGGCGGGCGGCCGCGTCCTCCGCGGTGATGTCGCGCTGGGGCGAGCCGAAGAGTTCGAATCCGACCATGAACTTCCGGACCGTCGCCGAGCGCAGGAGCGGCGGCAGGAAGTGGGCGTGCAGGTGGAACCCGTCGTGGGCCAGTCCGTCGGTCGGACGCTGGTGGATGCCCATGGAGTACGGAAAAGGGGCTTCGAAGAGGTTCTCGTATCGGACGGTGACGGCGTGGAGGGCGTCGGCGAACCCCTCGACGTCGCCCGGTCGGAATTGATCGAGCCCACCGAGGTGTCGGCGGGGAAGGACCATCGTCTCGAAGGGCCAGACCGCCCAGAACGGGACGACGGCGACGAAGGATCCGTTCGAGTAGACGGTGCGCTCGGCGAGCTCCTCCTCTAAGGCGGCGTAGCCGCAGAGCAGACAGGATCCGTGGGCGAGCGAGAACCGTTCGAGCGCGGCCGTCTCCTTGGCGAGCTCGTTCGTCACGCTCGCGCTCGCCCAGATCTGGCAGTGGGGATGGGGGTTGCTCGCACCCATCATCTCGCCCCGGTTCTCGAAGATCTGGACCGAATGGAACGAGTATCCGGCGGCGAGCTCCATGAACTGCTCACGCCACACGGCGACGACACCCGCGACCTCGGTGGCCTCCATGCGCGCGAGCGCGAGATCGTGGCGCGGCGTGAAGCAGATCACCCGGCAGATTCCTGACTCCCCGGCCGCGAGGAGCAGACCTCCCCGGTCGAGTTCGTCGCGGGGCGCGCCCGGCAGAAGTGCCGGGAAGTCGTTGTCGAAGGCGTAAGTGTGCATGTAGGGCGGGTTGTGCTCGCCGTTCGCCCGTGCGTTTCCTGGGCACAGGTAACAGGACGGGTCGTAGGGGGGTAGCTCGGCATGCGCCCCCCGTTCGACCTGCCCGAGCCAGGGCCGCTGGGCGCGGTGGGGCGAGACGAGAACCCACTCCCCGGTGAGCGGGTTGAAGCGGCGGTGCGAGGAATCCTCGAGGAAGGACATCGCGTCAGTCCCCGTAGCCGTCGGGGTGCTTTGCGTGCCACTCCCAGGCGCTCGCGACGATGGAGTCGAGATCCGCGTACCTGGGAGTCCACCCGTAGTTGGCCCGGATCGCGTTGGAACTCGCGACGAGGATCGCCGGGTCTCCCGGCCGGCGGGCCGACTCGACGACCGGCAGCGCCCGACCGGTGACGCGCCGGGCACAGTCGACGACCTCGCGGACGGAGTAGCCGAGACCGTTGCCGAGGTTGTAGCGCGCCGACAGGCGCGTCGACAGGGAGTCCATCGCCAGCAGGTGGGCGGAGGCGAGGTCCGCGACGTGGACGTAATCACGCACGCAGGTCCCGTCCGGCGTGGGGTAGTCGGTCCCGTAGACCCGGATCGCCTCGCGCCGGCCGAGCGCCACGCCGAGCACGAGCGGGATGAGGTGGGACTCCGGGTCGTGATCCTCGCCGCAGTCGGGGCTGGTCGCGCCGGCGGCGTTGAAGTACCGGAGCACCGCCCAGCGCAGGCCATGCGCCGGGCCAATCCAGGCGAGCATCCGCTCCACCTGGAGCTTGGACTCGCCGTAGGGGTTGGTCGGCTCGGGGCGCTCTTCCTCGACGACCGGAACCCGGTCGGGGTCGCCGAACACCGCCGCGCTCGAGGAGAAGACCAGGCGGCCGACGTCGTGCCGGAGCATCGTTTCGACGAGTGTGAGGGCGTTCGCGGTGTTGTTGCGGAAGTAGCGGGCCGGTTGGTCCATCGACTCGCCGGCTTCGATGAAGGCTGCGAAGTCCATGACCACGTCGTAGGACCGCGCGGCGAAGGCGAGGTCGAGGTCCTCGGGACTGGCGGTGTCTCCAACGAGCAACTCGGCCCCATCCGGCACCGCGGCGCGGTGCCCCTTGTCGAGGTTGTCGAACACGGTGACCTCGTGACCGGCTTCGAGAAGGGCGCGACTGGTCGCGCTGCCGATGTAGCCCGCCCCCCCGGCGACGAGCACGTTCAACGGTCCGTTCCGATCCCGGTTGGTTCCGGCCCCACCCCGGGTCCGGCTTCGGCGACGATGATCGTGGGCGTGATGCCGGTCGATTTCTCATATTCGCCGGCGATCGTCTCCGAGAAGCGGTCGACGGCGTCGTCGCGCACGAGGTTGATCGTGCAGCCACCGAAACCGCCCCCGGTCATACGGGCGCCGAGCACGCCATCGATCGTGAGCGCGGTGTCGACGAGGAGGTCGAGCTCCCCGCAGCTCGCCTCGTAATCGTCCCGGAGGCTTTCATGGGATTGCACCATGAGCGCCCCGAAACGCTCCTCGTCGCCGGCCTTGAGCGCGTCCGCGGCGCGCAGGACGCGCGCGTTCTCGGTCACCACGTGGCGGCAACGCCGGTAGACGACCGGGTCGAGGAGGCGTTCGTTGGCCTCGAGCTGAGCGGGCGAGACGTCGCGTAACGCCAGAATTTCCGGGATGACGGTCGCCAGCGCAGCGACGCCGGTTTCGCACTCGGCTCGGCGGGAGTTATAGGCGCTCGCCGTGTGCGCGTGCCGGACCATCGAGTTCGCGATGACGAATCGACAGTCGGTGCCGAGGGGCACGAATCGTGCGACCAAGTCCCGACAATCAAGCAGCATGGCGTGGCCGCGCATCCCGTGGCAGGACGCGTACTGGTCCATGATTCCGCTCTTTACGCCGATGAAGGTGTTCTCGGTCCGTTGTCCAGCGGTCGTGAGATCGTCGAGATCGAAAGCTGCTCCTGCGAGCGAGAGCAACCCAAAACCCGTCGCCATCTCGATGGCCGCCGAGGAGCTGAGTCCCGAGCCAAGGGGGATGTCGCTGTCGATGAGGATGTCGGCACCGACGAGCCGGTGGCCCACCGACTCGAGCATGAAGGCGAGACCCCGTACGTAGTCCGTCCAATCATGCCGCGGACGCGGGTTAGCCTCGTCGAGGTCGAACTCCGCCGTCTTGTCCACAGTCAGGGAGCGCACCCTCACCCTGCGATCGTCGCGAGAAGAGAACGCAGCCCAGGTCGCATATTGCACGGCAACCGGCAGCACGAAGCCGTCGTTGTAGTCCGTGTGGTCGCCGATGAGGTTGACGCGCCCGGGAGCCCGGAAGATCGTCGGATCACGGCCCCAGGTTTCCGGGAACATCGCCCGGAGCCGGGTCGCGATCGGTGAACGAGTTTCCACGGAGCGTCGCCTAGGAGATCGGACGCTGGCGGTCCGACTGTGGACAGGTGTCCGACTCGGTCAGCACGGAAGACGCCCGATCGAGGGGATGAACACATGCCGATTATGCACCTTCCCCCGCAGTCCGAGGTGATGTCGCGGTCGCGTCGATCAGCGGTTTTCGCGCCCGGGAATGTGGGGTGATCCGGCGGGGCCGGGTTTCGTTGGTCGGCCGAGAGGGACTTCCCGCCCGTTCCAGGCGACAGGAACCTCGCGCGGGCAAGATAAGGCAATGAGCGAGAAGGTGTTCTCTCTCGTCGCCGACGTCGGTTCCGACGATCCGTCAGCGATCGCGCCCGTGCTGCGTCGGCTCGTCAGTGGTCAGATCACCGCGACCGACGACGGGTTCCATGTCGTGGCCGAGCTGACCGGCGAAAGCGCGCGGGACCTCAACCGTGCCCTCCTCTCGGCGCTGAGGCGGGTCGAGCGGCGCACTCGGTTGCGATCGGAGTGGACGGCCGGGGGGACGACCCAGCGGTTCTTCGATTACGTACCCAAGGGAACCCGGGAGGATCGCCGCGGCTGATCGCTGACTCGAGGAGCGCAGCCGCATCAAGCGAACCGAAGGCACGACGGAAGTGGAGGTGGCGGGAATCGAACCCGCGTCCTTCGGGTTCTCGATGGGCCTTCTCCGAGCGCAGCCGACGGGAAAGTCTCAGGTCCCGCCTCTCCGTCGGCAGCGGCGCAGGATCCCAGTCAGCTGAGTTGTCCCCGGGCGACGCGCTGACGGCGCTGCTCTGGTAAGTCCCGCTAGATGACGCCTGGTCCCGACCCGCGGGGCCTAGATCGGACAGACGTTGCTGCTACTTAGGCAGCAAGCTCGAGCTGATGCTCGGCGTTTGTTTTGTTTTCCGGCTCTTTTACGTGGATCCGGAGACCACGGCTCGCTTCTCCCACCTTGACGACCGAAGTCGAAGCCTGTCACCCCCTCGGAAGGTGCCAGTCACGTGACTGGCACACGAATATTGGGCGCCGGCAGGTGCCGGCTCGAGCATTCTACCGCTCCACCGGAAGCGCTCCCCGGGCACATCCCGGGCTTCGGCATCAGTCGCGCATTCCCTTCATCGCGCGCTCGGCCTCGCGCCCCGCCTCGCGCTCCGCGATCGCACGGCGCTTGTCGTACATCCGCCGCCCGCGGGCGAGCGCGAGCTCGACCTTGGCACGTCCGGCTTTGAAGTACACCGAGAGGGGGACGAGCGTCAGCGACTGCTGCGCGACCCGTCCCTGGAGCTCGTCGATCTGCCTGCGGTGGAGGAGGAGCTTGCGCGGCCGGTCGGCTTCCACGGCTCCGAAGCCGCTCGAGTACTCGTACGGCGCGATCCGCGCGCCGAGCAGCCAGGCCTCACCGTCCTCGACGCGGGCGTAGGCGTCCTGCAGGCTGACCTGGCCGGCGCGGACGGATTTCACCTCGGCGCCTTTGAGTTCGAGCCCCGCCTCGAACGTGTCGAGGATGTCGTACTCGTGCCGGGCCCGCCGATTCCGCGCCACCGGCCGGATCGGCTCGCGTTCGATCCGTGTCGAGCCGCTCACGGCCCGTGGCCTGGCCGGCCGTCGTCTCGGGGACCGCGTTGCCATGATCCGAGACGGTAGCCTCCCTGCCCGATGGGCTCTTCTTGCCCTCCCGGGGCGGTGCCGCGTGAAGAAGAATCGCAACTGGTCCTCGACGAGGCGCTCGCCGTCGAGATGACGGCGCACTGCCTGCGGTCATTCCCGACCGAGGGCTGTGGGCTGATCGCCGGCGACGCCGTCAGCGGCCGGGTCGTGCGATGGTTCCCCGTCCGGAACAGCGCCGCATCTGCCCGCCTCTACGTCGTCGACCCGGAGGACCACCTTCGAGCGGACCGGGAGGCGGAGGAGGAGGGTCTGGAGATCATCGGTGTCTTCCACTCCCACACGCACACCGACGCCTATCCGTCGGCGACCGACGTCGCACAGGCCCCCGATCCGGGGTGGCACTACGTCCTGGTCTCGCTGCGTGGCGAGGTTGGTTCGATGCGGTCCTTCCGGATCCGCGAGGGATTCGTCACCGAGGAGCCCGTCGTTCTCGTCTGAGTGGCGGTGCGGCCCGGGCGCATCCGCCTAGCTCGGGGCGACCGGAATCCGACCGGGCGTCGTTAGAATATGACCTGTTAGGTCAGCATTCGAGCGACGAGATTCCACGGAGGTTCCGGTGCCGGTTGAAGTGAGGCTCCCGACGCTGCTGCGTCCCGCGACGGGGGGTAGGGCGAAGGTGTCCGCCGACGGTACGACGGTCGGCGAGGTGCTCCGTTCTGTCATCTCCGAACACCCCGCGCTGGGTGCGCAGGTCATGACCGAGGACGGCGAGCTACACCGCTTCGTCAACGTCTACGTGAACGACGACGACGTGCGCTACCTCGAACGACTCGACACCCGGGTGGCGAGCAACGACGTCGTGTCGATCCTGCCGGCGGTGGCGGGCGGCGCGACCTAGGCGCGCGGCGGTCGGCGATGCTCGTCCATAACGTCTTCGGGCTGATCGGGAACACGCCTATGGTCGACGTCTCCGGGTTGAGTCCGAACCCTGAGGTGCGCATCGTCGTGAAGCTCGAGGGGGTCAACCCCGGCGGATCGGTGAAGGATCGCGTCGCGCGTTACCTCATCGAGGACGCGGAGGACCGGGGGGTGCTGACGCCGGGCGCGACCCTGCTCGAACCGTCGTCGGGCAACACGGGCATCGGTCTCGCCCTGATCAGCCGTGTCAAGGGCTATCACCTCAAAGTCGTGCTCCCCGAGAACGTCTCGGCGGAGCGTCGGCAGTTGCTCGAGGTCTGGGGAGCCGAGATCATCTCCTCGCCGGGAGCGGAGGGGTCCAACGGGGCAATCCGCCTCGCCCGACAGCTCGCGGTGTCGCATCCCGAATGGGTCTTCCTATACCAGTATGGGAATCCGGCGAACCCGCGGGCCCATTACGAGACGACCGGGCCCGAGATCTGGCGTGACCTCCCGGAGGTGACGCACTTCGTCGCCGGTCTCGGGACGAGCGGCACCCTTCTCGGGGTCGGACGGTTCCTCAAAGAGCAGAACCCCGACATCGAGGTATGGGCGGTCGAGCCTCCTGCCGGGGAGGCGGTCGACGGCCTGCGCACCCTCGACGACGGGTTCATCCCGCCGATCTTCACGAACCTAGGCGGAGAGAAGCTGCTCGATCGCAAGACGGTGATCGGTCCGAAGGACTCGGTGGAGTGGACGCGGCGTCTCGCCGACGTCGGCATCTTTGCCGGGCTCTCGACGGGTGCGGCCATGGCCGGTGCCGCGCGTTGCGCGACCCAGATCCCCGCCGGCGTGATCGTCGTGCTGTCCCCGGACGGGGGATGGAAGTACCTGTCCGCCGACGTCTGGACGGGGGACGTCGACGCGGTGGTGAGGCGCGCCCGGCAGTCCGTCTACTTCTGAGGTTCACCTTGGCCAAGACGCCCGATTCGGCGCCAACGCCTAACCTGGGCCGGAAGATGAACGACCGGCCCATTGGCATTTTCGACAGCGGATTCGGCGGTCTGACGGTCGCGCGCGCGCTGATCGATCTCCTGCGTGACGAGGACATCGTCTACGTCGGCGACACCGGCCGGTATCCGTACGGACCGCGTCCAGTCGACGAGGTCCGGCGGTTCTCCCACGAGATCGCCGACTATTTCGTGCGGGTCGAAGACGTGAAGATGATCGTCGTCGCCTGCAACACGGCGTCATCGGTGGCGCTCGACGAGTTGCGCTACGACTTCGACGTTCCGATCGTCGGAGTGATCGAACCAGGAGCGCGCGCTGCCGTGGCCGCGACGCGCAATGGCGAGATCGGCGTGATCGGTACGACCGGCACGATCGCCTCCGGCGCATACCAGCGAGCCGCCGCAGCGATCCACGGCGTCCAGCGAGTGCACTGCGCCGCCTGTCCGGGCTTCGTCGAATTCGTCGAACGTGGCGAGCTCGACGGCGACCCGGTCCATGTTCTCGCCGAGCGACTCCTTGATCCGCTCAAGGAAGCTGGCGTCGACACGCTGTTGCTCGGTTGCACGCACTACCCCTTCCTCGCCCGGACGATCGCGGACGTCATGGGTCGGGACGTCGTCCTCGTCTCGTCGGCTGAAGAGACGGCGTTCGACGTGCGGGCCATCCTCGAGTCGACCGGGCTTGGTCGAAGGATCGCCTCGAAAGGGACCCACCGGTTCCTGTCGTCCGGCGACCCGGGGTGGTTCGTCACGATGGGGAGCCGTCTGTTGGGGCCGGAGCTCGTCGCGGCAGAGTCCGTCGTGTTCGGCCGGTGACCCGGTGCACGACGATCCGGCACGGTGGCCCCGTCGCGCGGCCGGGTGTGCGGCGGGTACGGTCGTCGGGAGGGCCGCGTCTCGCGGCGGCCGAAATGGGACGAAAGGCGACGGGGACTGACCAACGATGACGAGCGAGGTTCGCCACGACGGGCGCAGGCCAGATGAGCTACGACCCTTCGAGATCGCCCGTGATTTCACCGAGTTCGCCGCGGGGTCGGTGCTCGTCACGATGGGCCGCACGAAGGTCCTCTGCACGGCGTCGGTCGACGCCGAACTCCCCCGGTGGTTGCGTGGTTCGGGCAAGGGGTGGGTGACGGCGGAATATTCGCTGCTTCCCGGGTCGTCTTCCGAACGCGTGCCGCGCGAGGCCACGAAAGGTCGCCAGTCAGGACGCACGCAGGAGATCCAGCGTCTCATCGGGAGGTCGCTCCGCGCGGTGTGCAACCTAAAGGCGCTCGGAGAACGGCAGATCGTCATGGACTGTGACGTCCTTCAGGCCGACGGTGGGACGAGGACGGCGGCGATCACGGGGGCGTTCGTCGCCCTGCGCGACGCGTGTGCGCGCCTCGTCGCGGAGGGCGTGCTCAGCGCCGTCCCGTTGTTCGACGCGGTCGGTGCGGTGTCCGTCGGTCTCGTCGACGGGGTCGCGATGCTGGACCTCGACTACGAGGAAGATGCTCGGGCCGGAGTCGACATGAACGTTGTCATGACGGGTTCGGGCCTTTTCGTCGAGGTCCAGGGGACCGCCGAACGCGATCCGTTTCCGCAATCGACGCTCGACGAGCTGCTCGGACTGGCCGGCGCGGGCATCCGGAGCATCCTTTCCCGCGACGAGGTGATGCTCGCGACACCGCCGTCCCCCCGGTTCGCCGGGTGAGCGCGGACCCCGGCCGCCTCCGGCTCGTCATCGCGTCGGCGAACCCCGACAAGGCGCGCGAGATGCTCGAGATCCTGCGCGGCGTCCTCGACGAGCGCGTCGAGTTCGTGGCGCGGCCCGAGCACCTGCCGGCAGTCGAGGAGGACGGTGAGACTCTCGAGGAGAACGCCCGCCGGAAGGCGGAGGCCGTGCGATCGGGGACCGGACTCGGCGCGTTGGCCGACGACACAGGATTCGAGGTGGACGCGCTCGGCGGGCTGCCCGGTGTGCGCGCCGCGCGCTACGCGGGACCCGGCGGGGTATCCGCCGACAACATCGCGAAGCTCCTCGCCGCGCTCGGTGACGCCAAGGACCGCCGTGCCCGCTTCCGCACGGTCGCCCTGGCGATCTTGCGCGACGGCACCGAACTGGTGGCGACCGCGACGCTGGAAGGGACGATCACGATGAGCCCGCGCGGCGAAGGCGGCTTCGGCTACGACCCGGTGTTCGTTCCCGACTCGGGCGACGGACGGACGCTCGCCGAGATGGACGCCGGAGCCAAGCACGAGATCTCGCACCGCGGGCGGGCCCTGCGGGCACTCGCCGGGCGGCTCGAGGCGTACCTGGCGGACCCGGCAGGGCGGTCGGCGCACCGCGAGGCGTAGCGGCGTCGGCGTACGGTTCGAGACCGTGTGGCGGGGCGCGCTAGGTTCGCAGCGTGTCCGTTCGCTACCGCTGCCTGAGTTGCGGGAACCTGACCCGGTTCGACGTCGTGTCGACCCGGCGGACGCGGGCATTCTGGCACTTCACCCTGGGCGGTGAGCACGCGATCGACGAGGAGGAGATCCTCGACGAGACGGTCGAATCCGTGACGTGCCGTTGGTGCGGGAAATCGTCGGCGATCGAGGTCTTCGAGGAGCCCGGGGCGGAAGTCGTCGGCGGCGCTGCCACGCCGGCCAGGGAGGCGAGCGCACCGTTTTGATACACCCGGGAGCCATCATGAGCTGCGTCGGACTCGGCGCGTTGCTCCGAGGTGACCGAGGGAGCGGTGATGGCCAAGGGAACGCTCAGGATCAGCTGCGACACCTGCAGCCACGAGGGGACGTCGGCCTGTGACGATTGCGTCGTCAGTTTCCTGCTCGGTCGCGACCCCGCCGACGCGATCATCATCGATGTCGCTGAAGCGAGGGCGGTGCGCGTTTTCGAACGGGCGGGCCTGCTCCCAGCGCTCCGGCACGAGGAGCGGGCCGGCTGAGCGTTCCGGCGCACCGCACGCCCCTGTCGACGGGGTGCGTGTCCGGTGACGCACCTTCTCGTCACGAACGATTACCCGCCCAAGATCGGCGGCATCCAGTCCTACCTCTGGGAGTACTGGCGACGGCTTCCCCCCGGGCGGACCTCGGTGTTGACGATCGACCAAGCAGGCTCCCGGGAGTTTGATGCCGCGGCACCACACGCGATCGAACGAGAAAGGGCGCGGATGCTCCTGCCGACACGGGGGCTCGTGGCGCGCGTCCGGCAACTCGCGCGCGAGCGGGGAGCTTCTCTCGTCGTGCTCGATCCCGCGTTGCCGGTCGGTCTTGTCGGACCGAAGCTCGGCCTGCCCTACGCGGTCGTCCTCCACGGCGCCGAGGTGACCGTGGCGGCGCGCCTGCCGGTGACCTCACAGCTGCTTCGGAGGGTGCTCGTCGGTGCGGACCTGGTGATCGCGGCCGGCGGTTACCCGGCCGACGAGGCGCGCCGGCTCGCGGGAGAGGACCTGCCCGAAGTCGCCATCGCCCCCCCGGGTGTCGACGTGCGCCGCTTCCATCCGCTCGCCGCCGAGGAGATCTCCTTGGTCAGGCGGCGTTTCGGGTTGCCGGAAGCCGGTCGTCTCGTCGTGTCGGTAAGCCGGCTCGTGCCCCGAAAGGGCATGGATGTGCTGATCGAGGCGTCGGCGTCGCT